>Ga0210044_10000860_pt1 | contig 46218 bp, 42 predicted proteins | sample CryGey13umfilter_2_FD_183959 | JGI IMG/M metagenome (GOLD analysis project Ga0210044, IMG submission 183959) | Groundwater microbial communities from aquifer in Utah, USA - Crystal Geyser 4/9/14 3 um filter (SPAdes) (version 2) | ecosystem: Environmental > Aquatic > Deep subsurface >... | reverse complement strand
TGGGTCGTGATTTTATCGTCACAAATTCCCGGACAGCACAATTGGGGACTAAAAAAAGAACTATTGGCAGAAGGCTCTCGATTGGGCCAAAAGCTGCCAGATTTATTGCAGTGGTTATATTTGCTGCCCTTGGTCTTTTATATTTAACTCAATCAACTCAAGGTGCAGATCGAAGTTATAAGATTAGAGACTTGACTGCGGAGAAATCACAACTTCTGGAACAACGTGATCGCTTGAGGATTGAAGAATCGCGCCTAGAGTCGCTTAATGAAATTGATAAAACTTTGAATCCGCCGCCTTCGCCAGACAATCAAAACAAAATGCAGCCAACCTCAGAGGTAAATTATTTGCCCTCTGATGAGATTGCTGCGACTAGATAAATGTGTAGAAGTCTTAAGATACATTGCCGGCCAGTTGAAAGTGGTTATGTTTTTAAGTTCGGCGTTTATACCATATGAATAGCAGGGATGAAAATATAACGCTGCGGATTAAATTCATTACTTTCTTTTTTCTTTTTTTGTCCCTAGTGCTTATCATACGTTTATTCCAGAAACAAGTTCTGGAAAGTAGAAATTATCTCGTACAGGCTAAAAGTCAGCAGCAGTTCTCTAAAATTGAGCTTGCCCAGCGGGGCAAAATTTATTTTCACGACTCAGCTGATGATTTAACTAAAAGTTACGCCATGGCCTATGACATCAAGAATTTTTCGATTTTTGTTGTCCCCAAGAATGTCAAAGACAAGCATTCTGTAGCAAGCAAGTTGGCGCCGTTTGCCGGTACTTCAGAGATGATAATCTATGATCAAATCAATAACGATAAAACCTATTTGCCAGCTTTAAAAAAGGGATTATCTTATGATGATGCTGATAAGATTGAGGCACTTGAACTCCCAGGAGTTTATGTCCTCCCTGAATATAAACGTTATTATCCTGAAGGAGATTTCTCGGGCCAGATCCTGGGTTTTGTTGATGGGGAAGGTAACGGTAAATACGGTCTTGAAGGGTTTTATGACAAAGAACTCAAAGGTTCTTCAGGAAAAATTACCGGCGAAAAAGACACGCTGGGACGGGTAATTTCATTACTTTCTGAAGAAGCACCAAGAGATGGTACGAGTTACCTGCTATCAGTTGACCGATCAGTAAATTTTTATATGTATCAGGCGCTAAAGGAAGCCGTGGAGAGCTATCAGGCTGAGTCAGGACTTGCTGTAGCTGTTGATATCAAGACTGGCAAGATTATCGGTATGGTCAGCGTTCCGACATTTGATCCGAATAAATTTCAGGACTATGCCAATGCTGGTCAGCAGGAACTATTTAAAAATCCAACGATTGCTAATACCTATGAGCCTGGTAGCATTTTTAAACCAATAATAGTTGCATCTGGCTTAGATTCTGGTAAAATTACTCCAGATTCTGCCTCGACTTTTGGCGCCACGGTTACTGTCCAGGGTTATACAATTCATACCGCGGAAGATAAGGCTTTTGGCCATGAAAATATCGGCGATATCTTGAAACACTCAGATAATGTTGGTATGGTCTGGGTTGGCAGTCAGATTGGCAGCCCGACCATCTATGATTATCTCTCTAAATTTAGCTTGTCGGAAAAAACCGGTATTGATCTAACTGGTGAAAATATTGGCATCATCCAACCACTGAAAGATTGGGGTGAGATTGGCAGAGCGACTATTTCTTTTGGCCAAGGAATCTCAGTCACCCCTATCCAGTTAGCAATGGCCTATGCGGCAATTGCTAACAAGGGGATAATGATGAAGCCGCAAATCGTTGATAAGATAATTCAAAATGATGGCAAAGTTGCTGATATTGAACCGGTTGAAGTGCGCCGAGTAATTTCCGAAAATACTGCTTCTGATTTAACTAAGATGCTTATCGGTGTTGTGGAGGAAGGGTATGGCAAAAAGGCTGGAGTCCCTGGTTTCTGGGTTGCTGGGAAAACTGGTACTGCCCAGATTCCGAATCAAGACAAACCTGGTTACCAGGAAGGCGTATTCATCCACTCGTTTGCTGGTTTTGCCCCAGCTAATGACCCGAGGTTTGCACTTCTGGTAAAGCTTGACAAACCGAAAAACGCCAAATTTGCTGAATCCTCAGTGGCACCGGTTTTTGGCAACATCGCCTCGTATCTCCTAAATTATTATTATCGAATAGCACCAAGTCGTTAAAATATACTTTAAAATAATATGAGAAAAAATCTGTTAAAAATTATTCAGTGGGGTTTGAGAGTTTTGGCGCGATCGAAAATCAGGCGTTCAAAGCCAAAAATCGTCGCGATTTCTGGCTCATATGGCAAAACTTCGACAAAAGAAGCAATTTTCTATGTACTTTCAAAAAAATTTGGAAGTGACGTCGGAAAAAATTGGGGGAATATGAATAGCGTTCTTGGGTTGCCGCTAGCGATTTTAGGCCTTAGGAGTTATTCTTTTGGTGCTGGACTATTGTGGGATATTCTCAGAGCCAAATGGGGTTATTTCTTTTATAATTTGCCGAAAATTTTGGTGCTTGAACTCGGGATTGACAAACCAGGCGAGATGGCAGAGCTTCTTTCTGTTGTTAAGCCTGACATCGCCGTGATCACCGGAATTTCCGAGACCCATCTTCTTGAGCTTAAAAGCCTTTCTGGAGTAAAAAAAGAGAAAAAAATGCTCATTGAGTCGCTGAAAAAAGGCGGCGTGGCGGTTTTAAATGCCGATGACGAAAATTCTGCTGACATCCCTCTGCCAACCGGAGCAAAAAAAGTAACTTTTGGCAAGAAGGGGGAAGTATCCTACCGCGATCTGGAAATCTCAATCTCCGGCAGCCGTTTTCAACTTGAGATCAGTGGCAAATTTTTAGCGGTAAAATCTAAACTTATCGGTCAGCATTCGATAAAAATTTTTCTAGCAGCAGCATCAGTTGCCAGAGAGTTCTCGATTGATCCTGATGAGATTGTTCAAGCGCTGGAGGAAATTAGACCTCAACCTGGCCGAATGAATCCGGTAAAAGCAAAAAACGAAATCTTGGTTATTGATGACAGCTACAATTCTAATCCTTATTCAGCAATCGAAGCGCTAGAAACCTTGTCGGCAATTAAATGGAATGGACGCAAGGTAGCAATTCTTGGCAATATGAATGAACTCGGCAGCTACACGCAAGAAGGTCATTTGCAAGTCGGCGAAGTTGCCGGCAAAGTTGTTGATTTTTTAGTCGCAGTCGGAGATAATGCAGAATATCTGGCTCGGGGTGCAGGAAAATTGGGTCTCTCTAAAGATAAAGTTATAACTTTTAAAACTACCGATGAAGTGATAGCTCAGCTTGATAAATTGCTTTCTGCCGGGGATTTGGTTTTGGTTAAAGCGTCACAGAATAAAATGCGCTTTGAAAATATAGTAAAATATTTATTAGATAATTCGGCACTAGCGGAGAAATTGCTTGTGCGTCAGGATAAAAAATGGGAGAAAAAATAGATGGAACTGATTGTTTTTTCCAAAATTGAATTGATTCGCTTTTTCTGGCTGACTGGTTTGTCATTTTTGATTGCGATGATCTGGACACCGCTTTTGACCAATTTTCTTTACAAAAATCGATTAGGCAAAAGGATCAGAGTTGACAAAAATACCCCAATTTTTTCCAAGCTACATCAACATAAAAGTGGTACACCGACAATGGGTGGAATATTGATTTGGGTAACAACTGCGGTACTGACATTGGTCTTTAATCTTGAGCGCCGGGCAACTTGGCTGCCGTTGTTTGCGCTGGTGTCATCTGGGATAATTGGCGCAATTGACGATCTTTTGAATATTCGCGGCATCGGTGCTCATGGCGGGGGGATGAGATTTCGGGATAAATTTTTGCTCTATGCGGCGGTGGCCGCAGTCGGTGCTTGGTGGTTTTACTATAAACTCGGCTGGAATTCAATTCATCTGCCCGGTGTTGGCGATTTTACTATCGGTGGCTGGTATATACCATTATTTATAATTTCTCTTGTTTGGGCCGCCTTTGCCTCGAATGAAACCGACGGTCTCGACGGTTTGGCCGGTGGCATCTTTGCTCTTTCTTACGGCGCCTATGCAATTATCGCTTTAACCCAAGGTAAGGTCGAGTTGGCATTGTTTTGCGGCACAATAATGGGAGCGCTTCTGGCTTTCCTTTGGTTCAACATTAATCCAGCGCGCTTTTTTATGGGTGATACCGGCAGCATGGCACTTGGTATTACACTTGGAGTGATTGCCTTTCTTACCAATTCAATTGTTGTTTTCCCAATCATCACTCTGGTATTTACTATTGAAGGGTTATCTTTTTTGATCCAGCGATTCTGGCGGATTGTTTTTAAACGAAAACTATTTCTTTCATCGCCGATCCATCATCATTTTGAAGCTATTGGCTGGCCAGAGCAGAAAATTGTTATGCGCTTCTGGGTCATTGGTGCCGCCTCTGCTGTCATTGGTCTAGCTGTCGCACTATTTGGGAGGGGGTTCTAGTTATTCCCAAAATGCCAGTTTTCAGCTAAAATAGAAATATGGATTTAAGTCGGTTTGAGGGCAGAAAAATTGCGCTTCTTGGCTTTGGCATTGAAAATATTTCAGTCGCCAAATTTTTACTAAAAAATGGCATAGATTTTCAAATTTTGGACAAAACTCCAGCAGGAAAGTTAACTCGCGAGGGGCAGTTATTAATTAAGGAGAAAAAGCTGAAAATAAAAACTGGCACCGATTATCTAGCAAATATCTCGGATTATAATTTTGTTATTCGTTCGCCAGGCATTCCCTATCTAACCCCAGAAATCCAGACGGCAAAAGAGGCCGGCGCGGAAATAACCAGTTCAACAAAGCTTTTTCTAGAGTTAACAAAATGCCAAGTGATTGGTGTTACTGGTACTAAAGGAAAGGGGACGACAGCGTCTTTAATTTATGAAATTCTGAAGAATGGCTACAGTAGCCTTGGAAAGATATATCTCGCTGGTAATATTGGCATTGCATCCTTTGACATCATTGAAGAAGTAAAGTCTGAAGATTTAGTAGTCCTCGAACTTTCCAGTTTTCAAATCCAGGATCTGGATTGCTCGCCTTATGTCACAGTTGTCGTGAATTTAACTGATGATCACCTAGATTATCATCAAACCATCGAAGAATATCAAGCAACAAAGCAAGCCGTTCTCAAATTTCAAAACGAGAATGATTTTGCAGTTCTAAACAAAGATTATCGGGAATGTTATAAGTTGAAAGAATTTGGCAAGGCGAAAAAATATTTCTTTTCGTCCAAAGAAAAAACCGATGGAGCCTATGTTAATAGAAATGGCGATGTGATATTAACAGTGAGTGGCGAAGAAAAAATCTGCAGTCAAAAAGAAGTTCAGCTTATTGGCCGGCATAATTTAGAAAACATTGCCGCGGCAGCAATTGTCGGGAAAATCTTTAATGTTGCGATTGCTGATATTCATCGGGTGGTAACAGAATTTAAGGGTTTGCCACATTGTTTGGAGTTTGTGAGAGAAATTAACGGAGTAAAATTTTACAACGATTCTTTTTCCACCAATCCGACGCCGACAATGGCAGCAATTGATTCATTCTCCGAGCCGATTACCATTATTCTCGGTGGCAGCAAAAAAGGCGCTGATTTTACCAAGTTAGCGGATAAAATAAAATCCTCAACAGTGAAAAATGTCATTTTGATCGGTGTTGAGGGGCCAAGAATAAAGAAATCTTTGGAAAAGGCAGGCGTCAGCGCCAATTTTATTGATGGCGATAAGGATATTGAAACAATTGTCCATCAGGCTGTGGAGGTTGCAAAGCCGAATAGCATTATCCTCTTTTCTCCAGCTTGTGCCAGTTTTGATATGTTTAAAAATTATAAAGGCCGCGGCGAGAAATTTAAGCAAGCAGTGAAGGATTTATGAATTATTCATATCGAAAAAGAAAGAGCGCCGATTATCTCTTAATGATTTTAGTTTTTGCTCTGATCGCTTTTGGACTCGTCATGATTTATTCAGTTTCCAAATATCTTTCTCTCCAGATAACAAATCAGGAAAGTGATAAATATTTTCTTGTTCGCCAGCTTGCGTCTTTAGGCATCGGGATTGTAGTCTGGATAATTTTCCAATCAATTGACTACCGTTTCTGGCAACGCCATACCACAACAATGCTAATTTTGACTCTAGTTTTGCTTTGTTCAGTTTTTATATTTCGCGGAGAAGGCGCATCAGCAAATCGCTGGATAAATCTTTTTGGTATTGGTTTCCAGCCATCTGAACTTGCAAAGCTCTCAATGATTTTTTATCTTTCTGGTTGGCTATCGAGCAAAAAACGCGGGGAGGATATCAACAAATCTTTTATTCCATTTCTCGTCTTTGTAGGAGCAATTTCTTTGCTGATGCTTCTGCAGAAAGATCTTGGAACCTTGAGTGTAATCCTTTTAACTTCAGCGGCAATCTTCTTTGCTGCCGGTGCAAGAATCCCTAATCTTTTAATTGGTGGTTCACTTGGGGTCTTCCTCATCTGGCTGGCAATCAAGATTGAACCGTACCGAATGCAACGTCTGACAGCTTTTTTTAACCCAGGAAGCGAAACTCTCTCTGCAAGTTATCACATCCGCAACGCCTTAATTGCCATCGGTTCAGGAGGTTTATGGGGTCTAGGTTTCGGCCAGAGCAAGCAGAAATATCTTTATCTCCCAGAAGCTCACACCGACTCAATATTCCCAATTATCGCTGAAGAGTTGGGATTCTTACGAGCAAGTGCCGTAATTGTTATCTATGTCTTGATAGCTTATAGAGGTTATTCGATTGCCAGACGTGCTCCTGATGCTTTCTCACGACTAGTTGCTGTTGGTATTACTACCTGGATTATTTGGCAAACTTTTGTTAATCTAGCAGCGATGCTGGCCCTTTTGCCGCTTACCGGTGTGCCCCTTCCATTTATCTCTTATGGAGGAACTTCCCTAGTAGCATTCCTGGCAGCTGTTGGTGTGCTTTTAAATATTTCCAAACAAACGATTGATTAATCAAAAATCAAAGTTTAAAAATCAAAATGACAATGTAAAATGTAAAAATGTCAGTTTATAAAACAAAAATCAAGAAAATCGGTGGAACCAGTTATCGGGAAATCATCAAAAAGGCTAGAGCAATTTTTCATCAGATTGAAAAAAGATCAAGGAGAAGCGCATATTTGCGATCCGCTTATTTTAAAAAAGAAAAAGTGTTTTTGAATCTTTTCTGGGAACATCTGCGCCAGAAACCTCGAAGAGAAAGAAAGTGGCGATTAAAATTCTTGTCTTGCGCTTTTGATTTAATTGAAAATTCCAGAAAGAAGCCCACATCAACAATAAACCCGAACGATAAACGAGAAGTATTACATCGATTCGACGGATTGACTCCGACTGACGAAATGTTTTTTGTTCAAATAAAAGAAAACAAAAAGACGGGAAGAAAAGATTTTATGTCAGTTTTTCCAGAAGAATAAAAAAATCTCCCGCAAGTGAGGTCTTTAAACCCCGCGCCGGAGATTTTCTAAGATAAGTGTATCATAAAAGATAAAATGTTGTCAATAGGGAGAATTATGAAAAACCCTCTTAAAGATAAAATTGAGAATATAACTGTAGACGAATTGGTAGGTTTTTGGATGGATCTAATATTAGTTTTATTTTTATTGACAATACCAACAATTATTTTTTACTATCCGGTAGGAAAAGTCTTTTTCATCTGTTTTGTTGTCTTGTCGTCAGCTTTTATTTTAGCAGCCATTTCTTGCTCGATTATTTCTTGGGTCAAAAAAAGAAAATCACTGGATAAATACCCCCGGATTTTCGATTGAATAAAATATAATTTAAATAAGGAAAACAAAATGTTTATTTACAAATACTGTTCAAAGTGTAAAAAGCGAAACCATAAATCTAATGCGTACTGCGTCCGTTGTGGTGACCAGTTGTTTAATGATCCAAAATTCAGCAAAAATGTCTTTGCTATAACATCGAGTATAGTCATTCTGTTATCTTCTGTTACTGTTTTTGCGAGCAAAGCATACTTCAATAAAAAATCAGAAGATAGCCAGCCAAAATCCCAAGTCCAAAATATCAAGCCCAAAAAAGCCGAGTCAGAAATTAAGCAAGAGCCAATCGAGGAAGAAATAAAAAGTGAATCGACCTCAACATCAACTAACACAAAAGCCCCCACTGGAACACAAACCACACCTCCATCTACCACAAAACCATCTTGCAATGTATCTAAAAAAACAGAACTAACAAATAAATATAATGCCGACATCAACGAAGCTAGGCAAGAAAGAGATCAGCTTCTCAATGAAGCGAATGCAGAATATGCTTCTGCTGGAGATCGAGCAAGAGAAAGATATAGAGATATTTGGGATCCAGATGAAAGAGGTCGGTTAGTCGCTCAAGATATTGCTATCGCTTCCACGGTGCTTGAGCAATCAAGAAGTTATGCAAATAATGATTACAACAGCACGGAAATGTATTTGACTACTTTGACTACAATGTATAACTTAGATTTAAAAAGTATCAATTGTTCAAATTAGTGAGTCTGTAATTTCAGGACATAAAAATAATATTAGAGAAATGATTAAGGAGTAAAAAAGATGGACATAAATGAACGGCTTGAAAAAATCGAAAAGCAGCTCGAACTTTTGATGCTGAAAGTTGATGCAATTTCCAGTAAAGTTGAAAATAATAATAGATTGGCTCGGCTCAAGAGAGATCTGCTAACTGATAGTGAACTATACAGCGAAGCAAAGAAGATTGTCATAAAAACAAGAAGGGCTACTGCTGAACTTTTGCAAAGAAAACTTCTGATCGGATATGCAAAAGCTGCTCAACTTTTAGAATTTTAGAGCAAGAGGGTATCGTGGGCCCACAGATTGGAGCTAGACCGAGAGCCATTTTGATTAAGGAATAAGCCAATAAAAAATTTCAAGAGCCATCTTAATTTAGATTAATCACATAGTCAATTATGAAAAAGAAAACAATCTTTTTAGTCGGGGCGGATACGGGCGGTCATGTGGTGCCAACTTTTGCTTTGGCAAAGGAGCTAGAAAAAAGTAAGAAGTTGAGGATTGTTGTAATTGGTGTTGGCTCGGAAATTGAGAAAAAATTTTATCAAAAATTAAATGATGTTCAGTATTTAAAAATCATGGCTGGGAAATCACAGTTTGGCTCTCTACTCTCTAAAATCAGCGCCTTTTTGAAATCGCTTATCGGGTTTGTGCAGTCAAAATATTTTATTATAAAGTATCAACCAAAACTAATATTTTTGAAGGGCAATTACGCGACGCTACCGATGGCAATGGCAGCGAGACTTTTTGGCAGACCAGTAATTATCCATGAGTCAGACGCAATTCTTGGCAGAAGCAACCGGATAGTTTCTCGCTTTGCCAAAAAAGTTTTTCTCTCATACCCAGAAGAGATCTATAGAGAAAAAATCAGAAATGCCGAATTTTGCGGTCCAATACTGCGACAAGAGTTTTTATCGCCAAAAGAGAAGAGCGACGCTGACTATAAGATTTTTGATTTTGACAAAAACCTGCCGACGGTTTTGGTTCTTGGTGGTAGTCTGGGATCGCGGTCAATTAATCAGGCAACGATTTCTATTTTGGATAAGGTTTTGCCTGATTGCCAAATTATTCATCAAACCGGGGAATCGGATCTTAAAGTAGCAAATGAGGCGAGGATTAAATTAGAGGAGAAATTGCGCCAACATTACTACATCAGCAGTTTTTTCGATCAGGAACTGTTTTCTGCCTTGCGAGTTGCTGATATTGTTATCTCCCGTTCTGGCTCAGGAGTATTTGAGATTGCTGCTTGTGGGAAAGCTGTAATTTTGATACCATATCCCTACGCTTCAGCTGATCACCAGAGCAAAAATGCGCAGTATTTTGCCAGGAAAAACGGAGCCGGAGTGATTGAAGATAAGAATTTGTCACCAACAGTGCTATATTCTGCAATTTCTAAACTGTTAGGTAGTGATAAAAAAAGAAGAAATTTAGCCCAAAATTTATCGCGGGCCGTAAAACTTTCCGGTCGAGAAATTATTCTAGATTATCTAAAGCAATACCTTAAATTTTGAGTTTTGCGTTTTAAGTTTTAAGTTAAATTTATGTGGTATCATCTTGTTGGAATTTCTGGAGTTTCGATGCGGGCGATTGCTCAGATTTTAAAAAGTCGCGGCCATAAAATCACTGGCTCGGATTTGAAATTGTCCGGACACAGCGTTAAAAATATTATGTCGGGCATTGATGCCGTGATATATACTTCAGCCGTAACGCCGAACTCTGCTGGCTGGATTGAGATCGACGCGGCAAAAAAACTAAAAATTCCCTTAATTAAACGCGGCAAAATGCTGGCGGATTTAGTCGCAGATCGAAAAATTATTGCAATTTCCGGTACTCATGGGAAAACAACAACAACAGCAATGATCGGTCTGACTTTGGAAGCAGCCGGTTTCGATCCGCTAGTGATCGTTGGCGGAGAGGTTCCGGAATTTGGCGGGGTTGTCCGGTTTGGGCAAGGAGAATGGGCAGTAGTTGAAGCTTGCGAATACGATCGAAATTTTTTATACATCAGCGCAAATATTGCCGTCATTACCAATATCGAAGAGGAACACCTTGACCACTATCCCGGCGGAGCTCCAGATCTTGAGGATACTTTTGCCAAATTTGCTTCTCAGACAAAAGACAAGGGATTTGTGGTGGTTTGCGGCGATGATAAAAATACCACTGATACGGCAGAATTAATCAAGAAAAAAAATAAGAATTTAAGAATTATTACTTACGGTTTAGGCCAAGATAACAAAGTTAACAAATTAGATTTTGAGCTGGCAATTCCTGGAGACCACAATCGCAGAAATGCGTTGGCGACAATTGCAGTTGCGAATATTCTAGGCATTAATCGAAAAATCGTTAAGAAAGCGATCAAGAATTTCCGCGGAGCTAAAAGAAGATTTGAGATAAAAGGTAAGAAGAACGGAGTGGTTGTGATTGATGATTATGGCCATCATCCGACAGAAATTGCTGCATTGCTTGCGGGCGTTAAAGAGAAATTTCCGAAGAAAAAAATTGTCGCAGTTTTTTGGCCTCATCAATATAAACGGACAAAAGTCTTTCTGGCTAAATTTTCAGCGGCTTTCAAAGTTGCTGACAAAGTCGTCATTAAGGAGATATTTTTTGTCCCCGGACGTGACAAAAAGTCTAATGTCAGCGGTAAGGATATTGTAGATTTAATAAATCGAGAGAGGGGCGGCAAGGCTGTCTTTATTAATAATGATCAGGCGATAATCAAGTTTTTGAGGGAAAATTTGACGCAAAGGAATGTTTTAGTTACTGTTGGTATCCCTCCGGTGTATAAGATCGCCGAAGGCTTTTTAGGAGCCAGGTAGTAGAAATTTGACAGAAAATTTCATTTTCTTTATCGAAACTAGCCCAAGCAGATTGAGCATAATAATTAAGAAAATTATTAGTTAATTTTCAACACCAGTGAAAATGAGTCAAATTTTCACTACCTGGGAGCAAAATGATTGAGAGCGAGGAATTCAAGGAACAATTCGGGGAAAAAATTGAGGAGAATGTACTCCTGAGAGATTTCACCAGTATTGGTGTCGGTGGTGTTGCTGATTATTTTTACCGCGCAGAAAGAGTTGATGAACTTGTTGGAATTGTTTCTTATCTTTCTCGTAAAGGCATTCCGTATTTTATTCTTGGTGGTGGTTATAATCTAATAGTTTCTGATCTTGGTTTCCCCGGAATAGTGATAAAGAATGAAGTTAGAGATATGGTTTTCTCACAAGATAGCGCTGAGGTTATTGTTGGCTCAGGCATTGAAATCGGTCGGCTCCTAATGGATGCCGCCTCGCGTGATCTCGGGGGTTTGGAATTTCTTTTTGGCATCCCAGGAACAGTGGGTGGTGCGGTCTATGGCAATGCTGGTGCTTTTGGTCACGCAATCGGCGATTTTGTCAAATCAGCAACAATTCTCTTACCTGGTAACAAAAGAAAAGAAGCAAAAATTTTGCGGCATAGTCAGAAGTGGTTTGAGTTTGGCAATCGGACGTCGAGGATTAAAGAATATACCAGATTACATCCAGCGGAGAATAAACCAGTCATCCTTTCCATTAAACTCCAACTTTGTCAGAGCAAAAAAGAAGTGATACTGCGCAAGATGCAGGAGAACTTTAAATACAAAAAAGAAACTCAGCCACTGAACGCAAAAAGTGCCGGTTGTTTTTTTCGAAACCCGGGCCCACAGAAAGAACAATCTGCTGGTTTCTTGCTCGATTCTTCAGGCGCCAAAAGATTGCGGATAGGGGATGCGGTAGTTTCGAAAAAACATGCCAATTTTATTATTAATCGTGGCAAGGCCACAGCAGAAGATATCCGCCGGTTGGCCAATCAGATGAAAGATTTAGTTCGAGCCGAGTTCAGAACAAACTTGCAGGAAGAGATTGAATACATAGGTAAGTGGTGAAAATAATTCAAAATGCAAAAATCAAAGTGCAAAATTATGGAATTAAACTATTATAGTTCAGGCACGAAGTGCCTACCAAAGTTTTAAGTTTTAAGTTTTGAGTTTTGAGTTAATTACTATGCACATCAAGGAGAGATATTCTTACTCAAAATATCGGGGCAAAGAATCGCGCCAGGAGAACAGGGCAAGGATTTTTGTTGCCCCAAAAGTAAAATTTGCCAGAAATCCAATTCTGCATTTTCCGGCAAAATTTTGGGGTAATATTTTTATTTTGCTTCTAATTCTGGTGATCCTTTGGGTTATGCTTTACTCGCCGTATTTTCGAATTCGTGAAGTTGTTATTGAAGGCAATACTTTAGTGTCGAATGACGAAATAATCAAGTCAGTTCAAACTGGTGGGAATATTTTTCGTTTTAATATTCTTGAGGCGAAGAAGGCAATTATGAAAAATAGCCCAGCGATTGAGGATGTAGCAATTTATCGCGGCATCCCCAACGCCTTAAAAATCGTTGTCCTAGAACGGAAGCCAACGGTTGTCTGGCAGACACAAGATCGGTATTACCTTATTGATGATGCGGGTATTGCTGATCAAGAAGTTGTGGCGGCACAGTCAACTGAGCTGCTCCATATCTTGGACCAGAAAAATCTGGGGGTTAAAGTTGGTAATCAGATTGTCTCGCCGTCATTTATTGTTTTTGCGAAAAAAATTAATGAAAAATTTTTTGAATTTACCAATATCAAAGTTACAGGTTTTCAAGTACCAGAAACAACATTTGACCTCTATGTCTATACTGAAGCGGGCTTTTACGTAAAATTTGATACAACAAGATCAGACGAAAAACAGCTCTCTGATCTCAAGAATATCCTGATTGCTTATCGGGATGGGATACATGAGTATGTTGATGTGCGAATAAATGGTTGGGCGTATTATAAATGACGTAGTCATCCCCGCGTAGGTGGGGATCCACAGTAAATTTAAAATTTAAAAACACTATTATGACAGTGTTTGAAAGTCACAAAAAGGAACCTTGGTTCAGTTTAATTGGTAGTCGACAAAAAAGTATTGAAGGAAGATTGAGAAAAGGAAAATATGCCAAGATTAAACCTGGTGATTATATTTTAGTTTATTCGCCTGGCGAGAAAGATTGTTTAAAAGTCAAAGTCCTGGCGGTGCGCTATTATGATAGTTTCAAAGATATGCTAGAAAGAGAGAAGTTAACCAGAATTTTGCCCGGTGTTAAAAATATTGAAACCGGTATTGAAACTTATAACAAAATATACTCACGGGAAGATGAAAAGAATTTTGGGGTGGCAGCGATAGAAATTGAGCTTCTGGGCTAGCTCAAAGGTTTTTTTACAATGCCTTTGGCTTCTTCAATACCTTTCTGAGCAGCGCCACTAACATCTTCCATGCCCTCTTTACTGACATTGGAAACAACAGAGGTTGCTTTTGAGGAAACTACCTCGACCGCTTCTTCGGTTGTTTTACCTGATTCTTCCAAGGCTCTTACTGAACCAACAAAGGCGTCTCTAACACCACTTGTTACGTCACCAATACCCTCTTGACCAAGTCCAATAACTGAGTGGAAGATCTGGCCGATATCTGTTGTTCCTTCTCTAACCAGACCAGTTACAGTACTCATCAGGTCCTTGGTGACTTCACCAGTACCCTCGATCGCCCCTTTGAGTAATTCCTTCACTTGCATCTTACCTCCTAGGTAGTGAAAATTTGACAGTTTCCACTAACCATTATTAATTTATTATCTTTCTAGCATAAATAAACCCTACTTCATTGATATTATCTTCTTAGGAAACAAAGCATGGCGGTCAAATTTCTACTACCTGGTCTCCTAATTAAATAACTTTCTATCTAACATAATGATTATAGCAAAATATTTTAGATGTTATAATAGCTTCATGGAAAAGATTTGGGAAGTAAAGGAGAAAAAATTTACTGATCCGATACTCCAGCTTTTGTATAATCGCGGAGTGATTCCTGCCTGCCGGCAGGCAGGGAAGGATCGAACTCTAAAAAAAACCATTGAAGATTTTTTACAGCCGGATTTCGCTAAAGATTTCCATGATCCAGAGCTCCTACCTGATTTTAAACCAGCAATTTTAAGAATTAAAAAAGCAATGGATCATAAAGAGAAAATTGGCATCTTTGCCGATTATGACGCTGATGGCATTCCTGGTGCAGCGCTTTTATATAAAACTTTTCGTTTATTCAATATCACGCCAGAGGTATATATTCCTACCCGGCAAGCAGGCTATGGCTTCAACCAGCCGGGGATTGATTTTCTTCTTGAGGCTGGCTGCAAATTGATCATCAGCGTTGACTTAGGAATAAAAGAATTTGAACTGGCAAGATACATTGCGAGTAAGGATGCGGATTTAATTATCACCGATCATCATCTGCCAGAGAAGGAAATCCCGAAAGCTTTAGCTGTCATCAATCCTAAAATTTCTAGCTCAAAATATCCATTCAAAGAACTTGCTGGAGCCGGAGTAGTTTATAAGATAATTCAAGGACTAGCGAAAATATATCCGGAAAAAATTACCGAGAGTTTTTTGAAATGGAATTTAGATCTAGTAGCAATCTCGACAATCTCAGATGTAGTTCCACTCATTGATGAAAACAGAGTCGTTGCCAAATTCGGGCTTTTGGTTCTTAGAAAAAGCCGGAATCTTGGCATTAAGGCAATCTGTGAGAAAGCGGCAATTAATCAAGCGAAAATCAATTCTTATACTGTTGGCTTTCAGATCGGGCCGCGGATTAATGCCCCTGGTCGGGTTGGTTATGCAACAGGATCATTTAAAATTCTGGTGACCGAGGATACTAGCGAAGCAAAAGAATTGGCTGCCCATCTGGAAGAGCAAAATGCCTGCCGGCAGGCATCAATGAAAAGAATTTTTAGAGAAGCTTCGAGGGTGATTGAAAAAGAAGGAGTTTTAAAAGAAAAAATACTATTACTTTCCAATCCCGATTGGCCAAAAGGGGTAATCGGACCGGTGGCTTCAAGTATTGTTGAGAAATATTTTCGGCCGACAATTCTGTTTCGAGATGAGAACAAAATACTGGTTGGTAGCGGTCGCAGTATCGGATCTTTCAACATAGTCAAAGCGCTAGAAAAAGTAAAGAAATATACGCTTAGTTTTGGTGGTCATGCTGGAGCGGCTGGTGTTAGAGTAGATAAAAAAAATTTTACAAAATTTAGAGAAGCGATTACAAAAGTTGTTAATGAATCTGTGTCTCCCAAGGACCTTTTGCCGAAAATAAATATTGATTTAGAGTTGCCAAAAGATAAAATTAGCATCGGGCTTTTTAGAGATTTAGAAAAACTTGAGCCATTCGGCATGGGCAATCCAAGACCAATTTTTACTTCAAATAAGCTGCGACTTATCTCGCATCGCTATGTTGGCCGGGAAAATAAACATTTGCAACTTCGTTTTGCTTTGGGTACAAAAGAAATAAAGGGGATAGTTTTTAGTTCAGAAATTAAGGATTCAATAATTCACTCAGGCCATGAGTATGACCTTGTTTATAATTCTGGTCTCAACTTTTGGGATGGTAAATGGTGGCTTGATTTACAAATAATTGATTTAAAAGCAAGAGGTGACAATGGCTAAAAAAAGTGGCAGCAGTATATTCGTTTGTTCAAATTGTGGCAATGAATTTTCGACTTGGAGCGGAAAATGTTTGGCTTGTGGCGAATGGAATACTTTGAAAGAGATGAGCAGTGAAATTAGCAAACTAGAAGCGGTTAGTGAAAAAATAGTGGCTAAAAATTTATCCGATTTTAAAATCAGCAGCAGTAGTCGAATCAAAACTGGCTACTCGGAAATTGACCGGGTTTTTGGTGGCGGAATTGTTGAGGGTTCAGTAATACTTCTAGGTGGCGAGCCGGGGGTCGGTAAGTCAACATTGCTTTTGCAAATTGTCAAAGAAATTCCATCAACACTTTATATCTCCGGCGAAGAGTCGCCGGAGCAGCTGCTTATGCGGGCAGAGCGGCTCGGGGTTGGAACAAAAAATATCTCGGTTTCCGAAACGTCTGATATCTCCGGCTTGGAACAAGCGATTATTGAAAATCGGCCGAAAATTATCGTTATTGATTCAATTCAGACAGTTTATAATTCGCAGATTTCCGGTTCGGCCGGCAGCCAAGTTCAAGTTAAAGAATCGGGCCTTTTTTTGCAGCAGCTGGCGAAAAAACATAAAATCCCGATAATAATTATTGGTCATGTGACAAAAGAGGGAATTGTTGCCGGGCCGCGGATGCTTGAGCATTTAGTTGATGTGGTTGTTTATATGGAAGGTGAGCGGAGGAGCGAAGCAAGGATCTTGCGGGCAGTAAAAAATCGTTTTGGCACAACTGATGAAATTGCAGTCCTCCGAATGGGAGAGAAAGGGATTGTTGAGATTAAAAATCCCGGAGCTTTGTTTCTGTCAGAAAGTAGCGGTGCTGCTGGCAGTGCCGTAACGGTACTACTAGAGGGGTCTAGGCCACTTTTAGTTGAAATCCAGGCATTAGTTACGCCGACAACCTTTGGTTATCCACGCAGAACAACTTCAGGCTTTGATTTAAATCGCCTGAATATTTTAATTGGGATAATGACAAAAAGAGCCGGTCTTAATTTAGGTAATCAAGATATCTATGTTAATGTTGTTGGCGGGATTACTGCCTCGGAACCAGCAACTGACCTCGCGGTCTGTTTAGCCATTGCCTCATCGTACAAAAATAAACCGTTACCAGGAAATGTGGCTTATTTTGCCGAAGTTGGTCTAACTGGTGAGATTCACAGAGTGATGAGAGCAGAAAAACGCAAAAAAGAAGCTGAAAATTTGGGCTATAAGGTAAGAAGTAATTACAAAGATATTAGAGAAGCAATTGAAAAAGACCTTTCGTAGCAGAAGGTTAAAGGTCCGAGAATAAGATATCAATCATTTTATACTTTCTGCTCTGAACTCTTGACTAATAGGGTCCCGTTCTAAACGAATAATCGCCCGAGCTAACAATATCTCCACCGGAGCTTAAAGAGACGACGCGGAAATGGTAAGTTGTGTTGGGATTTAGATCAGAAAGCGTCATCGAGTGAGTCGTGACTAGCGCTGGGTCTGGTGTCGTTGGCCACGCGTATTCATTGTAGTTACTGTGAGAAGTTATATCGTAAAATACCTGCGAAGTGCCGGCTTTCGAAGTCGTCCAGCTGACTTTAGCCGAAGTATCAGTGATATTACTGGTGGTAACACCAGAGGTCGTAAACTCCTCTTTAATTGAGGCAAAAGAGATCTCGTTTTTTGCCGTTTGGCCATATTTGTCGCTGGCAATTACTTCGAGTGAATGTCTGCCGGTGGCGAGATTATTAAAATTATAACTTAAGCTAAATGGTGAGACAGAGTTGGAGCCGACGCTGATATTATCAATAAAGAATTCCACTTTCAAAACATCAGCGGGGTTATTGATTGAAACGGTAATAGCGCGGGTGCCGGAAACCGTTTCATCGCTGTGCGGAGATGAAATTGAAATCGTAACAGCCGGTGCGATGTTGTTAATATCGCATTTTTCTGCCGGTGTGGGATTATAAAGTCCGGCGGCAATAGCCCAGGACCGCACCGGACCCTCCCAGTTCGGATTAGCCGGTTTTTCCGAGTGGACATTGGAGAATATTTTTGTCTCAGTTATGCTATCCGGGGCACTAGCCGGAGCCGGCAGACCGTTGGCTCTGCAAACTCGAACGGCAGCATTAACATTGTCGTGTTCAGTCGGTAATTGCCAGCTGGTGAAAATATCGGTCGTAAATTGGCTCGAATACTGCGTTGGCAACAGATTTGACCAGCGCTCAACAGTGGCGGACTGAATTCCCGGTGGCTGATTGAATTGTTCAACCGGCGTGCCGGCAAGCATCTTCTCCATAAAATTATGAAATATCGGCGCGGCAACTACTACGCCGTCAGCGCCGGAGGACATTGGATGATTATCATTATTACCAACCCAAACTCCGACTGTCAGAGATGGTGTATAACCTACGGTCCAGGCGTCTCGGAAATCAGTGGTTGTACCAGTTTTAGCCCCTACTGGTCGATCAGGGAAATAAAGCGGGGAGCGTGAGCCGAATATCATTGAACGGGCTTGATTATCGCTCATAATACTTTGCAACTCATAAGCGATTTGCGGATCGAGTACCTGTTTGCCCTTGTCTTCCTCCGGCTTATATTCGTAGAGAACTTTGCCTTTGTTGTCAACTACTTTGCGCATAACCTTTGCATCATGTTTATTGCCATTGTTAGCAAATACTGAAAAGCCAGCAGTATGTTCTAGAAGTTTTACTTCACCAACACCCAAACCGAGAGAGAGTCCGTATCGTGAGCGTTGGGTCAAAGTTGAAATTCCCATATCAGTCGCAGTTGTAATTACATCATCCATGCCGGCAAGTGCAAAAGTTTTTACTGCTGGAATATTAAGAGAATTTGCTAAAGCCTGACGCATTGTCACTGGTCCGTGAGTGGTATTGTCATAGTTATGGGGGATATAACCTCCACCAAAATCAGTGGTGAAGTCAAAAAGAATTTTCGAAGGCGAATACTCTTTTTTCTTAAAGGCAGTGGCATAGGTATAGGGCTTAAATGAAGATCCTGGTTGGCGATTTGAAGTTGCGATGTTAACATTACCATCGATCTTGGTATCAAAAAAGTCTTTACTGCCGACCATTGTTAGCACCTCGCCGGTTTTCGGATCAATCGAGACTAATGAGCCGTTAGAGCCGCCGTATTTCTCCACTTTTGCCATTCCGTCAGCAACCGCCTGCTCGGCGATTTTTTGTTTTTGGAAGTCAAGAGTTGTATAAATCGTCAGCCCTTCTTTCTCAACTCGTTGATCACCATATTCCTCTGAAGCTTGTTCGAGTACATACATTGAAAAATGAGGAGCCAAAATTGCCATCTTTCTTGGTTGAACAGAGACGCCAACAGTTGTAGTGTCCTGCTTCTTGGCTTCATCAGCTTGCTCTTTCTTGATATAGTTTATCTTGACCATTTGGTCTAGGACATAATTTCGTCGGATTACCAACTTGTCGGTATGAATGCCATATGGGGAATAGTAAGTTGGAGCCTTAGGGATTGCCGCCAAAGTTGCCGCCTGTGCAAGTGTCAGGTCTTTTGCCGGGATTCCATAATACATCCTCGCCGCCGCTTCAACACCAGCAGTTTGCCCACCGTAAGGGATTTCATTGAGATACATTGTCAGAATCTGATCCTTCGAGTACATAAACTCAAGCTCGATGGCCAGAATAACTTCTTTGACTTTTCTGGTAAATGTTCGCTGGGAGTAAAGTAGAGCATTTTTAACATATTGCTGAGTAATGGTTGAGCCGCCCTGGACGCCGCCGGACGTATGAAATATGTTATTGATAGCTGCTCTAAATACTCCACGGAAGTTTATGCCGTGATTCTGATAAAACTGTTGATCTTCGATCTTCGGTCGCAACCGTAGCATCTTTTAGATATTTATTAATTTGGTCAGTAGTAACCACTGTTCTCTTTAGCTCACCAGTTTCATATAAGAGAACTCCATTACGATCATAGATTTTTGTCGATTGTGTTGGTCGCATCTTAGCGATCTTGCTTGGAGTCGGCAGATCCTTGGCAAACCAGGCAAAGGTGACGGAAACCATTAGAAAAACCGCCAAAAACGCGTAAGCGACAATTCGAAGGATTTTTTTCTTATCCCACTTGCGTTTTTTAGCGCTGCGGTGAAGATTGAGCGGATTTTTGAAACCGAATTTGAATTTCATTGTTATCCTTTTTGCTTTCTATTTACATTATAAAGCTTTACCAGTATTATGTAAATTGAAAAGCAGGTTGGGATTTCTTGAATTGTATTAGGATAATAAAATATTAGATTTATGTCAAGAGGGTGTATGGAGAAAGATATTTTATCTAGAGGGATGGAGAAGATTGTTGGTGGCGAACTTCTTGAAAAAAAATTGAAATCAGGTAAAGCTCTTCGAATTAAGCATGGTGTTGATCCAACAACAGCAGATTTGCACCTAGGTCATTCGGTCATTTATTTAAAACTCAAGGAATTCCAAAAGCTTGGCCATAAGATTGTTTTTTTAATCGGCGACTTTACTGGCAGATTCGGTGACCCCTCTGATAAAATCAAGTCGCGCATCTTGCGGTCCAAGGAAGAGGTGAGAAAAGTCGCTAGGAATTATATTAATCAGGTTGGTAAAATTATTGATGTGGAAAAAGCCGAGATTCGTTACAACGGTGAATGGTATGACAAAATGTCGGCCGAAGATCTTTTACATCTGATGTCAAAAGTTTCCCACGCGGAGATGATTGAACGAGATATGTTTCAAGAAAGGATGAAGAAGGGTGAGCGGATTGGTTTGCATGAGTTAATCTATCCGGTGCTTCAAGGTTATGACTCAGCAATCCTCCATTCTGATTTGACTGTCTGCGGAAGCGACCAGCTTTTTAACGAACTTCAGGGCCGAAAATCGCAAGAATTAAGTGGCCAGGAACCGCAGGCAATTATTACGGTTCCGCTTTTGATCGGGATTGATGGCAGAAATAAAATGAGCCAAAGCCTTGGAAATCATATCAGCTTGGGTGAATTCGCTAGCGAACAGTTTGGAAAAATAATGTCAATCCCCGACAACTTGATAATTGATTATTTAACACTTTGCACCCGAATCCCAATGGCAAAAATCGAGCTTTGGGAGAAGGAGATGAAAGCCGGCAGAAATCCTAAAGAGATAAAAGTCAATCTGGCAAAAGAAATTGTCGGGATTTATCACAAAAAGGAAGAGGCAGAAAAAGCGGCAAAGGAGTTTGAACAAGTTTTTCAGAAAAAAGAATTGCCTGACAATATTTTAGAAATCAAACTTTCCGGGACTTATCCGCTGCCACGGTTTTTAGTCGAAGCCGGATTAGCAAGTTCGGGATCGGAAGCCAGAAGATTGATCGAAGCTGGTGCTGTAGAAATTGATGGCGCTAAATGTGGAGATTATAAATCAACAATCACAACTCATTCCGGTATGGTGATAAAAGTCGGAAAAAGAAGATTTGCAAAGATTAAATGATAGTTACAGAAATGCTTTAATCGCGTATTGTTTTTATTTTCGGCCTGCCACGCCCGCCCTGCCGTTTAGCTAGTGAATATCAGAGAAAAACGGCTATTATGTGCTTGCTGATGATTACGACCAAGATATAGCGCCGGCGCCGGCTTACACAAAAGCAATGTGCTCGTCGCATTTCTAGGGATTTTTAAATGATCGAAGCTCTGAAAGGAAAAATTAAAAAAGCGATAAAATCAGCCGGCTATGAACTAGCAGGGGGTTTTGATTTGGAATTGCCACCGAATGAGAAATTTGGCGATTTGTCCACCAATGTTGCTATGCTTATTGCTGCCAAAGAGGGGAAGAAGCCGGAGGATGTCGCTAAAGATATTGTTGAAAATCTTAAAGATAAAAATTTCGAAAAGATTGAAATTGCCGGTGGTGGTTTTATCAATATCTATCTATCGCAAAAATATTTAGCCAGAGAACTCAGAGAAATTCTCAAAGCTGGGTCTGATTTTGCTAGAAGCGATCTAGGCAAAAATCAAAAAGTATTAGTTGAGTTCATCTCCGCCAATCCGACTGGCCCGCTGCATATTGGCAATGCCCGTGGCGGTCCGATCGGCGAAACGCTGGCCAATATTCTTGATTGGCTGGGTTATAAAGTTAGCCGAGAATTTTATATTAATGATGTTGGCAGCCAGATTCAGAAGTTTGGGCAAACTCTAGCATATTGGTACATTAAAAAACACGATGAAAATTATCACTTTCCGGAAGGTGGTTATCCCGGGGATTTTGTTAAGGATATCTCAGAAGAAATACAGCGAGAATTTGCCAGCGAAATCGAGGAGCTAAAAGACGAAGAATTAACCGAGTTTTTTATTCGCCACGGTCTAGAAATTGTAATTCGCAGAATGAAAGAAGATATCGAAGTGCTGGGGGTTCATTTTGACCAATGGGTTTATGAGAGCGACTTAATTAATAATGGTAAAAGTCAGAAAGTGGTTGATGAGCTGAAAGAAAAAGGCAAAACCAAAGAAAAAGAGGGAGCAGTCTGGTTCTCTTCGTCAGAATACTCTGATTTTTCTGATCGAGAAAGCGTTCTTGCTCGGAGCGATGCGGAAAAGTCGTTAACTTATTTTGCCACTGACATTGCTTATCATCAGGATAAACTGCAGCGCGGGTTTGATCTTCTAATTGATATCTGGGGCGCCAATCATCACGGTCATATCTCGCGAATGAAGGCAGCGATGGCAGCTTTAGGCTATGATCCAGAAAAACTTTCTATCATTCTTTATCAAAATGTCCGGATCAAGGAGGGCAAAGAGATTAAACAGATGAGCAAAAGATTGGGCAATTATATTACCATTTCTGAACTGATCGGGAAAATGAAAGTGCCAGCTGATGTTTTCAAATTTATGATTATCTCCCAGAGTCATACCTCAATCATTGATTTTGACCTCGATCTGGCCCTAGAACAATCAGAGAAAAATCCAGTCTACTATTTACAATACGCCTATGCTCGCATCTGTAGTATATTACGAAAAGTTCAGGCCGAGACCTTGGTCGAGGTCGAAAAAATTGCTAGGGGAGAGGCGAGCGCCGATTTGGCTGATCTGGAAATTTTGCAAGATAAAAAAGAGCTCCGGCTACTAAAGACCATCTCGTTGTTGCCGGAGAAATTAAAAAGTATTGCCGAGGATTTTCAAATTCAAGCACTCCCCCATTTTGCAACTGAAATTGCCGCCGCTTATCATGATTTTTATACGACTTGTAAGGTATTATCAGATGATAAAGAGCTGACCAGGGCTAGATTACTATTGGTTTTAGCAGCTCGTAATACTCTAAAGATATCTCTGGCTTTGATGGGGATTTCAGCACCAGAGAAAATGTAATTGAGAACTATTCGATCTTAATTGATTTTATAATCTCGTCGAAATCATTGTACCAATTTTGAATTTCGCCTGAAAGCTGATTCTCGGAAATTTTTTTATATAAGGCAGTGGTATCCCCCCAAATCTTTTTATTGCAAGCAGTGTCAAACTTCAAAAATTCATCTGGTAGTAAATTCCCTGGCTCAAGTAGCAGATCCGTTATCTTGACCTGGCTCTCTCCCCAAAAGAAGATAAGTTCTCGGAAAATCGAAACTTGGCAATTATCGGTAGTCGCAACTAAGTATTGCTCTGAGGTTACTTTCCCGTTATCCAGATTTGTTATTTTTTCTGAATTTTTAATCGCGCTTTGAATCTCCGGCCCTAATTTTCCATTTTCCAGAGCTTCTTTGGTCCGTTCGGCAATTCTAGCGCCAGCGCCAAGATCGGATATTTTTCCGACAGCGATGTTTAAATATTTGCCAGCCTGACTTTTGGACGAAGCGTTAAGTTGAAGGCTGTCGGGATATTTCAAACTAAATATTCCCGAAGGATCAGAATAACTTTGCCAATTTTTAATAATTTCTTCATTTGGTTTCGGGGTTTGGGCCTCTGGATAGATAATCTTATCCTCGCCTGAAGTCGAGTTTTCTGATTTTGATTTCTGGCGATTATAAAAATAGTAAACGCTGCCCCCGACAACTGCCAGAACCAGAATTGCAACAAAAACTTTTCCTAAATTTTTCATTTTGAGTGATTATAGCATAGACTAAAATGCTTGCATTGATATTTCGAATTCCGTGAGTATTTGCCTTAAAAACACGCTATCTCCGACCCCAGCATGGTCGGAGCGCTCTTGCTCGACCTCGCTCGTCCCGACGTACGTCGGGACACCCTGCCCGCTCGGTCTGCGCGAAGGTTTTTAGAGACAAATACTCACTCATAAGAAAGCAATAAGCTCATCGCATTTTATGATTTAGTTTTTTGGATTCCATCCGTGCCCATCCCTGCCTGCGGCAGGCAGGCGTGTACCAGATCCGTGTAGTTGACGTGTAGTTCTAAATATCAAGTTCGAAGACTTTTGTTCCAGCCAGCAGCCAGAATTTTTTGATTTTAGCATTAACGGCAAAATCAGTGATTGGAAGTTCACTGTCAGCTACGTATTGTTTTTTGTAAGCCCCGGTCTTAGAAAATTCCAGAACCCGATTAGCCCCTTTGTCAAGAATATAAATTGAATTTGAATCAACGCTGACATAAATTTTCACCGGTGATGAGATCTTATCATCCGGAGTTGGCGGCTTATCAACTCCGAAAGAAGTATCTTCTACTGCTTTCTTGACTCTAACTACGCTTCCATCTCCTTTCAAGACATAAATATCTCCATCAATTGACATATCAACTGCCTCTTTAATTGGAATAGTTGGTTTTGTCAGGTATGAGATACCTTTTGAGTAGCCATTATCGTTTTTGCTATGTTTCCAAATTTCTCCAGCATTAGCATCTAGAAGGTAGATGTTAGTGGAGAAAGTCGCAATCCCGACCGCGTTCTCCCAATTGCCGTTCTGGTCAGTAATGGCTTCGTCAGAAATTGTCCCGCTTCCAAGATCGATTTTTATCACCTTGGCTTTATCGGTGTAGCAGAAGAAGTTGTCGAGAGTGTCTGAAAAAGCCAAGTTTTTAATTGTTCCGTTGTCTTTACCAATCGAGGTGACAGAGATAAGAGTCTTTTTTCTGGTGTCAAATTTGGAAATTTCTCCGACAGAATTAAAGACATAAAGATCGGCACCGACGGCATAGATTTTAAGATTTTCGCCAGGAAGAGAAAAAGTCGGCTCCTTGCCAGCAGAAATACGAATCGTGTTATTGAGTTCATCTAACTTCGCTTGAATTTGAGTTAGCAAATTTTTTGCTTCGTCTCGAATTGCTGGCGACTCGGCAGCATTATTCGCTGCATCTCGGGCTTGAATTAATTTTTCCTTGCCACCTTCGAGTTTTAGACCAAGATCATCAAGGGCTTTGGCGTACAAATCTCGCGCCGAATCTAGACTTGCGAGACTTTCATTCTGAGTTTTCAAACTAGTATTCTGGCGGTTATTCATTTGGATCTTTAGAAATCCTATAGCTAAAAGGAGAACAATTAAAGTGATGTAGAGATATTTTCGATTTCCGGGCTTTAGAAGCTGCCCCGACCAAAGGACAAGATTGCCAAAAAATCTTTTGAGCCCAATCAGACCCCCCGCCCCTCGGCCGGGTTTTTTTGTAAAGTAGTTAACTCTCGGCACTGTTCCTAATTTTTCCGACACAGGTTTTAGAGCTCTGGTGCTAAGATCTTTAACTCTACCGCTTACAGCTCGGGCTTTCCCCGATATTTTTGGCTGGACGACTCGCATCCAAAACTTACCGAATATCTTGATACCCTTGCCTGTGGCTTTGGCACCTTTTGCCGCGCCCTTAAAGAAAACCTTAGTATAGTGGAGAGGTTTTGAATCTGGAATATCATCTAGGAGAATTATATCTGGCTTGTCGTCATCGGGAGTGGTCACTTCGTCTTCGCCTACGAAATCAAAAACCATCAGGTTGACGTCTTTTATCCGCGAGCGGCGCAGGGTTTTTGTAATCTCGGCGATCGCGTCTTTATAACTATAAGTGCTTAAAATCTGTCGTAGGCGGTCAAGGGACAGGTGGGTATAGAGTCCAGCATTGCCAACGATGGCCTTATCTTTCAGAGCCACGCTGCCATTGATAATCGAGATGAAAGTTTTTAAAGGATGGGCCTCTTCTGTTTCCAGCGGCTTTTCTGTAATATGGCTAATCTTATTACCCCTAAAGAGATAGCCAGAAATCTTGCCAGTTTGAGAAAAGATTAATTGGTTGCCGGCGGAGAGTCCAATGATAGCATTAAGTTTGCCAATCCACTCGTGTTCACCGGAATGAGCCAAATCTCCGAGCCCTAGATTAATCTTTTTAATTGTCTCCTCAAAGGTATCAATCCTATCTTTCCTATCTGCGCTTCGCCAGCTTTCGTCTAGAGTATTCACAATGATGTTTTTGATTTTTTCACCATTAACCCAGGGAGAATCAATTTCGATCAAATAAAAAATCTTCTCCAAAGATGACCTTGGTTCGCAGACACCAACAAAGAGAAATCTATCCTTGTGCTTCCCTCTCGTGGCGATCTGCCCAATTCGAGCTACAAGATTTTTAGCTGACATATAGTTGTCTCTATTTTAGCAGATTTTTCCGACGTCAAGCAAGAAAAAAACGGCGCCAAAAGATCAGTCGCCGTTTTTTTCGATAAATCCTTAGAAGATGTCGCCGCTTTTTTCCGCCAATGATTTTATTTCGTAAAAATCATTGGCGGAAAAAATTGGAACGAACCGCCGTTTGCTTTCCCGAAAAACTGAATTTGAATTTGTCCGACCTTACGATTTAATTCCGAAATATTTACCCGCCGTAGCTGAAAAAGCGCAGGAGGGCAGGGCTTTTTGCGAAGCGAGACCCGCTCCCGCATCGCCGTGCGGGATAAACTCCGGCGGGGCGAGCGAGCAAACAAACTGCCCGCAAAATTCGCAATGTTTAGATTGGTCGGGGTGGCCGGATTCGAACCGGCGACCACATGACCCCCAGCCATGTGCGCTACCAACTGCGCTACACCCCGATCGTTCTATCCCTGCCTTAGAAATTGGACAAAAGTTCTAAGTGGGTGCTCTCAGCGTACAAGCCACGGCTTGCAGCGATTTGAGCCAACCCCTTGCCTTTGTTCAAGGGTGAGGGGCGTCTCTCCGATAAATCGGAGGAACCCGTCGTAACACAATTGCGGTCCAATTTAAGGCTAAAGATAGAACAATCCTATACTAGCAAAATCTAGGTCTAATTTTAAGTAAATAAAAATAGTGGTGATTATTTACTCCACTATTTTTTACCCGCCTATTGTTGGTTTTTCACCGAAGTTCGCAAACAGCGGGTGCACAAAACTTGCCCGTTATTTTTTTGCAGATTAGGCCGAAAATAGCGTTTGCTGTGACGCTGCGAATGGGAGACATTTGAACCGGAAACTTTGGCTTTTTTGCAAATGGAACAAATGGCCATATTATCCTTACCAATTTACGAATAAAACTAAGAACGAAATTACAAATAGAAGACTTTGCATTTTATACCTTGAATTTGATATGATACGAAAGAATTGTATCATTTAAAAAATATTATTTCAAGATATTTTTAGCTGTTTAAAAACGACAAGCCCGCCAAAGTGCTTGACGGGCGTTGATCGTAATTCTCAGTAAGAGTTAGCTGATGGGTACCTCTTACTGAGCCATGGGGCATGTATTATCCGGGGATAACACCTAGACCCTTTCTTCTCTCCCATCTGAGTGTTTACATCTTAGCATATAATTAAATATTTGTCAAGTGTTTTTATTAAATCTTTTTTCACAACCTTTTTATGCCATAGTTGCCATCATCGGACTTTTGATTGCCATTACTATCCACGAGTTCGCTCATGCCTGGATGGCTAATCGTCTTGGCGATCCAACAGCCAAAAATATGGGCCGGCTGACTTTAAATCCGCTCAAACATCTCGACCCGATTGGGACGCTGTTTTTATTGGTCGCCGGTTTTGGTTGGGGACGACCGGTGCCATATAATCCGAGCAATTTGAAGAGCGATAGTGATGAAGTTAAAGTGGCATTTGCTGGTGTAACGGCAAATTTTTTGCTAGCTCTAGTTCTCGGTATACCGCTAAGAATAGCGACGGCAATGCACGTGCCAATTGATAATTACCTTTGGCTTCAAGCAATTGAGCTGATCGTTGAGATGAATTTGGTACTAATCGCTTTCAATATTATCCCAATTCCGCCACTTGATGGTTCAAAAGTGATTTTTCCTTTTATCAGTACTAACGCCAGATTGAGTTACGAGAGAATTGGCCCAATTTTGTTATTTACTCTGATTATCCTTGGCAGTTTCTCCGGCATGCCAATTCTAGTTCGCATTATGGAACCGATAATTAGAGTTCTCTCATTTGTAGTCAAAGGAACTTATACCGCCATTTTCTAGCGAAAATGGAATTTTCAATTTAAAATTTTCAATTTTCAAATGTTTTGATCTAAAGGAAAAAACCTGCCGTGAGGGCAGGCTTGTGGCGATGGAATAATGATAGCAATGCCGACTGAGCATGAACTGCTGATAGATTGGCAAACCTCGCAAGCGCGAGTCATGACCATCGGGTTTTTTGGCTTTGTACAACTGCCAAATTGCCGAAGGTTTTCCACCTCGAGGACTCTTTGCTTGAAGCCGCGACTATCCGGGTGCCAGAGGTTTTACCCCTCTGCTTCTTTGCACCCCTTTTGTCTAAGAGGAGCCTCTCCCAGTGCGGTTGTCCGTTATTTGGCCGCCGGTTGACCACTCCTGTCTGGTCGGGACGGACAATCCATGTCCTTTCTGTCAGAGCCAGACTCACTCGGGCATCGAAGGATTGGATGATCCTCGTAGCTCATTCCACCGGGTTTCCAAGCCTAGTGGGGCCGGCAGTTTTCAGCACCACATTGGGTTCTACTTTTGGTGGCCAACCCCCAATGTGGTACGCTTTCCCGTTGCGCGACTGACGGATTTGAGCCAGCATCCGCCAGCTGTCCGATCGATTTGTCACCCATATAAGAATTAACGGCTCAATCTTAGAGTAACACTAGTACGGGTCGGCACGCATGCGATGCCACTAGCAATGTCATTCTATCACGACCTAAAGATGAAAAAACGGCACAATATGCCGTCATCATATAAGATCTATAAGATAAAAAATTACTCTGGTAATATCAATCCAGCTTCAATGATTTTTTTATTGCGTTTGTCGATTTCTTTAGAAAAACACTCCTCACACAGCACATCATCTGATTTTGGTTCGAAAGGAACCTCGGCTTTCTTCTTGCACTTTTTGCATTTTATCCAAAACATCGGATGTTTTTCCCGCAATTTAGCTTTATAGGTGGCAGCACACTCTTTGCAACGCTTCGGAATATTTTTTAGGCCTTTATCATGAAAAAATTGCTGTTCACCCTGGGTCCAGATGAATTTATTTCCACAGTCTTTGCAAACTAAAATTTTATCTTCAAGTACAGTTTTTTCTGCCATATTTTTAACTAATAGTTAGCAAAATGTTTTACTCGCGTATTACTTTTGCTTTCAGCCACCCCCGCCTGCCATGCCTGGCATTGGCGGGCAGGCACCCCAGCCCTGTCCTTAGTTAGTTTTTATCTGAAGTTTTACTGATTTCGTTTGATATTGACAACCAACGGTCTAGTGGCAAAGCCGGACGCCGGCTTTCACAAAAGTAACACGCTCGACACATTTTGCATTTGGTATAGCTTAATCGTATCGTCTAAATGCTTTATTGTCAATCAAAATAAAATCTGCTAAGTTGGCAATAGGAAGCTCATAAAGTGAAAGCAAAAGCAATTCTTAGAAATCAGATCAAGGATAGAAAGAATGTTTCTTCCTATATTTTCTATGGGTCTGACCAGGAGTTTGTCTATCAAGCGGCTAGGGATTTTGCTACGGGTCTCGGAGTCTCTGACTTTGATATAGTCGAAATTGAGCCGGAGGCGAGAGATCAGAATTCAAAAGATGAAATCAAGATTAAAGCTGTCAGGGAATTAATTCGCCAGATTAATTTAACTCCCGGCCACGGAGAAAAAAAATTGGCAATTATCAAGCAGGCTGATAAGCTAAATTCAGAAGCGGCAAATACTTTATTAAAAACCTTAGAAGAACCTCCTACGAGCTCGACGATTATCTTGCTTTCAAGTGATTTAAAATTAATTTCCACAATAATTTCCCGTTGTCAGGTAGTGAGATTTGCTGATAGGACAGGAACAGCAGACCAAACAATTATTAGAAGTTTTTTGGCTCTAGGCGAGCAACATTTGAAAAAAATTTTTGCAACTGCAGAGAAATTAAGTACTGATCCTGACCTTGACTCACATCTTGAAACACTGCTCGTGACTTTTAGGGATCAGTTGATTAAATCACCTACTCCCAGTAATCTCGAGAAAATCAAAGCGGTATTTGAAGCAAGGAGGAATCTGAGGATTACCAATAACAGGCGATTAGTTTTAGAAAATTTACTATTAAAATTCATTTATGGCTAAGATTGCGATTAAAATTAAAAGTACAGGACAAGTTCTTGAGGCTGATGGCGGTAGGCTTAGTCTGGAAATTGGAGACTGGCTCTTAGTTGAGACCTCTCAGTGTAAAGAGGTGGCAATTGTCGTTGATCGTTGCCGATTAAAAGAGGAATTTAGGGAGAATGGGAAGGTGAAAGAATCTGAGGTTGAAATAATCCGTAAATTGACAGACAAGGATAGGGAACAGTACCAAGACTTTAAAAAAATGGCGGAAGAGATGATTCCTGAGTGCCAAAAAAAGATTCTCCGTCATCGATTACCGATGGAGCTTCTAGATGCTGAGCTTTCTTTTGATGAAAAAAAATTAACATTCTATTTTACAGCTGAAGGCCAAGTTGATTTTCGAGCCTTAGTTTCTGACTTGGCTTCATCGTTTAAAAAATTGATTAGACTTCAACAAGTTGGTGCTAGAGATGAGGCGAGATTTCTTGGCGGCCACGGGCGCTGTGGTCAGACCCTGTGTTGTCGAAAATTCTTAAAAGGCGATTTAGACTCAATCACACTCGACATGGCCCAGATTCAGGGATTGGCAGCCATGGGTTCTAGTCGGATTACCGGTGCTTGTGGAAAGTTGATGTGCTGCTTAGCGTTTGAGATTGAGGAATATAAAAAATTAGCAAGAGATTTACCAAAAATCGGTGATAAGATAAAAACCGAGAAAGGTCAGGGGATTGTTATTTCGCAAAATGTTTTACAAAAGAAAGTTACTGTGGAGCTTCTCGACAAGAGCAAATTGGAGGTAGAGTGTTAGAAATTGCTATCTTAGTTTGTGTAGCAGCAATTTTTATAATTCTTACGGTTCGTTTCCCTAAAACGCATGATTTAGTGTTCCCGGAAAAAGTAGGCAAGGCGGAAGTAAAATCAATCTTGGAAGCAAAAAAAATTCTCGGGGAAAGACATATAAAGAAGCAACAGATTGTCGAAGAGGGGATGTCGGAAGTTGCTGGACCAGTAGATGAACTTGATCGTTACGATAAAGAACTGGCTGGCCTGTTAAAATTAGCCAGAGATAAGATCGAGAGTGGTAAGTATGCCTCAGCTGAAAATCTACTTATTGACGCTATTTGTAAAGATAGTAAATGTGCTTGGGCTTATGAAAGATTAGGGACAATATATCTGGTCATGGGGAAAAATTATCCTGATGCCAAGGAGTCGTTTCTAATGGCGCTAAAATTAGATAAATATAATGCTCCTGCCTGGTCTGGGCTTGGCCAAATCTATTTTCATCAGAGCAAGTTTAATAAGGCGATAGCCAGTTTCCAAAAGGCGGTCAATCTCTCACGCGCGACTGCGCAATATCAAGCTGCCTTAGGCAAGGCTTATCTTGAGGTTCGTCAATATGGCAGAGCTGCTAAGGCCTTGAAGAGGGCAGCTTCACTGGATATTTCAAATCAAGAATATAAAGACTTAGCTTCAATGGCGGAAGATAAGCATCGTGAACACTCTAAAGCCTCGAATTTAAGTTGAAAAGTCTTCCAAAGAGTGATACAATTTCAGACTATAAGGAAGTGTTTTTGAAATTGCCCAGATAGCTTCCCGACGATTCGCCAAAAGGGCGAATGTCGGGATTCCGACCGTAGCGTCGGAACAGTTTCGGCCAGAGGCCGATCAGCCTTTGGCTGAGGTAGATTCACCCCGCCGTATGCCGTTGTAGCTCAGCTGGTAGAGCAACTCCATGGTAAGGAGTAGGTCGTCGGTTCGATTCCGATCAACGGCTCCATACTGGCGGGGGCAACTCTCCACCTGCGCTCGAATTCGCCTCGTGGTTTACATCCACGCAGTCGAAAGCTCGCTTCGGCGGACAGGCATGGTAAGGAGTAGGTCGTCGGTTCAAGTCCGATTCTGGGCTCCAGGACGTGCTGGGATAGCGAAGTGGTCAAACGCATCAGACTGTAAATCTGACGGCTAACGCCTTCGTAGGTTCGAATCCTACTCCCAGCACCAGCCCACGTCGCTCAAACAAAGTTTGAGCTATGCGGGCTGAATTGAATAATCAGAGAATGAGAAGTTTATCCCGCGAAGCTCGGAAGAGCGAAGTGGGAAATCCTACTCCCAGCACCAGCCCACGTCGCTCAAACAAAGTTTGAGCTATGCGGGCTGAATTGAATAATCAGAGAATGAGAAGTTTATCCCGCGAAGCTCGGAAGAGCGAAGTGGGAAATCCTACTCCCAGCACCATTGCCGATATAGCTCAATGGTAGAGCAACTGTTTTGCGCCAGCTCCGCACCGAGCCGTCTTAGCTCAATGGTAGAGCAACTGTTTTGTAAACAGTAGGTTATCGGTTCGAATCCGATAGACGGCTCCACCTCGCCAAAACTGGCTCGGGGAATACTTAAATCTAGGAAAGGAAAAATATGGCGAAAAACGCACGAGAAATTATCACTTTGGAATGCGAAGTCTGCAAAGAAAGAAATTACCAAACTGAAAAAAATATTAAGTTGCAAAAGGAAAGACTGCAGCTTAAAAAATATTGCAAAAAGTGCAAAAAACATACTTTGCACAAAGAGGCGAAATAACTCGCATTTTTAAGATCATCCTAGATTTTTGATAGGGGCATAGTACAACGGTTAGTACAGCGGTCTCCAAAACCGCGGATCGGGGTTCAATTCCTCGTGCCCCTGCCAATTTGTAAAGTTTGGAGGTGATATGAAACTTAACTCTTCTGATTTTGAAGACGGGGGCGATATTCCGCTGAAATTTACCTGTCAGGGAGAGGGGATTTCGCCAACGCTTTCTTGGTCGGAAATTCCGGCTGGAGCTAAAAGCTTGGCACTTTCATTGGTTGATCCTGATGCCCCGGGCGGCAATTTTATCCATTGGCTGATCATAAATATTCCAGCCAGTGCATCAGGCATCGGTCAAAATGAAACCATCGGTGATGAGCTGCCAAACACCACCGGCAACACCGATTATATCCCTCCCTGCCCACCTTCTGGCAAACATCGCTACATCTTTACTCTTTATGCGCTGGATGTGGATCATCTCGATCCGCAAATTATCAGCGATTTTGAAGCTGCTATAAAACCATATATTTTAGATCAGGCACAATTAATCGGGCTCTACCGAAAGCAGTAGTTTGCCAGATTGGTCTAAATAATTTATAATCAGGCTAGAGATATTTTGCTAATCATTTTAGGTGAGGGGAAATGCGAAGTGTAATGAAGTCCGCCTCTGGCGGAAAGCAAATCCAAATCTTTAAGATTATTGCTCAAAGAAGGCTAGTCTTCATCTCGTCTTTGGCGATAATTGTCTTGATTGTTGGAGTGATAATATTAGGATACTCATTGAAAAACGCCCGGCACTCTAAGGCTGGTATTTCTTGTACCGACTCGGTCCCACAGACTTGTATTTTTAAAGATATGGCTTCGAATACGGATATTTCTGGCACCACTTGGGATAATACTAATTTGATTATTGATAATGCCACTGTGACAATTTTCGGTGCTCACACATTTGAAAGTTTAACTGTCAGGAATAATGGTCTTTTAACTCACGCTCCGTTAACTGCCGGCAGTGATTACATTTATCCGTCTTATCAGTTAATTGCCGGCGCCGCGGATAAAAAAATTGATATTAATGTTAAAAATACAATTAAGTTGGAGTCGGGCGGGGAGATTAGCGCCGATGCTACCGGCTATGAAGGCGGGAATCCATTAGATGCTCCTCAAGATGCCGATGATTGTAACGCACTAGATGATTGTAAAAATGGGCATGGACCCAGCGGCGGCGGCAATGGTAGCTCCCATGATGATAATACTGGCGGCGGTGGCGGCAGTTATGGCGGCAAGGGCGGCAGTGGTTATGTCTTGCACTCTTTTAGTAGAGATACTTATGGAGCATTTGCCAGTTTTACTGATTATCAAAATACACCGCTCGAGTTGCTTTATGGTTCCGGTGGTGGTGGCGCCCGCCGACATGCCCATTCAGGAAATAATAGGATTGGTGGACAGGGCGGTGGTCGGATTTTTATTACCGCTGGCGACTTGATTTTTGATTCTGACTCACGAAGCAGAATTAGCGCTAATGGCGAAAATGGAGAGCATATATCTTCCGATGATCTTGTTGCTGGCGGCGGCGGTTCAGGCGGGTCAATTGTAATTAGATTAACTAAGTACTCGGGGCAGACAGTTTTTACTACTAATGCTGTTGTTACCGGCGGAACAGGTTGCGGCATTTATACTTGTACTTCTGCTGCAGATGGCAGTTTTATTGGCAGAGGAGTAAATGTTAATAATACTGACGCAATATCGCATGTCGCGGCCAAAGGCGGTAGCGGTGATACATGGGCCGGCGGTGGCGGAGGCGGCCGGATTTATATTGAGGCGATTCAGACGCAGGTATCAATCTTAAAATCCATTATTCGCAGTGACGGGTTGCCGCTTTACAGTTTCAAACCAAATGATGTTATCATAGTCACTTTGCAGCTAAGCAATTTGACAATTGGACAACCAGTTGATATCAAAGATGAAATTTTCACTGACGGTATAGTGGCAAATAATCCAATCGTTAGTAATATATCAGACGGTGGTACTTTAGATGGTTCGTATGTTCACTGGAATGCTTTTGTACCGACGGCGACGACAGCGACTTTGTCTTATGGCTTGACAATAAAATAATCAATGAAGTTAGTTAAAAATCGTTATTTTCAACTTCTAATAGCTTTTTTCGCTCTGGGCGCAGTTTTTTTCGCCAAGCCGGTTTTTGCTTTGGAGCCGAATTATGAATTGCCGTCAATGCTTTGGGGCCGAGCTTCAGTGACGACTAAACCGGGAACTTCAGAATCAATGGTCTATTTTTCACAGCCGCAGGCAACAATGGCGATTCGTAATACTGCGCCCGGGTTTTTGCCTAATTTTGACTATTCTGTTGATTGTCTACTGGGCATTACCGATACAAACATTAGTTGTTTTAAATTCAGCCAACCGTCAGGCACTAAAGTGCTAAATAGCAAAACATATGTCAATGAAGTACTGAAATCAGCAGTTGCCGCTTTGAAATATCCGCCTGTTAATGTCACTGGTAGCACTTATTCAGTTAGTGATCTGGGCGACTTTGCTTACTGGGGCCGGCATTTGCGGCAAACCGGCGACAATTACTCTCGAAACGCTTTCTGGCAAGCAATGGATTATCAGTTTAATCTAGCTGCTCAAGCGTATTGGAATTCAGCTGATCCGGTCAAAAACAGCGCGATGAGTGAGACCCTAAATCGTCTAAAAAGCAACGCCTCCGATCTTAGTAACACCAATTGGAGCACGGCTTCAACGGTTTATAATTTTAATGGGGTCTGCGGAGGCGGTGTCGCCGATAATTGTCCAGAGGAGTCACTTTTTCCTGAAGGTAAATTTTGGCTCTATCACGGTGATAAGATCTCGTCAGAGTTGCATTATTATAGTAAGGGAACAATTTACATCCAAAACGGTGATTTGAATATTATCAGCAGCATTTTCAATCCGAAGACCGGCAATGAGCACGACAAAGCCAGTTTTGGCATAGTGATAAATAATGGCGACTTGATAATTAGAAATCTAAATCCCAATGAAGCAATAAAAATATCTGCCTCAATTTTTGTCCCGAACGGCACAATCAAAGTCATCGGGGATAATATCACGCTCACCGGTTCTTTTGTCGCTAAGGATTTTTCCGTTACCGGCAGCAACATCAATTTTATCCAAGATACGCGTGGTGAAGATGCCTGGCCGCCAGGATTTAGGGATCTGCAGTTGCCAATCATTTTAAATAAATGATACAATAAGTCCATAAAGTCCATAAAGTTTGTAAAGTTTTTATAGTTTAGTTATAATGTAGTTAGGGTAGCTTTTTATTGATTCAGCCGTGTTCGATATGTGTGGTTGAAATTAGTTAGCCCTCCTTCGCTCGAATTCGTCTCGAGGACTACGACCCTCGCAGCCGAATGCTCGCTACGGAAGGGCACGACAAACTATTAGATTTTAAAGGGGTCGTGGAGGGATTATGCCTGATGAGGAGGTCCACAAAGAAGGGACAGAGCCGTTTCTGGAGATTAATACTCCGCAGGGCGGCAGCCGGACAGCAGGAATGGTATTTATTCTAACGATAATTTCGGTGATTTTAATTGTCGGTTTTTTGGTTTTTTATAAATATCATACTGACTCACAGGCAACTGATAAGGAACAGGCGTTGCAGAATTTACAAACTGAGCTTAATAGCAAAAAGAACAAAAAAATTGAAGACCAAGCCGCGCAGGTTAATTCCACTGTTCAAATTCTCTCAACTGCAAGCAAGTCAAAGTATCTTTTCAAGGCTTTTATTGATGAGCTGGTGAAGAAAATCACCAACGATACCAAACTCAATAATCTCTCAATCGATAGTTCTGGCAAAGTGACAATGGACGGTCAGAGTGGCAGTTATCGTTCAGTGGCAGATCTGGCTTTAGCTCTAAAGTCGGGAAGCAAATTGAAGAATATTCAAATTACCGGCCTGACTCAATCTACCGAGAATGGGGCAGCAGTCGTTTCCTTCTCGATGATAGCTGATATCTCTGACTGGAAGAACGCCTCAATTACAGAGACCCAAGCACCATCTGCGACTACAACACCAGGAGGGGAAGGTGAATAAGAAAGATCTAAATTTACTTCTGCCGGCGGCTACACTGATTGTGGCTATTGCTGGATTTCTGATCTCATATAAGCTGCTGATGCCAGCAATTGCTGATAACTCGGCAAAAATTTCTGCCTATGAATCGGATATCGGGAGAGCAGAGGAAAAGCTTAATTCAATTTCGACAACTGAAAAATCAATAGCAAAGATTTCTGATCTTGTCAACAACCTTTTGATTGCTGTTCCTGACAGCGTTGATTCCCCGGATTTAATTACTGAAATTGAAACGATTGCCGTCCAAAACCAAGTCGTCCTGCCAAGTATTACACCACCAGAAGAGATCGATTCGGGATCAAATACTTCAGCTGGGGGCGTAACTGGCGAAGCTTCGAACGGCAGCAGTGGACTTGCTGTTAATATCTCAGTCTCTGGTCCTTTTCAAAATATCTATAATTTTATCAGTGCCCTAGAGACCAGTATTCGTTTCTCCAAAATTACCACTCTGACTATTACATCATCAGAGGAAGGAACTCTCGGGGCATCAATTACTTTTGAGGTTTACAAACGACCATCAACGACTTCAAGTGATAAGGAGGCTAATAATGAGTGAAAATAGTTTTTTCGATCGCTCAATGACAATTGTCAGTCTGGTACTTCTAGTGTTCGTTGTTGCTGCTTTTGTCTGGTTGTGGTTTGGTTCCCAGCGACCTAGTGCCGAGATTTATAAGTCAGCAGAAAATCTCGAACCGGTGACTATCACCGGAGTCGAATCCAGAGCAAAAACTCTACTTGAGGGACTGAAAAACAACGCTGCGATTCCGATTCCTGAGCCAACTGGCAAGGAAGGTAGAACAGATCCGTTCGCGGCACTATAACCAATTTAAAATTTAAAATTTAAAATAAATTTAAAAATCTTAATTTAAAATGTTTTAAACATTGAAACATTTAAACATTTATTTTAAATTTTAAATTGAAAATTTTAAATTCTCTACCGTGGTCAGCGAAAAAAAAAATTCTCTAAATAATTTTTCAATTTTTAGCGGTTTATCCCAAGCGCTCTCTTCGCAATCGATTATCGATGTCTTTGTTGTCCAGGGATTGGTTCTGCCAGCTGATGCCGAGAAGATAAAATCTCGTTATCAGAATAATCTGGCAATTGAACGATTTTTGCTCTCAAATAAGCTTGTCTCTCGGGAGGCAATAAATAAGGCTTATAGTATTATCCTTAAGTTACCTTTTGTCAGTCTTGGTAATCTGGCAATTCCCGAAGAAGTCCTTAAAATTATTCCAGAAAAAGTTGCCAGAAGATTTTTAGTTGTCCCCTTTAATCTTAAAGAGAAAATCCTCAGTTTAGCTACGGGCAATCCCGGAGAGATTTTCTTGCCGCAAAACAGAAGTCTTGAAGATATTCTTTCGGCAAAGGGTTTGAAGCTTGAACTCTTTATCTCAACCCCGGAGGATATTCTTCAGGTTCTTAATCGTGGCCAGAAGACTAGAAAGGGGCTGCTTCTCTCTAAGGGCAGTCTACCGGTAATCTTTTTGCGAAATCGCAACATTGAACAGAAGTATCTTCAACTTCTACCTCTGGATTTTATGATTAAAAATCGTCTGGCAATTTTTGATCAGACAGGTGAGTGGAACTTTCGTATCGCCGAGGAAGATCCCTATAGTGCACAAACTCGGCAGATTGTTGATTATTTAAAAAAGAATAATAATCTCGATTTTGAAGAGTTTTCTACCTCAAAAGATGATATTGACTATGTTGTCTCTTTATATCAGAGAGGGAGTGAAGCAAAGACAGAAGAAAGTGAACAAAAAGAGAAAGGTAAAGAGGAAACAGCAGGTGCTTTTAGCAATATTGTCAGTTCTCTTGTCTCGGAGAATAAACCAGGCCTGACAATCGAAGAGACAGCCAAAACAGATGATAGAAAACAAACCAAAACAGGGGACATTGAAACCGCTGGCGTATCACCCAAGGGTAAGATAACTCGAGAAGAAGAGGTAAAATATGAACTCGAGGAATCCAGAAAATCCGAAGAGGCAGAACGTGATATTGGGAAACTTTTAGGTAAGACACAGATTAAAAGCCTAGAGGAAGTGGAAGAGATAGTCAAAGAGAATTCGATTCCCAAGCTGGTTGCAGCAATTATCAGCTTTGCTCTATCTCTTGGCTCGTCTGATATTCATATCGAGCCAGAAGCTAAAAGAGTTCGGGTGCGCTTTCGAATTGACGGTGTTCTTAAGGATATAATACAGCTGCCTTTGGATTTTGCCGCCGGGGTGACTAGTCGGGTAAAAATTCTTGGCTTAATGAAACTTGATGAAACTCGCATTCCTCAAGACGGTCGCTTCTCAATCAATTTCATGGACCGTGAGGTTGACGTTCGTGTCTCAATGCTGCCGACAGTTTTTGGTGAAAAAACCGTGATGAGAATTTTGGACAAATCCCAAGGTATTTTATCACTAGAGGACCTTGGTTTTGTCGGCTCGGCTTTCAAGATTATTATGGAAGAGATTAAAAAACCTTACGGGGTGATTCTGGCAACTGGTCCAACAGGCTCAGGTAAATCCACAACACTTTACGCGATTCTTAATCGTATAAATCAACCCGGAGTTAACGTAGTAACCTTAGAAGATCCGGTTGAGTATGAAGTACCAGGAGTTAACCAATGTCAGATAAAGCCAAAGATTGGTTTTAGCTTTGCGGAAGGCTTGCGTAGCATTCTTCGCCAAGATCCGAACATTATTATGGTTGGTGAAGTTCGTGATTCTGATACTGCCAACATGGCGACTCATGCAGCTTTAACTGGACACCTGGTGCTAACCACACTTCATACCAATGACGCCGCTTCTGCCCTTCCCCGACTTATTGATATGGGAGTTGAGCCTTTCCTAATTACTTCAAGCATTAATTTAATCATCGCTCAGAGATTGGTGAGGAGAATTTGCCTAAAATGCCGAGAAAAAGTTGATATTCCGCCAGCCTTGAAAGAATCGATCAAAGAAGAGCTTAATACTATTCCGAGAGTTGACAAAGATGACCTTGCTAGGATTAAAAAGGAGATTCAGTTCTTTAGAGGCAAGGGCTGTAACGAGTGTACAGAGGGTTACCGAGGGAGAATTGGTATATATGAACTTCTGGTGATGAATGATCAAATCGAGAATTTGGCTGTTTCGCGGCGGCCAGCCTCTGAAATCAAAGAAGTAGCGATAAAGGCCGGCATGCTGACGATGCGACAGGATGGGATATTAAAAGCGCTTGATGGACTAACGACAGTTGATGAAGTACTTTTGGCTACAGGTGAAATTGGGGTAGGTAATGTCATTAGTCTTGCAAAGGATCATAGCCAGAAAGAGCCGGAAGTGGCTAGAGACTTTAAAAAGTATCCTCTTGATTTAGCTTCCGGCAGCCCCGCAAGCTTGCGGGGTAAACAGACAGAGGCTAAGGCCAGGGCTAAACTTGAGGCTGAAATGAAGGTTGCAAAAACAAATCCAGCTGTTTGACTCTCAACGTAAATTTTTGTTATGATAAGTATTGAAGTAACAAGATACAAGATACAAGATACAAATAAATTCCAATATTCAAATCTCAAATACCTAAGCTTTTGAATTTGGAGATTGAATTTGAATATTATTTGGTTATTGTTTCTTGGTAAATTTGCCCGCCTGAGGCGGGTCATGGAGGGAAGATGGAAGCGAAACAAAACGGTGCTACAAAATTCCCAGCCTTTTCGCGCTTGCTTGATTTAGCGATTGCTAAAACTGCTTCAGATATTCATGTCGTTCCCGGTGCCCACCCACTACTGCGTATTGATGGACGTCTTTTGCCCGTGACTTCTGAGCCCCCACTGACCAAAGAAAAAGTTGACAACCTATTGTCAGAGATTGCCAAAACAGAAGTTCTTGAAAAAGTCAGGAATAGGCAGGAAGTTGATTTTTCCTTTGAATATAAAAATACCCGTTTTCGCACCAATATCTATCTTCAAAAAGACTTACCTGCCGCTTCTCTGCGTCTGATTCCTAGTGCGATTAAGTCTTATACTGAGCTAGGACTGCCGCCAATTATCGAACATTTTACCGCCCAATCTCAAGGGCTTGTGATTATTACCGGGCCGACGGGTCATGGTAAATCAACAACACTGGCTTCTATGGTCCAAAAAATTAATCTTGAGCGGCGAGAGCATATAATTACAATTGAAGATCCGATTGAATATCTTTTTCATAATGAGAAAAGTTTAATTTCCCAGAGAGAGGTCGGCAATGACACTATGAGCTTTACGACCGCCCTACGTAGCGCTCTTCGCGAGGATCCAAATGTCATACTGATTGGTGAAATGCGCGATCTTGAAACTATTGAATCTGCCTTAGTAATGGCAGAAACTGGACATTTGGTCCTGACCACCCTACATACTAATTCTGCTGCCCAGACTGTTGACCGTATAGTTAGTGTTTTTCCTTCCTATCAGCAACAACAGATCAGAAGCCAGCTAGCCGCTGTGATACTTGGGGTAATGTCCCAGAGACTGATCCCACGAATCTCCGGCGGTCGAACTGTAGCAGCTGAAGTGATGATTGCTAACGCCGCAGTTCGAACATTAATTCGTGATAGTAAAATTCACCAGATCCCCAACGTTATCCAGACCTCAGCTTCAGAAGGCATGATTCTTCTAGATAAAGTTTTGGCAGAGCTGATATCCAGGGGCGAAGTTTCTCTTGAAGATGCCCTGACATGGTCAATCTCACCGAAATCATTAAAGATGATGGTGTACTAATAGAAGCAAATCCGAAGCACGAATGTCGAAATCCGAAACAATATCGAATGATTAAACTCCAAATGTTTAGAAAATTAGAAAATTAGAAAATTAGAATTTATTTCGAGTTTCGATATTAGAATTTAGAATTTGATTTAACAATTATGATGCGTTTTAAATACAGAGCAAAAAACGATCGCGGCGATATTGTTGGTGGTGTTGTCCGAGCTGACAACGTACTGGCAGCGGAAAAGATTTTACGCCAAAATAACTTAGTCACTGTTGATATTTTTCCTGAAACAAGTCAGGTTTTTAGTCTTTTTGGTCTACGCAAAAAAGTAACCTTGCGCGACAAATCAATATTCTCCAGTCAGCTTTCAACTATGATATCAGCTGGGTTGGCCTTGCCTAAGGCAGTAAATATTATTGCTGCCCAGACTGAAAATCAATATCTAAAAAGTATATTTTACAATGTTAATCGCGATCTTGAGGAAGGTCTAAATTTTTCCTCTTCTTTAGCAAAATATCCGGAGGTTTTCGATCAGCTTTTCGTCAATGTTGTTCGCTCTGGAGAGTCAACAGGCAATCTAGAAATGGTGCTTGATCGTCTGGCGAAGAAACTTGAGAATGATCAAAACCTCTCCTCCAAACTTATGTCAGCACTAATTTATCCAGCATTTATCATCGTTGCCTTGATTGTTGTTGGCTGGCTTTTAATGGTCAAAATTGTGCCTCAAATTGAATCAGTTTTTACAGAAGCAAATGCAACGCTGCCCTGGGCCACGCGGACGCTCATTGCTGTCTCACACTTTCTAGCCAATTTCTGGTGGGCTGTGATTATATTTCTTCTGCTGCTGGTGATATTTTTGCGCTATTATCTATCTTCTGATCAAGGTCGAGATATCTATGCCAGAATTCAGCTTAAACTCCCGGGTTTTAGGAAGATTACAAATGATATTTATATGGCCCGCTTTTGTCGGACGATCGAGATGCTTTTTGAATCTGGCGTGCCCCTGATTGAATCTATTAATACTTGTGCCAATGTAATGGTCAACGGCTATTACAAGAAATCTCTCCAAAATATTTCCAAGGAAGTGCAAAAGGGTGTATCATTTAGTGTAGAGTTATCCAAGGATCCATTATTCCCGCCACTTGTTAGTCAAATGTTGGCGGTTGGTGAACAAACCGGCAAATCGACTGATGTAATGAACAAATTAGCCAGATATTATGAGGGTGAAGCAGAGAATGCCGTCAGGGGGATCTATTCATTAGTTGAACCACTTGCTATGATATTAGTAGGCATTGGTGTGGCAATATTGGTGTTTGCAATTTTAGTGCCAATTTACCAAATTGCATTGATGGAGTAACCCGCGGTCGATCGGGAGTAATATTATAAACTTAAAAATATTGAGAAAGTAGGAGGAAAAATGTTGAACAAAGTGAAATCCCTGCCTAGCCGGCAGGCAGGCGCCTTTGGCGGAAAGAAAGCTTTTACATTGATCGAGCTATTGATCGTAATAGCCATCATCGGAATTCTGGCGGCCTTGATTATTATCGCTTTGAATGCGGCCAGGAATAAGGCCAAAGATGCGCAAGTAAAAAGCGATATGAGTTCGCTATCAAAGGCACTGGAAATTGTTAAGGTCGATCGGGATTTGGTTAATACACCAGGATCTTCATTTGTTGATATTGTTGACAATTCGTCGACAACTGATAGCAATATTGCTCGCTGGCTAGATAATGGTGTCGATGCATCAGGCAAACCTATCGGAAATCGCTTAGTCGCCAAAGTGCCAACTAGCCCAACTGCAAATACTAATTACAAAGTTTACGACATTAGAATTACCAGTAATGGTTATGCAATCATGATGCAATTGACTGGTAGCGATACTTATTACTGCATCCGGAATGGAAATGCTGAGACAATTACCGGCAAAGGATCAAAACCGAATGCACATACAGCTTGTGCCACCGGTCTCTAGTCATAGTTTTTAACGGACGCTGTTATGAAGTTTCTCCCCGATGGCCACCGGGGAGAAACTTTTTTCTGCTATAATAGTTTTGATATGCCGGAGCCCCAAAAATGGAGAACAGGATTTAGTTTGTTAGAGACACACGCTAAAGCGTGATCTCCGCTTGTTATTGGAGCCCAAACTTTAGTTTGCGTTCTGGATGTTTAAAACTTCGCTTAACTTACAAGTTTCTAAATAACTTCTACAATGTTACTTCAAATTTTATTCTTTATCCTCGGTTTGGCGGTTGGCAGTTTTTTAAATGTTGTCATTTTTCGTTTCCCGGAAATGAAGGGCATTTTGAGCGGACGCTCAAAATGCCCCCGGTGCAAGAAGCCGATCGCCGCTTATGATCTAATTCCAATCTTGAGTTTTCTCTTACTCTGGGGCCGCTGCCGATACTGCCGCAAAAGAATATCCCTCCAGTATCCAATAGTAGAATTGACAACAGGATTGCTGTTTCTTGCATTCGCTCGAGTATTTGGTTTGTCCTGGATGCTTGTAACGTATCTAATTATTGGAGCACTTTCGATCTTGATTTTTGTCTCTGATGTCAAATATCTTGAAATTCCGGAAGTTTTCTCCTGGTTACTTTTGATCATGGCGATGATTGCCGCAATCGTCTCGGGAACTTTCTCTCTCTCGAGCTTTCTCCTTGGCGGTCTAGTTGGCGGCGGGATTTTGGGTATTTTAGTTGGCATTTCCAATGAGCGCTGGATGGGCTCAGGAGATATCAAAATTGGGCTGGCCTTTGGTTTTTTGTTTGGTTTTTACAAAGCGCTTCTATTTCTATTTTTAGCCTTTGTTATCGGTGCTCTTGTTGGTATTTTGCTAATGATAGTGAAGAAAAAAGGGATGAAGAGCGAGATTGCCTTTTCACCATTTCTGATCATCGCTGCAATTGTCGCAATTTTCTGGGGTGACTATCTCGTTAATTTGTATCTAAAGTTTGTTATAATGTAGTTATGATCAAGAAGAAGCTGAAGAGGGGAATGACGCTAATCGAGCTTCTTATTTCTCTCTTTATTATTGCTCTTATGGCTGGGGTAGCGATGCCCTTATTTTCTGTCTATCAACGCCGTAATATTTTAGATAATGATGTTCAGTCCGTGGCCCAGATGTTTGCTTATGCTCGGGCGTTGCAAAACAACCCGGATATTTTTACCCGTTTAAATGCTAGCGGGCTTAATAACCTTGTGGTTAAAATTTCTACAGTTTCTGGCACTAAACGGATAGAGGTCTACCCTAATAACGACAATAACGACCCAAGCTATATCATCGATCACCATGATCTTGACTCCAGTGAGAGCCTAAGCATTTCCACCAATAATGGCGATTTCACAACAGCAGATGATTTTACAATTTCTTTTTCTGGAAAACCACCGGCTGAAGTGATGACTTGTGCCCCGATGGAGTGTAACCAAAGCCTAGCCCTTAGGCTGTATCTGACTAGCGATTCCACTGTTGACAGAACAGTGCAGATTCAAAATACCTATCCTCAGGATAGGCCAACCCGATATTTCTCGATTTCCATTCTTGATTAAAAATTATCTTTAGATGAGAATTAAACGAAACAAAAAAAAGAAAAACGCTTTCGGGCTGATCGAAACCTTGATTGCCTGCGCGGTTTTAATTATTCTTATTGGTGCGCTTCTTTCACTTAATGTTATTATTACTCGCAGTATTCTTTTTTCCAAACAGCGGTCTGAAGCTTATTATCTTGCCCAAGGAGGGATTGAAAGCGTCAGGCAGATTAGAGACACGAATTTGATTGATGGCAATGCCGAAACAAACTGGAATTCTTTAATTTGCGACAATGGCTCAGCTAGCACTCGGGATTTATCATTGACTTATGTTATCTCTAGCGGCTCCTTCCCTGGCTGTTCCCCCGGCATATATCGCACTTTTTTAATTCCAGAAACTGCGTCAAATCAGGAAACAATAACTTTTGGCGGCTATGACTTTCAGCGTAAAATCTCTTTTCAAATTTCTGGGCTCGATCCAAGCATTTTATCTGATGCCGGTGATGATATAACCGAAGATAACGCTATCCGGGTCATAGTTACTGTCAACTGGGAGTCTTCCGGCATAAGTCAGCAAGTTGAACTAAAAGAGGTTTTAACTAACTGGAAGCAAGGATTGTAATGAAGATCTTTCGAAATCGCAAAAAAAGCTTTACGCTCATAGAGATACTGATTGCCTTGGTGATATTTTCGTTCGCGATTGTTATTAGCTCAGGGATATTTTCAATGATTCTCGGCAACCAGAGTTTAATTTCAGCCAGCTCTGAAGCAAACAAAGAAGC
>Ga0210044_10000858_pt1 | contig 46274 bp, 30 predicted proteins | sample CryGey13umfilter_2_FD_183959 | JGI IMG/M metagenome (GOLD analysis project Ga0210044, IMG submission 183959) | Groundwater microbial communities from aquifer in Utah, USA - Crystal Geyser 4/9/14 3 um filter (SPAdes) (version 2) | ecosystem: Environmental > Aquatic > Deep subsurface >... | reverse complement strand
CACTCACCAATACCATTGGGGTAAAATGAAAATTACTTAGTCTTAGGAAATAAGTTCGGGAAATTTCGCAGAGAGCTTTTTTAAAAAACAGGGAACGCCCGCCGATCGGCCAAAGTTACTTAATGATATTACCGAAATAAATCAGCGAACAAACCATTTACTGAACCATATAATTACTAAATGCGCATATACAGGACTCTCCAGAAATCAGCCAAAAGACCGATCCGGAAATTTGACTTGACAAAAATATTTTGATGTCTATATTTAAGCATTGCCTTAAAAGAGCAAAAAATATATAAAAGAGGAAACATTTATAGTCGAACAGTTAAAGGGTCTTAAGAATATTCAATAAACTACCGGAGAAGGAAGAACCGGCAAATTATGCCCTTTAAGTTTCGTCATATTTTGTTTCTTGCATTTGCCAAGCATTTGCGTAGGTGAATAACTATGGTTAAGAATTTTCGTCTTTATTGCGTGGTGTTATATGTTTTCATTGCGGCATTTCAATTCCATCCTGCGTGGGCCTATTCATCCAGAACTCCAGACACTGATGGAGTTACGATTCAAAGCAATGATTCCCGCGGAATAGCATTTACTTTCCGACCTGGAAAGATGAATTTGGATAGGATTGAAACTGCAAGGGGTGATTTCGATATTATAGGTCTTGAAGATGGTTTTTCGCTGAACAAGCCCGGTTATCCATCACTACCCGCCCGTAAATTCTATATTGCCTTGCCGCCGGGTTCGTCTCCTCAGACATCGGTCTCGGCGGTCATTGGCACAACGATTTTCGAATCTCTGAAGCCGGCGCCGTTCGAAGATGGCCAGCCAGTCATCCAGCCGCAGTCAATCTCGAAGGCTCTTTATTCCCAGAATGTGGGGAAGATTCGTGATATGGACGTGCTGACGCTGACCGTATTAGCGGCGAACTATAACCCCGCGATTAAAACCGCGGCGGCTTATCGGGCAATAAATATAGATATTCGGTTTAATGATAATGATGCCAAGCGGTATGAAACAGTTGGGGAGGATAGATTTGCGCGCAAGATAATGAAGAGTCTCTTGTTGAATTACGAAAACTCCAAAGGATGGCATTATCGCTTGGATTCAGCGGCAAGTATGGCTTCAGGCTCCCCATTCGATTCCGCTTTTACCTGGCTCAAATTTAGGACGACCCAAGAAGGGATTCACAAGATAGATTACTACACTCTCTCCGCATCGGGAGTGCCGCTGGCGGAAATAGATCCCCGAACCATAAGAGTATTCGGGTCGGAGGCCAATGAGTTGCCTCCGGACAATGATGATCCTTACCCGATGCTCAGAGAATTGCCGATTTATGTTTATGGTTCAGAGGACGGCAGCTTTGACAAGACTGATTATATATTTATGTATGCGCCGGCAGTAAATAGATTCGAATATGACAGTACTTCCGGGCGCGACTTTTATCATTATAATCACTACACAGCCGAAAATTCCTTTTTCTTTACTTATGGAACCAGCCAATTTAATGAGCCGCCCCGAAGATGGAGCGAGGTGAATATTGATGTGACGGATTCCCAATTGCCCACGGCCAGCACTTTCTATGATTTTATTCGTGTCGAGCAGAACAAGATGCTCTGGAGGGATAGCGAGGGAAGCATTCAGGATTTTTACGAGTGGTACTGGGAAAGCGGAACATCATTTGATCGATTCACTAACGAACAGCTCTTTGATGTGGTTGCCGGTGACACGGGCTGGGTTTACAGTCAGAGCCGCGCTTCTCAGGCAACCGTCAAGGTCAATGGTCAGCCGGCGACATTCATCTCTTATTCTTCATCCAGTTGGATTACCACCTCACAGACGTTTAATTTTCAGAATGGGCTGAACGAATTGGAATTCGGCTACTCTGGCAACGTAACCTTCAATTATTTCGACTTACAATATAATCGTGGCTTATCGGTGGTCAATGATCATTTGCGCTTCCGGGCGCCCAGACAGGCGGGCACATACATATTCAGCCTCAATAATGCCGATCCCCAGTATTTATTGTTAGACATCACCGACCCGCTGTCGCCGAGGAAGCTGGTGGGAGGCAACCTCCAGAGCAACAGTTGGAGATTTCAGTATGCATCAGAGGGACTAAAATCCAATTTCTTTTATGCGGGGCCTTCCTCCCATAAGACCGTCTCCTCTATGGAATCATATTCTCCTGCGGGTTTGAGAAGCATCTCCAATTCGGCTGATGGAATCATTATTGTATATGATAGTTTCCGAAAACAAGCGGAGCGGCTGGCATCGCATCGTTCATCATTTAGCGGATTAAATTATTATATTGCTGACTTATCGGATGTATATAACGAATTCGGATGGGGCCGGTCGGACCCTCTTGCCATCCGTTATTTCTTGAGGTATGCTTTTGAGAATTGGAACGGCACAAAACCGGTCTCATGCACGCTGATAGGCGATGGTCATTATGATTACCTTGATAACTACAATTTGAATATCCCCAGTTATCTGCCTCCTTTCGAGTATCCCCTGGGTTCACTAAAAGCTTGGGCTTCAGATGACAACTATGTCTTTTTCGGCGCTCACGGGGATTACGATAGCGACAATTCCGGTTTTCCAGATATGATCATCGGCAGATTGCCGGTGAAATCCGCCGATCAACTCTCGGTGGTCATAGACAAGATTATTGACTACGATGCAGGATCCGATCTTGGTGAATGGAAGAATACCATAACGATCGTGGCTGACGACCAGTTTAGCTCTGATAGCGACACCGAATGGTTTCATACTAGTCAGGCAGAAACTCTCAGTAAATATCATACTCCGCCGTCTTATAAACTCAATAAAATATATGCCATTGATTACCCGATGGAAGAAGGCAGAACTAAACCTTTGGTAAGAAAATCAATCATCGATTCATTTAATAATGGGTCTTTGATAATTAATTACATCGGCCATGGTAACAAAAACGTTTGGATGCACGAGCATACATTCAGGAAGACCGAAGATCTGCCCCACCTGACCAATCGCAAAAGGCTGCCTTTGGTTTTCGCCGCATCCTGCAGTATTGGCGATTTCGATGATCCCACCGATGAAGGAATGGCTGAGGATTTGCTCCGGGCCAGCAACGGCGGCGCAATTTCGGTAGCATCGGCAACCAGGGGAGTTTATGCCGGTGAAAATGCAGCCCTTAATAACGCATTCTTCGATTATATGCTCAGCCCGGATTCCCTCTCGATTTCAGAGGCCTTCTATGTGGCCAAACTGAGCCGGGGTTCCAAACCCAATGATTGGCGCTATACATTATTTGGAGATCCTGAACAAACTCTTGGCAAGCCCGATTTTCATGTCGCCATTAATTCAGTGGTCTCCGGAACAACGGCTGATACGCTCAGTGCGTTGGCGCTGGTAACCGTGACCGGCCAAGTTCAATATCAAGATGGAACGCCGGCCGGCGATTTCAACGGCGTCGTTTATCTTAATGCCTATGATGCCTTGCGAGTCATTCCTTATGGCACAGTTTATACTTACAAGCTACCTGGAAATATCTTGTTCCGCGGCCCATCTGATGTCCAGAACAGCATCTTTACTTCAAGATTTCTGATGCCCAAAGATATCGATTATGGCCAGAGTACGGCCAAAATAATCGCCTATACGATTGACGAGAACCAAAATATTGATGGCGCCGGATATCGGGATTCCTTGTATCTAGGCAGAGCGACTGAAGCCTTGAATGATTCATTGGGACCGACTATGACCGCCTACATCGATAACAAAATCGTTAGCGGGAGTTTTATGACTGTTGGGCCCAGCTTCAACTTTATGGCGGTCCTTACTGATTCCAGCGGGATTAATATGACCGGCCAAGCTGGCCACTATATCTCATTGGTAATCGACCATGGCGAGTCCTTGAACGCCAATGTAACCGATTATTTCGAATATGATATGAATAATTACCAGACCGGGACGCTGGATTATCGAATTGAGGATTTAGCCACCGGAGATCATCATATCGAGCTGAAAGCCTGGGATAATTTTAATAACTCTGCTCTGAAATCCTTCACGATCAATGTTGTTTCTCAAGAGCAGACCGAATTGTTGGATGTGATGAATTATCCTAATCCGTTCAAAAACAATACGGTTATTCAATACCGTTTGAATCGCGCCGATATATCCAAAGTCGAAGTAAAAATCTACACGCTTTCTGGTCTCTGGATCAGAACTCTTAAAAACTGCCCATCAGATAATTCTTATAATTTCGTGGAATGGGATGGACGGGATGCCGACGGTGACGAAATCGCTAATGGAGTGTACATATATAGTGTCATCGCCGCAGGTCCCGGCGGGAGATCGGAGAACATTCAAAAAGCATTGAAACTTAGATAGATATTTATATAATATGAGATTATTCGCAAGTCCGGAATTGTCCGATGAGAATTGAAAATAATGCGATGATATTGAGGAGAAAAAAAGAATGAAAACCCTATTGACCGCCATATTGGCGATATTATTGATCTGCGGGATAGTGGCCGACGCAAATGCTCAGGTCAGCCGTGCCGGAGTAATCTTTCTGCTCCTTCCCCCAGGAGCACGAGCATCGGGAATGGGTGACGCTTTTACATCAATCGCCGATGATGCCACCGCAACTTATTGGAATCCTGCCGGGTTAGGGCGGTATCCATTATCTCCTACCTGGTTTGATTTCCCCAATAATTCCGGACATAAGATCCGCCAGATTGCAGTTCTTAAAAATGGATTGCCCGATAACAATTATCGAAAATATGACACCTGGGCAATTCTCGACAATCAATTGGCCCGGTTTGATGGCGAAAAATGGATATTCGGAGATAAATATTATCCGGTGGCTGGAGAAAATGCTGATGATATTGCCAGAAGGTTTTCCGGGGTGGAAAATACCGATAGCCTTGCGGTTCTAAAACAGAAACTGGCTTCAGTAAATAATGTAATAGGCAAAGCCGAGTTGGTGGCCCTGATTAACAAGATTCAGGAGAATATTCCGGCCGATTATGCATATATCGAAGATGTGAAATATTCATTGGAATCGTTGCTCAATTCTTGGGCGGAACTTACCATCGATAAGGTGAAATATCAGAAGCTACAGACTTTGGTTAACGAATCGTTGCAGGACGGCGCCTTCAGCGCACTGGAATTTGATAAGGTTACCTTCTCAATCAATAATGCGATTGCGATACGATTACCGGAGGAACTGGATATCCCCTTTAATTTCGTGCTTCCCGATACCCTGACCATACTGGCTTCCGATGGTGAAGAGCTTTGGCTGGGGACGCCTTATGGCCTGCATAAATACAATGGCAAACGTTGGACCTCATACACAACTGAGGATTCCTTGATTTCCAATGATATTACCGCTATTGCCTTCGGGAAAATGCAATCGGTTTGGATAGGGACCGCGGACGGCCTTTCCAGATTCGCGGGCAGAAAGTTGAGCTCTTTTACAGTCGATAATGGACTTCCCGCGAATCGAATCGAGCAAATAGCTATAGGCAAAGGAAATGATATCTGGGTCTCGACCGATAAGGGGCTTGCCAAGTTCGATGGCAGCCAATTCAAATCTGCGCAAGACCATCCCGTTAATGTCGGTGAAGACCTTACCAGGATTGCCGCCAAATTCGTCCATCTCAGGCCTGGGCCGGCGCTTGATGCTGTTGCGAAGGCAATAAGGGAATACAATGCTTTGGGCGATTCAACGCTTCAAACTGGAACAAGTATCAAACTCCCGTTCTCAGCGGCCATCAAAGGCAATATTAATGCCATCTATACAGATCCGGAGGGCATTCTGTGGGTTGGAACCACTGAAGGATTGGTTGGTTACGATGGCGATTCCTGGGATTATCAAGGATTCAAGCAATTTACTGGCAAACAGGGTGATACCGCAGAAAAAATTGCCATGGGCATTTTGGGAGCCAAGGCGGGTGGAGATAATATCTCCCATCTTGCAGGGAGAATTACCCATTTCAACAGTCTTGACGAACAGCCGATCGACGCGGGAGATATGATTTATGTCCCATCTGCGCCGGTTGCCTCGGAAATTATTTCTCTGGGCGGTCTGGATGGCGGTGATGTTTTGGCAGGTACCAAGTATGGGCCCTTCACGAAATCCGGCGATACCTGGAAAAGGTATATGCACGCTGATCTTGACAAGGCGGAAGTGCTTAGCGTTATCCAGAAAGAAGGCGAAGTCTGGCTGGCCAGCAAGGACAAGTTGGTTATTAATGCCCATTCCAAACGTGAAATGTCATTTATGCACAGCAACTGGCTTCCTTCCTTAGCAACTGACATATATTTTGAATACCTCTCGTATGTTCAACATTACCAGGGGATAGGCACTTTGGGCGGGGCAATCACCTTCCTCTCTTATGGCGAGCAACAGAGAACAGGAGAACAGGGCGAGGACCTGGGCACATTTTTCTCCTATGAGATGGCCTTGGCAGTGAGTTATGGCGCGAAAATCAACGAGAAATTGGCGTTGGGGTTAAGCGCGAAATATATAAATTCGCATTTATCGGATCTTGGGGCAGGGCAGGAGAAAGGATCCGGAACCGCATCTTCATTCGCAGTTGATGGCGGCATGCTATGGAGAACGCCTGTCAGAAGGCTGACCATGGGCTTGACCATAACCAATATCGGACCCGATATTTCTTACATAGATGCCGCCCAGGCTGACCCGTTGCCAAGAAATTTGACTCTTGGTCTGGCTTACGAGCTCTTCAAGAATCCCTATAATAGACTCACCATCGTAGGCGAGGCTTCAAAACAGCTCATCGATCTAACTAAGTTCAATCGTGATTCATTCACGGGCAAGATCGGCGAGAAAATGGAGGAAGTCATCGCTCATATCGGAGCGGAATATTGGTATGGAACATTCCTGGCTCTGCGCAGCGGGTTTGTGAACGATAAAGCCGGACATCAAAGATACTATACGCTTGGAGCGGGTTTGCAATATTCCAATTATCGGTTTGATTTTTCTTACATACCATCGACCTCAGAGGAATTCAACCGGTTGGGCAATACGATGAGATTTTCAATGACCGCGAGATTCTAATTTGAGGAGTGGGAATTTTGGTTAGTTGGTTATCTTTTAAGCGATTCATAATCTCCGCCATTATTGCATTATTGACGATGTCTGCTGCTTCGGCATCGAAGGAAATCCTGAATATCGAGAAAATCGTGAAGCCGGGCTCCAGCCCATACTCTAAGATTATGCCCGGCAACCGCCCGGAATTTGTTTCGGATGTCTCTCGAAGCAATATCCTAAAGCTTGATCGTGAGCGTCCCGGAGCTCTTCCTTTTGCTCGAAAAGGTTTGCCGCTTGACGTCTTCCAGGTCGATACCCTCACGGTGCTTGGTTTGCGGGTGCAGTTCAAAGAAGAAACCCCGAACGATCCGCTGACTACCGGCAATGGGCTGTTTGATATGAGGGACACCCTGCAGTTCAAAGAGGAAGAGGGCCATTACTTCGATACCTCTCCCCACAATAAAAACTATTTTGCCGCCCATTTGCAGGCGATGTCGCACTATTGGTGGGAGATGTCCGGGCATACTTTGGTCATTCAGTATGAAATCTGGCCTCCCGGAGTCGATTCCGTTTATCAACTCGATAAGACGAATGGGTATTATCACGAGGAATATGGTGATGACCCGCGCAATGTGCTTGGCGGATATTTCAAAGATGCCATCGTGTTGGCGGATTCGATTTCGCCGGATTTGGATTTTGCTCAAGCTGATGGCCGTATCAAGCCCATAATAATATTCCACCCCGGATCGGATCGACAGAATGATTACAATGGCGACTCACCGCGCGACTTCTACACCGGTTTTCTGTTTCTTTTTGAGCCGGTCGTGGTCGATTCTGGCGCCAATCAGGTTTCTGAAGGCATTATTATGCCGGAGACCACGACTCAGGATAGGCCCTCGATTGAATGGCCAGTCGGTGTTCTGAACGGAGTGATGGCGCACGAATTTGGCCATGTATTGGGGACGCGAGATTTTTATAGTACCTGCAACTTTGGGACCCGCATCGGAGATTTCTCTCTGATGGATAATAACTTCTCCACCACGGGTGCAGACTTTGGAGCGAATATCCCTTTCGTCTATGGAGTTCTGCCGGCATCTCTTGATATCTGGACCAAAGCGTATCTCGGTTTTATCAATCCAATCACTGTCACGGATTCGACCGGAATCGGGATTGTTGCGGCAGGAATGAACAAAGAAGGAACCAAGTGCGTGAAAGTCCCCATCGATAATTATGAATATTTCGTCATCGGGAATCATCAGAAGGAGATCGATTATGATGTTTCCAATCCAAACATAGACTATCCTAATGTTATTCTATTGGATAAGGTGACCAGCGTGGTTATGGGGCCGGGATATGCTATAACTGATGCGGACACCTTGATCAAAGTAGTGACCGGAGAATACGACCGACTTCTCGATACACCTCCAGAGAATACCAAAGGCGGGATTCTGGTATTTCATATCGATGAGGTGGTGGCTTATAGCGATTTCTTCGGGGCGGGAATAGGCAACTGGGATCTTAATACTCTACAATGTGATACATCCCGTTGGTTCATTCGGGTCGTTGAAGCGGATGAGGAAGTTACTTTCGGAAATATCTACCATGCCGGCACCGGCTCCACCGAAGACCTATATCCGTTCGGGAGCAGAAATATGCTCAACCCGGACACCAGGCCGTTTTCGTCGGCATCGAATTCCGGAGCCAATACCGGAATTTCCATCAGCAATATTACCGCGCCTGATTCCATTATGTATATCGATGTGAAGGTGGATAGGCATTTACCCGGATGGCCCAAGAATTCGGTTCCGGGGAATGTAGCCTCACATCCGGTTCCGGTGGATGTCAATGTCGATGGCAAAATGGAAATTTTCCAAGCCAATCAATATATACTGACGGGATTCAATTCCGATGGCTCAGGGATTATCAATAATGACTACTCGCTGCAATTATTAGGATTTGATAATAAGCCGATATCGATTCCGCTCAAGGTTTTCGCCCTTCTGCCAGATTCCATCAGCTATGTCGGAACTCCTTCTGTAGGAGATTTGGATGGAGATGGGACCAAAGAGGTGGTTATTGGGGCAAATGATGGCAATCTATATGTGTATAAGGCAAGTGATGGTGATGCCGATGGCTTGGCTGACTTGGCAAGCGGCTTTCCGGTAGAGCTTGGCGCCGCCGCGGCTGTCACGCCTATTTTGGGCAATTTCGATTCTACCGTTACCCTTGAAATCTGCATGGCCAATATCAATGGGAAAGTTACTGTTCACGACCATTCCGGGAATTTGATTTCAGAGGCCGACTCCATTCCCGGCGTACCGAGGGGATTGGCGGTGGGCGGCGACCCAAATGCAATTGCTTTCACCTGCAACCCAGCCGATTCGCTCTCCGACAGTTCTTATGTCGGAATGATTCGCCTCGGCGAACATCAGGTCTCCTGGAAGCGGGGATATTTCGATACTTATCTTTATGAACCGGTTATAGGAGATATTGAAGGGGATGAAGTGGAGCAGGTGGTAATAGCTTCCAAGAGCGGCTTAATAGCGGTTTACACGGTGCAGGGTGGTGAATTGGCAAATGGCTGGCCTGCGGACGCACAAGATTCGCTTGGCGCCGGCCCGGTCATCGCGGATATCGATAGAAATGGTTTTGCGGAAATTATTGTGCCAGGTACCAACCAGATTCATTGCTATAGCTTCACCGGCTCGCCGGTGGAGAATTTTCCGGCTGAATTGAATCGGACGCATCCAAACGGATTGGTGAATTCACCAGTTATTGTGACCGATGTGGATGCGGATGGATTTCCGGACATACTCGTGGGCGGTCCCCAAAGGGATGTATTCGGATTTAATCACAATGGCGGATCACTTGCAATCTTCCCCCTGGCAGTAGGACTGCCGGTTAACTCGTCACCATTCGCCGGAGATATCGACGGCGATGGCGATATCGATTTGGGGGCAAGAGGAGATGACGGGTTTATCAATGCCTGGGATATGGCTCAAACTTTCGTTGACTCACTTAACATTTGGCCTTCTTATGGCGGCGGACCAGAACATAAGTTCTATCACTCCAAGAACCTCCTCGGGCCGGTGCCGCCATCGGGTCAGCTCTTGTCATCGGTTTATGCCTGGCCGAACCCTTCGCATACCAGCGCTTCCAACATACATTTCAAGCTTGGTAAGGCCGGCGACGCCCAAATAAATATCAAGATATTCGATGTCGCCGGCAATTTGATGGGTGACTATAACATTATCAAAGCAGGACCCGCTGATAACGAATATATTTGGGATAGTTCCGAATTTGCCTCGGGAGTGTATCTGGCAAGGGTCGAAGCCAGATTCGGCGGCGAAAGCGATTACAAATTCACCAAAATAGCAGTTGTTCGTTGATCTTTGGAATGAAAAAAATGTCGTTATTTTATACATTGATGAGGAGGTTTCTATGAAAAGCATCCCCGCTTTGATTTTAGTGGGAGTTGCCATTATATGGATCGCAGTCTGGCCATCGATAGGCAACGCTTCGGCAGATATGGGTCCAAATGGAATTCATAATTATTTCAATGGGCTATCATATTCGTCGGAGGGAATCGCATTCAGCAATGCGGGGGCAAACAGCTATTTTCCTCAAAATGACAAGGGAGAAAGATCAAAATCAGGCGATAAAAAATCTCCTGTTAATGCATTTCTTTATTCGCTGGCAATTCCGGGATTGGGGGAACTCTATGCCGGGTCAAGGCATAAGCCATATATTTTCCTTTACATTGATATGGTCCTCATTACCAGTGAGATGATTTATTTCCAGGAGGGGCTGAATGGTGAAGCTGCTTATCGACGTTATGCCGACCTGCACTGGTTCCGGGATCCATTTAACATCTGGTGGAATACGCTTGATTCGGCGACACAGGCGGGCTATTCACATCGCTTGCCTCCCACCAATGATTATGAATATTACGAAAACATCGGGAAATATGATCAATTTGTATGGGGCTGGGATGACTTCGTCGTGGACGGCCCGGTCTTGACCCCGCACCGGGAACATTACCTCGAATTGCGCAAGAAAGCGAACGATAAGTTCGACACCGCCCGAACCTTTATGGTGGTGGCGATGGTGAATCATGTGGTATCGGCATTCGATGCGGCATTTACTGCAAAATCGTATAACAAGCGGGGCCAGTCCGATTTCTTCGGCAATGTGAAAATAAGGATGTTGCCGGTAATAGCGGATAATCAGGTTTACCCCCAATTAACATTCATCAAAGGTTTCTAAAATGGCAGGCAAAACAGTTCAGATTCTAATGACCATAATTCTGTTCCTCTCCTTCTCGAAGATTGTTTATGCCGAGCAACCGCCGAAAGTTCGCCAACTGATGATTTCCGAAATCAGTTCGGGGGAAGCAGATGCAAATGGCGATAAAGATTTAAATTGGACTGAACCTGAGAAACAACACAAAGGGAAATCCGGATTCAAGGCCGGTTTGTTATCAGTAATGCTTCCAGGGGCCGGTGAGTTCTACCTCGGCAACAAATCTCGAGCGGCAGTATTTGTCGGCACCGAGGCCGCCATTTGGGGCGGCTACCTCGCATTTCATACCTGGGGCGATTGGCTCAAGAACGATTACAAAAGCTACGCCGCCGAACATGCCGATGCGAAAGTCTATGGAAAAGATGATAAATTTTTCGACCGAATGCAATTTTACGATAGCCGGGATTGGTTTAATGAAATCGAGGGAGAGAGATACGGTTACCCTTATCCATATACCGATTATTATTACTGGCACTGGGACAGCCCGGATTCGCGCAAGGAGTTTCGTAAAATCCGCTATAACTCCAAAGCCGCTTTCAGAAATGCAACCTTTATGATTGGGGTGGCAGTGGTCAATAGGTTGGCCAGTGTGGTCGATGCGGTATGGTTATCAAGACAGATCAAGAAGGGCGAGGGTTTGGAATTTTATGGTGGATGGAGGTTGGATTACAACGCCAATCCGTTTGCTAATAACCCCGATGCCTCGCTGAAACTGAGCAAATCATTTAATTGAGCCTTGATTGTGTGAGCAGAGGTCCCAAATACTGTCTTATCCTCTTACTTGCATTCAGCCTGCCATATATTTCCTGCAGTGGCGCTGGCAGATATGAACCTGGAGTTATCACCCAACAAAATCCCCCCAGGGGTTTCGAATTAGTTAGATATATTGGTCCGACAATCGAAGGCGGCGCTGACCTCTATTCGCCTTGCGATATCGCTTTTGATGTGGACGGGCAGATGTTCATCTGCGACAATGGCAATCATCGAATATTGAAACTGGGCCGCCAGCTCGCTTTCATCAAGGAAATCGGAGGTTTCGGAAATGGCAATGAACAGCTTGCAAACCCAATAGCGATAGTTTTTGATAATGGGCTGACGCTTATGGTTGCTGACACCCAAAAACGACGTATCTCGCGCTTCGATCGGAATTTGAATTTCATCGATTTTTTCCTCGAGTATAAATCGGCGGAAGCCTTCGCCAATATCGGAAAACCCTCCGGAATTCATATTGGCCGCAATGGGGATATTTATCTCAGCGACGACGATAACAATAGGGTGTTGGTCTTGGACAGCTTCTATAACCTCCAATCCGAAATCGGGGGATTTGGATATGGAAATGGCGAACTTTCTTCCCCTGCCGGCTTGGTCACAGATCAATCGGATAACCTCCTGGTTGCTGATTCCCGGAATGGCAGAATTGCCGTTTATAACAGCGTCGGAGGGTATTCTGGCGATTTTGGAAGAGACCGCCTTCGATACCCAATCGATATTGCCATTGACCCCGCCGGCTACATCTACGTTTCGGATCGCAATCTGAAGTCAGTGCTGGTATTCTCGCGCTCCGGAAAATATACTATTGAAAGCTCATCTTATGGAAGCTTCCTCGATGAACCAGCCGGAATTCATATTCATTCTGATGGCTACATCTATGTTGCAGATCGGGCTTCGAACCGAATTGCGGTATTAAACATTATCAGATAACCGATGGTGGTTTGCTGTTGTCGGCCTCGAAAATCCCCGTTTTTCTTTTCTTACTGACTATTCTCTTAGCAAAATCCTCATCTTCAAACGCCACTCAGAGGACAGAAGTTGCCCTGAATGGAGATAATTCGACCGGGCCTTATCTCATCTCCCATGACCCGATTGCCATGGGAAGCGATTCGATATGGGTGGATGAAGTGCTTTTCCAGAAAAGCGAAAATTATAGCATCGATTACGATAGAGGTTTCATCATCACTTCACAACCGGTGCCAAGCTCATCGACGATCAGGGCCAGTTATATCGCCATCTATTCGCGTTTGAATAATCCCCATTATTTGTACAAACCGCTATCGATTGACCTAAAAAGCGCATTTCCACCGGATTCTTCAAGGCCCGCATTGCAATCAGAAAAACCGCCCAGCTTCTACAGTCCAGGTCTTAATATCGGCGGCAGCAAATCACTTTCAATCGAGTTTGGCAGTAGCTTGAATCCCGATATAAACCAGGCGCTCGATTTATCAATAAGGGGTCCTGTCGTTAGGGGAGTGAATGCAACCGCTTTTGTTTCCGACCGGGGTATTCCGGTTGCTTCCGGCGGCACCAGCACTATTGAAGAGCTGGACAAATTCTTTATCAATATCACTGCCAAAAATTTCAGCGCCACCCTGGGCGACTTTTATGTCGATTTCAATAGCCTGGAGTTAGCGCGATACAATAAAAAATTGAAAGGGCTGGCTCTCAATTATGATGATCAGATTAATCAGGGTTCTATCTCAGCATCTTCATCTTCTGGGCGTTTCACCGTGAATCGTTTTAATGGCCGTGAGGGCGACCAGGGACCTTATCTTCTCTTCGATCCATCCGGTTCCCGCAGTTTAACCGTGCTGCCCGGCACCGAGACCGTTTTCATCAATGGTGAAAAATTGACTCGTGGATCCGACAACGATTATGTCATCGATTATCAGAACGCTCATATCACCTTTACGCCAAAAAGATTAGTAACTTCCGATTCGCGCATCGAGGTTGAATTTGAATATTCGAATCGAGAATTTTCACGAGGATTTTATGCTTCGCGATTTCACCGCAGCAACCGTGAGGGTCGATTCGCATTCGGGGCCACAGTCATTGCCGAAATCGATGATAAAAATGGGCCACTGAGCGCGGCCTTATCCGATGAGGATCGCCAAGCTATCAAGGATTCCGGGATCGGAGAATATGCGCTCAAATCGGGTGTGGAGTATAAGGGACCTGGCCAGGGAGAGTATAATCAGGCCGTCGATTCGACCGGATATATCTACTATCTCTATGTGGGGCCAGATTCCGGGGAGTATCATATCCAATTCTCCAATCTTGGTTATGGCAAAGGCGATTATACATATATTGGCCGAGGCATCTATTCATTTGTCGGAGTATTGAAGGGCGATTATGCTCCAGTTGTTAAACTTCCAGTCCCCAGATCGCAATATCTTTATGGATTCGATGGTTCATTCAATCCAAATGATAATGTCAACTTTCAAATCGAAAGCGCTTATACGCGCAACAATAGAAATCTTTTTCTGGGAGATAATGGCGTTATTGATGATCCTGCCTTAATACTGCGAGGAAAGGCCGTCACAAAACCTTCATCTTCCTTATTGCCCGATGAAGTTGTTTTGTCGGGCAACTATCGCCATACCGCCCGGAATTTTGCCCCTTTTGCGGAATTCCGCGCGGCAGATTATTATAACAAATGGAATCTTCTTCCCAATTACAGTTCCGTTACCGAAGATGCGGGCGAGGGTGCCTTATCTACGTCATACGGCAGCCGATGCAGCTTTGACTTCGAGGGCGGGCGGTTGTCGAGGGCATCGGAAGGTTACTCTGACCGTTGGTCGGCTGGCGCCGCAGTTGAACTTCCGCTTCAGTCTAAGCTACACGGCAATTTCCGTCAATCGGATCATCGGTCCAAGGCGGACTCTTTATCCAGCTATTTCAATTTAAAGGGAACGCTTCAGGAATTCGATTCACAGTATGAGTTCCGTCAATGGCTATTCAAACCTTCATTGGGTTATAAATTCCGCAATAATGAGAATTATGAAAACGAGATTCTTCGCGATGGCGTCAGATATAACATCTATGAAACGGGATTAGCGTTCTATGCGCACAAGAGGATCACCAATACCGTCACCTACTCCCTGCAAAGAGATGATGAATATGCTGGAAAGTGGTTAAGAAAAGATGAAGCAATTACTCTAACTGAGCAAATCGCGCTGGCGGATATCCCCGCCGGGCTTACCCTGAATTACGAATACACTTTTCGTAACAAAAGATTCAAGGAAATTGCCGGAACCAACAGTCGCCAGAACCTGTCCTACTTGACCAGCGGTTTTAATTCCGGGCCATTCTCAATCGAATATAATCATAAATATAATCGGATGCGCGCCGCCTTGAAAATACGTCGCTATATATTGGTGGACGAAGGCACAGGCGATTATAGCTACGAAAACGGCGAATATGTGCTTGACCCGTTCGGAAATTACATCTCGGTGTTGGAGGAAGCCGGCGATTTCCGCCCGATATCGGAAGTGGAGAATGCATTTTTCTTCAAATTTGACGGCAGAAGAGCCAAAGATGATTCGTCATATCTCCGGCAATTCAAATCGGAAACCTCGTTGGATTTCAATCAGAGGTCGGAAGAGACCGGCATCAAGTTCGTCGATATGATTAATCCGTGGCGCAATATGAACCCTGCGCTTCTTGTCAGCGAGCAACTACGCTTTATCCAGGACGTTTACCTGCTCCCCGTGAACACAAAGATCAAAAGAGAGATTCGTCTAAGGTATGCTCAAACGCTCATTGTCGCCTCTGGAGGCAGTTTCGAAAGCGACTTTGACGACAAGCGGTCGGCGGCGGCCAGGCTCCGCCAATCGCTTGGGAAAGGATTTTCTCTGGAAGCCGAATATACTCGCGAACATCGGCTGGTGGCGGGCATTGCCGAACTACGGATGGATTCGGATCTGTTGGTGCCGGATATCACTTTCACACCAAATGCCGGCCTTGAAATAGGGAGCGGCCTCAAGTACCGTAGAGATCGCGAAGTCATCGATGAATTTACGGTCATCCTGTACTCATTGCTTCCCCACATCAGATGGAATTTTTCTCAAAAAGGCCGTTTTGATTTTAATGCTGAAATTATCAGGGTGCTATCGCCGGATGCACAATTCTTCAACTATCGAATCGCGGAAGGCAATCGGGCTGGCGAAAATTTTAGATTGACGGTCCGCGGCCTCCTGCGCTTGGGGGAAAATAGCGTGGGAGAGCTAACGTACAATTTTCGAAAACGACCCGATGAAAAGGCGATGCATCTGGCGAGAGTCGAAGTAAAATATAACTTCTGATGATAAAATCAATTTTTAGAATAAGCTTCTCATTGCTTATAGTATTAGTATCGACAGTTGCTTTTGGCCACGCCGGAACTGGTGAAATAATATTCGCAGGCAACAAGGCCATTTCATCATCAGAATTAAGGCAGTCTCTAAAGCTGGATGACAGCCTCGATTCGTTATCAATAATAACTAACTTATCAAGCGAAATTGCGGGAGTCTATCAGTCCCTCGGTTATTGGAATTGCTTATCCAAAATAAAGTTATCGACCGATAGCATTGGGGAGCGGGTAATCTCAATTGCCATCAGAGAGGGCGAGACTTTTACATATAATAAGATCAAATTCGATGGTTTGCGATATGTCCCGGCCGCACTTTTGTTTTCGCAGACCGGCAGCATTGACGGGAGAACCGCATCCCTGATAACATTAAACAGCTATATCGACAATCTATTGGAATTCTTTGCCGAATATGGTTACCCCTTTGCCACCATAACTGCCCGTGAGTTCAATATCGATTCCGAGAATCAGGAAGTAGCGCTTACCTTATTTGTGAATGAAGGACCAATAGTTGAAATTGATACGGTAATTGTATTGGGCAATCGAGTGACATCGGATAATGTCATCCGAAGGGAAATCCAACTGCCCCCCGGCTCCACTTTCAAACAGCATCGCTTGAATTCTTCGGTAGCGCGCATAAATCGGCTTGGATATATTACCGTTAGTGACCCTCCCCAGCTTTACTTCCGAGGCGAACCTCGCCAAGGAGTTCTGGTTTTTCAGATTGCAGAAAATAAGACGTCCCATATTGATGGAATTCTTGGCTATGTTCCTTCAACGGGATCGGGCAAAGAATATCTTACGGGTATGATGGAAATTGTTCTTGATAATATAATGGGCACTGGGCGAAAAGCACAGATTTACTATGAGTCCACAAACCCAAAATCCAAGGAATTAAAATTCGCTTATACCGAACCTTATCTTCTAGGAACGCCGCTTGACTGGACCCTGCGATTCGATCAGGTCGATCGGGACAGCACCTTTATCAGGGTTTCCGCGCAAATGGATTTTCGCTATCGCCTGGGACCGGGAACCGACTTAAATCTCTCGCTGATTGCCGAGAGAATTACTCCAGGTCAGTCTGGTTTTGCGCCCGAAGAACGTTACACTGGGTACTCCACTTCTGTTGGCGTGGTCGGAGAGTATTTCGATTACCCGGATAATCCGCGAAAAGGCTATGCTTTCGATGTCTCTGCCAGGTATATCAAGAGAATTTATCCAACGACCTTTAATTACGTTCCCCTCGATCCGGAAATTAACCGGACCGCCGGGGAAGTAAGAAGCTTCATTGCGCTTGGCCTTTCTCGAAATTCCATCCTATTTTTCCTGGGAGGAGTTGCTGGCATCACCGGCGGGAATCAATATCTGCCGGTCTCGGAAAGATACAATATTGGAGGCCGAAGGAGTGTCAGAGGATACCTTGAAGGTCGCCATTATGGTGCCATAGTCAGTTTCATCCGTAGCGAATACCGGATTCTGTCAGGACGTGATGGACGGATTTTCTTGTTTTCAGATAATGGTTACTATTATTTTAGGGATCGGGATGGGCGCCAGGCAGATGACGTTCTCTCTGGCTTCGGATTTGGCGCCGCATCCAAGACACGATTAGGCATTGTTTCGGCTGAATTCGCCTGGGGCCGCGGCGATTCCTTTGGAGAAGGTAAGTTCCATTTCGGGATTGAAAATAGATTTTGAACCTTACGGGAGTAATTAGGATAGTTCGCCCTCTCAATGGGCTGATTTCATCTTCGACCGTATGGATTTCATTCTTAATTGCCGGCGGCGATTACAGGAGTGGTGACGGAATTTTGGCGGCAATCGCCGCTTTCCTATTCACCGGTTTTGCCAATACTGTCAATGATATTGCCGATATAAAGATCGATAAGATAAATCGACCCTCAAGACCTTTACCCTCCAATTCAATTTCAATCGGGGCGGCTTATTATGAATCTTTCTTTCTGGGTATGATGGCCATAATGATAAGCGCTTTGCTTAGCCCTATGAACTTCTTGATTGGCGCTGTCGCTTTGGCATTTATGTTAATCTATAGCCTACGTTTGAAGCTTACGACGCTTTGGGGCAATCTAACGGTAAGCATAATTGCCGCATCAGCTTTCCTTTATGGGGGAGCTGCTCAGGACAGCCTTAACCCCACTCTTCTACCGGCTTTAATGGCGTTTTTGCTCCACCTTGGACGAGAGATAACTAAAGATATCGAGGATAAAAGAGGTGATCAGGAGCTTGGAGCGCGAACACTGCCGATCAGATGCGGCGACAGGTTTTCAAGATTGTTAACTGCATTTATCCTTTCCATATTTATCATCGCCACTATATTCCCCTATATTCTGGGATATTATCATTTTGGTTATCTTGCCTTAGTTCTGATTGTTGACTTGATTTCATTCTATATCATAATCAAGTTGCTTTTCGCAGAGACCTTGGATGCAAGATTGCTGTCCCAACTACTGAAGATTTCTATGCCGATAGGAATTGGATCCGTATATCTGGGATCCCTGGGAATTTGAGCGAATCATCACCTGCGCATCTTCCTTCAGGACGAATGGCTGACCGGCAGGGGTAATTGCGCCAATTTTCTTGACATTAGCGCTATCTGATAATAAATTCGACGAAGGACAATCGTACAATAGAAGGAGGTGAAGATGAAAGGTGTTTATGCTGTAGTTCTTGCAGGCGGAAAGGGGGAACGATTTTGGCCGCTCTCAAGAAGTAATAATCCGAAGCAATTCCTTAAATTGACTTCTGATAAGTCGATGATACGGGAGACTGTTGATAGGGTAACACCTATGATACCTCTGGAAAATATTTACATTGTGACCAGCGAAAACCTCGAAGATAAAATGACCTATCATTTACCAGGCGTCCCGGCAAAAAATATTTTGGTGGAACCGAAAGGCAAAAACACCTGTATGGCGATCGGCTATGCCGCCGCTCATATTCATCTGGTTGATCCTGAAGGAGTAATGATTGTTTTATCATGCGATCATCTAATTCGCCCCGTCAATAAACTCCTTCAAGTCTTCGAGGCGGCGGTCAAAGTGGCTTCCACCAGCGACTTTTTGATCACTATTGGAGTAGTCCCTACCCGCGCTGAAACCGGCTATGGATATATTCAAGTCGCTGATTTATTCAATACGGTTGATGGGATTGATATATATCGGATCAATACTTTCAAGGAAAAACCATCGCGGGTCATAGCTCAGGAATATTATTATGACCGCAAGTATTTATGGAATTCAGGGATGTTTATCTGGAGCGTTGGTTCCATAATGAAGGCTTTAGACACATACGCACCCGGGATTAATAACTGTTTGCAAGGATTTCGTCAATATATGGGAACCGTTCAAGAGGAGTCCCGCAGAAAAGAGATGTACGATAATGTTGAGGACATCTCAATCGACTGCGCTATTTTAGAGCGGGCTCATAATGTCCTCACCATAAAATCGGATTTTATATGGGATGACATCGGTTCGTGGCTGGCGCTCGAACGTTTTAAGGGTCGCGATAAGCACAATAATGTTACAGTTGGCGAATCCTATCTAATTGATACTTATGAAACTACCGTGGTCAATGATGATCAAGAAGGTTTTATTACGACCCTTGGCGTTTCCGATTTGATCATCGTGAAAACCAATGGCATTGTGATGGTCGCTCATAAGGCTCGTGCCGCTGACATCAAGGATCTTGTTACCCAACTCAGCGAAGAGGAAGGTCTAAGAAAATACCTTTAGGACCGGATCATGATGCCTCAAAGATATCGTCTATCCATATTGAATGCCTTGATTTCAATCCTTATCCTGCTTTTCATCTCCTGTTCGGGCATTTCCCCTTATTATGATGATAACAAAAAGGATCCTCGGACCGGAGCAGAAAGTAATTTCAAACCACTCGGCTTTAAAGGAGATGCTGATGTGGTCCCGCCGCGGGCGGAACCTATCCGCAAGAATGCCAATTTCATCTTTGATCGGTATCAATTGGTGGGCAATTCATCCGACACTGCCAGGGCATCGAAGGACCATATTTATCGGGTGCAAATTTTCACGTCACGATTTTTGCAGGAGGCTCAGCAATTCAGAAATGAGCTTTTCGGAAAATTCGAACAGGCGATTTATATGGATTTTGAGGAACCATACTACAAGGTTCGAATCGGTGATTTCGAAACTGCCCCTGCGGGTGAGGCCTTCCTAAATGAGGTCCGCGAAATGGGATACACGGAAGCCTGGTTGGTAAAAATCAAGAAACAATAGAGTTTTTGGACAATGCACTCGGAGGCTGGTTTTCAAATAATGGAAGACTCCATTGGGTTAAGCGGCGAGCTTCTGCAAATCGCCCGATACATTCTGGCGGGAGGTGTCGCCGCAGTCCCCACCGAGACTGTATATGGGTTGCTGGCAGATGCTTCATCGCTAAATGCGCTTGACCAACTAAGAGCCCTCAAGGGGAAACCGTCCTCAAGCCCAGTTCCTATTTTTGTGCCTCCGAATTTGCCTTTAAGATCTCTGACATCAGATCCGAACGATATCTTAATGCTGCTCGAAAAAGCATATTGGCCCGGACCATTGCTGATAGTATGCGAGCCTTCCGGGGTAGTTGCCAATTTGCCGGTCTGTCGGCAGGGCTTGGTGGGCCTAAGAAAAAGCAGTTCAAGGATAGTAAATAACTTGATTGAACTTACGGGTAAATTTATCACTGCGACCAGCGCCAATCGTTTTGGTAATAGGCCGGCATTAAATGAAGATGATGTCAAGCGGGAATTCGATGCTTCCGATTTATTCATTATGGATAAGCCTGCTGACAGTATTACCGCCGATAGACCGTCAACAGTGATTACATCTGAAAAGGGCCAGTTATTCATCCTGCGCGAGGGCGCCATATCGGCGGATGAGATTGCCCGAAAATTGGCTGAAAGCGGTTTTACTCTTGGAATCAAAAAAGTTGGCTGATAAATTCAAAGTCTTATTTGTCTGCACCGGCAATACTTGCCGATCCCCCATGGCGGAAGGGATATTGAGACATTTTCTGACACAGCAGGGCATTGACCATATCGAAGTCTCCTCCGCAGGAACCTTCGGCCTTGACAATCACCCCGCTTCCGAGTATGCGATTGTAGTCTGCCGGGACTGGGGGATTGATATCAGCGGGCACCGTTCCAGAAAACTTGACCGGCAAATGCTTGCCTCCAGCGACTTGATTCTGGCGATGGCCTATGAGCATTATCAGATTCTCAAGCAGCTCTATCCCTCGGGAAATGAAGTCCATCTAATTAAAAACTTTCCCAAGAAGGGTGCCGATAGTCACAGCGAAGGGATTGAGGATCCGATCGGCGGTCCCCTAGAGCTTTATAGCCGCACTTTCCTTGAACTGGATGAAGTGATAAGAAAAATCTTGCCTGACATAATAAGATTTGCGCAAAGTGGATCAAATGAGAATTAACATCGGAAGAATCTCGGAATTTCTCTGCGGTTTGTGCGCAGGCCTGGCTATCATCATCGGGTTTGCCACCAATTTGCGGTCCGATGATGGTGCCGCTACCCCTGAAGATGATGATCTATTCCCTCAAGACTCCGTGGCGACTTACATCGACAGCTCCGGCATTAACCTCGACAGCTTAAGCGCGCTTTACAATGCTCCCGAATGGTGGCGGCGGTCACTGCAAAATGAAGCCTGGGGAGCGGGGGAGAGGTTCGAATTCATCATCCGCTATGGCCCTATCAAAGCGGGAAGTGCGGTGATGGAAGTCAAAAATACTGTGGATTGTGCAGGCCATAATGCGTACCATGTGACTTCGACAGCTCAATCAAGCGGTTTCTTTTCGATGTTTTTTAAGGTCGATGACCGCGTCGAAACCTTCATAGACACAGAAGGCATCTTTCCTCATCGATTTGAAAAACACTTGAACGAAGGCAAATTCAAAGCAGATAAAGTTACCAATTTCGACCAGAAGAATCATCTGGCGATAACAGGTAAAGATACCATCAGAACATATCCATTTGTCCAGGATATACTTTCGGCTTTTTATTACGCCCGAACGCTGGCTTTGGAAGTTGGTAAGCCGGTCCTTATTGACAATCATACCGACCGGAAAAATTACCCCCTTGAAATAAAAGTGCATCGTCGGGAGCGCGTCAGTACCCGAGCGGGGACATTCAATTGCCTGCTTCTTGAACCAGTGCTGCGCACTTCCGCCATCTTCGAAAACAAAGGTCGTCTATTGGTGTGGATTACCGATGACAATTTTAAGATGCCGGTAATGATGAAAAGCAAGGTCTTAATTGGATCAATAACCACCGAGCTTGTCTGGTACCGTCTCGCGAAATCTTAGCATGCCCAGTCACAAAAAAATAGACTTAAGCAAAATCCGCACCTATTCTTTCAACGAAAGGGCCACCAAATCCGGCGTGGAATCATTTGCTAAGGTGCCTTCATCGGATTGGCATATCGATGATTATCTAAATGGCCTTCCCAAGTCCTTGAAGGCTATCGAACTTCTTGGCCTAATTGAAGATATCAGGAAAGCGCAGGCAAACAATAAGGCCATAATTCTGATGATGGGCGCCCATTCGATAAAAGTAGGCCTTTCCCCGATAATTATTGACCTGCTAAATTGTGGATTTATTTCTCATCTGGCATTGAATGGCGCGGGCATCATTCACGATTACGAATTCGCTTTTCACGGACGAAGCTCGGAGGAAGTAGCTGAAACCATTGAATCAGGGATGTTCGGCATGGTGAAGGAAACACCGGAATTCCTGAATTCCGCTATTGCCAAAGCTCCTCCCGAAGCAGGTCTGGGAGAGAGCGCCGGTAATGCATTTCTAAACGGGCAGGCAATTCATATTGATTATTCAATCGCCGCCGCCGCGGTTCGAAATCAGATCCCGCTCACGGTCCATATCTCCATCGGCGCCGATACTGTCATTCAACATCCCTCCTTCGATGCGGCTAAATGGGGTAAATTAAGCGGAAATGACTTTCTCATTCTTGCGGAATCCTGCAAAAACCTCAATGATGGCGGCGTGGTGATAAACGTAGGCTCGGCAGTTGTCTTGCCGGAGGTTTTCCTGAAAGCATTGAATGTGGCGCGCAATATCTATGGCAATATCGCCAATTTCTCCGCCGCAAACCTTGATATGATACAGCATTATCGCCCCCTCACCAATGTGGTGTCCCGTCCTACGCTTGCGGGGGGGAAACGCTATACCATCACCGGTCACTTCGAGATAATCATACCCTTAATCGCCTGGGCGCTTAAAGAGAAAGTATAAATCATAGAAAAATTATTTGCCGAATCGCTCAAGTTATCATAAACTGTTATGTTTAAAATCGAGAATCTCTCAAGGTAAACCATTTATATGGCTCAAATAGTTGAATGTGTTCCGAATTTTAGCGAAGGGCGCCGGCCCGAAATCCTGGACAAAATCATCGAGGCCGCGTTGACAATTGACGGTGTCACTCTCCTCGACCGCGAGATGGATGCCGATCACAATCGTGCGGTGGTTACATTCATCGGCGAACCGCAATCAGTAAAGAAAGCCGCATATCTGGCGATAGAAAAAGCGGCAAATCTCATCGATATGGAAAAACATAGCGGCGAACACCCTCGTATGGGCGCCACCGATGTCTGTCCCTTTGTGCCGGTTTCAGGTGTCAGCATGGCCGATTGCGTCCTGCTGGCCGAGGAGCTTGGCGCCGAGGTCGGCAGCAAATTGCAAATTCCGGTTTTCCTTTATGAGAAAGCGGCACGCCGTCCCGACCGGGAAAACCTCGCGGATGTCCGTAAGGGCGAGTATGAAGGGATTAAAGCAACCATCGAATCCGATGACAGCCGCATTCCCGATTTCGGCCCAAGAAAGGTGCATCCGTCCGCAGGCGCCATCGCCATTGGCGCCCGTCCTTTTCTGGTCGCCTATAACGTTTACCTCGGTTCCAACAACCTGACCATAGCCAAGAAGATAGCTGAGGCGGTAAGGTTTAAGACCGGGGGCTTCATGTTCTGCAAGGCTCTGGGATTTGAAATCAAAGAACGTAATCAAGTTCAGGTCTCGATGAATTTGGTTGACCATACCAAAACGCCGATATTTCGAGTATTCGAAACCATCAAAAATGAAGCAGAACGCTATGGCGTTGGTGTTACTTCCAGTGAAATTGTCGGTCTAACTCCCTTAAAGGCAATGGCTGATGTCGCTGACCACTACTTGCGTTTGGAAAATTTCGATGTCGGGCAGATTCTCGAATATAAGCTTTTGAGCCAATCCACGCCCGACAAAATTAGCCTAGATGATTTTCTCACCGAAGTGGCATCGTCGTCTCCGGCACCCGGAGGCGGCTCTGTTTCCGCTCTGGCCGCTTCGCTGGCGGGAGCATTATCATCTATGGTCTGCAGATTGACCATTGGCAAAAAGAAGTATGTCGAGGTAAAGGATGAGTTGTCGGCCCTGCTTGTCAAGACAGAGGATTTGCGCAACCGGGCTTCTGCACTCATCGTAAAAGATGCTGAGGCGTTTAACCAATTAATGAGTGCCCGCAAACTTCCCAAAAACAGCGTTGAAGAGATCTCAAAACGCAATGACGCCATTGCGGAGGCTACCCGAAAGGCCGCCTTAGTGCCACTTGAAACGATGAGTCTATCAGTTGAGATTTTGAAATTTGCAAAGATCGTTGCGGAAAAGGGAAATGTCAACTCCGTCTCGGATGCCGGCGTCGCCGGTCTTTTGGCCAAAGCCGCTTTGGATGGGGCCGCCTATAATGTGAAAATAAATCTAATCGGCTTTGAAGATACCAATTTTGTTTCCAAAACTAATGCGAAATTGGGCGCTTTGCATAAAGAAGCGGAGCCACTAGCAAAACACATCTCCGATATCGTGAACTTGAAGATAAATGGTTAGGTATATTATCGGAGAATGAGACCACGGATTATGGATTCCAAAGTCCCCTCTGGAGAGGGGATTTAGGGGTGTGTTTTAAGTTAGCAAGTGCCACACCATTCTCCGCTTACAGCGGAGTCCGCCCTCTCGAGGGAGTGTTGAAAAACCATATTTGGCAAAGAAAGTTATTTAGTTGTCATTCCCACAAAAGTGGGAATCCGTATTAATTAAAGAGATAGATTCCCGCTTTCGCGGGAATGATATGTGGAGGAAGTCAAGAGACCACATTTTCAACAAGCCCTCGGAACGGGATTTAATAAGGGATCGTTTGCATGAATATGGACTGTCTCAAATCGTCAAAATCCCGCTGAAGGCAAAAACCTACGGTTTGGTTTAACTGACTATCAATTGAAAAATATTATTTCTCGGAGTCATAGATAATGAAATCAAAATATCTTATAATTTCGATGTCAATGCTCTCGTTTGCCATTATCGGTCTCCTATGGATGGCCAGTAACGCTTATTCGATGGAGCTGTCCGATGAATTCTGGCAACAGGCCGCGAATTGTCTTTCGCCGGGAATGTTTCCCGCAAAGAATATATACACCGAGCACGGCTTGCGATTTTGCGGCACGCCTTACCTTTTGCCGCTGGCCAATCGTGAAACGATAGTGCCTGATTTTATGATACCTCTGGGCGATAGGCCCATTAGGACTTCATTCTATAATTCTCCCGCCGGCCATTTCAAAATTCACTATGATGCCAGCGGCCAGAATGCTCCATTGAATCTCGGCGACACCAATCCTGCCGACGGCGTTCCCGACTATATCAATATCGTGGGTGACATCTGCGATTATGTCTGGTCCATTGAAATAGACTCATTGGGCTTCCCTTCGCCTCCACCAGATACTGCTTCGGCTTTCGATGGAGATCCGTTTTATGATATTTACATTACAGATCTTACGGCGGGCTTATTTGGCCAAACTGCGCCGGATGATGTATTTGAATACCCGAAGTGGACCAGCTTTATCGTAATCGACAATGATTATTCATGGTATCCCCCTGGTTACCTGCCTGCTCTGCAGGTTACCCTGGCACACGAGTTTTTTCACTCTATCCAGATGGGAATCGATGCCACCGAATATCCCGATTCTCCTTATTCGCCTTGGTGGTTCGAAGCCAGCTCGGTTTGGATGGAAGAGCAGGCCTACGATAATGTAAATGACTACCTGAATTACCTCCCCACTTTTTTTGGTGATCCTGCTATGAGTTTAACCGCCTCGGGGCCCCACGTTTATTCGGCTTGCGTCTGGCCCATTTTTCTTTCGGAGAGGTTTGAAAGGAATATTATGTGGAGAATTTGGATCCGTTGCGGGGAGGTTAACGGCTACAATGTGATCCACGCCTTCGACGAAATCCTGACGTATCCAGACTACAACTATAACTCGAACCTAAATCGGGCCTTTGCCGAATTCACGGTGTGGAACTATTTTACCGGCACCCGGGCCGCAAATCAGCCGGCTGGCACAACCTATCAGGAGGCAGCCACCTATTCCATGATTCCAAATGATATGATCGCCAAGATATCATCGTATCCGGATACAGTGACAGTTGGAAACGAAGTTCCATACGCCCCCCAATATCTTGCCGCCAATTATATCGAATTTGAAGTGCTTACCGACTCAATCGGAGGTGTATGGGCTGGTTTCGATGGCCACAATAATGCTACTTGGCAAGTCGCCTTATTTGGGGCATCACCTGAGGATTCTCCGAAAACTGTCTTTTTCGATCTCGATAATGAAAACAGAGGCGCGGACACCCTTCGCAACTGGTACAAATATACCCATGTGATAATGGCTCCCAGCGCGGTCGGGTCGCATTATTTCCTCTTCGATGCCACCTACTCATATATCGTTGATTATGATTCCTCACTGGTAGGAGATGAACCGATTCACGATGTCGGTGTCTGGGCGATTCTGACGCCATCCGGAGCCGTCTCCTTGGATTCCATCATTTCACCCGGTGCGATCATTCGCAATGATGGTATAGGGCAGGAAACCTTTCCCGTTGTTTTCAAAATCGGCGCCAGCTATTGCGATAGTAGCATCGTCACCATTGGGGCTCAAAGAAGTGATACTGTGAATTTTCGCTCTTGGGCGGCAAATCAAATCGGAACCTTTGTCACCAGTTGCTATAGTACACTTGTCGGGGACCAGAATACCGCCAATGATACCTTAGAAGGAATAATCACTTTTACTCCTGGTATGGGACCCGAAATCCATGGAATTGCGGTCTCGCCAAGTCCTTTTGTCCCTTCCAAAGGGCATACTCAACTCTCGTTTTTCGGCACGAAACTGCCTCATGCAGAAGTAAGAATCTACAGCAGAGCTGGAGAATACGTCAAGACCTTGAAGGAAACTCTGGGGAGCGATCGGCTTGATTGGGACGGGAAGAACGATGATGGAAAGCTGTTGGCAAGCGGAGTTTATGTCTGGATCGCCACCGATCAAAACGGAAAGCAACTTGACGGCAAATTCGCCATTATCAGATAGGTTTACAGGAGGTCATCATGCCCAGATTTATAATGATTTCTTTGACTATGATGCTACTCGCGGCAAGCAATGCCGCCTTCGGGGCCGGCGAATCCGGCGCTCAGTTTTTAAAAATCGGAGTGGGAGCGAAAGCGTGTGCCATGGCTGGGGCATTTACCGCTGTTGCTGATGACCCTACCGCCAGTTATTGGAACCCGTCAGGCTTAAGTCAAGCCGACCGTACGGAAGTTACCTTCATGCACAATTTCTGGCTGGTGGATATGAACTTCCAATATCTGGCGATTGCTGTTCCATCCAAATTCGGGAACTGGGGTGTTTCTGCTACGTATTCGTCTTCAGGGGACATCCCCAAATACGATGATTTCCAACGGATAGGAGACTACTCTGCCTATGATGCCGCCATCGATCTGGCATATTCCAATACTGTTGGCAGGGACTTCCACTTTGGCGTTAGTTTAAAAGGCATCCAACAAAAGATTGAGGAAGAAGACGCCAACGGGTTCGCCGGTGGCGCAGGAATTCTCTATCGCCTGCCGATGATAAATGGTATGCGGTTAGGAGCCGCAATCCAGAACGTCGGACCGAAGATAAAATTCATAGAAGAAGGCGATCCATTGCCTTTAGTAATAAAAGGAGGAATTTCTTATCAGGTCGGTTCCGTTCTCTTGGCTGGGGACATTATCAAGTATAACGACAGCAAGCTTAGGAGAGCATTCGGCGGAGAGATTACCTTGTTCGAGGTTTTGTCCTTGCGGGGAGGATACGATACTCGTAAGATGTATTCACTGGGTACCGGGATGGACTGGCGCAACTTATCATTCGGCTACGCGTTTCAATCGTTCAAGGAAGTGGACATAAGTCACCGGATATCGCTGGGATTGAAACTCTGATAGATTGTTGGTCGGGTTCGGAAGCCCCGACATTGTCGGGGTGAGAAACCCGATTGGAGCGGTAATTTTTGGATGGTTATAAACTAATTAACGTAACATTGTGTATGGCAGACGTCCCCGTCTGTCATTCGTGGGGCAGACTATGAATTCTGCCGCCCACGCACGGAGTCACTGAATGAAATCGACAAAGAAAAGAAAAACTACCATGTTTCTACTAATAGCGCTTCTGGTTTGCTTGTTTTCGGTAAATGTCGCCGGCGCGCTGGAATTCGATCAGGAATTCTGGCAACAAGCCGCGAATTGTCTTTCGCCGGGAATGTTTCCCGCAAAGAATATATACACCGAGCACGGCTTGCGATTTTGCGGCACGCCTTACCTTTTGCCGCTGGCCAATCGTGAAACGATAGTGCCTGATTTTATGATACCTCTGGGCGATAGGCCCATTAGGACTTCATTCTATAATTCTCCCGCCGGCCATTTCAAAATTCACTATGATGCCAGCGGCCAGAATGCTCCATTGAATCTCGGCGACACCAATCCTGCCGACGGCGTTCCCGACTATATCAATATCGTGGGTGACATCTGCGATTATGTCTGGTCCATTGAAATAGACTCATTGGGCTTCCCTTCGCCTCCACCAGATACTGCTTCGGCTTTCGATGGAGATCCGTTTTATGATATTTACATTACAGATCTTACGGCGGGCTTATTTGGCCAAACTGCGCCGGATGATGTATTTGAATACCCGAAGTGGACCAGCTTTATCGTAATCGACAATGATTATTCATGGTATCCCCCTGGTTACCTGCCTGCTCTGCAGGTTACCCTGGCACACGAGTTTTTTCACTCTATCCAGATGGGAATCGATGCCACCGAATATCCCGATTCTCCTTATTCGCCTTGGTGGTTCGAAGCCAGCTCGGTTTGGATGGAAGAGCAGGCCTACGATAATGTAAATGACTACCTGAATTACCTCCCCACTTTTTTTGGTGATCCTGCTATGAGTTTAACCGCCTCGGGGCCCCACGTTTATTCGGCTTGCGTCTGGCCCATTTTTCTTTCGGAGAGGTTTGAAAGGAATATTATGTGGAGAATTTGGATCCGTTGCGGGGAGGTTAACGGCTACAATGTGATCCACGCCTTCGACGAAATCCTGACGTATCCAGACTACAACTATAACTCGAACCTAAATCGGGCCTTTGCCGAATTCACGGTGTGGAACTATTTTACCGGCACCCGGGCCGCAAATCAGCCGGCTGGCACAACCTATCAGGAGGCAGCCACCTATTCCATGATTCCAAATGATATGATCGCCAAGATATCATCGTATCCGGATACAGTGACAGTTGGAAACGAAGTTCCATACGCCCCCCAATATCTTGCCGCCAATTATATCGAATTTGAAGTGCTTACCGACTCAATCGGAGGTGTATGGGCTGGTTTCGATGGTCACAACAATGCTACTTGGGAAGTCGCCTTATTTGGGGCTTCACCAGAGGATTCTCCGAAAACTGTCTTTTTCGATCTCGATAATGAAAACAGAGGCGCGGACACCCTTCGCAACTGGTACAAATATACCCATGTGATAATGGCTCCCAGCGCGGTTGGGTCGCATTATTTCCTCTTCGATGCCACCTACTCTTATTCTTATATCGTTGACTACGATTCCTCACTGGTCGGGGATGAGCCGATTCCTCAAGGGAACAAGCTCTATGGAAATTTCCCCAATCCCTTGAATTTCGGAAAAGGGCAAACTGCAACTTATTTCAAGTTCGAATTGATAAAACCTGCCAGACCCAAAATCAAAATTTACACCTCCTCAGGCGAGTTTGTTCGGGAGATTCAGCCGACTTCATCGGGCCTGCTTCCTCCCAATATCTATGAACGCCAGCTTTATTGGGATGGCAAGAATGAAGATGGCAAATTGGTTTCTTCAGGAGTCTATATCTATCATTTTATTACCGACGATGTTTCCGACGTGAGAAAATTAGTGGTCATACGATAAGGAGTTACCAAGGATTTGCATTGTCCCGCATTTCATCAGATAAGAAGCTTCTAACGAGGTTAATAATCGCCGGGCTGTTTGCCGCATTGGCTGTCGCTCTGAATTACGCGCTTATCGGAATCCCGCAGGTCAAGCTCTTCAATCTGATAATATTTATGGCAGGGTTTTATGCTGGCGCCTATGCGGGAAGCCTGTCGGGAGGTGTCGCCGCCGCCGCTTACAGCATTTTTAATCCCTATAACCTGGGAATGTTCCCTCCCCTCCTCCTATTGGCCGCCCAAATATTCTGCATGGCATTGATCGGAGCGGTCGGAGGATATGCGCGTAAATTCAATTTTCTGTCCGGTCATGAGCTAACCATAATCGCAAAATCGGCAGTGGTCGGATTGGCTCTCTCTTTGATTTATAATGTCATTGTCACCGCCTCGGGCGCCTACCTTTTTGGAACCTTCAGAGAAGCATTCATGCTGGCTATACCGTTAATGTTGGTGAATGTCGTCTCCAACGTAGTTAGTTTCGCGGTCTTGATTCCCCTGATGATCCCCCTGAAAAAAAGATTTGGGAATTAAATGCTTCGCATTATTAAAGCAACCTGCGCGGCTCTAACTTTCCTGGCGCTTTTATCGGCCAACGCTTTCGCGGTTGAACCTGAAGCTCCCGACTCAGTAGGTAGCGATTCTTTGAGGATAGAGAGCAATCAAGATACTCTGGCTGTCATCGGTACCGAAGATAGCACCCATTTTGCCCGCCGCACCATTATAGTTCCGATTTTTTATGACCAGGTTGAACAGGAATTCTCTTACACCCTCAGGATTTATCCAGAGTCATTAATAGTCCGCTACCGGGAATTTAACGATATGCTCATCGGCGAGTCCTTTCTTCCTGTTTTGATAGGACCTCCCGGACAATCGAGAACCATCTTCATAAATGGGAATCCCTCATCAAATCCTTATCTGAATTACAATGGCGGCATCGTTCCCGAAACTTATTGGTCCCTGCCTCATTTTCGCGGGCCTGACCTGAATTCATTCCCAACGGAGGGAATAGGGTCAATCGCAGTTTTAGATGGTCCCGCGGCCATTGCCGAAGGATTCAATGCCGGTCCGGAGACGATTGACATACGAACACAACCAATCGATACGGAATTGGATTCCAGTCAATCACCAAAAACCAATGTCACCGTCTGGCGTGCCCCCGCCGAATATCATAAAACCGGTATAACCATTTCGAGGAGTGGTCCATTGCATTCGAATCTGAGAGCGATTATTGGAATCATCTCCTCTACTGGCTATTTGCCCCGTTCCGATTATTCGGCCCATTATGTCGGTCTGACCTCTGGTTTCAAGATTGGTGATTATCCAATCGAGCTATCTGCCTTCCGTTATCGGGGACGGGGTCAATACACCATTTTCGACTATTATATGAACCAAAATGCCAAATTCAGCCGCGATTTGATCTGCATATCTGCTAAATCGAAATTTGCGATTTCAGATTCATCGTTGCTGATGGTAAATGCTTTTATAAATCGACGGCCCCACACGGCAGTCGATAATTCATACAAAATGTTCTATGGCACTATTAATACCGCGCTTGGGCTATCCTCGGATTATGAATATCATGCTGGCCAACACCTCATATATTCTGGACTCAAGGTATGGTATGAAAAAATGGATGACACCTATATGGGGGATCCTGATATGTATCGAGGATCATTGACTGCAGGTGACATTTTTCTGCTGAGCAAATCGCTGAAACTCCTGACATTGATCAGATACGATGGATCGGATACTTTCGATGGCGGGCTATCTGGTTCTGCGGGTCTCAATTTGAGAATGAGTTCTTCAGCAAATTTTTATCTCACTGCTTTCCGCCAAACCATCTTCCCTGACCTGCAGACCATTAATTGGCCGCCCTCAAGCTACCCTCCCGAATTCAATCCCGGCATTCACACTTATCTGGAGGATGGCGGTCAGTCCATTTCAACCGGTTATCGCCACGGCATCGAATTCGGAGTTGTCAGGAAATATGGGATTTTCGATAACAAGTCCGGCATTTCATTCACCCTCTGCGATGACCTTATCCACTTTGCAAACACTGGGAATGAGCAGGACATAATTTATGCTCCCCTTGTCTCTGATTACAAGATATCCTCAATCTTCTCACGTTTGCAGGTTAATAATCTGCTGAAAATGTTCAACTTTATTTCCGGTGTCAGGTATTCTTCCATTGCCTATGATAATTTCGCCTTCAACCAGATTCCCGAATTCCGATTTTATGCCGGAGGAAATATCTCCCGCGAGATTTTTATTAAAAGATTATATTTTAGTGCCGGCCTCGAAGCTGATTTTACTTCCGCCAGATATATCCCTGGAATCCTACCCAGACACGAAAACTCCTACTGGGTGGTCAACTCCAATTTATCGATAAAATATAAAGACCTGACATTCTTCTTCAATGGCGATAATATCTTTGATCAAATATACTACTCGAATGGATATAATCCTGTCTTGGGCGGATATAATTGGTGGGGCTTAAGTTGGGACTTCTTTAATTAGTCGTCCTGCAGGATTATTCGATGCTACCACTTCCTTCTTGGATGGCCTGGTTTGGCAGGACCGTAGCAAGTCTCCCAGAGGACGATCCTCCTCTTATCATCCGAAGTCCGGCAAGGACAAGTTGGTCTTCAATATTTCCCCAATAAAATCTATCCAAAATAAAACTTGACAATCAGAAGCCTATATATTATGTATGAATCGGGCAAGTTCTTTCCCATCACTACAATCTGAATAATCCACCAAACATCAATATTCCGATCATTTTTTAAGGAGGTTGTGCATCTATGGCTCAAAGGGTATTGAAGATCATCTTATCGGTATTGGCAGTGGGGTTTTTGATTGCTGAATCGGCGCTGGCAACGCAACGTTTCCTCATTAATGAGCACTTTACTAATACGAATTGCCATGCGGCCTATAACTCAGACGTTTATATGGACTCGCTTCGGGAGATTTACTTCGAAGATTTCGTCACAGTTCGGTATCATATGCCGTTCCCGGACCCTACTGATCCATTCTACAACTATATCCCGGATGAGTTAAGTGAAAAAAAAGCTTATTATGTCATCGGATTTCTGCCCGAAACTTCAATCGATGGCACAAAAGGCGGGGTAGTCTATCGGACTTGGGCACAGAAGATACTGCAACGATTGCAGGTGCCATCACAGCTTGAAATCAGCTTGAGCGGTTACTACCAGCCCGATGAACACATTGGTGTTCTCAACATCGATATCACCCCAACCGGTCCGATCCCGGAAGGTGACTTATATTTAAGAGCCGTGGCTTTTGCCGACAGTGTTTATTATGAAGATCACTATGGTCTAAATTGGCACAATGGCACTGTCTTCCAATTCCTTCCAAGCCCCATGGGAAAGAAAATTGGCGTCGTCAATGGCCAAACTTCCTCGTACACGCAAACATTCACCGTCGCTGATTATGCCGACCCGGCATTCGTGGGATTTGCGGTTTGGATTCAGAATGATTCTACCAAGGTTGTTCATCAGGGCGCCAGATCATACCTGAGAGATTTCCAGCAATCCAACGTGGACATCGATATCACTCCTTTAGAAGATAGTCTTCGGTCTATTCCTCCTAATGGCGGATACCTTGAATACCAGGGTTTTCTAAAAAACTATTCGAGTGAGCCACAGGACCTTATTATTCAAACGGTGGTGAGATTAGAGGACAGCAATCTGGAGATAAATGTCGGAAATTATGGGATCCGTCTTGAATCGCTTGAGACAATGAAATTTGATCATTTAAGTCAATGGATTCCCGGCTTTATCCCGCCCGGGCATCACCAATTGTATGCATATATCGGCGACCAACGTCATCCGGACTATACTTGGGCCGTGATGGAGTTCACCAAAGATGGAGAGCAGAAGTATTCCCCTCAAGATGAAATTCCTGGGCAGTCGGAGTTATTGAATATTTATCCGAATCCTTTCAATTCATCAGCGACCATTACTTATCAGCTCTTTTCTCCTTCTGCAGTAAATTTAGATATTTACAATATCAGGGGACAGAGAATTATTACGCTTGTAGATGAATATCAATCTCCCGGCACAAAAAACATAGTTTGGCATGGAATTAGTGAAAAGGGTGAAACTGTGGCAACTGGCGTTTATTTCTGTAAATTGAAAATGATGAATCAGACCCAAATCCAAAAGCTAATTTTACAAAAATAATGAAATCCGATTTTAATGAAAAATCCGATGACGGGTTTGAAAAAAAGCAAGAAATGTCTTGACAATCGATTGCGATTCTTATATACTACAAGTGAGTTAAGTGTTTTTTTCTTCATAGGAGCTATGAATTTTTAATATTCTATGAGAATTGAAATGAAAATTCTCAAAGGAGGTTGTTGTATGACTAAGAAAGCTATTGCAATGGCGCTGGCTGTGGTTATGGCTCTCGGCCTGGGTCTGTTCGGTAAAGCATTGGCGGATCCACTCTTTGATGTTGAAATAACTCCAGTAAATCCACCAATCGAATTCGGTTACTGGGGTGGCTGGTTCCAGTTCCAAACTCTAATTGTTAACAATTCGGATCAGCCTGAAACGATTGATGCTTGGGCTATGCTCAGGTTCCCCTCTGGCTTATATTATGGCCCGATTAATGGTCACAGATTCGAGAATGTGGGCCCCCATGAAACGCTCACCTGCAACTTTGTCGATCAGCGAATCCCTGGTTGTCTCGAATATGGTGTCTATACATATTATATCATGGTCGGGAGATGGGTCTATCAAAACCCAACCGCATATGACTCCAGCTCATTGAATTTCTCGATGGTTTTTGTCCAATCTGCGAATGACGGTGACTGCGGCGGGACGTTTGATTTTAGAAGCTGTGTTGAACCCGATGCTAATCTTTCGGACATCGGCTATGATATCAAGCAAAATTACCCTAACCCATTCAATGCTCGGACCACAATCACTTATCAGGTTCCCAACGCTGGCAATGTTCGCTTGGATATCTATGACATTTTGGGCCGCAAGGTGAGAACCCTTGTTGATGGATTCAATCTCATCGGTCCGCATCAGGTGTCGTGGGATGCGTTGAACGATAATGGCGGAACTGTCTCAACCGGAATTTACTTTTATAGACTGGTTGGCAATGGCTACGCTGAGACCAAGAGAATGACCTTGGTAAAATAATACTCGGTATGAAGTCCGATGATTATGTCCGGGGAGAAATCCCCGGATTTTTTATTTGCAAAAAGCTTTGCCAACTACGCCGCAATCTCTTATATTTTATTAGTGTCTGCCCAGTTACTTCATAAGTCAGCAATAATCACAGGCGCCAGTCGGGGTATTGGAGCCGCAGTTGCGGAGCTTTGCGCTGATGAAGGATCTCAGGTTTTTCTAATCGGGCGCAAGGAAGCCGCATTGATTTCCGTAGCTGACTCCATTACCGCTTCCGGAGGAAATGTCCACCCTATTATATGTGATATCACGCATCAGGAAGAGGTCAGAAAGGCCTTCAATGAAATCGGCGCGAAAATCGACAAGCTGGACATACTTGTAAATACTGCCGCTATTCTGGAAAAGGATTTGATGGAGGAGATAAAGGAAGTCAATTTATTGCGAATCCTGGAAGTTAATCTGCTGGGCGCTTTCAGATGTTGCCAGGCAGCGATTAACCTGATGAAGGATTCCTGGGGGTCGATAATAAACATTTCATCACTTTCGAGAGTAACCGGAGTCCGAAAGTTTCCAGGAATGGGCGCCCATATCATTTCCAAATACGGTTTGTGGGGATTGACTGAGATACTTTCTGTGGAATGGGCAAAGTATAAGATTAGAGTCAACGCCATAAGCCCCAGTGGAGTGGATACACCGATGTTCAGGGTGGCATTTCCGGGAGCAGAGCCGCCGCTGGCTCCAATTGATATTGCTAAAGTCTGTCTTTATTTGGCATCCGATGATTCCGCCTCCATTACCGGCGAAAACATCAATGTGAGTGGTCTAAAGTAAGGTTTTCCCTATGGCCCTATATTCCATATCAAAATTGAATACCTATGAAAACTGTCCTCGGCAATATGCGTTCAGATATATCGAGAAACCTCCGCTTGAAGAGTTCGAAGGCATCGAAGCCTTTATGGGATTAAGAGTCCACGAGACCCTCGAAAAACTATATAAGGATATCAAGCTATGCAAAATCCCTTCTCCAGATGAGCTGTTTGGTTTCTATAACGATATTTGGGCGAAGAATTATCATGATAAAATTCACATAGTTAAACAAGGATATACTTCCGAGAATTACCGTGCCGTAGGGGAAAAGGCCATCAGGGAGTATTATGCTCATTACCATCCATTCGAGGACGGAAAGTCCATTGGTCTGGAAGTCCCGATTAGTTTTAAATTCGACGAAGGCTCCGACTTTACTATGCGGGGTTTCATCGATCGCCTAATGTACAAAGGCGATGGGAGATATGAGATTCACGATTACAAAACTTCTGGTACCCTTCCGTTACATAAACACTTCGACGAAGACCGTCAACTGGCACTCTACAACTTGGGTCTGAAGAAACTTTATCCTGACGCTGAGGATATTGAGCTTGTCTGGCATTACTTGGTATTTGATAAGGAATTCCGTAGCCGGCGCACCAATGAACAGCTTGCAGGTTTGGCGGATCAAATCAGCTCACTGATTGGAGTTGTTGAAGGCGACCGCGAATTCAATCCGAGCATCTCGAATCTTTGCGAATGGTGTGATTATAAAAGTATTTGTCCCGCGTGGAATCACATCACTAAAACAGAATCCTTATCTCCGCGCGAGTTTAAGGATGAAGATGGGGTAAAATTAGTGGACACATATGTGAGGATCTGTGAACGGCAGAATCTACTTAAGGCTAGGGAACAGAGGGTGAAAGATCTCCTGATAGAATATTCTCTGAAGAAAAATACCACGCGAATCAATGGCACAACCCATATTGCCAATATGGTCAGAGACCAGGATGTCACATTCCCATCCCCAGAGAACCCGGAAAGAGGGGAGCTGGAGAGTCTTATCCGGAACGAGGGGAAATGGGATGAATTATCACAACTGGCAACTTCGACATTGAAAAGCGGCTATAAAAAAAGAAAGTGGCCTTCGGAATTCATGGCGAAATTACAGCGATTTGCAATCGGAAAAGTATCTATCCGACCACGATTGACCCGGAAAAGGAGTGATAATGAGAGATAGGTCTTGCCTCACAAGACGTTATTCCATTAACCAGAATGATGAGAATCTAACGTTATGCGCATAGGAATTATAGGACTGCCATCTTCGGGAAAGACCACATTTTTCAATGCTCTCACCGGTCAGCAGGCTGTTACCGGCAGCTATTCACAGTCCAAAGAAGCCAATCGTGCCGTAGTCAAAGTCCCGGATCAACGTCTGCTACGGCTTGCCGAAATTTACAAACCGGCCAAGATTACGCCCGCTGAAGTCCACTATGCCGATATTGCCGGTATGACCGGTGCGGTCAGTGAGCAGAAGAAAGAGGCGGCTTACATCTCCAACCTGCGATATGTTGATGCTCTGGCGCAAGTTGTTCGGCTTTTCGAGGAAGGAAGTATTCCTCATCCCGACGGGACTGTTAATCCAAACCGGGATATTATCAACGCCAATGCGGAATTGGTTTTCAACGATCTCCTTCTGGCTGAAAATAATGTTGAAAAACTGGAGAAAAGGATTAGAGTCGCCAAATCGCCCGAGTCATCCAAATTGCTGGAAATCCTTAGCCGTTGCCGGGAAGCGCTGGAAGCAGAGCAATTTTTGGCCGATATCGGTTTTACCTCAGAGGAATTGAAACTCATCGCGGGCTATGCTTTTCTAACCCTCAAACCCCAGCTTTATATTCTCAATATCGGTGAAAATGAAATCGGGCGCTACCAAATCCCGGAGACTCTCAGGAGACTGTTAAAGCCGAATAATTCAGTCGCGGTTGCTTTGTGTGCCAAAATTGCGATGGAAATCTCCCGCCTTGATGAGAAAGATAGGCTGGAGTTTCGCGAAAGCCTCGGGATAAAAAAGCCTGCGCTTCATACCGTAATAGAAGAATCCTATCGACTCTTGGGGTTGATATCTTTTCTAACGGGCGGCGAGAAGGAAGTTCGAGCTTGGACCATAAACAGAGGAGCAACCGCACAGCAGGCAGCAGGCGCAATACATACCGATCTTGCGCGGGGCTTCATAAAGGCTGAGATTGTCCATTTTGATGATCTTGATCGGCTTGGCAATTGGAACACCGCCAAAGAAAAAGGAAAGCTTCAACTTGAAGGCAAAGAATATATTGTCCGGGATGGCGATGTGATCCTGTTCCGATTCAATGTCTAAGCGCGTTGCAAGCTTCTAACTGCCAACCGGATAATGGTTTCTGTATGCGTCAATTTTAATTATCTTTAACATAAGACCTGTGAACTTAACTCCGATAATAGTAATGAAAGAAGATCACAGGCGCTTAGTAGCGGTTTGCGGGAGGAATGAGAGTTGTCCCAAAAGAGAATCTGGCAGTTCTCCGGTTTTAAGTTAATTGTTATGAAAATTGCGGAGCCGGGAAAATATTCACTCGAATTTATTGGGGGAATTGATTACCAATCGGATGGAACTATCGAACTCCGAGGGGAACGGAAAAAGGTCCAGTCCGATTTGGATTACCTCTTCACGCCCAAAAAAGCGATGTCTAATTCTGAAAACCGATTTGAACTAAATTTTATGCTGGAAAATAAGGCCGAAAAATTTGAAAAATGGCTTGAGAAAATCGTCAAGGATTGTAGCGCCGTGCCGGAAAATGTTCCTTAAAATAAATGCATCACATCCACTTTATAGGGGGTCAATGTGCCAGAAAATAGCATCAAAACTGAAAATGCTGTGCGGAATGATATTGGTCAAAAAGCAATCTCCATATTGCCGCTAAAAGACCAGGTAGTATTCCCCGGGCTAACATTGCCCCTGGTCATCACCGAAACTGAATATACTCAGATGCTGGATGAAGCCATAATGCAGGGGTTGCCGATAGGAGCAGTCTATCGCCAAAAAAACTCGACACCGGAATCAACAATGATCCCTTTCCACAGTGTAGGTGTATTAGCCAAAGTGCTGAAAATGTTGCGTTTTCCGGATGGAAGCGTGCGTATCCTGATACAGGGCACCGAGAGATTCAAGATCGAGAGGATCATTGATAATGGCCCACCACCAACCGCCATCCTCCAGATCATCCAGTCGCCGCCGATGGATGATATTCAAGAAGAGGCCCTCTTGCGCTCGATGCGAGGCCTCCTGCTGAATTTTGTTGAGAGAGTTAATTACCTGCCAGAAGACATAATGCAGACTGTCGGCAATATCGAGAGCGTCTCCAGCCTAGCTGACATAATCGCCGCGAATCTGAAAATCAAGAATGATTCCAAACAGATTATCCTGGAGACATTTGATGCCATTGCTAGGCTAAATCTAGTGGCGACTTATATGAAAAGGGAGATGCAGGTAGTTGATATCGCCCAGAAGATTAAGGATGATGCCGCCAACGAAATCGGCAAGACTCAAAAAGAATATATCCTGCGCGAACAGATGAAAATCATTCAGCGAGAACTTGGTGATGGAGATGATCGCACAGCCGAGATCGCAACCTATCGCGAAAAAATCGACGCTGTGGGCATGACCGAAACCGCCAGGGAAGCGGCTCTGACGGAATTGGACCGCTTTGCCAGGATGAATCCTGCCGCCGCCGAATATACTGTTTCCAGAACTTACCTCGATTGGCTGATTGCGCTTCCATGGAAAATCGATACTCCTGACTCGCTGGAATTAAATGACGCCCAGAAAATCCTTGATGAAGATCATTATGGGCTGGAAAAGATAAAGGAAAGGATACTGGAGTATCTTGCAGTCCGTAAACTCAATCCCAACATCAAGGGTCCGATCCTCTGCTTTGTCGGCCCTCCGGGCGTTGGCAAAACCTCATTGGGACGTTCCATAGCCCGCGCTATGGGACGCAAATTTTTTAGAATGTCGCTGGGTGGAGTACGGGATGAAGCTGAAATCCGTGGCCACCGTCGGACCTATGTCGGCTCTATGCCCGGAAGGCTCATCCAGGCTTTTCGCAAAGTCCAGTCCGGCAACCCGGTATTTATGCTTGATGAACTTGATAAAATCGGCAACGATTTTCGCGGCGATCCCGCATCGGCGCTTCTCGAAGTGCTCGATCCTGAGCAAAACTGCAATTTTGTGGACCACTATCTGGAGGTGCCCTTCGATCTCTCAAAAGTATTCTTTATCGGGACCGCCAATCTTCTCGAACCGGTGCCAGCCGCTCTGCGGGACAGAATGGAAGTCATCTACCTGTCAGGTTATACCGATTTGGAAAAACTGGCTATAGCCAAAGCCTATCTGGTCCCTCACGAGATAGAGAACAATGGTTTGACCAAAAGCCATATTGAATTCAATGACCGGGCTTTAATCCGAATTGCAGATGATTACACTCGTGAGGCGGGATTAAGAAATCTTCGCCGCGAAATCGGCAACATCTGTCGGAAAGTGGCACGGATAGTAGCAAATGGGAATTGCAAGAAAATAAGGATCACCCCCAAAAAAGTCCGTGGCTTCTTGGGCCCAGAGAGATTTATCAGAGATGCGATTTTTGAGAAACCGAGGCTTGGCGTGGTGCCAGGATTGGCTTGGACTTCTGTCGGCGGCGAGGTTTTATATATCGAAGCCACAAAAATGCCTGGACGAGGTTCGCTGACATTGACCGGTCACATCGGCAACGTGATGCGTGAATCTATGCAAGCCGCCACCTCTTTTATCAGAAGCAGGTCCCCCCTCTGGGGCATCGATCCCGAGCTTTTCGAGGCTTTCGATTTCCATATCCATGTGCCCGCCGGCGCCACTCCCAAAGACGGGCCTTCTGCCGGCATTACCATCGCTTCCGCCTTGCTTTCCACTATCACGGAACGTCCGGTCAAACCGCTCATCGCGATGACCGGGGAGATAACTTTGCGGGGCGAGGTGCTACCCATCGGAGGGCTTAAAGAAAAATCATTGGCTGCCTATCGCGCCGGATTCAAAACCATCATCTTCCCAAAACAGAACGAGAAAGATTTAGAGGAACTTCCCGCAGAAATAATGAAAGGGCTCAGATTCATTGCCGTCGATAATGTCGAGGATGTATTTGAATATGCTCTTGAAAAACCATTGAAGCAGGGATAATGCTTTCAAGCAGTCAAGCTGTTTGCGGCCCAAAAAGCATCATTTCAATGAGTCAGCCGCTTCTGTCACTAAGGCAGATGGCGGCTATCATCTTTTCTTTTTATTTTGACTAACACAGCTTTGCCGGATATATTGGGCTTTTCCCAATATGGTGAAGCATTGAAACAAAAATCCGAACCTGAAGTAAATTTAGAACTCGCCGAAGAACATGGGCTCAATCCCCAGGAATATCGTCGCATATTGAAAATTATGGGGCGAGCTCCAACTTATACTGAGCTTGGGATTTTCTCCGTGATGTGGTCTGAGCATTGCAGCTATAAAAATTCCATTAGATTATTGAAAACTCTGCCTCGAAGTGGTCCCCGACTGGTAGTCGGCGCCGGTGAAGAAAATGCGGGCGCAGTTGATATCGGCGATGGACTGGCGATTGTCTTCAAAATCGAATCGCATAATCACCCTTCGGCCGTGGAGCCGTATCAGGGTGCGGCTACTGGCGTCGGCGGAATCCTTAGAGATATCTTTACTATGGGGGCGCGTCCTATCGCCGCCCTGAACTCTCTTCGCTTCGGACCGCTTTCTACGGGTAGAAATCGCTATCTTATGGATGGCGTGGTCCGAGGCATCGGTGGCTATGGAAACTGCTTTGGCGTGCCGATAGTCGGCGGCGAGATCTACTTCGAGGATTGCTATAGCGGCAACCCGCTGGTTAATGCTATGGCTGTAGGCGTTGTCAAAATCGGCAAAATGGCTTCGGCGATGGCCCGGGGGGATGGCTGTCCGGTGCTGGTGGTCGGCTCTTCCACAGGTAGAGATGGAATCCATGGCGCCACTTTCGCCTCTGAGGAATTGTCAGAGCAATCGGAATCGCGCAGGCCAGCGGTCCAGATCGGCGACCCTTTTACAGAGAAACTTTTATTGGAAGCGACGCTGGAAATCATCGAGGAGAACCTGATTGTGGGTATCCAGGATATGGGAGCCGCGGGAATCACTTGTTCCTCAACCGAGATGTCAGCACGGGGAAATTCAGGGATGGAGCTGCAGTTGTCCAAAATTCCAATCCGCGAATCTGGAATGACTCCTTATGAGATCATGCTTTCAGAATCTCAGGAACGGATGCTGGTGGTGGCGAAAAAGGGAAAGGTAAAACGAATTCAGAAAATCTTCGATAAGTGGGGATTGCCTTCGGCTGTAATTGGCAAAGTAACTTCCAAGAGGAAGTTGATTGTCAAAATGGGCAGGAAGGTTCTTGCCCAGATTCCCCCGGAGGTTTTGGTTCTGGGCGGAGGCGCCCCGGTTTACAGGCGCAAGACAAAGAAACCCGAACACCTCGGGAAGCTCAATAAATCCGAACCTCGCGTTCCCGAACCGGATGATTATAATCAGACTTTGCTGAAACTAATGTCCTCGCTTAATATCTGTTCGCGTCGTTGGGTTTACGAGCAGTATGACCATCAGGTTCGGACCAACACCGTGCACGGTCCCGGAGGCGATGCCGCCGTCTTGAGACTCCGCAAAACCAATAGGGCCATAGCGCTCTCCACCGATTGCAACAGCCGCTATTGCTATCTGAATCCTTATATAGGGACGCAGATGGCAGTCGCCGAGGCCGCTCGAAATGTGGTTTGCGCCGGCGCGCTTCCTATGGCAATTACCAATTGCCTAAATTTCGGTAATCCGTATAATCCTGAAGTTTTCTGGTATTTTGCCGAATGCATTCGGGGAATGAAAAAGGCCTGCAATATACTTAATACACCTGTTACTGGCGGAAACGTCAGTTTCTACAACGAAAGCCCCGAATCCGCCGTTTATCCCACTCCCGTGATAGGCATGCTGGGATTGATTGAGGACCTCTCCCACATTACTGTCTCACATTTCATGGACAACGGCGATATCATCCTATTGGTTGGCGAGATTTGTGAGCAAATTGGCGGGAGCGAGTATTTGAAAACAATCCACAATTCAATTCGTGGCCCCCTTCCCAATTTTGATATGAAATTCGAGAGAATTCTCCAAAAATTTATTCTCAATTCAATCCGGGATGGACTGATAAAATCAGCGCATGACGTTTCCGATGGCGGCCTCGCTGTAACCTTAGCCGAATCCTGTATCTTCCGCCCAGCCGGTCCTATTGGGTGCGAAATCGACTTCATCGATCGGCATCGGTTGGACAGGATACTTTTTTCAGAAGCGGCGTCACGAGTTATCATTAGCTGCAATGAGGAAAATCTCGAGGATATCGAGCGAGGGGCATTCAAATGCGGAGTACCGGTTCAATTTGTCGGCACCGTGGGTGGAAATAATTTGATCATCAACGACAAGATCTCCATTCACGCTGACCGCCTTCGAGAGGCCCATGAAAAGGCCATCCCTGGTAAGTTGTCCATCCTCCGATAATGCCGTGACTATTCTGAAGCTCAGCAAATGCTATTCATCAAAGGAATCATCCGAATACCTCTGGAACAATTCCGGATGTCAATTGGTATCTTGCATTGAAAGATTTCATTGGTCTCCTGGGAATCTGAATATGGCTGATAGTCTCGATAGAAAATTGGAAAATATCTTCCTTAGCTTGCAGGGAATGCAATCGGTGGTCGTAGCCTTCTCTGGAGGTGTTGACAGCACTTTCCTGCTCTGGGTTGCTTTGCAGGCGCTCGGGAAGGAGAAAGTGCTTGCCGCCACCGGCATCTCGGCGAGCTTGATGCCCCGCGAGCGGGAAGAAGCCCGGCAACTTGCCCAGATTCTGGGTGCAAATTGGGAAGAGATCAACACCGATGAAATGGCTGTCGAGGGTTATCGCCAAAACTCACCAGATCGATGTATGTTCTGCAAAGGCGAACTCTACCAAAAACTCAATGAGCTGGCTGTACGGCGCGGATTCGCTAATGTTATCGATGGCACCAATGCGGAGGAAGCAGATGGTCATCGCCCGGGGCTGAAGGCTCTGGCCAAATCCGGAATTCCCAGCCCTCTCAAAGATGCCGGGATGACCAAAAGCGAGATTCGCGAGCTTTCCAAGCGCGCCGGCCTGCCCACCTGGAACAAGCCAGCCATAGCCTGCCTGGCATCGCGGATTCCCTACGGCAGCGAAGTAACCGAAGAGAAGCTGAAGCGCATTGGCGCCGCGGAGGAATTCTTGCTTCAGATCGGATTCCGTCAGCTTCGAGTGAGAGACCATTTCCCGGTGGCAAGGATCGAAATCGAGCCCGATGATATGTCAATCATTTTTACGGGCAATAATCGAATCAAAATTGATGCCCATCTCAAAGGGCTTGGTTATAAGTTTGTCACACTCGATTTGGCCGGTTTCAAATCAGGAAGTATGAATATCTTGATTGATAAAGGGAAGGCTTGAAAAAGGCATTGATATTCGATCCCATCAGCGGCGCCGCCGGCGATATGATCCTGGGGGCATTATTCGATCTTGGCGTTCCCGTAGATTATGTCGATAGAAATATCCGTTCCACGGACTTGAGTGAATTCGGGATTAATTTCAATAGATTTACTGACCACACTGGCCTTACCTCCGGCAAATGCGACATCCCTATAAGGGAAACTCATCATCACCGCAGACTCTCAGACATTGAGAAAATAATTATGCGGGGTGATTTTTCAGAGGATGTCAAGAATAACGCGGTTAGAACATTTCGTCGATTGGCGGAGGCAGAAGCCAAAGTACATAATGTATCCATCGATGAAGTCCATTTTCATGAAGTGGGCGCCGTCGATGCCATCGTTGATATCCTTGGATCGATGATCGCCATCGATTATCTCAAGCCCGAAAAGATATATTGCGGCCCATTCAAATTGGGAAGGGGCACAATTAATTGCGCGCATGGAGAAATCCCCAATCCCGCGCCCGCCACAGTGGAGCTTATTCGAGGATTTCCCGCCATAAGTCTTCCGATTGACGCCGAATTGACCACTCCTACCGGCGCCGCTATTCTTACTACCATCTGTGAAGGCGAATTTAGTGAAATCCCCTTCATTATAAAAGCAATAGGTTATGGCGCAGGCAGAACTAAACTTGAGCGTCGCCCGAATGTGATTAGAGCATTGGCTGTTGATATCCGCAATGACGCGCCCAATCAAGACGTGGAGATTATCGAGACCGATATCGATGATGAAAGCCCCGAATTAGTCGCCTCACTGACTGAGAGACTTCGAGCAGACAGCAATGTTCGCGATGTAACCGTCCAGCACATAATAATGAAAAAAGGCCGTCCGGGATTTCGT
>Ga0210044_10000855_pt1 | contig 46353 bp, 35 predicted proteins | sample CryGey13umfilter_2_FD_183959 | JGI IMG/M metagenome (GOLD analysis project Ga0210044, IMG submission 183959) | Groundwater microbial communities from aquifer in Utah, USA - Crystal Geyser 4/9/14 3 um filter (SPAdes) (version 2) | ecosystem: Environmental > Aquatic > Deep subsurface >... | reverse complement strand
GCATCGCCAGAGGCGTGATGGCAGCGTCGGTCTGCTTCGACGATGCTGGGCATCGCCTGCATCGACCTCCTTGCCCTCCCACCTCTGACTTCGCCCAAATGCGCATTTTGTTCCCGGACGACTCCTAAGGCTGGAACCGATGCCGAACGAGCGGCCGGACGCTCCCGAAGCCTCTCGAATTCGTTGGCCACCGACTTCGCAGCTACTCCAACCGCACGGAATGCAGCCGGACGAGAACACGCAGCAAAGTGTTCCGTCCTCGTTGCATGCGTCCACGACTAGAGCTGTCGCACCAGATGAGCAGTAGTGTTCGGGGGGCATCCAGCACCTGTCGGCTGTCGACGTGATCTCCCCCGTGAGGCTGTCGTACGGGCGTACCAGAGCTCATTGTGATCTCGAGATCGACGCAGTGCCAGGCGAGCCAACCTGCATGCGGGAATTGCCTGTAAAGAAACCCAACACCCCTGTCGGCCCCCCTGGCAGTTCCGCGCCACAACCGCGCACCTCACAGCCTCGCCACATTACGAAGAGGCCGCTCGCGCCTCGGCCTTCGTACGCCCGACGACCCATGGCACGTGCCTTGCCCTATGACACCTCGCCTGACTCAAAGACCCAGGAGTTTCCCGTGTCTCAGTTCAACCCCCAAGGGCTGACGCGCCAATTGCTGTGTTTGCTCGTTCGCGGCTCCCACTCCGCTCGACGACTCGCGAAGCGAGCGCTCCCTCACTCGCAAGTCGCCGTCTTGGCCAGCGCCGCGCTCCTGAGCGCCGCCCTGGCCGCACCGGCACAGGCCGAGCCCCTCTCCATCGACGAGGCCGTCGCCCGCTCGGTCGCCGACCACCCCGCCCTCGAGGCGGCCACACACCGCGCCGAGGCCGCCCAGGCCACCGCCGAGCAGGCCGCTACAGCCTGGCTCCCGCGGCTCACGGTCGACGCCAAGTACCGCTTCTCCGGGCCCATCCCCACGCTCGAGATCGACACCGGCATCACGCCTCCCGGCGGCGCGCCCCTGACCCTCTCCCGCGAGCTGGGCTCCTACCACTTCGCCGCCCTCGGCGCGACCGCGGCCTGGCGCGTTTACGACTTCGGCACCCGCGACCTGCGCACCCAAGCCGCCGAGACCGTCGCCGAAGCCGCCGGCCTCGAGCGCGAGGTTCAGGCCGCCGACATCGCCTACGCCGTGCGCGCCAGCTACCTCGCCCTGGCCTTCTCTAGAGAGGTCGAGTCCGTCACCGCCCTCTCCCTAAAGACGGCGCAAGACGACCTGGACGAACGAGAGACCCGCCTGCGCATCGGCGTCGGCACCGAGATAGAGGTCGCCGCGGCCCGCTCGCGACTGGCCGAGCTCCAGGCTCGCCAGGTCGACGTCGCCCAGGACCAACGCATCGCCGAGAGCAAGCTGCGCACGCTCCTGAACCTCGACCCCGACGACCCCATCGAGCTCAGCGACAGCCTGCAAGACCTCGCCGCGCGCGCCCGAACCACAGCCCCCGAAACCACCCCCGCCCTGGAGCGCCTCAGCCTCCTCGAGGACGCCACCCAGCTCAACGCGCAGGCCATCGAGCGCGCCTTCTGGCCCACCCTCGACGCCTTTGTCGCTGGCGACTTCCGCTATCCGCAGACCTTCGTCGCCAACGAGGCCGGCTTCACCTACGCCGCCGGCGTCTCCCTGTCGTGGCTGGTCTTCGACGGCGGCCTCGCCGACCACCAGGTCGACGAGGCCGCCGCGAAAACCGCCGAGCTCGCCTCCTCGCGCACCGCGCTCTCCGACGACCTGAAACGCCAGAGCGACGACGCGCTCACCCAGTGGGAAGCGGCCTCCGAGCGCATCCAACCAGCGCAGACCCAACTGGAGACCGCTGAGGCTTACCTGAAAGCCGCGAAAGGCGCGCAGGGCGCCGGCGTCTCCACCGCCCTCGACGTCGCCCGCGCCGAAGAGCGCCTCGAGGCCGCCGGCCTCGCCCGCTCCCGCGCCTACTTCGAACAGGCCATGGCGCAAGCCACTTGGCTGCATGCCCAAGGACTCACCGAGGTCCCTTGATGAGTCACCGCGGTCCCTTGATGAGCAGACTCACCACAGAGCACAGAGAGCACAGAGAGCGGCCCACGAAGGATTTGAGTCGAGCCACACGAGCAAAATCAAAAACGAATCCCAGCAAGTCGTCCCAGAGCCCTCCGCTCTGTGCTCTCTGTGCTCTCTGTGGTGAACCAGGCCCCAAGAATTTCCCGAAAGTCTAGAACACAATCACGCACCTCGTGGTGCCGAGGGGCCCAAGTCCCTCCCCGCAACCCGAATTCGTTCCCAGACCGCACTCTTTCCCAAGGTCCAGTATCATGAAGCGGTTCGTCGCCATCTTTGTCGTCCTCGTCGCGCTCCTCTCGACGGGTCTATACCTGGGCCTGCGTCGGCAGGCCCTCGAGACCGAGCGCCCCTCGGGCGGCAGCGCCACCCTCGAAGGCCTCGAGGTCGGCGTCGTCGGCCGACTCGCCGCCCGCATCGTCGCCATCCACGTCGACGAGGGCGACGGCGTCGAGGCCGGCCAAGTGCTGGTCGAGCTCGACTGCACCGAGCCCCAAGCCGCCCTCGCCGAGGCCACCGCCGCGGTGAACGCCGCCACCGTCGGCATCGAGCTCGCCCAGCTCGGCGTCGAGCTGGCCGAGGTCGGCGTCGACACGGCCGAGCGCCAGAAGACCGCCGCGGGCGCCCAGGCCAAGGCGACCAAGTCGCAAAAAGATGTCCTCAAGGTGCAGCGCGAAGCGGCGGCCCGCGAGCTGAAGCGCGTCAACGAGCTCATCGCCGCAGGCGCAGGCACCGAGCAGGCCGTCGACCGCGCGCAGAGCGCCATCGAGACCTTGTCCCAGCAAGAGAACGCCGTCGGCAGCCAGGTCCTGGCGGCCAACGCGCAGAGAGAGGTGGTCGGCATGGCCGTCGTCGGCTCCTCCGTGCAGGTTCGGCTCGCCGAGGCTAAGGTGCAGGCGACCCTGCAGGACCTCGAGCGCGCCAAGTCGGCCCATATCCGCGCCCAAGCCATGGTCGCCGAGTGCACCTTGAAAGCGCCCATCGGCGGCATCGTCCAGACCCGCGCCTACGAGCCCGGGGAGGTCGCCATGCCAGGCACGCGCCTGCTCACCCTCGTCGATACTCGCGAGGTGTTCGCAACGTTCTACCTCCCCAACGCCGAGCTGGCCGCCGCGAAGCCCGATGCCGAGGTCGAGGTGGTCGCCGACGCTTACGCCGGCGAGGTCTTCAAAGGCAGCGTAAGCCGCGTCGGCACCGAGGCCGAGTTTACGCCGCGCAACGTGCAGACCCGCGCCGACCGCGACCGCCTGGTCTACGCCGTCGAGGTGCGCATCCCCAACGCCGACGGCCGCCTGCGGCCGGGCATGGCCGTCGAGGTCACGCTCCCTGGGACCGGCAAGAAGGACTGAGAGATGACCTCCGACGCCAACCCTCAGCTCCAAGAAAAAGGAGGCCCGGTCATCGAAGCGCAAGGGCTCGTGCGACGCTTTGGCAAGCTGGTGGCCGTGTCCGACCTGAGCCTGCATGTGGCCGCCGGCGAGATCTATGGGCTGATCGGCCCAGATGGTGCGGGCAAGACCACGACTATCCGAATGTTGACCGGGCTGATGGCCCTCGACGGGGGCGTCGCTCGCGTCTCGGGCGAGGACGCCTCCAACGTCGGCGTGCGCGAACAGCTGGGCTATATGCCGCAGCAGTATGCGCTCTATGGCGACCTGAGCGTGGACGAAAACTTGACCTTCTTCGGGCGCCTCTTCGGCCTGAACCGCGCCGAGCGCGAGAGGCGCAAGGACCGCCTGCTGGAGATCACGCGGCTGGCGCCGTTTCGAAAGCGCCGCGCCGACCAGCTCTCGGGCGGCATGTACAAGAAGCTGGCCCTGGCCTGCGCCCTGCTGCACCAGCCCGTGGCGCTGGTCCTCGACGAGCCGTCCAACGGCGTCGACCCGGTCAGCCGGCGCGAGCTCTGGGAGCTCATCTACGAGTTCGTCTCCGACGGCATGGCCGTGTTGCTCTCGACGCCGGACATGGACGAGGCGGCCCGCTGCCACCGCGTCGGGCTCCTTCATCACGGTAAGCTCTTGGCCGAGGGGGCGCCCGACGCGCTGACGCGGCGCTTCCACCACGAGACCTTGATGGTGCGCACAGCCAATCGGGACGCGCTCGAGGACTTGCTGGTGGGGCGAGAGGAGGTGCTGGCGCTCTCCCCAGAAGGCGCCGAGCTGCGGTTGGTGCTGCGACGCGGCTCGACGCAAGCGTTGCTCGCTTGGGCCGAGACCCAAGTGGGAGCGCTGCACTGGGAACCCTCGAAACCGGCCTTCGAGGACGTGTTCCTGGGGCTCCTGGCCGACCCGCAGTCGTGCTCGGAGCCCGCTGCGACCGAGCTTTCAGGAGGTGCGCAGTGAGCTTGGACGAACACGTCATCGAAGTGCGCGACCTCAGCCGCAAGTTCGGCGCGTTTACCGCGGTGGACGCGGTCAACTTCGACGTCCGGCGCTCGGAGATCTTCGGCTACCTTGGCGCCAACGGGGCCGGCAAGAGCACGACGATCCGCATGCTGTGCGGCTTGCTGGCACCCACCACAGGGCACGCCACGGTCGCCGGCAAGGACATCGCCCGCGACCCCGTCGGCGTCAAGCGCTCCATCGGCTACATGTCGCAGCGCTTCTCGCTCTACCTCGACCTGACCGTGCAGGAGAACTTGCAGTTCTTCGCTGGCGCCTACGGCATCGGCGGCAAGAAGCAGCGCGTCGCGGTCGACGCGGCGCTGGAGCGTGCCCAGCTGCAAGACTCCCGCAACGTCATCACCAAAAGCCTGCCCGGCGGCGTGCGCCAGCGCCTGGCCCTGGCCTCCGCCCTCATCCACAAGCCGGTCATCCTCTTTCTCGACGAGCCCACCGCCGGCGTCTCGCCCGACTCCCGGCGCGACTTTTGGCGCATGATTCGCGGCCTGGCTCGCGAGGGGACGACCCTCTTCGTCACGACCCACCATTTGGACGAGGCCGAGTACTGCGACCGCATCGGCCTCATGGTCGACGGCAAGTTGGTGGCGCTGGGCACGCCGCCCGAGCTCAAGCGCGAGCACGTCGCCGGCGCCATGTTTGCCCTCGCCGACACCGATCATCGCGCGCTGCGGGCGGCTCTGGCCGGCGATGCCCGCGTGCTGCAGATTCAGCCCTTCGGGCGGCGCGTCCACCTGCGGGTCGACGCGGCGCTCGGCACGCCCGTCGACATCCAGTCGATGTTGACTGGGCGAGGCGTGGCGTTCGGAGAAATCCAGCGCATCGAACCGACGCTGGAAGACGTTTTCCTCGAGCTGGTGGGAGGGGCGTCATGAGCGGAGCCAGCAAAAAGCGGCGTCGCAGGGGCCTCGTCCTCATCCGCTTCGCGGCCATGGCCGGCAAGGAGGTCAACCACATTCTGCGGGACCCGCAGGTGCTGCTCTTCGCCCTCGGGATGCCGGTGGTCTTGCTGTTGTTGTTCGGGTACGCCGTCACCTTCGACATCGACCACATCCCCCTCGTGGTCGTGGACCAGGAGCAGAGCGCAAGCTCTCGGGAGCTGATCGCGGCCTTCGAGGGCGGCGACCTCTTCGAGGTGGTGGCGGTGCGCGAGACGCCCGAGGAGGTCGAGCCCCTCTTGCAGCGCGGCGTGGCGAAGGTCGGCTTGATCATCCCCGAGGGCTTCGACCGGGAGTTGCTGCGCGGCGATTCGCCGCAGGCCCAGCTGCTCCTCGACGGCACCGACAACAACTCCGCCGGCATGGCCTTGGGCTACGCCAACGCCTTGTCGCAGGCGGCCACCAAGAAGGCCGCTGAGCGGGCCGGCACGCCGCTCGAGCTGCCCCTCGAAGCGCGCGCCCGCACCCTCTACAACCCCGGTCTGCGCAGCACCGTCGTGCTGGTCCCTGGGCTCATGGTGATCTTGTTGGTCATGGTCGCCGTCATGCTGACGGCGCTGACCGTCGCACGGGAGTACGAGCGCGGCTCCATGGAGCAGCTCTTCGCGACGCCCATCGGCCGGCTCGAGGTGATCCTCGGGAAGCTGGCTCCCTACTTCATCCTGGGCATGGTCGACGTACTCTTGGTGGTGACCGTCGGGGTGCTCCTCTTCGACGTCCCTATCGCCGGCGAGCTGGCCGTTCTGACCGGGGTCTCCGCGCTGTTCATGTTGGCCATGCTCATGCAGGGGCTGTTCATCAGTGTGGCCACGCGCAACCAGATGGTCGCCTCGCAGCTCGCGGTGATCTCGACGCTCTTGCCTTCGTTGCTGCTGTCCGGGTTCATCTTTCCGGTCGAGAGCATGCCGTCGCCGTTGCAGGTGGTGGCCTCGATCTTCCCGGCGCGCTACTTCGTGCACGCCGTGCGCGTCGTGATGCTCAAGGGCGGAGGCTTCGAGTCCATCGGCGTCGACTGTCTCGCCATCGGCTTGTTCTTCCTCGCCATGTTGGCGGTTTCCATCAAGCGGTTCCGCCGCTTTGTGGCTTAGGGGATTCATGCGAACCGCGCTGTGGGCCATCATTCTCAAAGAGCTGCGGCAGACCTTCCGCGACAAGCGGACCGCGGCGTTGCTCATCGTGGCGCCGGTGATTCAACTCATCGTGCTGGGGTTCGCGGTCAACCTCGAGGTCGACCACGTCCCGACCGCCATCGTCGACCTCGACCGAACGCCCGAGAGCCGTCGGTTTGCCGACGGGCTGGTGGCGGGCGAGACGTTCGAGATGAAGGGGAACGTCGACACGGGCGAGGAGGCCATCGAGCTCATCGACCACGGCAAGGTCTGCATCGCGGTGGTGCTCCCGGCTGGGTTCGAGCGCAGCCTCGGCGAGGGGCTGCCGACGCAGGTGCAGTTGCTGGTGGACGGCGGCGACTCCAACCGGGCGATCATCGCGCAGAACGCGGCGACGGCCTACACGACCCAGGTCGGCTTCCGTCTGGCCATGGACCGCGCCCAACAACAGGCCGCTGCGCTGGGGGTCTTCGTCAAGCGGCCGGCGCTGCTGCAGGTGCAGGCCCGCATTCTCTACAACCCGACCCTGAACAGCCACATCTACTTCGTTCCTGGCGTCGGCGGCACGCTGCTCCTGGTAGTGACGGTCATCGTCACCTCCATGGGGCTGGCCCGTGAGAAGGAGGCTGGGACCATGGAGCAGATCATGGTCACGCCCATGTCGCCGATGGTGGTGATCCTCGGGAAAACCTTGCCCTACGCGCTCATCGCCTTCGTCGACCTAGGCCTGGTCGTGGCCGGCGGCGCCTTGATCTTCAAGGTTCCCATACGTGGCCAGCTCTGGCTCATCGGGCTGGCGGGAATTCTCTACATTCTGACGACCTTAGGGATCGGTCTGCTGATCAGCACGGTCGCCAAAAGCCAGCAGCAGTCGTTCATGTTGGCGTTCTTCTTCATGATGCCGGCGATCTTGTTGTCGGGGTTCATGACCCCCATCGCCAACATGCCTCACTGGCTGCAGCTGGTGACCCACTTCAACCCGGTGCGTCACCTGATCGAGGTGCTGCGGGCGGTGCTGCTGAAGGCGGCGACGTTTTCGGACGTGGCGCCGCAGTTGGTGGCCCTGGGCGGCTTGGGGATCACGGTGTTCTTGTTGGCGGTGATGGCCATGCAGCGGCAGCTGAAGTGAGTTGGGTGTGGCTCTCTTGCGGAGGCCGGGCTCTGCCCCGGCCCGCCGGGGGACTTCGTCCCCCGGGCCCCCTTTGGTCTCATTCTTTCTCGCAGCTGCAACGAAAGTGCGCACTCGGAAGCCCCGAACCGGGCGCAAAACTTGGGCATCGAGGTTTTGTAGGGAGCTCCTATGAGGTCGCCCTTTAGGGGGCTCGGGCTTGCGCTCCTTGCAGCTGGGGCATTTCCGACCAAACTCTTGTTCGAACCCTACGGGTCACCGACCTCTATCTGTTGGCAATGGCCGCACACAAAACGAGGGCCCCTTCGTGACCTTCGACCATGCCGTCCCCCTGTCGGCGGTGCGAGGGGCACGGGGCGCTCCCCTCACCCTGCTCCGAGACCTCGACTTACCATATCCAGCACCGCCCGCACCCGCGCCGCCAGCGCCTCGAGTGTGTAGGGCTTGGGCAGGAACTGCACACCGTCGTCGAGCACGCCATGGTGCGCGATGAGGGCTCGCCGACCGCGCGTCGGCACACCGCGAGCTGACTTGCTTCGAGTCAGCTCGGTGCCGAGTAGCGCGCGAAATTCTGATGCCTCACCCGCCCACCGAGCCAAGGATGCCGAGGTGTAAAATGCGCGCCCCGGTCGTCGCCGCCGGATTGGTCGCTTTGCCGATGACGATGCCATCCACCGGTGCACGATAGGTGCGCAGGATCTGGCCCCAAGGGTCGCGCAGCGTGGCGATGACCTCGCCCTTCTTCACGATCGTGGCCACCTCGGGGAGCACGCGCAGCAGCCCTCCCGTGTCGGTGTAGAGCCACGACGAGCGCACACACTCGACGGCCTCGCCAGTGGCGATCTCGCTGTCGGGCGGAATGAGTCCGATATCCTCGATGACGTCTCGGATGCCGATGCGGGTGCTGCGGATGTCGTCGCTGTCGAAGACCTGTGGATCGCCGATCTCCACGGTAATGGCGGGAATCCCGAGGGCCATAGCGGCGCCGCGCAGCGTCTTGTCGCCAGCGTTGTGGACGATGATTTGAGGCCGTAAGACCCGCGCCATGCGGGTGGCGACGGCGTGCGTCGTGTCGACCCGCGCGTAGATGCAGTTGATGCGGCCAAACGACGCGGTGTGGAGGTCCAGAAGGTAGTCGAATTCGGGCAAGACGCGCTCACAGAACCGGTACGCATAGACTTGGCTGTCGTTGCCGTGCGCACTGCCAGGCATCAGCGTGTTGAGGTCCTGCCCATCGCTGAACACCCGCTGGTTGCGGATATAGCCCGGAGCGTTGGAGATGGTCACCCCGACCAACGTCCCCGCCAACTCAGCGGGATCGATGGTCTCGAAGAGTCGCTGGATCGAGCGGATCCCGTTGAGCTCGTTGCCGTGAATCGCCGCCGTGATCCCGACCACCGGCCCCGGTTCCGCCCCCCTGAGCACCATGATGGGCACCCGAATGGGCTGATGGACCGCGTTCTCCGTCAGCCGCAAAAACAGCCTATGGACCAGGCCGGGCTCGAGCTCCCCGACCTCGAAACGGTCCGTGAGCGTCGGCGGTTCGACGGTGTGAACGTCGATCCAGTTCAGAAAATCGTCCGAGCGCAGCGTGCTTTCCATCTCCAGTCTCCATTTCGTTCTGGCCAGCAGACAGCGGCGCCCCGCTGCCCGTCATCACGCGATTCCATTCGATTCTCGCGGTCGAGGCAAATCCCGAGCGATCTTCCTCCCTCCATGCCCAAAATACCTCTTGGGATTCCAGCGAGGATCATGGAAACTGACCGCGTCGTCTCTCCTTAGCCTGCCTCCCAAGAGTCCAAAATGAAGCCGGTTCTCACCCACCTGTGTCTCTTCGCTGCTCTCCTCACTGCCTGCGTCGAAGGGTCACCGGGTGTCCATGAAGAGGACACCACCGATCTGAGCGAGGTTTCTGTTTCTTGCCAGGCCGGGACGGACTGCGCCTCCGGCGTCTGCGACACGGCCACCGGCAGCTGCCTCACCGCGGCGTGCGACGACGGCGTGAAGAACGGCGGCGAGAGCGACGTCGACTGCGCAGGAACCTGCGCTGCGTGCGTCGAGGGCGCCGCCTGCACCATCTCCAGCGATTGCGTCAGCAGGGTTTGCGCAAACCTCCTCTGCGCGCCCAGCTCCTGCGACGACCAGCTTCAAAACGGCGATGAGGTCGACGTCGACTGCGGTGGGCTCTGTGGCCCTTGCCAGCTGGGAGACACCTGTCTGGTCGACGGGGACTGCGCCAGCGGAGACTGCCGCGACGAGGGCGCTGGACTCGCCTGTGTCTGCCCCGCGGGAACCCACGACGACGGCGCTGGGAGCTGCGTCGCCGCCGACTTCTGTGTCTCTGCCCCATGCCTCAACGGCGGCACCTGCTCCAGCGGCACCTCGACCTACACCTGCATTTGCCCCACGGGTTTCTCTGGGACAAACTGTGAGAACACCGTCAACCATTGTGCAGACAATCCTTGCCTCCACGGCACCTGCGCCGACGAGGCCAGCGGGTATACCTGCACCTGCGCTGCTGGGTATTTTGGTGCCAACTGCGACGCCAACTGCGAGCAAGGCCCCAACGACTGCCTCACGGTGAACAGTTGCGACGCGGTCACCGGTGAAGCGAGGGACTGCAACGGCTGCGACGCCGGCTTCACAGGTCCGTCCTGCCACACCGTCTGCGCCACCGCCGGAACGGACTGCCTTGCGGTCGACACCTGTGAGCAAACGACCGGCTCGCCGGCCGCCTGCACCGGCTGTAACCCTGGGACCACGGGACCCACCTGTGAGGCCGCCTGCGATGCTCTGTCGACCCACTGCAACGCCGTGACGGCGTGCGCCCAAAGCAATGGCGCGCCACTGACTTGTCCCAGTTGCGAGGCGGGCTACACAGGGAGCGACTGCACGAGCCCTTGCGACAACACAGGCACGAACTGCCTCGTCGTAACGAGCTGCGCGCAAGACACAGGCTTACCCATCGCCTGCACGGGGTGCGTCGCCGGAAACACAGGCGCCAACTGCAGCGCAACCTGTGAGGACACCAATACGGGCTGCCTCGTCGTCACGGCCTGCGACCAAGCCGGCTTGCCCTCGCTCTGCGACGGCTGCGTCGTCGGACGCACCGGCGAAGACTGCTCCGGCGGTTGCGCTCGCCCGGTCAACTGCCTCGGCGCGTCGACCTGTGAGCAAAGCACGGGCAACCTCATCCAATGTGGCGGCTGTGCGGCTGGGACCTACGGGCCCACCTGCCAGAACGCCTGCACCCAAGGACAATGCGCCGACGTCGTCACGTGCGCCCAGTCTGACGGCAGCGGACGGACCTGCACCAGCTGCAACGCCGGCTATTGGGGCGGTGACTGCTCGAATACCTGCACACGCCCGACTGGCTGCGTCGGCACCCTCGTCTGCGATATGGCTACCGGCGCCGCCTCGAGCTGCTCGCAATGCGCCGCAGGCTACTACGGCGCCAATTGTGAGAATGTCTACACGAGCTGCCAAGCCGCCCTCATTGGAGGGCAGGCGAGCAGCGGCACCACTACTGTCGACCCCGATGGCAACGGTGGGGTCGTTCCGTTCGCGGTGCACTGCGACCAGACCACGGCCGGCGGCGGCTGGACCCTCTTCTCGCCCGACCAGCTCGGCACTCTTGGGTTCGACGTCAACGCCTTCGCGTCCGACAAGACCCAGGTGCTCTTCTACCTGCGGCACAGCGACGGGCGCCAATTCTACACCGTGGCCCAGCAACTGCCGGCCTACGCCGGCTACGACTTGACGTGGTCGGAGCTGTCCTCGGACCACCTGCGGGTCACTTTCATCCCGGTGTCGGTCGCAGCGGCCGCCGGCGCGACGCAAGGCTTGCGCTCCAACGGCACCGACCTGACGTTCGTGAACTGCGACGCCAACCCCAACAGCTACCTCGAGTTCTACCGGACCGGAGCGAGCTACTCGCAGGCCTCCGACTACAATCTTGCGTACGCCTGGCGCGACACCAAGTTGCCCCTCACCGACGCCATCCCGGTCAACTACTTCGGGTTCACTGCCATGCACTTCGGCGGGTGCGGGACGCACAGCACCAGCCCCTATTGGTCCACCTACGACGGCATGTTGGACGCGGCGATGGCGGTGCGCTGAGGCCGAAACGCTCTACCTCAGCTCGACCTGCACCTCGGGATACGCCTCTGACCACACGCTCTTCAGCCACTCCGACTGCTCCGCAGTCGGAGCCTGGAGTTTGTACAGATCTCTTTCTCCTACATAGCCGCCGATAGCTCTCCCGGCTTTGCCGCGCGCCAGGGGTTGAACCCCCTGACCCCGATTCCGCCGCCGCTCGCCAGAGCCTAGCGATGTTCATGGCAGTCGCCTTGAGACGCTGCGTGTCATCCAAGAGATGAGAAAGTCCCAAGGCAGCCCCCGAAGGGGGCGACGGGCGTGTAGCCAGGGGTTTCAACCCCTGGCTCGGCCGGTGTGCTTGTCCGCGCTGGGCGCTTTGTGGTCACAGGTGGTCAGAGCCAACAAGAACAAGAGGCATTGAAGACCACGCAGCATCATCATCTCCGGAGTTTGGCGGGCTTTGACCAGCAACGAAGAAGAGCCTTTCACCCAGAAAGTGAAAGGCTCTTCGTCTCGAAGCGACTACGGAGGTGGAGGGATTCGAACCCCCGGAACCTTTCGGCTCAACGGTTTTCAAGACCGCCGCTATAGACCGCTCAGCCACACCTCCGTCGCGGGAATTAGCACGAGAAATGCCGTGCTTGCAACCGAATTGCCTCCTGATGACGTGCTGCGGCCGAGCGTGTGACTCGCGCCATCGTGGATAACAGCCAAGAAACCAGAGCGCCGAGCCCAAGGGCCCGGCGCTCTGGAGTCTGTACTGTTCCCCAATGCCGCGGGTCACCCCAGCACTTTAGAACTCGATCTCCAACGCGCTGCGGTCCTTGCTCACGATGGCTGCAGCCAGCGCGTCGTTGCCCGGCAGAATGTTGGTGGCGAAGAACTGCGCGGTCTTCACCTTGTTGGAGTAGTACACCGCGTCGCTGCTCCCTTCCTTGGCGTCAGGCAGTTTGCCAGCGGCGATGATGCCGCCCTCGATGAGCAAGTGGCCGACGACCACATTGCCCATCATCTCGAGGAAGTTGACGGCGTGCAGCATGGGGTAGTCGGGGTCGCTCTGGCCCGACATCGCGAAGCCGTAGGAGACCTCGCCCAACTTGTTCTTGGCCTTCTCCAAGAGCAGAACGGCGCCACCGAGCACGGGGTGAGCCTTGTTCGCGTCGATGAAGTCGCCGATGACGCCCAGGAAGTTCATGAAGACCATACCGTTCTTCATGGGCAGCTTGCGGCCCAAGAGGTCCATGGCCTGGATGCCGTTGGTCCCCTCGTAAAGGGAGGCGATCTTCACGTCGCGCATGTACTGCTCGACGGGATACTCGCGGATGTAGCCGTAGCCACCGTAGGTCTGGATGGCCAGCTCGGTGACCTTGAAGCCCTTGTCGGTGCAGTAGGCCTTACAGATGGGCGTCAAGAGCTCAAGCACACCACGCAGGCGGGCGGCCTCGACCGGGTCGTCGATGGACTCGGACATGTCGAGGAGGTACGCCGACTTGAGGATCAGGGCGCGCAGACCTTCGGAGTACGCCTTCATGGTCGCCAACATGCGCTTGACGTCAGGGTGCTTATCGATGGTCACACGGGGCGCATCGGCATCCTTCATGTTCGAGATGTCCGTGCCCTGCACACGCTCTTTCGCATAGAGGAGCGCACTTTGATACGCAGCGTTGCCCAGCGCCATGCCCTGAGCGCCAGTGACGATGCGGGCCTCGTTCATCATGTGGAACATGGCCACGATGCCCTTCATGCGCTTGCCGATCAGGTAGCCACGGCACTTGCCTTCATCGCCGAAGTTGATGACGCAGGTCGAGCAGGCGTTGATGCCCATCTTGTGTTCGATGCTGGGAATGGTGACGTCATTGGCCTCGCCCAACGAACCGTCGTCCTTGACCCAGATCTTGGGCACCAAGAAGAGGGAGATGCCCTTGATGCCCGCCGGGTCGCCCTTGACGCGCGCCAAGACCAAGTGCCCGATGTTCTCGGCCATGTCGTGGTCGCCAGCGGAGATGAAGATCTTGGTGCCAACGACGTTATAGGTGCCGTCGTCGTTGGGTGTGGCCGAGGTCAGCAAGTCGCCGACCGCGCTGCCGGCTCCCGCCTCCGTCAAGCACATGGTCCCGGTCCAATCGCCGGAGTACATCTTCTCGACGTAGTTCTTCTTGACCAAGTCGGAGCCGAAGAGCTCGACGACGTGCGCGGCCGAAGCGGTCAAGCCAGGGTAAAACAAGAAGCTCGTGCACGCACCGACGAAGAACTCCGTAGCCGCCAGGTAGAGCGAGACCGGCATGCCCTGTCCGCCCCATTCGACCTTGGCGTGCGGGGCAACCCAGCCGCCCGCTTTGTACTTCTCGTAGGCGTCGTGGAAGATCTTGGGAATCTTCACCTGACCATCCTCGAGTCGGCACCCCTCTTTGTCCGCAGGCTCGTTCATGGGCGCGAGCACGTCCATGGCGATCTTCTGAGCTTCTCCCAAGACCATGTCGAAGATCTCCTTCGAGTACTCGGAGTACTTGGGAAGATTCAACAGCTTCTCGAGTTGGAGCTGCTCGAAGAGGACAAATTCAACGTCTCTGCGGTCGAGATGGTAGTGCGACACTTCACCCTCCAGTTTTTTTGTTAGTCATTCTTCGCCGCCACACGAACGCCGACCTGGAGGCCTGAGCGCGAGACGGTGATATCTATCATCCTGATTCTATTGCCGATGTTCTTGTCGGTCGGCCACCGAGACGCGAGAGCCAGGAGTGACATGAGCTTCATGTGTCCCTCGTCATGCGGCCCAGCGAATGACGCGATCGCCTGGTTGTCAGCCCCCTCAGGAATTTGTCACGCGAAGACGAATTCCTGGGGGTGCGTTCGTCCCAATGTTTGTTCGCTCCGGCCCCAAGGAAGGGTAGTGCCAGCGCAACGCTGCACCACAGCCTGATGCCATGAGCGAATCCAACGAACGATACCTGATTCCGAAGGAACCGCAAGCAGAAAATGAACGACGGTTCATCGCGCTACGGCGCTCTCAAAATATCACGGCAAAGTGTTCAGGAATAAGGACGTTCGCGAGGAGCCGACCGTCGCTCAAAGACGGCAAACGCCGACGAGCAGCCTCGGTCCACGAGGCGTTTCGTGTTCGAGGTCACCCCGGGAATCCCTGTCGAAACTCCCCTCAGCACTCAAAAGGATCGGCGCGACAGAAGCGGTCGCGAGCCCATCCTGCGCGGCTCAGATGATGGGCATGCTGCCGTCGAGTCCGCGGGTGCGAGCAGGCTTCTTGCGGGTCTCTTCTTTGCTATCTTTTCTCATGACTCGACTGCTCATGGGTTCGACGGTTCGTCGCGCGAGGCCGTCAGGGAACGAACGCTGCCTCTGCTCCACTGGACTAGAGCAATGGCTGTGCCATGAGGCGGTGAGCGCTAAAGGAACGCTGACGCGCGTTTTGAGTGCGTCGTTCGGACCTCTATTGTTTCGGGCTTCGCCAGCAACCCTGATGGTTTACGAGACTTTCCGCCATCCTCGGCTACGAACGCTCGGGGGGAACGGCCAGCCGGCGATTCAAAGGTGTTCCAGATCGAAACGTTCAGAATGGAGCAATGGTGCTCCGAAGCGGATACCTGGCGGCAAAGTCGGCGGGAAAGACGTGCTAGCAAGCGCCTGCTAAAAGCGGTATCGTGCGGCCGGCCCTCGGACGCCCTGGGAGAGCTCTCACGAGTTGCCCCGGTGGCATCGGTAATTATTGAATTTCATGATGTATTCTACACGTAGCAAGTTGCGCGGTCTGCCATGAGGGTGTGCCCCGAGTGCTTCTCTCAGGAGAGCGACGAAGCGCGGTTCTGCGGCCTCTGCGGTACGCAGCTGTTCGAAGTGGACAGCGCGGCGGGTAGCCTCATCGGGCTCGTGCTCGCAGACAAATACGTCATACAAGAGCTGATCGCCCGCGGAGGCATGGGCGAGGTCTACCTCGCCAAGCACAAGGCCATCGGCCAGAAGGTCGCCGTCAAGATCTTGAACCGACGCTTCAAGGGAGACGAGACCGTCGTCAAGCGCTTCTTCAACGAAGCCAAGACCTACTGTCGGGTGACCCACCCCAACGCCGTGACGCTCCACGATTTCGGGCAACTGCCGGATACGACGGGCTACATCGTCATGGAGTACGTGGACGGGAAGACCCTCACGGAGTTCATGCGCGAGAGGGCGCCGCTGCCGCAGACCATGACGCTCAAGCTCTGCGTCAAGCTCGCCGAGGTCCTGCTCGCCGCGCACAACCAGGGCGTGGTCCACCGCGATCTCAAGCCCGACAACATCATGCTCACCGAGTCGAGCAAGGGACGTTTCCAGCTCAAGGTGCTCGACTTTGGCATCGCCAAGTTGCTCGGCGACACCACCGACCAGCTCACAGAGACAGGGATGGTCTTCGGCACGCCGGAGTTCATGAGCCCCGAGCAAGCGCAGGGGTTCGACATCGACCACCGCGCCGACATCTACGCTTTCGGGACCTTGTTGTTCTACATGCTCACGAACAAGCTCCCGTTCGAAGGCATCAACAAGCTCGCCATTCTCAACAAGCAGGTCCACGAGGCTCCGCGCACGCCGAGCCAGGCGGCGCCCGACCTTCACATCGACGCGGATCTCGAAGTCCTCATCATGAAGTGCCTCGAGAAGGAGCGGGCTAAACGTTTCGACAGCTTCGACGTCGTTCTCGAGGAGCTCGAGCGCATTCTCTCTCGGCCTATCGACGAAAGTGTCTACTCCGCCGAAACCCGCGCCGTGGCGTCTCCACACACCGCTGAGACCGTGCTCATCGTCAAGGAGGTCCCTGGCGCCGATCCGCTCCAAGCCATGTTCGATTCCGCCCCACACTCGGGCGAGGTCCCTACAGTCAGGCCGGACCTGGCAAGCTTCGAGTTGGTCACCTCCGACGAAGGGTTCCCCGTTGACGACGACGTCGAGGTCATCACCATCGATCCCATGGACGACGTCGAGATCGACGACGAGGACGACCAGGCGGCCACTGTCATTGGAGACGACAACGAGGAAGAGGCCACCCATGTTGCGGGGCCGCCTGCCCCTGGCGAAGAGGGGGTAGAGGAGGTCACCCAGGAGCGGCGCAACAAGCGACGACCCGACAGCATGGCCTTCGGCGCAGCGGTGCTGCCCAGTCGAGAGGAAGCCTTCCACATCGATTCCGACGAGGACAATGACGAGTTCAGCTTAGGCGGCGACCTCCTCGTCGGGGACCTGGACGACGAGAGCCCTACACGGCGGCGCTCGGGCGGCGGACACCTCGGGGTCTTCCTAGTTCTCCTCTTTTTGTTGGCCGGAGGCGGAGCCGCCTGGTTCTTCCTGACCCATCCCAGCAACGGCGCGCAGCCCAAGAGCCCTGCGGTGGCCGAGTCGGGAGCAGACGTCAGCGACGGGGGCGCGGAACAAGCCGACGCGGTCGCGAGCGAGGTCGCCGTGGCGCAAACGACGGACGTCGTCGGTGACCAGGTCGTCTCGTCAGAGCCTGCGACCGAGCCGCCGAAGGCCATCGACGCCGCGTTGCGAGGCCGCGTTCTAGCCAAGGTGCTGGTCGATTTGATCGACGCACGCATCCGAACCGCCGAGTTCACCGAGGCGAAGAAGTTCATCAAGTTCGCGAAGAAAGCGGAAGCCTGGCCAGCGGAAGTGGGCGTGCGCTTCGACCACCTCGAGGACACCCTGACCGCCGTGCAAGACACCTTGAAGGCCGCGCAGAAGAGCGCAAAACGCCTCAAATGCGCCGAGGTGAAGGCCAAGGCGGACGAGCTGTTGTCCCTCTCGCCGGCAGCCGCCCAGCAGGCCACCGAGCTCGTGAGCAAGTGCGAGCGCGAGCTGGCCGCTCCACCCAGCCGCATCGATTAGCGCTGCAAAGAGCCCAAGTAGCTCTGCAGGATCAACGAGGCGGCGACGGCGTCGATGAGGTTCTTGCGTTGCGCTCGGCGCACTCCGCCCTCGATCAACGCACGCTCCGCAGCGGTCGTCGTCATGCGCTCGTCCCACTCCACGAGCTCCACGCCCGCCAATAGCGGGAGCAGCGTGTCGATGAACTTTCGGGTCCGCTTGACGGCCGGTCCAACTTGCCCAGAGAGGGCCAGCGGCAAGCCGACCACGACGGTCGCGACGTCATGTTCGGACACCAAGTCACGGATCTGCGAGGCGTCATCTGGGCCCCTGAACACGACGGTCAATGGCTGAGCGGTGTAGCCAAGGGGATCGCCCAGCGCAACACCAATCCGTCGGCTGCCGACGTCGAGGCAGAGCACTCGGCGCTTCTCTGAGCCATCGCTGGACATAGGCATCGGGGTTCTTGTGCGAAAGGGACGCCTAGCCCTCGGTCAGGCGGGCGCGAGCGCAAGGACGCGAGGTGGCTCGCTTCGCGCCACCTCAGTTCTGGGAAGCGAGCGAAATCCGATCGACGAGCTGGGCGAGCTCTTCGTAGGAGCCGAAGTGAACCATGAGGACCCCGCGCCCTCCCCGGTCCTTGATGCTGACACGGGCGCCGAGATGTGCGGCGACCTGCGCTTCGACGGCAGTAATCTCGACAGTCGGAGCGCTGCTGGGCGCACGTTCGGGACGAGTGGGGTTCTGTTTGGCCTGTCGAACGTGCTCCTCGGTCTCGCGAACGCTGAGGCCCCCCTCGACGATGGTCTCGAGAACCTCGCGCTGATGGTCGGGCTCGAGCCCGACCAGCTGCCTGGCGTGTCCTTCTGAGACCAACCCAGTGGCGAGCGCGGCCTTGGAGTTGTCCGAGAGCTTCAGGAGGCGCAAGGTGTTGGCGATGGCGCTGCGGCTCTTACCCACCTTCTGGGCGACCTCTTCTTGAGTGAAGCCATGGTCGTCGATCAGGCGACGACAGGCCTCGGCGATCTCCAACGGCTGGAGATCCTCGCGCTGGATGTTCTCGACGAGCGCCAGCGCGAACGCGTCGAGCGGCGTCGCCTCCTTGAGAACGACTGGAATCTCTGTGAGACCGGCGAGTGTGGCGGCGCGCCAGCGCCGCTCACCAGCGATGATGTGGTAGTCGCTGCCTTCCTGCCTGACGAGAACGGGCTGCAACAGGCCGCTTTCGGAAATCGAGGCGGCGAGCTCTGCCAGCGCCGTTTCTTCGAAGAAACGGCGGGGTTGCCCGTCCATGGGGCGGATCCGCTCGATAGCGCAGAGGAAGTAGTCTGGCCGCTTCGGTGCGGTGGTGATGAGCGCGGAGATGCCGCGCCCCAAAGCGTTTCGGTTGCTCGTTCTGCTCATCGGCTGTCCCACTTGGCTCACAGCGCCCCTGGAGGCTTCACTGGTCTTTTCTTGCTCGTACATCGTCAGACAGCCCATTTTCGCAGGTTTGGCCGCAGCGCGGCGGTGTCCACTGAACTGGAGCCCGTTTCGTTCAAGCCGCGTGCACGTACTGCCGCTGCCGGAATTCCCTGGCGAGGTTCATGTAGGCTTGCGAGCCGGTCGACGCGCTGTCGTAGAGCAGCGCGGGTTTGCCGAACGACGGGCACTCGCTCAGTCGCACGTTGCGGGGAATGATGGTGTCAAAGGCGAGCGACTGGAAGTGCGTCCGGACCTCGTCGACGACTTGGCGGGCCAGGTTGGTCCGTGAGTCATACATCGTGAAGAGCAGACCCTCGATTTCGAGGGTGGGATTGAGCGCCTGACGGACAAGGCCGATGGTGTTGAGCAGATGCCCCAACCCTTCGAGCGCGTAGTATTCGGTCTGGATCGGGATGAGCACGGTGTCGCAAGCGACCAACGCGTTCAGGGTGAGCTGTCCGAGCGCTGGTGGGCAATCGATGAGGATGAACTCGAATTGCGATTGCAACGGCTTGAGGCCCTCGCGCAACAGGAACTCCCGCCCTTCCATCTGCACGAGCTCGACCTCGGCTCCAGCCATCGCCGGCGAGCCGGGGATGAGCTTGAGGTGCTCCAGCTCGGTGTCCAGGAGCAGAGAGAGAGGGTCCACGCCGTTGATGATGACGTCGTAGATCGATTGGTGCACATCCTCTTTGGCCACACCAAGGCCACTGGTGGCATTGGCCTGCGCGTCCACATCGATGAGCAGGACCTTGCGGCCCATCGACGCCAAGCTCGCCGCGAGATTGATGGCGGTCGTGGTCTTGCCGACTCCGCCTTTTTGATTCGCCAACGCAATTGTTCGAGCCATCTTCGGCCTCTCACCAACCTGCGGAAGAGGTTGGAACTTGTCGATGAGGCAGGCTTCACGAACCTCGAAGCCCACAACTCACCCGACACTCTCCGTCGGATCCCTCCACGGATGCACTTGCTGGCCGTACAGCTAGCACATTCGGCGGGCAAATTGAAGACAATCAATCGCCGTTCAAGATGCGTACGCTCAAGTTCGGGTGCCTTGCCAAGGTCGGCTCGTCGAATCGCTGGACGTCGTCACCAGCGGCCGCGGCGAGAGCCTTCTGGAAGGCAGGCAGGTCCTTGCTCTGCACGTTGGCGACCACCGCGACCTCGCTCTCTACGACGTCGAAGGAGGTCGCGAAGCCCGCTTGCCGAAGGGCGGCGGCGACTTTCTGCAGATCTATGGAGCGGGGAACCTGAACTTGGACCTGATGACTTTGTGCGCCCAACGCCCGACCCATGGGGGCGTCACCGGGCTGCATCTCAGAGGCTTCGTCGTCAGCCACGACGTAGGTCGAGCGATTCGAGACGCCGAAGAAGTAGATGGCACCGAAGACCACCAACAAGAGCGCGATGAACGCCTCGTAGGGAACGCGCAGGCCGAAGATCCAGCTCTCTTTGAAGAAGGTGCCGCGCGACTGGCGGTTGATGGAGGTCGTGACCTCTTTGAGGAAGTCATCGGGGACGTGGGCTTCTTTGAGTCCACCAAAGAGGGAGAGCGAGCCCTTGAAGGAGCGGTATTCTTCGCGGCACGTCTCACAGGCGTCGAAGTGGGCCTCGAGGTTGGCGACCTGCACAGGGTCGAGCTCCTCGTCGTAGTAGTCGCTGAAGAGGTCGATCATCTCTTGATGTGGGGATGGTTCGGTCATCGTTTCCCCCTCCCATTCTCTGGGTCGTGTTGAATGGGTTCGCCTTCTTGATACAGGTCCACAACTGCTTTGAGCTGCAGCCGCGCGCGGTGAAGTCGGCTCTTGACAGTGCCTGGCGCGAGGTTGGTGATCTCTCCGATCTCGGTGTAGCTCAAGCACTCGATTTCGCGCAGCACGATGAGGGTACGGTGCTCCTCATCGAGCGCTTCCATGGCGCGCTTGAGGACGCCTTCGAGCTCCTTGCCCAGAACGACCTTGTCGGGCCCAGCGATGCGGGAGCCGATGGGATTGTCCAGGGCGGACTCGTCGACGTCTTCGATGGCTTGGCGCTGCTTGGTCTTGCGCCGGGCCAGATACTTGATCCGGTTCTTGGCGTGGTTCGTCGCGATGCGGAAGAGCCACGTGGAGAATTTGGACTCGCCACGGAAGGTGTCGATGGAGCGAAAGACGGTGACGAAGACCTCCTGCGCCAGATCTTCGGCCTCAGCGGCGTTGCCCAACATGCGATAGACAAGGTTGTAGACCTTGTGCTGATGCAGGGTAACCAGCTTTCTGAAGGCCGCCTCGTTGCGCTGCTTGAGCAGCCGGACGAGCTTGTCTTCCTCCTCGGGCGTCATGCTGGACAGCTCACTCCTTGGTTTCGAGCGGGTGTCAGGCACTGGGTGCTCAACGACATTGCTCCCAATGACATTCGGCTCGTCCCCACAAGTTCTCGGAGCAACGTGTCCCAAGAGGGGCTCACGCCACGCCAGCGCGGCATCGTCGAGGCGCCAAATCGCCTCGTCGACGAGCGAGATGGAAGCCACTGTCGACCCCGCCACCTGGAAACTCAGAGCACTCATCAACGGCATCTCCATGCCCCAAGTTGCTTGGCTACGAAGCTCGGCGCCAAGCAGAGAAGAGGGCTCGGAGAGACCCTCGGGACGGCGAACGCTGCAGGATAGCAGGCCCGACTTCACGACACCGCGCCGTGTCAGTTGTTCCAGCCGCCCAAAGATTCGTTCGCACGCACCGAGCGCCGCGGAAATCTACAAGGTCTGTCCTGGATGGGAAAGCCAACCAGCCACGCCGACTAGATTGCCGTGAAGACCTTGGTCTGCACCGTCACTCCATCAGAGAGCACAATGGCCACGAGCTCTTTCTCGTTCTCCGCGTCAGCCACGCGGTAGACGCCTTGCGGCAAGGGTCCCAGAAACAAATTCTGTCCCATAGAGACTCGGCGGCAGGCCTCGGCGTCGAGGTCGAGGGGGAGTAGGTCGGAGAGGGCCTCGTAGGGGGGCACTAGGTGCTCGAAGAGTCCGTTCATTCCGAGCGCTTCGAGCTGCTCGAGCGAGGTCGCCAAAGAGAGGTCGAAGGGGCCCACTTGGGTGCGACGCAGCGCGCTGAGGTGGCCGAAGGTTCCCAGCGCTCGCCCGAGATCTCGAGCGATGGAGCGGATGTAGGTGCCTTTGCCACAGCGAACGTCCAGCTCGACCTTCGGCAGTGCCACGTTCAGCACATCGATGGATTCAATCTCGACCTCACGCGCGGGCATCTCGAACTCTTCGCCTCGGCGGGCGAGCTTGTAGGCGCGGACGCCGTCGACATGCAGGGCCGAGACCTGCGGCGGAACCTGCTGCACACGGCCGACGAAGGCCGTGAGGGCGTCTACCAGCTGCTCCCTGCTGAGCTGCGGCGGGAGGTCGGCCTGGTTGGTGACCTCCCCCATCGCGTCGTCGCTGTCGGTTTGGACGCCCAGCAGCACCTCGGCGCGGTAACGTTTGCGTCCGTCGGTCAGGTACGGAGTGAGGCGAGTCGCCTTGTTCATCATGACGAGCAGCACACCGCTGGCCATAGGGTCGAGGGTGCCGGCGTGGCCGAGCTTGCGCTGACCGGAGAGGCGCCGTACCCGCCGAATGACGTCAAAGGAGCTGATGCCGCTGGGCTTGTCGACGACGAGCACGCCGCTGGGCTGGAACATGGGGCACCGCTGCCTTAGGGAGTGGGCACAGTGAGGAACGCGTCGAGCCCATCGATGAGCGCGGCGTTGACCTCTCGATAGGTGCCCGTCATGGAGCAACGTGCCGCGAGTTTTTTGCCGTTGCCGCCGAAGGTTCGGGCAAAGGCACCCACGTCGACAGCGCCCTTCGAGCGAAAGACGACGTCGTAGCTCTTTGGCGAATTCTCGATCAGCTGAGCCGCGACCTCGACACCACGAATGGAGCGCACGTAGTTGATGAAGCCATCAATCATCGAAGGGTCGCCATTGATGGTCTTCATCACCTTCTTGGAGATGCGCACGCTGGCGATGCGGCCGCAGGCGCTGACGACCAATGTCGTGAGGACCTTGGCCAACACCTCCACCCGTTGGACAGGGTTGTCTTCGTAGATGTGCCGGCTGATGTTCCAAACGTCTACGCCATTGGCGACGAGCTGGCCGGCCATGGCGAGCGCGATCGGGGTCGTGCTGGCGTAGCGGAAGCCGCCAGTGTCGGCCATGAGGGAACAGTAGATGGTTTCGGCGAGGGCGCCGCGAACCTCGACCCCCAGCTCGAGCGCCAGCCAATAGATCAGCTCCCCAACGGCCGCCGCGTCCGGGTCATGCAGCGCGACGTCGGCGCCCTCGAGGACCGTCGTGTGGTGGTCGATGGCCACGACGTGGGAACCCCACGCCCGCTCGGGGAAGTTCGAGCCGAGCTGCTCGCGGACACAGCAATCGAGAACGAAGGTGATGTCGAACCTTTCGTCGTCCTCGAGGACGTTGCGAACGGCGTCGGCGCCGTCGAGAAAGCAGAAATTGAAGGGTGGGGGGTCGACGTTGAATACGACCGCCTCTTTGCCCAACTCACGCAACAAGTGAAAGAGCGCCAGTGACGCGCCCAAGGCGTCTCCATCGGGCTGCTGATGCGAGGTGATCAAGCAGCGCTGGTGGGCGTGGATGAGCGCGATGACGGCTCTGACCTCGCCGAGGAGATCCTCTGGGGGGGAGGGAACGCTCAACGGAGCATACTCTGCGAGAGCTGATGACATGACGAAATGGCCGAGACGCTCAAAGAGAATGCCTCAGGCCGTAGCCCAGGCGTACACCCCTCGCTTCACCACGAGTGCCAAGCAATGCGAGAGGCCTTGAACACGAGAAGAGACAGGTCGCTGCGGAGCATACATTAGGCGCGGTCATTTGCCACAAACCCCAGAGGGTTGGGATTCGAAGCACATACGTGCGCGCTGTCCTGCAGCGACTCACTGAAACCGCGGTTTTCGACGCTTCGAAGCTTCACTCGAGTACGGACGGGTACGGCCCAAATGACCCTCTGGTTCGATGGTGCGAACGTTTCTATTCAGAGGTCGTCGTCGTCGTCATCGTCGAGGTCGTCGAGGTCGTCGTCGAGGTCGTCGAGGTCGTCGAGGTCGTCGTCGTCGAGGTCGTCGAGGTCGTCGTCGAGGTCGTCGAGGTCGTCGAGGTCGTCGTCGTCGTCGAGGTCGCTCTTGGCGATTGGGGGCTTCTCGTCGAGCGGTTCCGCATCGGGATCGCCCATCTGGCCATCTTTCCGCAGTTGAGCCAAGAGGAACTCCATCTCCAATCCGCGGTCGAGAGAGACGTCGGTCTTGAAGCGCAGCTCAGGTGCTCGGCGCAGCTGCAAGGTTCTGGCGATCTTTTGCCGGAGGAAGCCCTGTGCTCTGCGCAGGGCTTGGCCGATGGCTTTGCCGTCGGCCTCACCGATGACGGTGTAGTTGACGGTAGCGATCTGGAGGTCGGGGCTCACATCGACCCCATTGATCTGGACGGAACTCAGAACCGGGTCCTTGACCTCGGTCAGGATGAGTCCGGAGATCTCTTGATGGATGCGTTGCGCCACGCGCTCGACCCTTCGGCTTGTCATGGTTGAGTCCTATCATCAACGTCAACACCCCCGACACGGTTGGCCGCATCGGGGGTGAAGAGGACGAAGCGGGTCGCCTAGACCCTTTCAGCGGCGCGACCACGCTCGTCGAGGGTCGCCGGGATCTCTTTAATCTCGTAGACTTCGATGCGGTCACCGATCTTGATGTCGTTGTAGTTCTCCACCGAGAGACCACACTCGAAGCCGGTCTTGACCTCTTTCACGTCGTCCTTGAAGCGTCGCAGAGTCGCGATTTTACTTTCGTAGATCACGATGCCGTCGCGGATGAGGCGTGCCTTCCCGCCGCGGGTGACGCGTCCGTGGAGGACGTAGCAGCCAGCGATGGTTCCGACCTTCGGTACGGAGAAGGTGTCCCTGACTTCGGCCTGTCCGACCTCGGCTTCTTCGAGGATGGGATCGAGCATCCCTGTCATCGCTTCGCGGACGCGGTCGATGACATCGTAGATGATGCTGTGTTGCTCGATGAGGACGCCTTCACGTTTGGCGAGCTCCGCCGCACGCGCTTCGGGTCGAGTGTTGAAGCCAACCAGGAGGCTGTTGGAGGCAATGGCGAGCTGAACGTCGCCTTCTGTGATGCCACCGACCGCACCATGGATGACTTTGACCGCCACCTCTTCGACCGACAGCTCAGTGAGGGACTGGGTGAGCGCCTCGACAGAACCTTGGACGTCGGCCTTGATGATGATGGAGAGTTCTTTCGTCTCGGAGAGCGCAGCCCAGGGATCGACGCGGCGAGTGGAGACTCCACCCACGCGTTTACGGGAGCGCATTTGCTCGGTGAAGACCTTGGCTTGTTTCTCGTCGGCAGCGACGAAGAACGGCTCGCCGGCTTCGGGCACCTCGGAGAGACCAGTGACCTCGACGGGGGTCGAGGGACCGGCGAGGTCCACCAGTTTGCCCGTTTCGTCGTTCATCGTGCGAACGCGGCCGTAGGTCATGCCGCTGACGATGATGTCCCCAGCCCGCAAAGTTCCGGTGTTGACGATGAGAGTCGCCACCGTGCCTCGGCCGCTGTGCTTAAAGGCTTCGAGCACGACGCCGCGCGCGGGCTTGTCAGGGTTGGCTCTGAGCTCGAGGAGCTCGGACTGCAGTTGGATCATCTCCAACAGCGCCGGGATGTTCGTGCCTTCGAGCGCGGAGACCTCGACGAAGATCGTGCTGCCGCCCCACTCTTCGGGAATGAGCTCGTATTCGGTGAGGGCTTGCTTGACGCGTTGGGGGTTGGCGCCCGGTTTGTCGATCTTGTTGATCGCCACGATGATGGGCGTCGAGGCCGCACGGGCGTGATTGATGGCCTCAACAGTCTGTGGCATCACGCCGTCGTCGGCTGCGACAACCAAGACCACCAAGTCAGTGACCTTGGCGCCGCGCTGCCGCAGGGCGGTGAAGGCTTCGTGACCGGGAGTGTCAAGGAAGACGACCTTGCCGGTCGCCGTCATGACGGAGGAGGCACCGATGTGCTGAGTGATACCACCGGCCTCGGAGGAGGTGACGTGGGTGTTCCGGATGGCGTCGAGGAGCGAGGTCTTGCCGTGGTCGACGTGGCCCATGACGGTGACGACCGGCGCTCTGAGCTTGAGCTCTTCGACGGTGTCCTCACTGCCCTCGATGTAGCTCTCCTCCTTGAAGGAGACATCTTGGACGGTGTATCCGAATTCAGTAGCGATGAGTTCTGAGGTTTCGATGTCTACGGGCTGATTGACCGTCATCATCATGCCCATTCCCATGAGCATTTTGATGATCTCGCTGGATTTTACGCCCATGTCGTGGGCGAGCGAGCCGACGGTGATTGAGTCCGCGATCCGGATCACGCGCTTGTGTTCAGCGGCCTGTGGGGCCTGGCGAGCCGGTTCCTCACCACCGCGCGATTTGTGCCCGCCTTTCGCGTTGCGTCCGCCGCCGCGCCGTTTCTGGCCCGGGACCGCAGCGTAAAGGTCGCGCTGGCTGACGACCTTTCTACGAGGCGGACCGTCTTTGGGCGCCACGGCCGGCGCCATGCGCGGTCGCTCACCTGGAGGCAGAGGACGCGCAGGTCCTGGCGTGAAGGTCTTGTTGTCCTTCGCCAGCCGCTTGCGAATGATGTCCGGATCGATAAAACCAGCGATGTTCGATGGCTTCGGGATGATCCGCACCGAGGCTGGGAGGATGATGTCGAGCTCGTCGTCGTCCTCGAGGAGGTCGATTGGGATGACGTCGTCAACAACCATCAAATCGTCGCCGTCGTCGTCGTCGTCGTCGTCGACCACTGGGGGTGCCTTCACCTCGACATTCTTGGTGATGACGGGGGGCGCTTCGACAACGGGTTGGACCTCGACCTTTGGCGGGGTCTCATCGACCGCCACCGCAGGCTCCGGCTTCACCTCGAAAGGCGGTTTGGGCTCCTCTTCGGGCCCGACCACCGGTAGGGCCGGCTCCTTGACAGCAGGGCGCACCCGCACAGTGGGCGCTGGCGCCTTAGCCTCGACAACCTCGACCGTTGGCTCGTTCGCATCGGAGTCTGGTTCCCCAGGCTTCTTGCGACTGCGACGCCGGATCACAGTAGGGCGAATACGCTCCTCTACGACCAACCGACGACGTTCCTTCTCAACCGCTTCGCGCACTGTTGAGGCCTCGTCATCCGTGATCACGCTCATGTAGTTCTTGACCTCGAAGCCAAGCTGCATGGCGTTGATCTTGGATACGAGGACGTCGTGATCGACCCCGATCGTATCTGCTAGCTGATATACTCGCGTCTTCCCCATGCTTCCTTGAAGCCTTCTTTTGTCCGCTTTAATCAACCCGAAACACTATCCAGGGGCCAATTTCCTCAGGACGAGTGCCTCTTTATCAGGCTGTATCTGCGATGTCAAAGCACCCTTCGGTCCCCCTGCCTCCTTGTATTTGGCGAGCAGGAGCCAAGTTCTACGACTGAATCAAATCCACTTCTTGCTCTTCTTTGCGGTCGTCGGTCTCCGCCGAATCCGTCTCCCTCTGGCGCTCTTCCCCGACGGGAGCAGAGGCACCAGCGAGGCCGCGCAGTTGAGCCTCCAGAACCATGAAACGATCGTGCAGTCTGCCGGCTTTCCAGCCTGAGATGACCGTGTTCTCTCGTCCGATGAGCCGGCTCATCGCTTGGCGATCCAAGAGCCCTTTGACGGGTAGGCCCTTACGGCGGGCATTCGCCTCGAGCTTCTCCATCGTCCCCTGGGACGCATCGACAGCGACGAGGTAGGCGACCAGCTCGTTGTCTTTGGCGGCTTGAGTCACGGCCTCGCTCCCGACAACGAGCTGCCCACTGATTCGCCCGCTGGAGATGACCTCTTCATAAAGCCTTCGCAGTGCCGAGACGATGCTCTCGTCGATCCAGTCCGAGCTCGTTGGCAGCTCGATGTCAGAGCGTTGGGCGCCCCGCTGGAACGCGCCTTTGGCGGCGCGTTCCAGGCAAATTCGCGAAGCGCAAACCTGCATTCCGCGGCCTGGCAGCCGTTGCCGCGCGTCGAAGCACAGGGTGCTGCCGACGACGACAAACCTCAGGAGCCTGGCCTTGGAGTCCTCGCTCCGGCACGAGACGCACCGGCGCATGGGCTCTTGCCCGTCCTCTTGTCCGGCTGTTGGGACGCCCTCGATCAATCTTCCACCTCTTCCTCGGCCGCGTCGGCCTCGACGAGGGCAGGAACGCTCGGCTCGACCGGCTCACCGATGTGTTTGGTGTAGGCGGCGAGGACGTCGGCGACGGCAACCCCGTTCAACTCCTCGGCGTAGGCCTTGCGTTGGGTCTCTATCGTCTCCCAAACCACCGCTGGGTCTTGCTTCGCAGTTTGTTCGACGGCTTCGAGAATTTGGCGAGCCTTCTTCACGCCGACGCCGCTCTTGGCGTCGACGCGCTCGGCGCTGGTCTCGATGAGCAGCATGTGCGGCACGATGTAGCCAGCGCTGTGAATCATGGTCGCCATGCGGTCGCCGACCCCAGGAATCTGGGTGAGGAAAGCCCGCTGGCGCTCGATCTTCTCGAGCTGCTCGGGAGCGGGCTCGGGCTGATTGAGGATGTCGGTCGCGGCGGCGACGATGCGCTCGGCGTTCTCGAGGCCGAAGCCAGGAATCTGCGCCAGCTCGGCGGGGGCGGCCCCGGCGATGTGCTCGAGCTTGTTGTAGCCCAAGGTGAAGAGCGTATCGATGGCCTCTTCTTTGATGCCATCGTAGCACAACAGGGCGTTGCGCGCCTCGGCCATGAGGTTCTTGAGCCGAGTTTCGGAGATGATGTCGAGATTCCAGCCCGTGAGCTGCGCAGCCAGACGTACATTCTGGCCGCCGCGGCCGATGGCCAGAGAGAGCTGGTCGTCTGGGACGATGAGCTCCATGGTGTAGTGGCTTTCGTCGATGAGGACCTTGCTGACCTCGGCGGGGCTGATGGCGCTGCACACGAACCGCGCCGGATCGTCGTGGTAGGGCACGATGTCGATCTTCTCGCCGCGCAACTCCTGGACGACCGCTTGTACCCGGCTGCCGCGCATACCGACGCAGGCGCCGACAGGGTCGACGTCGGAGTCGCGGCTGTAGACGGCGACCTTCGAACGCAAACCCGCTTCACGGGCCACACGCACGATGCGCACGATGCCCTCGTAGATCTCGGGAACTTCCTGCTCGAAGAGCTTGAAGATCAGGCCCGGATCGGAGCGGCTGAGGATGATTTGGGGCTCGCGGCTGCTGCGTTGAATGTCTTTGACGAAGGCTTGAATGCGGTCGCCGGCCCGGTACGACTCACGTGGTGTCTGCTCGCGGCCCGGGAGGATGGCGTCGGCGCGGTCGAGGTCGACCACGATGCTGCCCTTCTCGAAGCGGCGCACGATGCCGGTGATCAGCTCACCCTTGCGGTCCTTGTACTGGTTGAAGATGAGGTCGCGCTCGGCCTCTCTGACGCGCTGGATGATGACCTGCTTGGCGGTCTGTGCGGCGATGCGTCCAAAAGCCGAGCGGGCGCTCTCGAGCCGGAGGATCCCGCCGTAGCGGCGATCTTGCTCGCGGGCCTTCTCGACGTCTTCGGGCTTGTAGAAGATTTGGACCAAGAGCTCGTCGCCCAGTTGGACGTCGAATCCGTTCTCCGCGGCCTCAGTCATGGTGATGTCGCGGTACGGGTTCTCGATGTGCTCTGCGACCTGAACGATCTGAAAGAGCTCCACCTCACCGAGTTGCTCGTTGTAGTAGGCCTCGATCTCCCTTTGGGGTCCAAAAACACGCTTTGCGGCTGTTTGAATAGCCGCTTCGAGGGTCTCGACCAGCACCTGGCGATCGATCCCTTTCTCGCTTCCGACTTGCCTGATCACCTCGTTGAGATTGAGCTCCACTTCACTACTCCTGTTCGTTTTCGTGCGCTCCGTGTGGTCCCGTGCGCGGTTTCACTCTGGTGCTAGCGTTTCTTTCCAGCCTGCCAGTCGTAAAGGGTTCGAGCGTCTTTGATACTGGTATAGGGCACTTCGACCATCTCCCCGTCTTTGACCTCGACGCCCACTTGGTCGTCTCCGACGGTGCGCAAGGCACCCTCGATGACCGATTGGGATTCGATGGGGTCAAACAAGACGAGCCGCACGCGGTCGCCTAGAGAGTACTCATAGTGCCGCTTTCGTTTGAGCTGTCGTTCGATCCCCGGGCTCTCGACATCGAGGCGATAGCGTCCTGCGATCGGCTCCTCGATATCCAAAAGCGCGGAGATCTCCCGATTCAGATTCACGAGCTCGGTGAGCGAGACCCCTTCGCCTGGAGTGTTCTTGCCTGGACGGTCCACTTGCACCAACAACACGGGATGACCCCGGCGATTGGTGAGTGCAAGCTCATAGAGTTCGAGCCCCATCTCGTGCACCAGCGGCTCCACCAAGGAGGTCAACCGATTTTCGTGATCCATACTCATGCTGCGTACGTCTCTCAACGCCTCACCGGGTCAAGACAGACGCCGCCGCCCTCGCCCACAACGAGAACGACCTTTTTTGTAAGTCGCTCAGGCCTCAAGAAGCTTGGTCGATGACCTCGCGGAGACCCTCGCTGCGGGCCCAGCCCCATCTGGAGCCGGTGGTTCAACCGCCCTCGCCAAACAAGCGGTTCCGCTTGTTTCGGAGACACGGTAGACGCGCCCGTCCTTGCCCTGTAAAGCAATCCGATAGATTCGTTTCACTGAGGACAAAAGCGCCGTCTGTATATTCGAAGCCCTAGTCGCAAGCAAGCAAATTCTTTTGCTGGCCAACCACCTCAGCGAAGTCTCGTCCGCATGGTTGGCCGCTGAGCGAGAACTCGTAGCCAAAGATGAAGCAGTCGTGTCGGCCCGAAGGTTGCTCGCAGGATGCGTGCGGCCCCATTTCATCGCGCAAACTATCGCCAGTGTCCGCCGGCCCGCTCGGTGGGCCTCGGAGGTTCCATGTCACTCGAGACACTCAAAGTGGCCGCCGTCCAGCTGAGCTCTACGACCGACTTCGTCGGCAACCTCGAGCGCGCCCATCGAGCCATCGAGAAGGCCGCACAGACCGGGGCGCAGCTCGTTGCCACCCCCGAATGCACGCCGTTCCTCGGCCCCGAGGCGCAGATCCTGGCGCACGCACAGAGCCTCGATGGCCCCGTCGCCCAGGGCTTCGCCGAGCTCGCCGCCAAGCATGAGATCTACCTCTTGATCGGCAGCCTCCCTGAGTCCTGCGACGAGATGCACAGCTACAATACCAGCGTCCTCTACGGCCCAAGCGGGGACCGTTTGGCTTTCTACCGAAAGATCCACCTCTTCAACGTCGAGACACCCAACGGCGAAGTCCTGCGGGAAGGCGATCACATCGCCCCGGGAGAAGAGACCGTGGTGATTCAGATCGGACCTTGGACCGTTGGCTTCTCGATTTGCTACGACGTGCGCTTCCCCGAGCTCTACCGCAGCCTCTCCGCCAAAGGCGCCAACCTCCTCTTTGTCCCCGCTGCCTTTACCGCCGAGACTGGGCGCGACCACTGGGACACGCTCCTGAAGGCTCGCGCCGTCGAAAACCTCTCGTACGTCGTCGCGCCGAATCAGTTCGGAACCCACTTTGGCCGCCGTCGCTCCTACGGTCGCTCAGTGATCTACGACCCCTGGGGTACGGCACTCGCCCAATGCCCAGACGATCGCGAGGTGATCACGGCGACCCTCGAGCTCAAGTCGCTCGAAGCCCGGCGAAAGATGTTCCCGTGCCTCGAGCATCGACGGCTCTGACCACGGGCATCGCGAGCCTGTATTCGCGCCTGCGAGTTAGGAATCCTCGTCCTGGAGTCCCATGCGCGCGTCGACCAGAGGTTTGTCAAGACGATAGATGTCCGCGTTGAAGTGCACCGCGCCCTGGTCATCGACGCGGACGGTGTAGTACTCGATGTGCACCGGCACCGGCTCGCGAAGTTCGGTCCAGTCCTCGTCACCTCCCTCGAGATGGGAGGTGATCTGGGCGCGCGGAGATGAACGCCCCTCGTTGCGGAAGAGCTGGTAGGCCAGCTCGAGGGGCTCGTCGACGCGCACGCAGCCATGTGAGAAGGCGCGCATCTCGTGTTTGAACATGAAGCGACGCGGGGTGTCGTGCATGTAGATGTCATAAGGGTTCGGGAACTGGAACTTGACCTGTCCCAAGGCGTTGTCCTGACCTGGTCGCTGTCGGACCTTTCGCGACCCGCCCTCGTTGGACACTTCGTAGCCGTTGTTCTTGAACCAGTTCGGGTCCTCTTTTAGGTTCTGCTCCAACTCCCGCAGGACCCGCGGGGTCACATTCCAGTATGGGTTGAAGATCACGAAGTCCATGTACTCCGAGATTTGCGGGGTCGAGTTGAAGAAGACCTCCTCTTCCCGCACCTCGGACAAATAACGCTGCGTGTTCCCGACGATCACCTTGAAGCGATAGGTGACCTCCCCGTCTCTGACGAGCTCGGCGTAGAAGTCCGGAATCACGACATGGATGTAGTACGGGTCCACACCGACCCGCGAGTCTCTCCAGCGGTCGAGCGTCACCTCGATCTGAGCGAGGCGTTGGGCCACCGAGCGGTTGAGGCTGTCCACCTCTTCCTGCTCGATCATGCCGTCGTCTTTGAGTTGGTGGGTGTTCTGATAGGTCTTGACGGCGTCGCGAAGTTGGCCGCTGAATTGCCCATCGACAGGCCCCTCGTAGTAGCCCTCCATGGCGAGGCGCTTCTGCAGCGTTTCGACGTCGGCGCCTTGGTCGCCACGGGCGAGCGGAAGCTTGCGGTCTTTGGGCTGCATGATCGGCCACTCCCCCTGGGACGCGATGGCTTGGTAGGCAGCAAGTGCCTTCATCAGCCGTGCATATTGAGGGTTCTTGGGCCACAGGCTGCGCATGGACGCGTCGACATCGTCGCTCGAGCGGATTTCGGCGAGGCTGCTCATCATCTGCTGTCGACGAATGCGCTCGTCACCCAGCGCCAGCCGGCGCGCGTCGGCTTCATCGCTCAAGTTTCGATATTTCATGTCATGGCAGAAAGAGAGGAACGCGTCGGCGAAGAGCAACTCGAGCCGGAGGTCCACGGTCGCGTATGAGGCCCGCGCAGCCTGGTAGGCGGTCACGAGGTCGCGGACCCGCGGCCACAGGGACTGAGGGGCCATAATGGCGTCGGCGAGCGCGTCTGAGTCGGCGTCTAGATGGGAGCGCGACCAATTGACCAAAGTCTCTCTCTCTTCTGGGGTTGGGTCGAGGGATGGAAAGCTGAACTCTGCAGTCTGGGTGGTGAGGCCGAGGATGGCGTCTCGTTGGAACTGACGAGGGTGCAGCCCGTGCTCATTGAGGGCTTCGAGCCCGGCCAAGAGGGCGCGGCCACGCGCGCTGGGGCGGCCATCCTCGACGAAAGAGGAGGTGGGCTCGGCCTCGTAGGCCAGGCCTACCAGACCCGGCCACCGCAGCGGCAGGGCGGCGATTGCGGACTCGAGGTCTCGGGAGGTTGGCCCATGAGCCTGCGCCCGCAGCGCGGCGGGCAAGCCCACCAGCAAGTCCAGCGTAGGAGCCGTGTGCGATTGGGTCGCTGCCTCGGTCTTAGGGGCAGCTCTCTTGGCTTCGTCTTCTCGGCACGAGGCGAGGAAAAGTACGCTCAAGAAAATACCCAGCGCCATCTTGTTCATGTGGGCTCCAGCGAAGGGCGTCGAATTCGCGCTCCATTGCCCCGCGTCCCCACGACCGATTGGCGCCATTGAGGACTTGCGGCGCGAACCTCCGTCGCCCGCTCGGCAATTGCTCCTTCCAGCGTAGAGGCAACGGGCGAATGGTCAATTTTTCCGGCTGATTCGAACCCCACCGATCGGATTTCGCGCGCCACTCGGAACAGAGGGCGAGCACGTCAGTTGGGAACAGTGAGAGGTTTCAGTTTGCTGACCAAGCGCTGACTGAAACGGCGCCCTTCGCTGTCTGAGATGCAACGGCCCACAGCCTCCGACAGCGTGACGTATTTCGTCATCATGGCTTCGGTTTGGGCCTTATCCAGCGCGCCTTTCGCAGCATCGAAGTCAGCCTCGACGAGGTCCATTATCTCGTTGAGGTCTCGGCCTTGCTCTGGGCAAAAGTCCATCAGGCTCTTGCTGAGCGAGATCATCAAGTCCATGTGGCGCCCGACCCTGGCCTTGGCGTCGGCTGCGGTGCTGTCGACGATCTTCTCGAACTTCGGCTGGTCGGCTGAGGCCTTCGCAGCGCCGCCATCGGCGGGCGGGCTGGGCTCGGGGCTGCACCCAAAGGCGCACAGAGCCCACAGCATTGTGAGACACAGCAGCGCGGCCATGCCGCAGGGCGGCAAAGGATGCTCGTGCGAAGGGACGCCACAGGCTCGCTTCTTTCGCTCGCGACCGTAGCACGCGGTGGCGCACAGAGTGTTGTTGGACGTGTCCACGAAAACCCTCACAGAGGTGTCACAAGATGCAAGCTTGGCGGACGGGTTCAATGCTTCGGCAGGGGAGGCGGAGCCATCTCGATGATCTCGACGGTGAGCGCCTCGATCTCGTCGGGATTCGCTCCAAGCTTGGAGGCGACACGCTGGATGAAGTCGGCCTCCTGAATGTCGATCACGCCGTCGGCTTCTTCGACGCGCTCGAGCAACTTGATGACCTTGACGCGTTCCTCGCTGCCGAGCCGCCCCAATCCCTTGACCGCCGCCTCGAGGTGAAAGAACTCAGGATCGAAGCTCCACCGGTGGGACTCGAGCTCGGTTCTCTGGTCAGCGTCGATGAGTCCCATCTCTTCCAGGTAGTCCTGGATGACCTTTCGCTCCTCGAGAGCGGTGTGACCATCGATAGCGGCCGCGGCCATGAGGATATCTAGAAGAGACTTGAGTTGCTGCAGCTCCATGTCGAACTCCTCGCTGAGTTGTTGCGCGCATCCTGCGCGCAACCTTCGGGTTCACACGACTGTTCGGCATCCCTGGCTGCGAGGTCTTGTGTGCTCGAGCACAATGCGAAAAGCGACGGGAATTCTTCGCCGTTTCTCGCGAGATGACGGACTCTAGCGTGTTGGGTCGGCTGGCGAGATTCGTTTCGCGCGGTGGGTCGTCGAATCCCTAAAAAAGCGCACTCTAGAGTATTGGGTGGGTCAGGGGAAGGGCGGGGCGCTCACACCTCGCCGGATGTTGTAGACGGCGCGGCCGTCTGCAACGTGAAGCGAGCCTTGGAACACACGGACCTGTGCCACACCGACCCGGTTCCCGAGGCGAATCACCTCTGCGGTGGCGCACAGGGCTTCGAGCCGCGCAGGCCTCAAATAGTCAACCCGCAGATCGACGGTCGAGAGGCGACTGCCAGGGTCGACCTTCGTGAAGACCGCGGCGCCTCCCGCGGTGTCGGCGAGCATTGAGATGACGCCGCCATGCAGAGCAGGTCGGTCGGAGTCACCAACCAGGTGGGGGGCGAACGGGATCTCCATGGTGATCCGACCCGACTCCAACTCCGAGATCTTCAGCCCGAGATGGACGTTGAATGGGATCTGCTCCTCCATCCATGTTCGGACGGTCTCCATCCACTGCTGAGTTGTCATCGGCACATTGGGCTCTTTGCTCAGGTCGTTTAGGTGGCTGTCAAAGACCCGAGACGCGGTCCGCAGGCTGTGCCGCCTAAGTCGACCAACGACAGGGGACATCAAGGCAGCCACAGGACCGGAATCTCGCTTGAGCCCAGCCCCAGGCCACAAGCCGCTCTCTACCAATAGCACCACGGAACTCGCCCTCGTGAGGAAATTCACCAAGACCCGAAGCGGGCAGCCAGGCGAAAGTCACCGTCTTGGCTTTCCGCCTCGCGGTGAAACCACCCCCGACGAAAGAACCAGCTTTCGCAAGACGTTCCAAAGGAGTTCCGCTCTTTCAGAGCGGCTTGTCCTCTAGAGCTCGCTTACCTTTTCTTGCCTTTGCTCTTGGAGCCCTTCGAGTCTTCTTCTTCGTCTCCCTCAGACTCGTCGGCCTTCTTGTCGTCGGCCTTTTTGTCGTCGGCCTTCTTGTCGTTTGCCTTCTTGTCGTCAGCCTTTTTCTCTTCGACGACGGGCTTCTTCTCTTCGACGACGGGCTTCTTCTCTTCGACGACGGGCTTCTTCTCTTCGACGACGACCTTCTTGCCGTCACCACCGATCTTCTTCTTCAGCAGATCGATTGCGGGCTGGGTTCGCGGCATCTCGGCTTCGAGGTGAGCGATCAGCGCGGTGACTTGTTTGGCGTCGAAAGCGTCGAGCCCATCAGGGAGCTTCGAGCCCTTGAGGAAGTTGTTGAGTACTGCGCGAGCAGAGTAGTAGTCGTAGACGAGCTCGATAGCCAAGAGCGCGTCACCTCGGGTCACATCGGACATGCCTTTTTCTCCGCTGGTTGTGGTAGGAGCAAAGGCTATAGATGGTAGAAATAGCGAAGTTTCTGTCAAGTCTCCGCACCACTCGTACGAGCCCCAAAGATGGATCTTCGAAGTCGTGGATGCCATCGAGAATGAAGGCGCTGTGCGAGCCTTTGAGGTCGGCAGCACCACCACGACATCAAGTGAAAGAAACTTCACTTCAGTTTCTTGCTCTTCAGAGTGTGACAGAGCACCCTGTGGGTCGGTCGTCATCTCGCTACTTGGCTGCATTGACGATTGTTGACCTGTGAACTCGCGGACGGCCACGGGGTGTGGTAACGACTTGCTTAGCGACGATGTATGGCCAACCAAAGAACCTCTCCAGCGGTCGACCCCATGCCGCCGCCCTGAGAGTGTCCAAGAGACCGAGGCAGACATCGCTTCCATGACTCGTCTCGTGACATTTGCAGGCTGGAAGAAGGCACGAAGAGTCCGGCATGTCGTCGTGTTGGTGCTCATGCTCTCAGGCGTCCTCGGCTGCAACGAGGAGCCTGCGACCGCACCTTCGCCACCGTCACAGGTGACCGACGTTCACACGGTCCAGCCGCCTTCCAGGCCGAAGAGCCGTGTCGGCCCAGAGCTCCCGATTCACCTTGACGCGGTCTTCGACGCCATCCCCTCGGACACGCCCTATTACTGGGTCTCTATCGCAGACTCGAACCGCCGTGAGCTCTCGGTGAACCTCGACGATTGGTCGAATCTCTATGAGAGCTTCGCCAACGCCATACAAGACACCCTACGCCGAGAAGAGGTCCCCTTCGGAAAGCTGCTCAGTGGTTTCCTCGATGCGCTCCGCGGCCGCTTCGATGCCGAGGGGCTGGCGGAGCTTGGGATGTTGCCCACCCCAAAGTTTGCGCTCTATGGCATCGGAGCGTTCCCCGCACTGCGCTTCGAGCTGGCCGACGCAAAGCGCTTCGACGCGCTGCTCGATCGCATCGAGGCAGAGACCGCACAGACCTCCGAAAGCCTCGAGATCGACGAGTGGACCTTCCGCGTGTTTCGCGCCGATGGGTGGAGTCTGGCCGTCGTCATCACTCCGAACGAGGCCTCAATGATGCTCGCCCCCAACGTCGTGCTCGCCGACCTCCTGCCCATCCTGGTCGGACGTGAACGGCGAGTGGACAGCATTGGCGACACTGACGAGCTCCAGGCACTCACCGAGCGCATGGACGGGGGAGCATCGGCGATGTCCTTCTTCTCCATCGATCTCTTGGGACTCGCCTCGGCGATCGCGGGCGTCGACAAGAAGGGTCTCGTCGCTCAGACCCTCGATCAGTGGGGAGTCCCCATCCTCTCTGCGGACTGCACCAAGGACTTTCTCCGTCTCGCTAAGATCGTTCCGAGAATCTATTACCTGGCGTTCGACGCCAGGGGGAAGCAGTCAGGGCGTTTCTTTATCGACTTCGGAAAAGACGCACTCGAGCTCAACCTGCTGAAGCTCCAGCGCCTCACCGAGAAGCGCCAGAAGGGCTGGGCTGAGCCCCCCATTGCATTTTTGAACGCGTTTCCACAGCTCGTCGAGACCAAGCGAGTCTTAGAAGCGATCGAGTCGAAGCTGCGAGACGTTCCGTTGAAATGTGAGCCGTTGCTCCCGCTCAATGCGCTGGCGGAGCTGACCCCCTCAGAGTTCCTCGTTGCAATTCCGCCCGTTCGGGGGTTCAGCGTGCTGATCCAGGATTGGCGGCTGACCCCGCTGGGGCTCAGCGAGCTGCGGGCCTCTGTCGCGTTGCACACGCTCAAACCAGAGGTGCAGCTCGAAAAACTCTTCCCAGAGTTGCCCCAAAAGCCGCAGAGGGGGGTGCCACTGTCGTCCTTCGGTGTGACGTTGCCGCTGCTCGGTGGGTTCACCTACCAACTCGAGAACGACCTTCTTCTCTTCGCCTCGGACGGGAAGAACCTCGACGCACTCAAAGCGAGCCTGACGCCAATGAAGGAAGGCGTCGCCCCCTTCGTCGAGGTCGGCTTCGACTATGGCGAGGTCCTCAAAGGCTTCGGCTCGCTCAGCAGCACAGTGCAGAGCGAGCTCATCGAACTGCAGGAGCGCTTCGCACACTTCGGCATGTTCACGGTCTCACTCTCATTCACGGAGAGCGGCGCGGAGATCACCTACGAGCTGGTCGTGAACTGACTCGATTGGACTCGCGCGCTACTCGGGCGGTCGGAGGCGGTTCCACGTCGTGGGCTCGGGCGGTCGGAGGCGGTTCCACGTCGTGGGCTCGGGCGGTCGGAGGCGCGGTCCAGCGCTCCGCACTGGGCTACTTCTGTGGGCCGCCCCTTCAGGGCGGATGCCCAGGTTCTGCGCTCCGTTGCTGTATGTGGTGTGTTGTCCCTGGGCGTTCGCGCGCCTTTGCGCGGTCGTGAGCTCGGGCGCTTGGGCTCCCTCGCGCGATGCCCTGGCTCAGTGGGAGAAGCGGAGCTTTAGCACGGTCAAGATGGCCTCGACGACGATGCGCTTGGACATCTTCGAGGCGCCGACCAGCCGATCCGGAAATTGGATGGGGAACTCCTCCACGGTGAACCCGAGTCGCTGCGCGCGGTATTTGAGCTCCACTTGGAAGCCGTAGCCTGAAGCGTGCAGCTCGTCCAGGGGCAGCATGTGCAACACCTCTGGACGCCAACAGACGAAGCCCGCCGTCGGATCCATGATGTGGGTCCCCAGGACCAGTCGGGTGTAGATCCCGCCGCCTTTGCTGATGACCCGTCGAGCCAAGCCCCAGTTCTCCGTCCCCCCACCAGGAACGTAGCGCGAGCCTACGACGACCTCAGAACGCAAGGAGGTCTCGAGCATCGGGACCAGGTAGCGCGGGGGATGGGAGAAGTCACAGTCCATCTCGATGATGCGGTCATAGTCGCGCTCGAGGGCCCACTTGAAGCCGGCAACGTAGGCTTTGCCCAAGCCCTCTTTGGAGGTTCGATGGAGCACGTGGACTCGTTCGTCTCCAGCCGTGAGCCTGTCAGCAATCTCGCCGGTACCATCCGGGCTTCCGTCATCGACGACGAGGAGCTCCGCGAACGGCACGACCGAGAAGATGGCCGCGACCATCGCTTCGAGATTCTCCTTCTCGTTGAAGGTCGGGACGATGATCAGCGGACGAAGGCTTTCTATGCTCACCAATCACTCCTCTTCGGCGGGTAACGTGCTCATCGGGCCCAGGATGTCATCGGTCCATTCTTCGAGGAAGCCAAGCTCGGAGACCAAGTCGAGAACCGTATAGCGGGCTCGTATGTCCTTGCAATGGAGGACGGCACGCCGGGCCGCCGCGGGGTCGACTCCGAGGTCGGCGAAGGAGCGCGGAGCCTCAGCCTCCATGAGCTCCCGGTAGATCGACTCGGAGCTGCGCAGCGATTGGGAGACCTCGGCGAGGATGGTTTCCCAGTCTTCTTTGAGCGTGCTCAGACGGGCCCTGAGCGTCGGCCGATCCGGATAGGCGCGCTCGACCTGTTCCATCACCACGTCCAGCAAACCCTGCTCAGCGAATCTCTGCTCGAGGGTACGCCGGTAGACGTCCAGGGGCGGATGGCGAGCCACACAACGGTCGACGTCGATGTCCTCGGGCTCCAGCTCGCGGAGTCGTTCCCAGAGCGCCGCGGTCACCAGCGTGCCGACGCCGACCTGGGCACCGTGGAGGTCGTGCACGCGGCCCTCGGCGATGGCCATCATGTCCAAATAGTGGCTGATCAGGTGCTCACCGCCGGAGGCCGGCGAGCTGGTCCCTACGGAAGCCATGGCCATGCCGGAGAGACAGAGCGACTCGCAGAGCTTACCTACCGCCTCTCGATCGCGTCGAGGCAGGCGAGCGGCCACTCCTTCCAAGGCCACCCGAGAGGCCTCGAGCATCGGTTCGGTGAAGGAGGAGTAGAAGTCGCCGACCATCCGCGCGGCCAAGCGCCAGTCGGCCACAGAGACCGGCCGGCTGAGCAGATCCCCGAGCCCACTGGCGATCATACGGTACGGAGCTTCGGCCATCACGTCAGTGTCACAGAAGACCCCCAAGGGCACATGACAAGGCTGGGTCGTCTTCAGACCGTCGCTGAGGATGGCCGCGATGGCGCTGGTGTAGCCGTTCATCGACGGGGCCGTCGCCACCACGACGTAGGGAATGCCACACTGAAAGGTGGCCATCTTGGCCACGTCGTTCACCGTTCCGGAGCCCACCGCGATGACGCCCACGTAGCCGCCGGTCCGGATGGCCTCGCGCACATGCTCGACGTTCTCGTCATCGGCCACCGCGGCCGCGCCCTTGGGCTGGATCACCCGCAGCTTGTCGATCGCCCGACCCGCGGCGAGGAAGCTCTCCGAGACCGCCTCGCCCGCGACCGCCCAGGTGTTCTTGTCGCAGACGAGCAAGAGCAATCCCTCATCTGGGAGCAACCCGCGGCTCAACGCCTCCACACGGCGGCAGACGTCTCGCCCGATTTCCACCCGACGAGTGTGGATCGCGTAGCGACGACCGTCGATGACGGTGTCGAGCCCACAGTATTCCTCGAACATCGCACGCTCCTTAGAGATTCGTCACCTATCAAGAGTAAACTAAGGCGCAAGTTCGCTAAGCGGCCAGCCACGCAGATATCCTTGTCTAGCGGTCAACGGCCAGCAAAGAATTCGTCGCGGACTTTGGCAACAGGCGACGGAGAATAGGCCCACTTACGGAACTTCGACAAGTTCGTTGGCGCCCATCATCCAAGTGGCGATCAACACCGCATGTTGTCTGACCAGCAGCGTCAGCCGGTCGAGGCCGGCCGGGAGCACAAAAGACTCTCCGGCACGGAATCGCTCACTAGTGTCGGTGGCGATGACCTCCCCCTCTGCGATCACGACAGCCACCAGGCGTCCGGGAAGTCGCCAGGTGTAGGCGCCGCGTCCCTGCAGCCGCTCGACTACCATCCCGGACAGCTCCGCGATGCGTTGATGCAGCAGCGGGGCGCTGGACAGGCTCTGAGCGAGCGGGCGGGTCGAGCGCACGAACTCGTCGCCTCGCAATCCGTCAAAGCGTGTGACGGCGAGGCTGTCGGCGACGTGCAGCGTCCTGGGCAGGCCGTCGGGCGAGCGCTGTCCGGCCGCGTCATAGCGGCGGTCCCAATCCCAAAATCGGTAGGTCTTGCCGGACTTGCCTGGCAAGCAGAGCTGGGGCTCGACCAACGTCACCCCAGCGCCCACCGCGTGCACCGTCCCCGGCTCGATCACAAAGATGTCCCCTGGCTCCACCGTGACGAAGTTGAGCAACTTGGAGAGATCTTGCCCGCCGTCGATGGCCGCCTTGAAAGACTCCGGTGTGGCCTCGGGCCGAAGGCCCAGGTAGAGGCCGGCTCCCTTTTCGGCACCGATGACAACCCAACACTCGGGCTTGCCCGATTCGCCTGCCGCGAGCCCCTCGTAGTCGTCGGCGGGATGCACCTGGATGCTCAACGACTCGGCCGCATCGAGGAGCTTGACCAGCAGCGGCGTGGAGCTTCCGAAGCGGGCGCGTTCCCGGTCACCGAGCATCCAGCCGCTGTGCTCGACCAGCAGCTCGGCGAGCAACACCTCGCCCTCAGGCAGCACACACACGCTGGGAAATTGAGGGTCCACGGAGACTTCCCAGGATTCGCCCACACACGTCGACGCACAGTCGAGCTCGAGACCGGCTTTGATTCGGGTCACGATGTTCGTGCCACCCCAAGGCGTACGAGATGGCGGGGTGAAGTTGTCGGGCCGAAGGCGAACAGGACCAAGGGGGCGCGCAGGCATGGGTTTCACCTAGGTTCTCGGGGCAACACGTTCCATCTACAAGGAGTGTCGCCGCAACGAAAGCGGCGGCATGGTCTCGATTCTGTGCGCTCCCCGTGGTAGAGACTGCGGCTCGACGGTCTCGAGCCGGCTGAAATGGCCGAGGTCTCCGGTAAAACGAGGAGCTTTCTTGTCCCTGAACTTGGTTTATGAGAATGGCCTCCACCTGAATGGCACGTCGCTTTGGTTCGACGCCTTGGAGCCGAGGACGATGTCGTTCATCTCGTCGGCGCGGCATCGTGTCCTGCAGCATGGGCGACTGCTCATGAGCCCACCGACGGCCCGCTTGGTGCGCGGCGTGGGGAGAGGGCGCGCGCTGGTCGCGAGCTACGAGCAGTCGTTCAGCATCGGGAAGATGCGTTTGACGCTCTTCCCTGCGGGCTCGGTGTTGGGGGCGGCGCAGCTTCTGGTGGAGCATCTGGGGCAGCGCCTCCTGTACAGCGGAACCGTCGGTCCTCTGGAGGGTTTGCGCTCGGTGCGCCCAGTCCGCGTGGCGCGCTGCGAGGTCTTGGTCATCGATACGCCCGACGTGCCCTTGCACCCGACACGTCAGGCGGCCGAGGCGAGCTGGGAGTCGATGGGGCGGAGGCTCTCTGAGGTGCGTGGGAGCGGTCGCACACCGCTGGTGCTGTGCTCTGCGCTCGGCACCGCGCAGGAGATTCTGGCCCGGCGCGAGCCAGGGACCCGAGTCCGGGCTCATCGCGCAATCCAACATGCGAACGAAGAGTACAGGCGCTTTGGTGTCGACCTGCATCGGACGCTCGAGCTGCGCGCCCGAGGGCGCTTCAAGCCCAGCGAGCTCCTGCTCTTCCCGGCTTCGTTGGGCGCTTCGCCGTCGCTCGCCAGGTTGCGCAAGGTGGAGGTCCTCGACGCCACCGAGCTGGGGCTCGAGAGCGCGAACTACGCGACGCTCGACGAGCTCGAGGCGTTCGTCGCGTCCACAGGTGCCAAGTCGGTCGCCGTGTTGGGCGCACAGCGGCGAGCGCTCCTCGAGCGATTGGAGGGCAAGACGGAGCTCATCGAGCTCAACATTCCCATGCAAGGCAGCCTCTTCGCCCCTCACTCGCCATAGATCGAGATGCGGTCTCGTCCCGCGCGTTTGGCTTCGTAGAGCGCTAGGTCGGCGGCCTTGATCAGGTGCTCCGAGGTTGGCGCGTCCACGACCGGGTAGGTCGCCACACCAATACTGAGGCTGACGGGGATGCGACGGCCTTCGCTGACGAACTCCGTGGAGCGAATCGCCCGCTGCAGTCGTTCGGCGACGACAATCGAGCCCTCGCGGTTGATGCCTCGGCAGATCAGGATGAACTCGTCACCGCCGTATCGTCCCAGGATGTCTTCGTCGCGCACCAGAGCGAGCACGCGCCGGGTCAGTTCGACCAACACACAGTCGCCTACTGGGTGTCCGTAGGTGTCGTTGATGTCCTTGAAGTGGTCGAGGTCGAAGATCACCAGGCTCAGTGGCGCTTCGTGACGGCGCGCAAAGGACAGCTCGGTACCCAGGCGCTCGAGCAGATAGCGCTTGTTGTAGGCGCGCGTCAGGCCGTCACGCAGCGCGGCATCGAAGAGCCGCCGTTGGAAGGCCTCGTCGGTGGAGTCCTGATAAGAAAACCGCAGGGTCACCATCTTGCCGAGGGTCAGCTTGTCCCCATCGGCAATGGCCGTGCGTTCGGTGATGAGGGTCCCGTTGACCTGCGTTCCGTTGGCGCTGCCGAGATCCTCGATGAAGACGAGCGTGCCCTGGCACACGATCCGCGCGTGTTGCCGCGAGATGGAGGCATCATCGATGCGGATGTCCGCTTGCGTGCTGCGGCCCAAGATCAGGCTCGATTCGTTGATGACGAAGAACTCACCAAAGTCCGCCCCCGTCAGCACCGTCAGGGTCGGGAATTTGGTCAGGTCGGGCTCTGGCAATCGTGGAGTCGAGATGATCTCAAGCCGCAAAGTGGTCTTTGTATCGTTGTTTGCCATGCCACACTCACCTGTTGACGAAGACTATTGCTCGCGTTCAAACGGGCTAAAAGAGTCGCCCAGAACTACCATAGAACCGAACCACGAACACAACGTACGACAGTGGGGAGTGGCTTCCCAGAGATTGGAGATCGCCTGCAGTTTTGCAGCGGGCGTTCGCTCGAGGGCCGATCTTGTGTATCGTGGGGCGTCATTTGGGCTTCATTGCCTCGCTTACCACGACCGATTTTGCGCGTCATTTCAGGCCGCTGTACCGCGAAAATCGGTCGTCCGCTTGGCAATTGCCACCTCATGGGGTCGAGGACCCCTCGCACAGAGTGGTGTCATGCGAAGCAGAGCACTTAGCGATTCCGGGCTTTTGGGGCTCCTGTTGGTGGTCTTAGGCCTCATGGTGGTGAGCTGTGACGACGAAGTCGCTCGGACACTCGAGCCCGATGCGCTCGAGGCATCGAGTGACGCGACGGACGCGCCGCTGGACTCGGCCACCGATGGCACGACGTCGTGTGGACTCAGCGTCTGTGTCTCAGGAGCCACCTGCTGTGGCGAGCTCTGCGTCGATCTGCAGGCGGACCTCCAGCACTGCGGAAGTTGTGGCGCGGTGTGCCATGGCCTGTGCGTGGCGGGTCACTGCGAGTCCGCCCTCGAGTGCGAGGCCGGCAGCGGCGACTGCGACCTCGACCCGACCAACGCCTGCGAGGTGAGCCTGCTCGCCGATCCGCTCAACTGCTCGACCTGCAACTTGGTGTGCCGGGTAGACGAACGTTGCGAGGGCGGACTCTGCGTGCGAGACGACCGCTGTGGAGGCGGCTCTGCCGACTGCGACGCAGACGCGACCAATGGCTGCGAGGTCGACACGGCCAACGATCCAGCCAACTGCGGCCAATGCGGAGCGGGTTGTCCCCTCGGGAACCGCTGCGCGCTCGGCTACTGCACTTGCGGCCTCGGCGGAGTTCTCTGCAGCGGCGCCTGCGTCAGCCTCGCCGACGACGTGGCAAACTGCGGCCGTTGTGGCCAAGCTTGCCCGGTTGGCCAGTCTTGTGTGCGAGGGTCTTGCCAGAGCCAGTCCCTGACCTGCGTCTTGCCCTCCGGTGATTGCGACGGCGACGCGAGCAACGGTTGCGAGGTCGACCTCTCCTCCACGAGCCAACATTGCGGCACCTGCGGGACCACCTGTGCGGCCAGCGAGCAGTGCAGCTTCGGCTTCTGCAGGGGGCTCTCTTGCCCGCTGGGGCGCGGAGACTGCGACGGCGAGCCGAGCAACGGCTGCGAGAGCGACTTGGCGGCCAGTCCCTCCCACTGTGGCGCTTGTGGTGCGTCATGCAGTGCCCAGGAGGTGTGCAGCTTCGGCTTCTGCAACAACCCCAATTGCCCACTGGGCAAGGGGGACTGCGACGGCGACGTGGCCAACGGCTGCGAGACTTCCTTCGACTCGGACGCGTCCCATTGCGGCGGCTGCGGGCAGAGCTGTGGCGGCACTCAAGAGTGTCGCTTCGGCCTCTGCGTCAGCCTGAATTGTCCCTTTGGTTTTGGCGATTGCGACGCCGACCCGGCGAACGGGTGCGAGGCCAATTTGGGGGACGATCCGGCGAACTGCAGCCGCTGCGGTTTGAGCTGCGGCGCGGGTCAGAGCTGCACGCTCGGCTTTTGTAGGTGAGGGCGGTTGGCGTGCGCGGCGTGCGGCGTGCGGTTGGCGGACGGCGGTTGGCGTGCGCGGCGTGCGGCGTGCGGTTGGCGGACGGCGGTTGGCGTGCGCAGTGGGCAGCCCGCCCCGGCTCGGCCCGGCCCGCCAGGGCCAACGGTGATAGCCAGGGGTTGGACATACCCGCTTCGCGGGGGTGGGGACGCGGCGATAGGTCCCTGAAGTGCGCGGGGTAGAAGGCCGCGAATGTGTCGGAAGCAATCGCGCGGCGCGCCCGCCCGTGGTAATGTTAATGTTGTCTTGCGTTCGCTGGTTCAGCGGACGCATGGCAAGGCTACTCCCCCCGAATTCCCCATATTGTAGATGCCACCCGTTTGTAGTTGGGGTACGTCCAACCCGGCAATCCGACCGCGAAGAACGGGGATAGGGCTTCGAATGCCTTATGCCGCAGTCGGATTACCGCTTATTGTTTCAACCCCTGGGCCAGCGTGCGCGGCGGGCGGACGG
>Ga0210044_10000854_pt1 | contig 46377 bp, 49 predicted proteins | sample CryGey13umfilter_2_FD_183959 | JGI IMG/M metagenome (GOLD analysis project Ga0210044, IMG submission 183959) | Groundwater microbial communities from aquifer in Utah, USA - Crystal Geyser 4/9/14 3 um filter (SPAdes) (version 2) | ecosystem: Environmental > Aquatic > Deep subsurface >... | reverse complement strand
TCGGAGCCGCATCATCAGGGATCTCTGTGGCTTTAAGGAAGTTATAGTTTACGACAGCGAGCGAAAAAGGCGTAAAACATATTTGAAGGCAGGGGATAAGCACCCACCATTTAAACATACGGTTGATCTATATAATGCCACCATCAAGACCATTTCAAGTAATACATTATATACAAAGCCTGAGTTGGACAAAACCAAAATCACCCGTAATTCAAACTCTCCAACCGTCGGAATTGTTACTTCCACTAAACATAAAGCCAAGAGATGGCCGTCTGAGTATTTCATCGCTCTTTCCAACGATTTGTTACTCAAGGGCTTGCAACTTATAATTATCTGTGACGAATCTGACGATACCTCATACGAAGCACTCAGACATAGTTCTGCAGTCAAAATCCATTCGCGGCCGACCTTGGATAAGTTAATAGATTTGATTTATAACTGTGACCTGGTAATCTCCGGTGATACCGGTCCAATGCATATTGCAGTAGCCATTTCGATCCCGGTAATCGCGATTTTTGGGCCGACACATCCGGCTTTGGGCTTTTATCCATTGGGCTCAAAAGATAGATTAATCTCAATATTTGCTGAATGCTCACCTTGCAGTCTGCATGGTGAAAAGCCATGCTACCAGCCGCGACGGTTCTGTATGGAAGATCTAAAACCAGAGATGGTGTTGAATGAAGTATATGAGACCCTAAAAGCTTCAAAGTAAAGGGTTAAGATAGCTTCATCTAAATTAGAACTCGATGAACATCCATTTTAGCGTATTGGTGATTTTAGTCGAAAGATTAGGATTGCTGGCAATAATAGTATACATAATATATCTTATGGGATGTTATCGTTTTGAATACGAACTACGCTAAAGATGGCGTGACGATCCTCCTCCCCATCGTGCTTGATGAAAAAGCCAGAAAACGCGAAAAATGATCTAAACCATCTCCAGCTTCATCGGGAGAAGCTTGCCCGCCTGTGGTAGGGTGGCCCGCCTAAAGCGGGGACCGATGAAGGCCTAACCCCATAAGCTCCCTTATCCTCCGACTCCTTCTCCCAATTAATGGGAGAAGGAGAGAAAGAAAGGAAATTTTTTGAAGCGCTTCCCTTTTCAATGGCCGCCCAGCATTTTCAACAATCCTCAACGGAGGGGTCGTCTAAGTTTCTATATAGCTGTCAAATTATGGAAGAAACAGTTAGAAGTTGAATTTGTCCGTAATATCGGATATATAGGGTATTCGATATTCTTTTCCCTGAAGACTATTGAGAATGCCTATGAAAGCGGCGATTGCACAAAGAATCAAGATCATTCTCCAGAAAAAAGAGGAGATACCCGGGAAGAGAAAAATAAAAGCCAATAATTCCATCAGCAGTAGCAACAATCCTTGCTTGCCGTGTTTGACGGCAAATTTGTTGTCCTTCATCATTATCAGCGGAATAAAACAAAGGAAAGGAATATATCCCAAAATGGCGCCTGCCTTGCCTTCTTCTATTTCACGAAGTTCATCATATTCACCTTTTTGTTCCTGCGGCGGCGCTTTTACATTTTGCTGATTTGTCGAATCATCCATAAAATTAACCTATACTGACGGTTTCTACCAAAATATAGATTCTGCCTTGGCCTTTGGGAGCTTCATTGAGATAACTTCCGCTGGAGGCCAAGTTTCCAGATGTTCTCCATTATGCGATACCATAAGTCGAAAGTCAAATTGAAAAATATCTTTATCTGGGAAAAGATTGATAGGGATCTGCATTTCCAGGAATGATTCAATGACCGCGATGATTTCACGCTGACCCTTAGATGAGCCTTCTATCTTGGAGATATTTTTGGCTCTATTGATGTTGATTAGCAATCGGCTGGGCCCTAAGAACTCTATGAGAAAATCGGTTTCAAGGAAAATGCTTCTGTCTGTCGTCGGATCAGGATCTATGCGAATGTATATGTTGGTTTCATCAAAACCGAAATGAATGCCCTTGGTGTGGTGGATAGCACGGTGCATAGTGCTTCCGGCCTTTATACAATCATAATAACCGGCAGAATACCATTCATAAAAACTGCTATTTTTGCCATCGATAATAGGAGTGAAAAAATCGGTTGGCTGGGTGAGATTGGAGCTTAAGAAGTTGGAGCGGACAGGTTTAAGTAGTTCGGCGGGAATATCCTTGCCCAATAGCTCATAAATGTACATTAGATTTGAGCGGAAAAGTGAATCAAAATGCTCATTATTCTGACCCTGATGCTCATCACCAAACCACCAGCACCAGTCCGAACCTTCAGCGATATAGATCTCTTTCCATGCGATTTTTAATTTCTCCGGGTCAATAGCCTGGCCTTCTTCGCTATTTTGGAATTCTACGAGCATCTTACGCGCCTTGTGGAGCAGGTCCCACGCCAAATTATCTTCCTCATGACCAATCCAGATATTGAAATTATGATTGATCCATGAGCCGGGGAAAAGACGGACTAATTTAGTTCTAGATTCGCATTCTCGGAGATAATCGGAAACGGTGGTTGTTTGCAATTCAGGATGATCGCTGAGAAGAGAATATAGATGGTGGAAAAATTCATGCCCGTCATCAGCATAATACTCCCAGGCATTTTCGCCATCAAGGATGACTGGAACCAATCGGCCGGGAGACTTTATATTCTTTAGATGCTGTCTGATTCCGATTAGCTTATTGACAAAATCCTGGGCGGCTTGCTTCGGATCCCAGTTGGCATATACGAAGCCCAGTCTATCTGAAAGGGCGTGATCCCTGAAAATCATCGCCAATTTATAATCTTCTAATTCGATGATATATGGCTGATACAAATCACCGGAGGTGGAGACATTCTGACGATTGTTCCGATCAGTGGGTTTTCCGAGGCTGCTGGCCAAAATTTCTTCGTCAGTAGCAATCCATTCTATGCCCGCCTCAGCAATGATGGGGATAATATCGGGCGAAACTGAACCCTCCGAGGGCCACATACCGCGAGGCTTGCGGTCGAAATGATGTGCATAATATTCGATTGCGGAATTGATCTGATATGCCGCATCCTCAGGGTGGCTAAATCTATTCGTAGGAAGTATGATTCCAGGATTTGACTTCTTGGCTATGTCGGTGTCGCACAATAAGGGCAGTATTGGGTGATAGAAGGGGGTCACAGAAATCTCGATCTGCCCACGGTCTTGGACTTGGCGGTATTTGGGAATAATTCTTTTCAGGATTTCAATGTGCTTTCCCAGCAAACTCAGCTTCTCTTCTTCCTTGAACCCTTCCCCTTTCTTGAAAAGGTCTGAAATAGGAGTCTCATTTCTGAAGATGGGATCGATCCAGCTCAAATTGAACCAAACTTGTAAGTCCAGGAAATCCTGAATCGAAAGCGCCTTAAATCCCTTGGAGGTGATTTCTTTCAGGCGCCGATACCGACGATAAGGCTGAATCATCGTTGGATAATGCGCTGAGAAGAAACTATTCAGAATTTCATTTTTTTCAGATTGAGTTAATTCCGCGGCAGGTATTCTGCTGAGCTCGAAGCTTCGGTCTGTGGCTTTGCCTGATGTATATTCCTCGATTTGCTCGAGTAAAGAAGGAACCAAGTTAAAGGTCTGTTTGATATCGGGGAATTCATCCAGAATTGCCACCATATCAAGATAGTCTTTAACGCCGTGGAGCCTCACCCATGGCATCTGGAAATTAGCATCTCTTAGATTTCGATAGTAGGGTTGGTGCATATGCCAGACAAAGGCGATATGCAACTTATCATTTCTTGATGGGAGGGACACTTTGGCAGATCAACTATTCCTGAATCAGGATGTTTGATATCTCCCTTTCAGCTTTCGACATATAGACGGTAAATTGATATTCATCTTTTATTCGGCGGTAAAGCTCAAGCGCTTTCTCATTATTCCCAGATTCCCGATAGCATTTGGCGGCATCAAACAATAAATAAGCGGTCTCCTCTTTGGAAGCATCCGCCTTAATGGCTTTTTCGTAATTCTGGGCGGCCTCCCCTTTTTCATCCAGATTGCGCAAAGCAACCGCCAGACCGACCAATGCCGATCTATGAAGTAAGGCAGGTTTGCCATCTCCAAACTTATTTAGATATTCTTGAAAAATCTCCTTAGCCTTCTGGTAATTACCAACATTATTATAGGTTTTGCCCAGGAGTATATATGCCTTGCGGCCGCTTATGGTGGAACCATATTTCGATACAGTCTCCTCATATTCAGCGATCGCAGTATTATAATCTCCCGAGGCTAGAGATAAATCGCCCATCCCCAATTGCTCAACTGCATCAGTTTTCTTGCCCTCTTTCGAGCCATAGAAAAAATAAGCGAGCAGGACAGCCGCCGCAATGGCCGCAATCCCTATGATAAACGGTTGCTTATGTTTTTGTATGTATTCGGTGGCTTGGAAAGTTGTAGTAACCAGCCTATCTTTCTTGATTTCCTTACGGGTGATTCTCTTATACGGACTCATTGATTTCTCGTTTTCTCCTACTGCGAACTGAATGCTGAACTCGATGTATTTTTTATGGAAAAGAGGCGAAACACCGGTTCCGCCTCATTATTATCGGATTGATCAACGGCTTGCTAAAATGACATGGAAATCGAAAGATTAAGCCTACTGGTATTTTCCTTAATAGTTTGAATTTCGTCTTTAGTTATCTGGCCCTCTACGAATTGGTTATCCACGAAATCAGTAACTTCCACGAATCTTCGTCTCAGTTCCCGCTCAGCCCTTCCGTATTCATAAGATATATCAAGGTTGTAGGTTTTATATTTCATGCCAGTTCCTAATGAGATGATATAACCCTTTACCTGATCGCCATTAAACTCAGTGTGGCCATAAGTTGTCTCATATCCCGGCGGTAAAAGAAGCGGGGGCTGATTCGCTATGTCGAAATAAAATATGGTTCCATCGCTATAAACCTTCGGATCAGTGCGATAACCGGCTCTCACGGGGATGGTTAAGCTGCTGATATCGAATAAATACTCAGCCCCGACCCGCAATTGAAGGATGTCTTTCCATTGAGGGTCAACCTCAACATTCGGAACTGACGGATCAAAAGAATACTGATAAAGAGGATCCGCAAAGTACGGATGCATAGTATTTCTTGATTTAGAGAACTTGTAAAACGAAAAATCAGCGGCGATGGTCGCCTTATCAATGCCATAAGCGGCTCCACCAGAAATACCTAACGGGAAATCGACATTGATATGGGTGTTATCAATAATGTTGCCTATCTCGCCATAATCAGGGATTACAACTGCATTAGTTATACTGGCCTCTTGGCGCAACTTAAATGGAGTGGAAACCACTGCACCAATGCTCAGCCCGCCGCTACGGCCCTGCAACCCGAAATCAAAATTGATACCGCTGAAAGAAGCTTTGTTACGCGCGTGAAAAAGAACGGCGGCTGTGTCATTGCCCACAATCCAGTCGAATGACGGATAAATCTGCCGGTAATCTTCTGTGAACCCTCTAATATAGACATTCCCATTGATTCCGAAAGAGAGCTCTGGTATGATTTGAGTGGCCGCAGTTAGCTTGACGGCATCCAGCCCGAAATCCATGAAATATTTCTCGGTGCGAATCGGATAGCCAGCGCTGTCGGAGAAATTAATATTGTATTCCTTGGTTAGATCGATCATTCGATAGTAATTTACGCCCAGGGCGAAATCCCGATGATAAAAGCGCAATGGGGAAACATAACCAAAACTGCTGAAAATGTTATCCTTAGTATCATAAGAATAATTCTGGCCATTGAGAGTCGATTTGACATCGTAGGTAGAAGCATTGGACATAAATTCGATATTAGCCTGATTTTTTTTCATAAAGGCGGCGCCTGCCGGATTCCAAGTGGCCCCGGCGGCATCATCCGATAAAGCGAGGTAGGCATTGCCCATTCCTCTGGCTCGGGTGGAGGATCCCTGGGGATTGAAATTAACGCCGGTTCCGTCAAAAAACTGCTGCTGATAATGCCATTGACCCCATAGCATCGAGGGGATGGACAGAATCATCGCTGTTACAAAAACCAATCGCAATAATCTCATCACAGCATATCTCCTTAATTAATCTTATTATTTTCCCTTCTCAGCTTGCCCAACGACCTATCGCCCAATAGGCCGGCAACATCGTTTCGTAAATTTATTATGGCCGAAAGACTTTGGCAAGTTTTATTTTTGGTATCCAACTGAAAATGATTCCTAATTTATTTTCCCTAATAACTCAATAGCTCTATTGCTCGCATCTTCAATTTTCACCTTGATCACATCACCTGTCCTCCTGACCTTCATTTCCGCCACCCCTTCTTTTAAACCCCTCTCCCCTATTACAATATGCAAAGGAATGCCAATCAAATCGGCATCTTTAAATTTGACTCCCGCCCTTTCATCGCGGTCATCAATTAAGACCTCACATCCTCGCTCAATAAGGGCATCGTAGATATCAAATGACGTTTTACGCTGGTGTTCATCGGAGCTATTCGTGCAGATTACCTCGATCTCATAAGGAGCAAGGGGTTTAGGCCAGATGATGCCATCGTTATCATGGAATCGCTCAACGGCGGCTTGGGCGGTACGAGTGATTCCAATACCATAAGAGCCCATAATGAAGGGTTTTTCTTCACCATCAATGTCAATAAATCTGGCGCCGATGGAAGAAGAATATTTTGTTCCCAATTTGAATGTGTTTCCCACTTCAATGCCGCGATCGGATTTCAGGATTCCGGCGTCGCAACGAGGGCAATGCTCCCCAATTTGGGCCATCTTGATATCGACGATCTCCTTGACTTCGAAATCGCGCGGCTGATTCACATTAATATAATGATAATCATTTTTGTTGGCGCCGGTAACGATATTATTCATATGCATCAATTCGGAGTCAGCCACCATTTTGATTTCCCTCAATTCGCACGGGCCCGCAAATCCTACATCAGCTCCTGTCAATCTCTTGACGTTTTCGGGATCTGCCATTTCCAATAGGTTGCACTCAAGGTAATTTTTCAATTTGATTTCATTGATAGTACGATCGCCACGAATCAGGGCCACCACCGGTTTGCCGTCAGCGAGATATAATAAAGTCTTGGCCAATTTGGATGCAGGAACTTGAAGAAATGAGGTTACTTCCTTAACTGTCTTCATACCCGGGGTATGAACGCTCTTTCTTTCTAATTGATTTTCATCGGGATTCCCGGACAAGTTCGATTCCCTGAATTTTGCTTTTTCATCGGTGGCGGCATAATCGCATTTATCACAATGGAAAATGGTGCTTTCGCCCCCTTCGGTATCCACAATGACCATAAACTCATGAGCGCCTGTTCCTCCCATCGCACCAGTATCCCCTTCCACCTTTTTGATATCGAAGCCACAGCGTCTGAAGACCCGAAAATATGCATCGACCATGATATCATAGCTTTTGTCCAAGCCGGCATTATTGACATCAAAAGTATAAGCATCTTTCATGATGAACTCTCGGCCCCGCATCAAGCCAAAGCGGGGACGGATCTCATCGCGGAATTTAACCTGAATCTGATAAAGATTCTTTGGAAGCTGGCGATATGATTTTAATTCCCCCTTTACCATATCGGTGATAATTTCCTCGTGGGTGCCGCCGAGGCACAAATCACGATTGTGACGATCTTTCAGGCGCATCTGTTCTTTCCCTACAATATCCCACCTGCCTGATGCCTGCCAGAGTTCGGCTGGATGGAGGACCGGCATCGTAATCTCCAACGCCCCGGACCTGTCCATCTCCTCACGCACGATATTAGTGATTTTAAGCAGTACGCGCTGCATTAATGGCAAATAATTATAAACGCCGGCAGTTACTTTCCGAATGAATCCGGCGCGGACCAAAAGCTTATGAGAAGCCAATTCGGCTTCGGCAGGGTCCTCACGTAATGTTGGTATGTATGTTTGGGTCCACCTCATTCTCTGCAACCGTCACTTTCTAAAGGTTAAAATACCCCCGACAGGACTTGAACCTGTGCACCCGGCTCCGGAGGCCGGTGCTCTATCCAACTGAGCTACGGGGGCAATTTCTCAGTCGGAATAATGATATCAAGCATCGACCCATGTCAAGGGATTTGATTGCTAGGCATAATGATTTGAGCTTCGCATCCTTCGAAAATCGCTTCTTACGTTATTCTTCGGCAAATATTGCGGCCTTAAGGAAAACGCAATCCTATTTATCTCGATTCTATAAAGTAATGTTCTCCCCAGATAGCGCCGCCATCAATAAAGAGTTTCCCGAAAGATGGCGGTGAATCCCATCCGCCGGTCACCGCACCCGGATTGAACATCAAAGTATTATTGATTCTTTTGCTGAGACGTGAATGAGAATGACCGAATAGAATCACATCGGGCTTCTCGTTGAAGGCATCGTAAACACGCTCTTCCAGATCCACAGATGAACCCCAACCATGCATCATGCCAATTTTCTTGCCATTTATATCTACGATCAATTGGCTTTTGAGCGTCGAGGTCAAGGCAAAGTCGTCCATATTGCCTGTCACCGCATGCAAATGGGCAGATTGCTGTAATTGATCATAAACATCAATTGAAGTAAAATCGCCGCAATGAAAAAGAATATCCCCTTGCTGTAGCTGTTTCATAAGGTTGTTCGGCAACTTACCAATACGCTCGGGGATGTGGGTATCTGAAATGACGAAAATGTCCATCAACGAATTTTCTTCTTATGACGATTCATTCTAAGTCTTTTTTTCCTTTTGTGTGTTTTAATTTTAGAACGTTTCCTTTTTTTGCCGCTTGGCATAATGCTCCTATTTGATTATTGGGGATTTTCCATTATTTGCTTAAAGGTTCATCCATGGGGTTTGAGGTCATCACTAAACTCTTAAATTCATTCGATGGCTTGAATACAGGGATGTTGCGATCCGGGACAGGCACAACTTCACCGGTTCTTGGATTTCGGGCTTTCCTTGCTTTGCGAGGTTTAATTTTGAATGTCCCAAAACCTCGGATTTCAATATTTTTGCCATCCTTCAAGGCGCTCTTAATGGCGTCCAGCAACGAATCTATAGTCACCGCTATATCAGCCCTGGTCAAGCCTGTCTTCTGAGAAACGATTTCCACCAAATCAGCTTTGGTCATTAAGCACCTCCTGGTTTACTGCCACTTATGCCATCTATTACTATTCTATATTTCCACATCAACTAATAGGTTAAGAAAATAATGTTGCTTATCCCAATAACGCAAGCATTTTTTGAAATGATTTTAATTTAGGGAATTATAGCTAAAATGCCCATTAAAATGGCATTGCCAGAAACTAAGTCTCAATATCATCGCTTTGATTGGAGATTGGAATGGCTCAAATAGCCTGGGCTTTGGACAGTGCCTTGCTCAATTCCTCTCTGGCTGGAATTTGCGGCTGTTGCGTTGTGTTTTCGCCGAGATAAAATTTGGAAGGGTAGCCGCTATCAGTGAGTGCTATCTGAAGAGCCTTTCGATTTTCTGTATTGAAAATGATAGGCCCCAATAGATTTATGCTTATGTCTTGTGGTTTACCGTGAGGGACAGTCGCAATTACAAAGGTCCTGGAATTGGAATGATCCGTTATCCCGATTTCAAGTAATTCGTTCACCTGCACCCTTACCTCATAGTCGGGTTTGAAAAACAGCGGATCTACAATCGGAAATGCGACTGAAGGGATTTCGGCGGATTGGAGCCAGATAAAAGGCCTGGATGTTTCCCTTTCGACAATGACATATTTTCTGAGCCTTTCAAATCCGAATAATCCTTTCGGGAAAATCACCAGATCCCTTTCATTATATTCCAAGTCGCCGAATCGAGTGGTTAAGACTTTTCCAATTATCGCACTTGTAATTTGAGACGTATTTATTGCCCTTTCCATATTTGTTAACTCAAGAAGTTTACCAGTGATGGTTGCAACACTCGCGCAGAGGCGGCCAAGGCGGCCCGGTAAACAACCTCTTGAGTTGACAGTTCAGTTATGGCCATAAGCATATCTGCGTCCTCAACCTCGGAGAGTAATTGCGTTGTATAAACCTCCTGATTGAGATTCTTGGCCTCAGCGCTTTCAGCTCTATTCGTTCTATTTCCGACAATTGAGCGAAGGGATGATAGTTGTCCCTGACCCAATTGAAGGCGGTCGATTACTCTCTGTGCGGTATCTCCCCAATTCCTCTCCAATCCATCTCTCAAGTAAAGCAGGCTTCCTACAAGATCAGGACTACCCGCTATTCCCAATTGGCTGGCTGAACCTTCTTCTGTAGTATCGTATACGACTAAAGATTGGCCGCTGACCCGCGATTCAAGCGCAATTCCGGTCTTATCATCATTGAGCCTTAAATCAACCTGAGCTCCGGAACCTTCAATCAGCCTGATTAGGTCTTTCAAGGTGGCGTTGCTATTCTCCTGCAGGGTCGAAAAATCGATATCAAAAGAGTCATGCCCATTGACAATATGGATCATAGAGTATGAGATGCCCAATCCATTGCGGAGTTCAGTGATTTTGGTATTCAACGTCAAACGAGGATCGAGATCATCGCCATCGAAAGAAGTCTGCGACGTTTGAAAGTGAATTCCGAGATCCGCGGCCGTTGTCTGACCCTCGGTAGATTCGCTGGTTGCAATCATCCATGGCTGCAAATCTTCGCCGGCAAATTGACCGCCTATCGGGCTCGATGTCAGAATACCCAGGTCCTCGGCCACTGTCCCGGCTCCTGATTCTTCTATAATAATGTAGTCGTGGCCAACGGCATCTGAAATTGTGATCCAATTAGTCCCGGGTTCAATTGAAGCGGTCAAATCAGGAATGCCTGCCCCGTTAATAGCATCTATAACATCGCCCAGTCCAGCGGCACCGGTTACGTCAATCGTATAGGAATTTCCATCGCTATCTTCAATGGCAAATTGAGGGACGGTCAGGTCAACTCCGCTCCCCTGATTAAGCATGCTAAGGGGAGTATTGACTGTTAAGTATGGGTCTGAAGTATCCACGAACTTCAATGAATTCCCAGCTTCAGAGATTGATACGGTAAGATTGCTTAGACCTTGCGCCGCAGCCTGCGCATTTATCTCATCAATGACATCGCCTATATTCAAGGCACCTGTCAAATCGATATCGGCCTCGCCATTTAAAGTCCTCAATGTGAAGTGACCATCGCCCAGATTAACTCCATCACCGCCATGGAGATTCGAAAGAAAAGTGGTCCTGCTTAAACCCGGGTTCAGGTCGAAGCCATCTCCCAAAGTCATTGTGGGTTTAATTAATAATTCGGCTCCCGAGATATTGCCCGTCAGGAAAGCGCCGCGGTAAAGCTTGAAATTGAGTGGATCATCATTTCCCCTATAGACAACCCCGACACCATTGAAATCAAAAGGAGCAGTTCTGGTATTGCTGCCGGCAAAGATATATCGGCTTTCAAGCGTGGAGTTGCCAGTGTCCAGGATTTGATCGAGAATATCGCTAATTTGCTCAGCAGCCGCATCCCGCGCCGCATCATCATAAGTATCATTCGAAAGCTGAACGGCAATATCCTCGGCCTGAATGACATAATCAGTCATTGATCCCAGAGAATAATCGGTGAAATTCAAAAGCGATTTTGCCCGACTAATGTTCCTATTGAATTGGCCCAACTCATCCAGATGGGTCCTGTAGCTTAAGTCCCTGGTACAACCCACTGGATCGTCAGATGGTTTGTTGATGCGCCTGCCGCTTGAGACTATTGCCTGCAGATCAATAAAGCGGGAATAAGCACGAGAAAGATTAAAGACCGTCTGGTCAAGTATCATTTTGTTGGTGATGCGCATTTGTCCTACTCCAAACTAAACTCATTCATACATAATAATTATCGGCCAAATGGTAATTTCCTCGACTATGGTTCCAGTGGCTTTATCCACTGCTTTTCCGTCGTTTCCTTAGGATGTCACTCATCTTGTCGATATCCTCACCTTTGGCTTGAGAGGCATCAAGATTCTCTTGCTGGATCTTTTTGTAAATTTCTTCACGATGGACCGAAATCTCTGGCGGCGCCACGATTCCCAATCGCACTTGTCGTCCCTGTATCCCAAGGACTTTCACTGCGACATCGTCGCCTATCGAAATTGATTCTCCGACCCTCCTGGTTAGTATTAGCACTTTACCCTCCCTGGCAAGTTCATTTAACCCTAATTAATCATCATGCGATTTAATCATAACATATTTATTATAGTTTCCATCGCCGTATCCATCACATTCATCAATTTGGCGGCTGCACCATAGGCGTGCTCATAGGATATCATATTGGCCATCTCCTCGTCGAGAGAAACACCGGAAACTGCCTGACGGCGATACTCAATTTGATTAACAAGCAATTGATGATTTGAGCTCAAATTGGAGGCTTCCTGGGCTCTGGAACCAATTTCACCGATAACCGAATTGTAATAATCGCCGAAAGTAGCTGAATTACCATTCATCAAGTATTGATCCCGGAGATCCAATATGGCGAGAACATTCGAATTATCTCCCGGCGTACCATTTTGAGAGATAGCGATGTTATTGGCATCTTCTTCGATCTCGAATGACAGCGAGATGGTTTCCGCGGTAGTTCCTTCAGGATCGAAAAAATCGATGCCTGTCAGCCCATCCGTTGTGTAGCCAGCTGAATGCACAGAATTTATTGACTGAACAAGCTGTGCGGCAAACGCATCCAATTCCGCCATCTTCTCAGGAATAATTTCATCCCTGGCTTCGAGCATGCCTTTCAATGAACCGCCTTTCACATTGATCTCCATTGAATTGGACGACAAAACAACTTTCGTTATTGGATCTCCGCTTAAGTGAGAGACTTCAGTGCCCAGATCATTATAATTGCTCTGATTCACTAAGCTGACTGAACCTACCGACAAACTTATCGTCCCATCGCTTTGCTCCACTTCCTGGATATTCATAATCTTGGAAAGTTGTTCAGTCAAATAGCCTCGTTGATCACGCAAATCATTGGCTTGCTGTCCTCCAGCCTCCATTTGAGCTATGCTTCCATTCAATTGGGCGATTTGATGTATATACCCATTTATCTCTCCAACCGTCTGACCGATTTCAGTATCAAGACTCCGGCGCAAGTCTTTCAATTGGCCGATGATCTGATGAAAACCATTGATCACAGACGACGCCTTTTCCTTGACGCTATTTTTCGCCGCCAATTCCTCTGTACTATCCCCCAAATCCTCCCAGGCATTCCAAAAATCGGACATCATCTGTGACAGCCCGGTATCCGAAGGTTCACTGAAAATCATCTCAACTTGATTCCAGGTTTGATCCAAACTCTGCCACTGTCCAAGCCCCTGGTTTTCCTTATACATTTGAGTATCAAGGAAAAGCGATCGTATCCGCCGCATGGCAGCCACCTCAACCCCCGTGCCGCCATAGCCAGCCAGGATTTTCATCGGCTCAGTCGCTTCAAAATTGACATCCTGACGGGTATATCCGGGAGTGCTGATATTAGCTATATTGTGGCCAGCGACATTCATGCCGTATTGTTGGGCAAGAAGCGCCCGCCTGGCTATTTCAAATCCAACATTTATTCCATACATAGATTAAATCATCACACTATTTTATTAAGCACCATATTCGCGACGCCCTGATCGTTTGGCGTATTGCCTCCAGCAGTGTACGATGGCACTCCACGATTATCTTCGTGGTAATATATTTTCATGGTGCCATTGATCATCTCAAGAGATTGTTTTATGAGTGATTCGTTTTGCCGGCGGACAAGATTCACTCTATCGAGGGATACTTTGAGCGTTTGACGCAATTCTCTCAACTGATTTCCATATTCGGGATCGACTTCATTGCAAAGATCTCCGAGTTTAATATCCTCTCTGCCGGAGCCGGCTTCACGAAGGTAATCATTTACGATCGCCAATCGTTTGCGCTCAAGATTTCGTGCTTTGGAAATCAGTCGGCTTTGATTGGTCATATTGATCTTAAGCGAATCAACATCGTTCCGCACCAAGTATTCTTGCTGACCGGCAAGCAGTTTTTCACACTGCTCGAGGGTTTTGATCTGTTCGTCCAGATTAATTATAAGGTTGTCAAGGACACTGCCCAAATATACCTCCTGACATTAAATTCGGCAGGCTTCTCTAATTTCTTTAATAATTGCATACATGATTTAAGGCCTGTCATTATGCAACCTTTCCATTATGCCGTTTACATACAATTGCGTTTCTTTGTAGGGAGGAACATCCTGATACTTGTCAACGGTTGTCGGACCTGCGTTATATGCGGCCAGAGCTAGCCTCAGATCGCCGTTATATCGGTCAAGAAGCTCACGAAGGTAACGCGCCCCTCCATGAATATTTTGATTCGGATCGAAAGGGTCGGCAACGCCGAGATGCTGTGATGTTGAATCGGTCAATTGCATTAATCCCTTGGCGCCTCTATTCGATACCGCCAGATGATTCCCGCCCGATTCTGCTGTTATGACAGAATCAATAAGGGCCGGCTCCAAATCATATTTTGTTGCGGCGGCATTTACGATCTCGCCAAAGGAAGCTGGGGAAGCCGCGCTATTTAACACCTTTACCCCGCCCTTTCTCGGCAATGAATTAATATCTTTCGCTATTTCCTTCCAATCCTCTCCAAATGCATTAGGAGCAAGTTGTCGAAAGAGAGTTTCGTCCAATCCCAATCCAGCCGCTCCGCTCAAGCTTTCTGAAATTTTCATATCGAATAAATCAGTGAAAAGCTCCCCGCCAAATCCATCACCGAGGAATCCGGATTTCGGAACGGACTCTCTCATTGTTTTTAGCATGTAGCTTAGGAAAATGGCCTGAAAATCGCTGCAAGCTTTCTTGAGCTCATGCACTTTTTGACGCTGTTTGAGCTCCTTTTCGGGTTGAATCGCCCTGACGGTCTTTTCAGTCTGGGGTAACGATGAATCTATGGCCAATGTGCTTTTCATCATAGCTTATACCTTTAGATAATCATCAATTGCGCATGCAGTGCGCCGGCAGCTTTCAAAGCTTGGAAAATGGCAATTATATCGCGTGGCGTGGCGCCTATCGCATTTAATGCCCTTGCCAATTCGCTTATATTAGTTTGCTTTTCCAAGTAAATCATCCTGGCAGTATCTTCTCCGGCCTTAAGCGTTTCATCTGAAGTAACCACTGTCTCACCCTTGGAAAATGCTTCAGGCTGAGAGATCACTGGAGTCGATTGAATCTCCACAGTCAGGCTCCCATGCGCCAGCGCTACCGCATCTATGCTCACATTCGCTCCGGCCACAATAGTCCCTGTTTTTTCATTTATCACTACGCGAGCAGGACCATCGGTCTCAACTTCGAGATTCTCGATTCTTGCTATCAGTCGGGTCATATTTCCAGAATCCAGTGTGGAGTCCAATGGGATTATGTTAATCGTTTTTTCAGTGAGAGTTTCAACTCTGCAATCACTAACCTCTGAGGCAATTTTCTCCGACACGCGTGATGCCGTAGTATAATCAGGCATTTCGAGCTGAACTTTTATTATCTTATCTTCAAACGGGAATTTGAATTGACGTTCAATTAGCCCGCCAGAAGGAATTCGCCCAACAAGCGTGTAGTTTTTGGTGACCCTTTCTCCGCCCGCTTGAGCATTAAATCCTCCGGTGGAGACTGGTCCCTGCGCCCAAGCCAGCACTTCTCCGGTCGGCGAAGATAATGGAGATAATAGCAACATGCCGCCTTCAAGGCTAGAGGCATCTCCCAGTGAGGAGACCGTTATATCGATCCGTCCTCCGACGGGGTCCAGAGGGGTAATGTCCGCTGTGGCGATCACTGCCGCAATATTTTTCACTTTCACCTTATCCGGCGGCAGAGTGATCCCCATGCGCTGCATCATATTCGTAAGGGACTGCATCGTGAAGATAGTTCCCTTACTGTCCCCTGTTCCATCCAGCCCTACAACCAAACCATATCCAAGCAATGGGACTCGGATTTTTGATTGGATAGTGGCAATATCCTTCAAGCGAACTGCGGTCGCATCGGCTGGCAATGAGACAGCAAGCAATATCGCCAATAAAACTCCAAAATTAACGGTTCTCATTGCCCTTAGAAAATCCAATTCAAGAACCTCGCAATAATTCCGGGTTTAGCGCCGGTATTGGCAACTCCTTTGCCCTTATATGATATTTCAGCATTCGCGATGTTGTAGGAATAAACAGTGTTGTTTTCCATAATATCCTGTGTGCGGATTTCCCCCTTCAATATCAAAGTCTCCTTATCGTCATTGACTCCAATGACGCGATTGCCTTCAATCAGAAGATTACCATTTTCTTTTAAGCCAACCACCGTGACTGTCATAGTTGCCTTAAGCGAGCCGGATTTTACCGTTGAACCCTGGCCATCAAATTCATTTTTCCCCTCACCCTTGAATCCAAATTCAGGGAGAAGGCCAAGAGCGCCGCTCCCCGGTCCCCCGCTTGCCTCAGTTTTATGGTTTTTCTTGGTCACGGTTTTTGCAGAATGTGTCGCCTCCGCATTTTCCATCACCATCACCGTGAGCAAATCCCCAATCCTACGTGCTTGATGATCTGAAAAGAGACTATTATTGGCCGCTTGACTAAAGTTAATGCCTTCTGCTTTTCCAGATGCATTCACTGCCATAATAAGGGCCATCGCAACCAGGAATCGAAATATAATCTCGAATGAGTTTCGGGGATGCTCAAATTGTATTTGACCTGCCGATGGAAGCGGCTGGCATTTTATTTTCATCAAACGCATTTTATATAATTATCCTTACGGCCTTGAGGAAACCTCTACTTCCTTGTTTTCTGTCAGTTTCCCGGTTATGACCTTGCCCGAATTAGTATTCTTAACGCGAATGAATTCGCCCGGGAACCCATCCTCTTTGGCGATCCCTTCGGTGGAAACTCGGAGGTTGCCGGCATTGGCGATTATCCTGACTCTGTCGCCGCGCACGACGGCTGGGATAGGTTCTGTATCTTCAAGATCTATCACTTCGCCGGCATTGAAACATTTTTTTGCCCTTCGACCTGACAATTGAGACATTTCAACCGCCGGCTTGCCGATGTGACCGAAAATATCGGCTGGTGCCACTATGCAATTATCAACGGACAATATTTCTCCCTGTCGAGTATAACTGCTCGAGCAAACTACATTTCGAAATCGGGAAAGGCTTATAGTCACATAAGCTGAGATTCGTTTTCCGCGCGGATCTGAAATGGAGACCTTAAGGGGCAGTCGCTTTGGTAAATCCGGTGGTATTGTCCCCTCGACAGATATGTCCGGGCTTCCCGAGCATGACATTAGGGTTTGGGGATAGCTTCCTATCGAGAATTGAAGTCCATTTATGGCATCCGGGATTTTCTCGGCCAAGTATTCATGAATGGCCTTATCAATATGGGATTGCTCCAACGAGTATGAGGTCCCGCCCGAAAAGAACAGGCTTAGGAAAATCAGTCCAATAAATAGGTTAAGTTTATTATTTGAAGGATTTGACATTATTATCTTCGCAGTGAATTAACAATCCCAGCCATATCTTCTGAGGTCTGAATGGCTTTTGAATTGATTTCATAAGCCCTTTGGGCCACAATCATATTTACCATTTCAGTTACAATATCCACATTGGAGAGTTCCAGGTACCCCTGTACGATTCTTCCAAGCCCGCCTTCAGTCGGATTTCCAGAAACCGGGCTTCCAGAAGCTGGCGATTGAGTGTACAAGTTATGGCCAACGGCATTCAAACCCTGGGGATTAATGAACCTGGTGAGCTCAATTTGGCCAATTTCCAGTGGTTCAATTTCTCCGGGTACGGAGGCGGAAACAGTTCCATCGATAGATACGCTGATAGCATCTGCTTCCGCAGGGATTGTGATTTCAGGATCCAGCACATATCCATCAGAGGTCACTACTCTGCCGTCATCAGATAATTTGAGGGCTCCATCACGCGTGTATGCGTATGTCCCGTCGGGCATCAAAATCCTGAGAAAGCCATTGCCTTCGATGCATAAGTCAAGAGGATTCTCGGTGGGAGTCATGTTTCCCTGGCCATAATTCCTGGTTGTCGCCACGGGTCTCACCCCATAGCCGATTTCCATATCGACCGGTATTTTTGAATTGGCCGCACTTAAGGACCCCGCGGTTCGGATTTTATTGTATAGTATGTCCTGAAATTCGATTCTGCTTTTCTTGAAGCCGGTGGTATTCACATTGGCGAGATTATTGGCAATATTGTCAACATTCATCTGTTGGGCTTCCATCCCGGACGCCGCGGTTCTCATTGCTTTGATCATTATATCTCCCTAAGCGCGAATTCTTCCAAGATTATTAATGCTTTTGTCGGTCGTGCCATCTAGGATCTGCACCACCTTTTGGCCGGCCTCGAAATTCCTGAAGGAAGTTATCATATCTATCATCTGATTTAGGATGGAGACATTGGAACGCTCCAGATAACCCTGACGTATCCTTACCCCTGATGCATTCTCGGGTTGAACATTGTCGGGAGCCGCAAAATCCACACCATCAGTCCGGATAAGCGCTTGTGGATCAGCGAATTTCACAATTCGTAGCCGCGCCGCCTGCTCGCCATTGACCTCGATGTTCCCATCTTCATCGATAGTAGGATTTTCAATTTCGAGCACAATTGGCCCCGAATCTGACAGGACCTTATCTCCTCTGGAGTCCGTAAGAAACCCGGACGCGTCAAGATGAAATTGACCGTTCCTGGTATATCGGTTCCCATTTTCCGTATCTACCACGAAGAAACCATTTCCCTCGATGGCAACATCCAACTCATTCCCGGTCTTATCAATTTCAGCTTGAGAAAAATCGACAAAAGATTTGTCTATTAATGGTTTTTGCCAATCAAAATCTGTTTTGATTTGGCGAGCAATCGCGTCACCGACGGCTTCAATGAAAATTCGGTCCTTTTTGAATCCGATGGTGTTGGCATTGGCCATATTATTGGCTACTGCATCTTGCTGAGTCATACGAGGCATCATTCCTGATGCTGAATCATAAATACCTTTAATCATTGATCAATTCCTTTGCGCGAATATGAAATGCTCTACCATAAACCTGTAGCAATAAATATACCATTTGAACTCTTAGGGACTTCAAAATGATAGATACAAAGGCGTAATGCGTTATAGCGTATTATTATAACGGATTTACCTAGAGTTAGCTGTTAGGACGATTCTTATTTTTAATTGGAGGTATGGTGGAAAAATAGTTCAAGGGGATGAGCATAAATGTCCGGTCAGAGTGAGTTAAGAATTGCTTGCGGCGAACAAAATTAGAGGCCAAGATCAAGACGCCCAATTAATTGCGAATTAATTATTTATGCGATATCAAGTAAAGTATAAGATGAGCTGAATTGGGGTTGTCCTCAAGTCAGGTTTTGGTTGTGAGATCCTTCACTTTCATCGGAGATATTAGTGGAGGTGCAATTCCTTCGCCAGGTAGTGCGTTCTATCACCAGAGAAATCTCATGAGCCTTGAATGGTTTGGTAATATATTCATCAGCGCCCAGCATCAGAGCATCTTTTACGGTGAAGGAATCACCGAAACCGGTCATCATTATCATTCCGATTTGAGGTTTTTCGGTTTTTACAGCCTTAAGCAACTCAAAGCCATTCATTTCTGGCATTTTTACATCTGATAGGACAAGCTCAAAATCAGACTTTCTTAAAATGCCGAGCGCTTCCCGACCATTCTCAGCGAGCGTAACCTCATAACCTTCCTTCTCCAAAATTCTCCTCAGAAGGTTACACATCACCGGCTCATCATCTACAACCAAAATCCTGATGTCATTCTTCATTATGTAGTTCCCTTAGATGAATTTATGTGATTGCAGATTCTGCTTTATTCTGAATAATCGACATTTCTCAGTAATAAATTAACATGTGAGTCGTCGAAAATTATTCAGAATGCTTAAGATTAAGACGTTTCAATATTTCCATCACTTTCTTGCTTTGAATCAAGATTTGCTCGAATGAGACTTCTATCCGTCCCAATGTTTGAGGGTCAATATCCTTTTTCTTGGTCAAGGAATTGTAATCAAAAGTGTTCAATCCTTCGATTGCTACCCTGGATAACTCTTCGACCCGTTGAGTGGCGGCGGTCGATTCTGAAGCCAAATTGAGGAGGGCTTTGCCTAATTCACTTTCTGTACCATAGCTTTTACTCGCCACATCTGCGGCGATGGCAATGTTTACAGCCACAAATTGGGCTTGCTGCATAATCTCTCGGAGGTATTCAATAACAAGCTTGAATTTTTGCTCCTGTAATTCGGCAGTCTCGGCTTTATCAGCCAAAATAACCTCCAGTCAGATTTTCAACAGCTCGCGTATCTTGTTTTTCAACTCATCCAGATTGCTCGATTTCACGACGTAAGCATCTGCCAACCAGGTTGAGAAATCATCTTTGTAAGTGGAATACGCTGAATTTAAAATTACTGGAATATCGGCGTTTTTCATACGGAATTCGTTTAGTACTTCCAAGCCGTCCATGCCTGCCATCTTAATATCCAACACTACCAGGTCAATCGTATTTTTTTGCGCCAGATTGATTGCTTCGAATCCATCATTAGCAACCATGACATTAAAGCCCTCGTCCCTAAGCTCCTGCTGATATAATTTGCTGAGCTCGATTTCATCATCAACAACTAAAATATTCTGCATCTCATCACTCCTTGTGAATTGGTAAATTTATTACTATTGATAGGGGTCGATCTTTTCCGTGCTCTATACTTATCGATCCTGAATGCTGATTGATAATTTCGCTGGCTATAACCAAATCAGTTTCGCGCTTCAGAGGACTGCTCACTAGGATATTGGAGAGAACCCGGCGGATTCTGGATTTTCCAGCATCATCTGGTTTGCATAGGAATGATAGAGATGCCTGGTCGCCAACAGGTTTCAATATTGCTCCGACCGGAATAGAGGTGCCACCTACATTAATGAATTGCTTCGAAAATGCCAGGATGGCGTTCCTCAATTGCTTCTCGCTCCCGCAAACCATGATGTTGTTTTCGATTTCTATAATATCAATAATTGGTTCAGAAGCGACCACGTTACTATTGACCATTTGTAGGACATCGGACACAAGTTGGGAAAAATTGAAAACCACCCTCTCCTCGGGAGCGGCTTTAGATACTGTGGCAAAGTTATCCAGCACTTCCTCTATCCGGTCCACTTCCTTGATTATGATATCAAGAGCTTCAGAATATTCATGCTTCTCCCCCGCCTTCTTTCTAACATTCCTGGCATACCCGCCTGCGACTGAAAGAGGATTTCGAATTTCGTGGGCAACGTCGGAAGCCATTTTGCCAATGGCAGTAAGCTTCTCGCTTTCAATTAACCTTTTCTGGCTTTCTTTTAATCTCTCGTTCGCTTGGGCTAGTAGCTCAATTTTATTTTGAAGCCTTTCGTACATGCGTGATCGTTGCACAGCGGTGCCAGCATGATTGGCAAAAATCCCCAAAATTTCCAGATCCGATTCTGAGATATTCCTGCCCGTGATCAGATTATCGGCGAGGAGCAATCCTACAATGCTCCCCTCAACAGTCAATGGCGCCGCCGCAAAGGAATCTACACCAAGAATGCCGAAAAGTTCACAGCCAATTTTTCCTGATGACTGGCAACTGCCTTTCGTGACAAGTCGGGGCTTATGAGTAAGAAATACTTCATTCAACGCCGGACACAGGTCACTTGCAGGCAGATTGATCCTGCGCGCGATGTTATTAACTTTGACATCATACTTTCCGGCGGCGTGATTATAATTATCGATCAACTCGTCAAGGGTCTTATGAGCTCCGACTAGTTCTGACCAAATCGCTCCAGCTTCATGGCCATCAGAAGGCCCGATAGCAATCTCACCCTTATACAGTCCACTATCTGAATCATAAAGTAAGAGAAAAGCTCTATTAAAGCCCAGGCCTTCACCCGCAGTTGCCCCTATAAGGATTATTTTAAGCGTCTCATCGAGACGATAGGACATATCCAGTTTTCTACCGATTTGATTGATGACCGCGGCTAAGCTGTAATTTCTATCTGCGTTAACCCGGGAAGCGCTGGGCGTTTTGGAAATCTGGCAAACGTTTAATTCAGCGCCCTCACCAGCCATCAGGCGAGAGAGGTTGACCCAGAAATCGGTAGGGGGGGAATTCTCTGCCGCCTTGCTGGCAAGCGAGAATCCTGTGGCTCGGTCATTCTGTTCAGCAATGCCCTTTCTATTGATTATGATGTCTGCCACCTGTTGGACGGATTTTCCCGACATATATTTAGAGGCGAATTCCTGGAATTCCACATTATGCCATAGCAATTTGCCGCCCGACCCTGATATAAATATCGGGTTTCGATAACAGGTAAGGGTCTTATCGGCGAAAGCATGTTTTTCGATATCAGATATGGAGCTATAATCCGCCAGCATATTATTGTCCGTCCCGATAGCCCAGTTGTAATGAGAAATCATTGATTTTGTTGATATTTTCTTCCAATTCGCTGAGGTTCCTTTCGAGTTTTCGGTCAGATCCCTTCAAAGTTAGTCGGAGGAATTTGGCATTATTGGCCATCGCGGCGATCGGCTTCGATATCCCCTTCTGAACCCTGTTGATAACATCTTCCACTGTCTCCATTTTCCTGCCGGCTGTTTTTTTGAGCATTGCAAGCGGATTGACTGTGGCCGATTCCACCTTCTCAGTATTATTGTGCCTTTGGCTTGAATCGCACTTTGTGCGCATTCGCTCAATAAGTGACGAAATCTGACTGGCAATGATCTGAATCAAACTGAGGTCATTCTCATCATACGATCCTGCTCTTTCGTTGCCAACATTAAATACGCCGATCAACTCGCCATCAGCTAAGATTGGAACCGAGATGAATGAACGAATGTGGTCGTCCAATGATTCCCGATAGCGTTTGATGTTTGGCATAAGAATCGGCCTGCGGTATTTGGCGACCCACGAGGAAAATCCCGAGCCGAGCTCAAATTTCACAAATGAAATCAAATCACCCTTCTTACCAGTTTTGGCAATCTCCTCAAGACGTTCCCCGTCTCTGTTAAGAATGAAAATGCAGGCAGATGAGAAATCGACAGCCTCATTAACTTCCTCGAGAATGTCATTAAACGACTCCTTTCCCCTCAGTTCCTTCTGAATGATCGCGCTTATGCGATGCAGGGTATTGAACTGCCGTACTACACGTTCTGCCGAATAGCAATCGTGTTTTTCCTTTGGCATAAAGCCCATCCTTGGTTTGTAGTTATACCCTATAGGAACTACTTTCTATCTATTTAATACTTACTTCGAGATTCGCTTCCTCCTTCATCGATTGAAGATGTTCCAGGATAAGTTCAGCGGCTTTTAAGGCCGCCCTATTTATAATTTTGTCCTCGGTAATAGCATCGATCTGACGATCGGCTCTCCAGGGGTCATATTCAAAAAACTGAGCATTGTTATCGATCTCCACCGCAAAATCGAATGAGCCTTTCGAAATGCTCTTCATAGAGGAAATATCGATCATATCATAACAAATTTCAACCGAAAAAAAGCGTGAAAAGCGATTGAGAACGTAAGGCACGGAGACATTTCTCTTTAGATTAATTTCGGCATTAGCTATATGATATTTTACAACATGCGAGCAATGTTTGTTTCTTATTTTTTCGATGATAAAATCCTCCGCCTTCTCCGGACCTGGCTTTAGAAATATCCCGCCGGAATTGACGGCATCAATTTCGGATTCAGGCGCTATCCAAAACAACCCTGATTCGTATTGGAGTTTTTCGAGCAAAATCTTGTTCGAAATGGGGGTGATTCGCTTACCGACTTCACTATAAGAGAAAAACGCCGCGATAGATTGATCAGCGGCCTGGATACATCCAGACGACAAAATTATCATCAATATCGATAGGATCAAATGCCTTCTCTTCGACGCCATAAGTTTAATTGGCCTTATTGGTAATTTGCCTTTGAAAAATGTATCTTAAAATTAGCCTTTGTATTTGCTCATCGAAGCTAAATAAAGCCTCATTCTTTCTCAATCCATCTAATGGAAATTCAGAATAGAGGGTTTGTGGATAAGTAAATTCAATTCCGGTCAGATATTCTGAATATTCCAGTTTCTCAACTCTTTTGACTTTGCCCAGAACATTTTCTATCTTCTCTATCCCATTGAGATTTAGACATATCACGACGTAGGAATCGACTTTCAACTTCATATCAATGAGTGACAACACTCCGCTGCCCGAGATATTAAGTATTACGCCATGCAGTGTCCTGGGATCAATCAGATCCCTCCCCTTTTTGGGAGGCAGGTTCAATCGATTTAATTCGAATGGTGCGGCTACATCCAGCCGCACAAATCGCCTTTTGCGGCTGGCATTCAGAGGTGTTTGGATTCGCTTCATTTTTTTGGGGGGCGATGTTTTAATTTTTGCCATAGTAATACCCATTATGCGACAGGTTGTGCGGATTTTTCTTTTTCCATGACTTTTCTGGCTTGAAATAATGCCCTATCAACTATTGGTTTCACTTTAGCGATTTCGGAATCACTATTGTTTCGATCATTAATAAAAACTCTCCCCTTATTGATCGTGGAATTAAAATAAATTATCGCCTCATTATAATCGCCAATCCGATAAGCTAATTCGCCTATGAGGTAGAATGCCTGGAAAGATTGCGGCCCATCCTTAAGCTCCCGGCCGATATCAAGAGATTGCTTGTAAAAATCTTTTGACAATTTAAGCGATTCGATCTCATTAGTCGGGGCATTCGGCATAATATTTTGGATGGCCTGCAAAAAGGTCCCGAAATCGTGATAACTTTTGAAATACATAGGCCTGGCCGATTTACCCTCGGATCGATCCGTGAGCAATCCCATATTCAAAGTCTTCAATCGGGAGATTTGCTCACGGGCATCAGCGGTCGAAGCTAAGATATTATTCAGCAGCTCGAAGTATTGATTAAGGGATGAGGAGAAAAGCTCATTGGCGTTTTGATGGTAAAATGAAGCCAGAGCTTTAGTTGATTGACACAGGTTGGTGATATCCTTATTAATTAGCTGAAGATGGTCCTCCAGCATCTTTATTAACTCGACTAACTTGCCCTCCTCTTGGGATGGTTTTTCGCACTTCAAATCACGAAGAAGCCATCCGAGGCGCAGATAGTACCTCGCCAGAGTCAAATGGCTTGGATGAGCGCCTAAGCTTTCATCAAGAACCGCCAGTATCAATTTGCAGACGGCAGTCTCGTTTGGATAAGCTCGAGGATCCAAGACGGCAACGATCTTCTTGATTACTCCATTTTCATTTCCCAGGATTTCATGATGCTTTTCCTTCAATGGCCCCAATCTATAATTACGAAAATGATTATCCTTTTGCCATTCTTTGAATTTATCATTAAGTTCGGTTGAGTAGCTGCAGACTGGACAGGTGGCGATGAAATACAGAAGGGGATTGATGCCCTCAAATCGTGAATCCGTCCACTTTATTCCCAGAGGCATAAAGTCGGTATCCAATTCACTTACAGAATACGCCCCCTTTCTGATGACCTCAAATTTATTATCCGTATTGCAAATCGGGCATACAACATTACAATAAAATAGAGATGTAGTTTTCATGCCATTTCTCTTTATGATTCTGTATTTCTCTTCCTTTTATCGGCAGAAGTCCCCGAATCCTCAAGCGGTTAATTTCCGATCGGGATTCAAGCATCCGTTACTTCGTGCTCTCTTTTCACCGTCATCACACTTTGGAGTTCCTCTTCAGCTATGGATAGGTTCTTCGCAATGGCGCCTCGATTGTTCTTGGCTTGTTGCCGCTTTGGAATGGCCTTATTATATGATTTACGGAATCGGATTTTTGGTGGTGTTTTGGATCCGTCACTTTCTTTGTCTGTCAACTTTGCTTCGCTTCGATTATTATTGGATCTTATGTGGTTCACACCCTGAGAATTGTTTTCGGAAACTGTGGCTTCTTTAGTGGCTTTTTTGCTTAGCAAGGTGATGACGTTCTTGAGAGCGGAAAGCTCAGAATTGGAACGCGCTCCAAAATTGTTCTGGCCCTCCCTGATTTCCTTTCCTTTAATAGCAAGCAGTTGCCCTTGGCGTCGCAATGAATAAATCACAGTTACTGCCAGTCCACTTGTGATTAGGATATTGAGCCCTATTAGGCCTACCAATAGACTATCGCTGGATTGTAACATCTTTGATCCTTTCGAATATTACCTTTATGCCCTGAAATCAATATGCTTGTTTTGTGAAGGGGAATCGCCCTCTGACAGCTCATAATTGTCTTCGACTGCCAACTTGAGGTCATCGGCTGTTTCCTTTTTTCCATTCTTTCTATTCTTCCCATTTTTGTTTTTTGCGTCATCACGATGAATTATTACTTCATCGGCCTTGTTGGAGTTCTGCACTGTTTTGTGTTTATGCTCGATCTTGGTCTTAAATTCCGCCGCTGTCTGCTGCTGGGTAATATTAGGCTGCGACTTCTCAAGCTTGACGATCTTTTCCGAGGCTTGGGTCTTGGATAAGACATTTTGCAAATCAAGGGGCTGGACCATAATATAGATTAATCCGAATTATAATCAGCTTGCGAAATTTTCTTTTACCATCTCACTGAGCCGCATGATCGCCTTGGTATGGATTTGGGAGACGCGCGATTCGGAGATCTGCATAATTGCGCCTATTTCCTTTAGAGTGAGTTCTTCATAATAATAAAGTGCAACTACCAGTTTCTCTTGCTCCGAAAGCAGACTTATGGCATCAAGTACATATTCCTTCAATTCCCGTAATTCCATGTCCTCAAGAACACAGGATGCGTGTGAATTTTCGATGGTTTCAATTCGGGGAACTTGCCTATTGTCGTCTTCCCGACAGATTAATTCGTCCAGCGAGAGAATGGAGCAAGATGATACTTCGCCCAACGTGGCATCTACTTCCTCGGGAGAGACAGCCATCTCCTTGGCTAATTCCGTGGTATTCGGATGACGAAGCAAGCGATTCTCCAGCTTTGATGTGCTTTTATCCAGGACGCGCGACTTGGCACGTGTAGATCGTGGCACCCAATCTAATGCGCGAAGCTCATCCAATATGGCGCCTCTTATGCGAGGTACGGCGAAGGTTTCAAACTTCACCCCTCGGTCGGGGTCGAAGTTTTTGGCGGCTTCAATCAGACCAATGACTCCGGTCGAAACCAGGTCGTCCAACTCCACCGATTTCGGAAATCCCATCGCCATCCTGCCCGCCACGTTCTTGACAAGCCCCAGATATTCATTCAGCAATTTTTGCCTCAATACCGGATCTTCAGTTCTCTTGTATTCTGACCAGGCAGTTTCCCTGTTCATTTATGTCCTCCCGACTGTGGTTGCAATGTGTAAATCCAATTCTTACTCGGACCTTCATTATTACCTCCCTGTCATCTGAGCGGTAGTGCCAGACCCAGTTGTTAGAATCATAGGTTTATTGGGAATGATGAACCCGAGCTGCTCTTCCATGGCTTTCTCGAATTCAACCATATTTTCCATATTATCATTGCCGAGCATCGACCCCAGTTCCATAACTCCCGGAGATTGCATGAAAACTCTATCGAATTTCATATAACCTATCGCCTTAAGCTCGCATTGCAGGAACTTCCTCGAGAGCAAGAGCATTTTGGTATTGAAATCGAGAAAATCTCCGCCGGACGCCGCCATGTTCAAGAAAAATGAGATGGTCGGTTTCGGAGTTATAGAAGATGCCAATTTGGAGATGGCGTAGCCGTTGGAAATAGATTGAGGATCATTGGCGACTATAATCAGAACAAAATTCGACAAACTCATATATTCATAAAGACCCAGATCCAATCCTGATGCAGTGTCAATGATAATGAGGTCGCTGCCGGTTCGCAGAAATTCAATAAGGTCTTTAATCCGCCCGTATTCGCGGTCCAGCCCGAAATCCTCAATCGTGCCTCTGGAAAATGAGGGAATCAATCGAATGCTTTCGGTACGGCAGATGAATTCGGAAGGAGGGCGGACGCTATTTAGGAATCTTTCATAGCTCATATCTGATTCTGGGTTGATATTATAAAAAGAGCTGATTCCTCCCAGACCGAGCGCCCCATCGATCACCGCAATGCGATATCTCTTCTTGAGCATTTTGACGATGGTGCGGGCAATCGTAGTCTTGCCGACACCGCCTTTGCCGGAACAGATCGTTAATATGCAGCTTTGAGAATTGGGCCTGGCCATTGGCTTAAGCATAAGATTTCTCCTGACCCATTCCTGAAAATAAGGCGGCGCTGATCTCCTCTGGGCTAAGACTCTTGGGCTCTGTCGTGAGACTGCGGCCCGATCCCCCTGCCAATGGTCTTAACTTGGATTTCAATAATGTATTAAGGATGGCCCCTGAATCGTTTGATTCTCCATAATGTGTGAATGCCACATGGGTCAATTTATATTGTTGGGCCCGGCTGATAGTTTCTTCAGTTATTTTGAAATGCTGCATAGCATTGACCACCAGCACTCGCGCCAGCTGGATATTCGATAGTTGCTGAAGGATTTCCTTCTCAGAGTCATCAGTTCCATTCAATGCCGGCAAGTCCAGCAGAATTGGCTCCTTGGAATTGAATTTCGAGATATGCTGCTTTAATTCCTTGACTCGGGTTGTGGCCAGAAAGCGGACCCCCAGCAATTTTGCAATGCGGCGAAGCTGGTGCCCGCCAGAAACATTATAATTATCCATCGAGATAATGGTGGCCCCCAGCTTTTCCCGATTAATGTAGCGATGAGCTATCTTGACTATAAGCGCACTTCTGCCACAGCCCGCAAGCCCGGTAAAGGCGATAGGTTCTTTCTTCATCAACCTGGTCAGCGATTCGCTGGAACCGCATTTGCCAGCCAAATACTTGGCCCATCTGTTCTGCCATGAATCGTCCACAGTCCCCGGTATTGAGCCGGAGATAGTAGCCATTGCGATATCGTCGATTATATCAGGATGAAGGTTCAACCATGGCAGAAGGCGATAAAGCTTACCTATTTCACCCGGCATCAGTTCAAGATATTTTTCTGCCGATATTCTCAAGTCCTTTTCACCAATAATCTCACGCACTCTATTAAGCTCAGCGATATGAGAATTAGGAGGAGTGTTGGCTTGATTAATTACGGGAGCAGAATCAATCGTGTTTAAGGCTTTCAATGAGGCCCCCGAATCCGTGGAAGGCAATACGCCCGTCAGGCGATTGGGTTGAATGGTTACCGATTTCTTTTTCTCGGCTGACTTGCCGGATGCATCGGGTAGATCCACTGCCGCGGTAACTTCAACGGAACGGGCTCCATTCCGGGAAAACATTCGGCTCAGCTCCCGAGTATTGAGGATGACCGCATCATTTCCCATGTCTTTTTTGACCAGACGCAACGCCTCTGGAACACTTTCAGCGGTAAATTTCTTAATTCTCATCGTTAATTCCTATCGCTCCTACAGAAAATACTTCAACCTCAGGGGTGATTTCGTTAAAGGAAATTATGATCGCCTGAGGCAACGCTGTTTCGGTCATCCGTCTCAAAGGCAATCTGATATTCGGCGAGCAGAGAATGATCGGATTTTGATTGTTGGCTATCATAGTGTCCACCGCAATCCTCATATTTGCGATCACTCTTTGCGTGACTTCTGATGGCAGGATGACATTTATTCCGTGACGAGTGCTCTTGGTATTATCTGTGATTAACTGCTCAAGATGCGGTTCGCAGGTTGTGACATAAATGGTTCCTTTATCATCTTTATAAAGGTGGCAAATCGCTCTCGCCAATGAATGCCGAGCATATTCGGTCAAAATCTCCGGATCTTTTGATGATGGCCCATAGTCTGCCAGAGTCTCCACAATTGTAAGCATGTCCTTAATTGGGATTCTTTCTTTCAAAAGGTTCTGCAATACTTTCTGAATTATCCCGATAGATAGAATGCTGGGAATTACTTCCTCGACGACTGCCGGATAATCCTGTTTGAGAACATCGATCAAATTCTGAACATCCTGACGGCTTAAGAGCTCAAAGGCGTTATTCTTGATGACCTCTGTTAAATGTGTTGCCAGAACCGCCGGTGGTTCGACGAGAGTAACACCTTCAAAGCCCCTGGCCTCCATACTCTCCGCCGCCACCCATTTTGCTTTGAGGCCAAAGGCCGGCTCGACCGTGTCTATGCCTTCAACATCGCGCTCGTTTTGAGGCTGAGGGATGGCCAAAAGATACCCGCGCATTAGTTCGAAGCTGGATATGGGAATGCCTTTGATCTTTATCCGATACTGATTGGGTTCCAATTGGATATTGTCTCTGATGCGAATTGGCGGCACGATTAGCCCCAAATCGGTTGCTAATTGTCGCCTTATCAGCGAAATGCGTTCCAGAATGTCACCACCCTGAGCGCTGTCAACCAAAGGGATCAACCCATATCCTATTTCGACCTCCAAAGCATCGACTTTAAGAAATTCCTCGGGTTTTATCTTGGGTTGCCCAACTTGGGGTGATTCTGTCTTCTTTATCTGTTCGGATTCCAACTTTCTCGATTTCTCAGCGGTGATCCCGATAAATCCAGCCAACGCCCCCAGCGCGAAGAATGGCAATGTCGGCAAGCCCGGGACGATGCCGAACAAGAACAGCACTACCGCCGCTACTTTGATAGCCCGAGGATAGCCCGAGAATTGTTTGGTAATATCCTGGCCAAGATTAGTTTCGGAGGCGGCCCGCGTGACTATAATTCCTGATGACGTAGAAATGATTAAGGACGGGATCTGAGTGACTAAACCATCTCCGACGGTCAGCAGAGTATAAGTTTGGAGGGCTTGACTCGCATCCAACCCCAATTGGACAATTCCAATGATCAATCCGCCAACAATGTTTATCAAGGTGATTAAAATGCCGGCTATCGCGTCTCCCCGCACAAACTTGCTGGCGCCATCCATTGCCCCGTAAAAATCGGCTTCTCTGGAGATATTTTCTCTTCTGCGCCGTGCCTCATTATCGGTTATCAATCCAGCATTCAAATCGGCATCTATCGCCATCTGCTTGCCGGGCATCGCATCCAATGTGAATCTTGCCGCCACTTCCGCAATTCTACCAGCGCCTTTTGTGATAACCACAAATTGAATGATCACCAAGATCAGGAATATTACAAATCCGACAACATAATTACCCTTAACCACGAAGTTTCCGAAGGCAGATATCACCTCGCCGGCATAGACATCCGCCAAGATCAAGCGGGTACTGGCTACATTGAGAGATAATCGAAATAAAGTGATTATCAACAGCAATCCCGGGAATACCGAAAGCTCCAGAGGGTGAGTGATGTACATTGTCACCAAAAGAATAATCAAGGAGAAGGCAATGTTAAATGTCAGCAGCAGGTCCAGCAGATATGGCGGCAAGGGAATGACCAGTACTGCCAATATTGCGATAACCGCCACAGCAAGCGCTATATCAGAATTAGCGGCTATATGCATCAGTATGGGCTGTTTTTTCTGAGGCGGCATTTAATTTCCTATATTGCCTTGTTTTTTAATCTGTGGACGTAGGCCAGTATCTCGGCGACTGCCCTGTAGAGATGTTCCGGAATCTGCATCCCGATTCCCACATACTTGAAAAGAGCTTGAGCCAATGGCCTATCTTCGATAATCGGAATTGAAAATCTTTTCGCGATTTCCTTGATCTTCTCGGCGATCAGGCGCTGTCCCTTGGCAACGACAATCGGAGCTCCCATATTTTCTGAATCGTATTTAAGGCCCACAGCGATTTCGGTGGGATTAGTGACGACCACGTCAGCAGTTTGTACATCCTGGAACATCCTCTTCATAGCTTGCTCGCGCTGAATACGGCGAATTTTAGCCTTTATCATAGGATCGCCCTCGAACTGCTTCATCTCTTCCTTGATCTCTTGCTTGCTCATCCTCAAGCCTTTCTTGTGAACATATTTCTGATAGGCAAAATCGAGGATCGCCAATATCAGCAGAGCAAACGCACATCGAAGCCCAAGTTTAAATGTCAGCTTGGAACCAAAAATCAATATCTGCCCTAGATCCTTGTCTATTAGTGGGATATAATTGTCAACTTCTGCTCTTAGAGTCAGATAGGCGACCATTCCGACAATGATTATCTTGGTCGAGTCTCGGAACAGGTCGAAGAGAGATTTGGCCGATATGATTCGTTTGAATCCCTTCACAATATCAAGCTTATCCAGATTAGGCTCCAACGTCTCGAACGAAAAGAGTGGCCCCACTTGAAAATAGGTCGCGAAAAAGCCGATGACTGCCATTACTAGCAGAAATGGAGCGATTAGCCGGGCAAATTGTAGGCCCCAAGTCTGGAAAAGATAGTAGAAGTTGGTGACATTTATCGGGAATTTTCCCAATTGGGAAAAATGCGAAATATAGATTCCTGACATTTGTTGCAGAAGTGTTGATGACATCACGAAAATCGTGACAAAACCGGTAGTGATAATGGCCACCGACGAGAGCTCCTGAGAACGAGCTACTTGACCCTTCCTCCGAGCATCATCGATGCGTCGAGCCGTTGGTTCTTCGGTTTTGTCCTGCGTTGATGTGTCGTCTGCCATCTTCTAATGCCTTCCCAGCATTATTAGATCGAGGATGTTCTGTTCGGTTGACGAAAGGAGTTTCGCAAAGATATTTCCGAAATAAGAAATGCCTGTCGCCAGGATGAGGAATCCGACCCCGATTCCCAGAGGGAAACCCACAATGAATACATTCATCTGGGGGACGGTCCTGGCGATGATTCCCAAGGCCACACTGGTCAAGAAAAGTGTGATCATTGCAGGAGCAGATATCTTCATAGCAATGACAAAAACATCCACGCACATCCGCGTCATCGCCTCCCCCATCGCTGAAGGCAAAGAAGCTTCCCCAGGCGGGATCAATTGGAAACTCTGTACGATTCCGGACAATAGGAAATGATGCCCATTTATGGCCAGGTAGATTAAGGTGGCAATGATGAATTTGAACTCAGCGATTGTAGAGACTTGTGATTGGGACATAGGATCAATGACATTTACGATAGAAAATCCCATCTGGAATCCGATGATTTCACCAGCCATCTGAATCCCGATAAACAAAAGCAACGAAGAGAAACCTATAATGACCCCAAATGAAATTTCGCTGACACAAGTTAGGAGTATCCCAATGAGATTGCCGCTGTAAGGTTCTTTAGGTAATGGAACAATTGGGAGAATCAAGATTGCGACAAAGAGCGTTAAAGCGGCTTTGGCCCGAATCGGGAAGAGTCGATTTCCAAAGAATGCCGATGTAAAAAATATGCCACCCACTCGCATTGTTATAATTAAAAAAGTCTCGAATTTCTGAGTCAGAATTGGCACTAAATCCATACTTGGCATCCAACGACTAAATGCGTCTTGTTTCTCATCTTTAAGACATATAGCAAGCCTAATTCCTGTTTTCCCCCCTTTATGAGAATTTTGCTTACTTGTTGATTACAAATTAGTTAGAGCTGATGCAGGAGCACGCGATTGATCTTGACAAATGACGATGCGGAACTGATTTCCCCCCTCTTGGATATTCTTTACCTAATGTGCCAAAGTGGATATGCTACCGAACATCCTGGTCATAAAATCCAAAATCATATTGATCATCCACGGCAAGAACAGCAGCAGAGCGATTGCTACGGCTACTATTTTGGGAATAAATGTCAAGGTCATCTCATTGATTTGTGTAACTGCTTGAAAGATACTGACTATCAGCCCTACCACAAGGCCGGAAATAAGCATCGGCGCCGATACCAGTAGCGTGAGGGTTATGGCTTCTCGTCCCAAGGTCAGGACATAATTCATATCCATTTTCTAACCGAATGATAATATCAAAGATTTTATGATCAAATACCAGCCATCGACCAAGACGAACAGCAATATCTTGAACGGTAATGAGACCATTATCGGAGGGAGCATAAGCATCCCCATTGACATCAAAACGGACGCCACGACCATATCAATAATCAGGAATGGGACAAATAATGTAAACCCGATCTGAAATGCTATTCGAAGCTCACTGGTAACGAACCCCGGAATTAGTACATATGTCGGAATGTCATCATTAGATTGCGGTTCTTCGAGGTGGGCGAGCTCCACGAAAAGTTCCAAGTCCTTCTCCCTCACTTGGTGCAACATGAAATTGCGGAGCGGCTTGATACCGATGTCATAGGCTTCCTGCTGATTGATTTTGCCATCGAAGTATGGTTTCAAGGCTGTATTATTGATCTCCCCGAAAATGGGCGCCATCAAGAAATAAGTTAATATCAGCGCCAGACCTACGACTAATTGGTTCGGAGGCATTTGGGGAGTGCCAAGAGCGTGACGCAGAAATGAAAAAACCACTACAATCCTGATGAACGATGTTACCATTATTACGATTGACGGTGCCAGGGCCAGCACCGTCAGTACTAATAAGATCTGCATCGTCGTTGAAAGGTCCGAAGGCGAATCGGACTGCCCAACTTGAATAGATATTTTGGGCAAGGTCTGGCCGAAAACGGAGGAAGAGCTGATCCCTATCAGCAGAATTATGATCAAGGCTGATTGGAAAATGAGGATTTTATAATGCGGTCTCGACATTCCTCGCCTTTCCCAGGAATGGTCTTTCAGATGGTAATTTGAGTTTCTCCAGCATCCCCTTGAATCTGCCCGAGGTATTTTGGGGAACTACCGCGCCGTCAAAATTCTTAAAATCCTCGTGGTCCAATTCACATAGAAAGAATATTGCGTTTTCTGATGACGCCACCAGAATGTATTTCCGCCCAGCCTTGACGATATGCAACCCCTTCTTGGGGCCCAGATAGGAATTGTCAATAACGGTAATATTTGTGGCCGAAGAATGACCACCGGCCTTATGGGTGGCCAGTTTCTTGAGCCCCCAAATTGATATATATATTAGTCCAATGACCAGTGCAATTGAGGCCAATAGCCGTAGCCCTATCTCTGTAGATGATGTTTCAATTCGAGGAACGCTATCATAGGCTTGGCTACCGGAGCCTGAATTCACCTGGCCTCCGCCAATCACCACTGTGGAAAAAGCCGAAAGGAAGAGAACCAGCAGGCACAATGATACAGCAAACCGCTTCTTATTCAACATCATCGCTCAATTTATCCCGAGTGGTTTTGTTTTGAAATCAAATCAGTGATTCGAATGCCAAAATTCTCGTCAACCACTACCACCTCCCCCTTCGCTATCATTCTGTAGTTGACCAGCAGATCAACTGGTTCGCCGGCCAATTTGTCAAGCTCGACTATCGAGCCGGGACCCAGATTAAGGATATCTTCAATCGTCATAGTAGTCCGACCCAATTCAATCGATACCGGGAGCGGCACATCCATGAGCAGACCTATATTCTGATTAGAGGCTTCATTGGTGCCTGCCCCAAATTGCGGGAACTCCGCCTTCTGAATTACTTTGGGCATTTCAATTGAGGGTTGGTTAGGACCGATTGAATCAGCTTTCACGGCACCCGCGGAATCATCGGCATCCAGAGATTCTTGCATCTGTTTTTCGATGAGCTTATCCATCTCTTCCCGAGATAACTGATTATTCTGGTCATTTCCGGGGTCAATCGACATAATTACTCCGTTTTCCGTGGTCTTGAATGTTGGGGAATTTATTCATCATATTACTTCGGTCCTCCTTCGCCCATCAAAACTGGCTCTATAACTCTGGTCAGATTCACCGCCTTCTTGCCGCCGACATAGCCAACTCTACCAAGGAACTTTGGTTTTTGCTGAATTAAGACAGTGAATTCATCCTTCACACTATTTTCCAAGCAGATCACATCCCCAACTCTGACATTCAGCATTTCGCGCATAGTAATTGAGGTGCCTATCATTTGCACGGATAAATCCGAATTAATCGGATTAATTCGCCTTATGTTCTGCTCGAAATCAGTTCCAGCTTTTTTCTTTTTAGAAGAATCTGCCCAATGCTGTATTGAAAGGCGGCTAATAATTTCTTCCAATGATAGATATGGATAACAAATAGTCATAACTCCATATGAACCCGCTAATTTAATCTGAAGAGTGACCGTGACCACGGTTTCTCCAGGGGCTACAATCTGAAGGAATTGGGGATTCGTCTCATAAGCGCTGATACGGAATTTGATAGCACATATATGCTCCCAAGCTTTTTCCAGAGCAACCATAGTCTTATCGAGGACTTTATTCATAATAGATTTTTCAATGCCTGTCAATTCCCTCTCGGTCTCTATCGGCTTGCCCCGGCCGCCGAAGATTTTATCAACTATCAGGAATACTACAGAGGTACTAATATTCATTATGCCGGCGCCCGCCAGAGGATCCATCTGATAAATATAGGAACAGCTCGGTGAAGACAGCGACATTATATATTCAGAATAAGTTATCTGGTCCACCGCGATCAAATCCACATCGACTACGGAGCGGGTGTATGCAGAATAAGAGGACCCAAGCTGACTGGCAAAGCCTCCATGCAGACTTTCAATTGCTCTAATCTGGTCCTTATTTACACGATTGGGGTGCTTGAAGTCATAGGAAAGCACATGCCGATCATGCGGCTTAGGCTTTTCGTCGAATGTGCCCCCTGACAGATCCTCGCCTGCAACCGAATTTATGAGGGAATCAATTTCATCCTGTGAGAGTATCTTTACCATCGGTTACCTATAGAATCATTGAAGAACATAATCGATAAAATAGACATTTCGTATTTCTACTGGGCTAAATAATTGCCCAAGCTCTTCAATTATTTTATTCCTGAGAATAGCTTTTTCATCCGGCGAAGATAATTGATCCACTGTTTCGGCTGATAATATCCTTATCAATGCATCCCGAATCGCCGGTTTCCTTAGTTCCAGCTGACGATTTGCTTCCTCATCGCGCACTTCAACGCCCAGAGAGGTCGATAGATAGCGAGTCCCCCCGGAATTTGCCGGATTCACTACCAAATCTTCAATAGTCAAAATAACGCCCGGCATTTGAACTTCCTTAGGCGCTACTTCTTCTGGATGATACCATTCGGGAATTCTTGGCTTAAGGACATCATTGACAACAAAATATGCGGCCGCAATAGAAATTAATTCCAGAATCAAAATGATTGCGGTCAATTTGGACTTCTTCCCGGATTTGACCTCAGTCGCTGGAGCAACTTCCGGAGTTTGAGCGCTTTCCTTTTCCTTAACTTCAGGCATAGTTTAACCCAATCTAATCATACATTTGATCGTCGTTTCCCGGGCTGATGTCAGCCCTGGTGGACTTTTCCATCCCCTTCTTTTGAAAGGCGAGGCCCTTTCCATTTGTGATGCCACGGAAATCGGCGATCCTCTCGACTACTTCATTGATGGTCTCACGCACCATTATTTTCTTGCCGGTAGTCAGGCAAATCAAAGTCTCGGGTTTTTCCTCGATGAATTCAATTAGGTCTGAATTTATTACGAAAGAACCGCCATTTATCCGCGTTACTTTAATCATTTATCTCATCTCATTAGACCGATTAACGTTTTAGCGACACAAGTTCAGCGAGCATTTGGTCTGCCGTCGTAATGGTTCTGGCATTAGCCTGGAAACCGCGCTGGGCGATAATCATGGTGGTGAACTCCTTGGCCAAGTCCACATTCGCCATCTCCAATGCGCCAGATGTTATGCTTCCCGAGATGGCTTCGCCGGCAACGCCAACAAGGGGCAGCCCTGAATTGGCGGACTCTATGTAGAGGGTATTTCCTACTTTCAACAAACCCATTGGATTGTTGAAATCAGCCACGTAAATCTGAGCGAGTGAGCGCGATACGCCATTGCTAAATATGCCGGTGATGACACCCTTATTATCGATGGAGATATCATTCAGTATGCCTGATGTATATCCATCCTGACTGATGGCGGCTGCGGTCGAATCCGACGCAAATCCGGTCAAGCCATCATAAGAATTGGCTGTCCCGACATTGAAAGATATATCCACTACAGTGGCTCCATTGTTTGGATTAAATGTAAGGCTCTGCGCGCCTCCATCATAGGTGAATGATCCCAATGAACCATCATTATTAAAAACAACCTGGCCCGTATTTCCACTGCTGATAATCTCATTACCCCCAAGCGTGGCTTCCCAGTACCAGGTATTCTCATCTATAGACTTGGTGAAATTCATCGTGATTATATGAGTTGCTCCCAATGAATCAAAGGTTGTGATTGAGGCGGCATGCTGGGTATCATCGGTCCCAATGACCAAATCTCCGGCTGCCAACCCACCGGCCCCGGTAACAACGTTCACACCACCATCGCCAATATCAGAAATACCGGTAACAATGCCCGAATTTTCATCAGTTGTCAGGGTTAAAACCACCGGATCAAGCGCAGTTTGGCCCGTTGGCGTGAAAGTATCAAAAGCTTGCAATGTCGAAGCGGTCCCATTATTCACAGTAAAATCAGAAGATCCAAAAACCTGAAGCGCCACATCGCCGACTCCCGAATCTTCCACCTCAATGCTATATGTAGATCCCGCGCCGGCATAACTGCGTTGCAGCTGAACTTGGCCATCCACAATATCAGCTGTGACACCGCTGGCCTTGCTGTTGATCGCATTTATAAGATCGTTGACAGTACTATCGACCGTCAATTCTGAAAACGAGATCCAGTTACCTCCGTCGACTCTTAAACGGAATCCGGCAACGCTGGTAACGCCGAGCTCTGTTCCCAATCTTTCGCTCCCGAAAAGAATCTCCGTTGTGTTTGATGATGGAATGTCTCCGGAAGCATCAAGCCCGGTATCATTGAAGGTTAATATTGGTGCGGTCACCTCACCTATATAACCATCCGTGCTGCCGGAATAATCGCCGGGCGTTTCGGTGCGATAGATCTTATAACCAGTTGCGCCGGTGACATTCGCCCATGTGACATCAACTGATTCATCAACTGACGCGTCGATAGCTACAGCCACCGATTCGGTGCCTAAGGTTTCGCCCAAATCATTGATAGCAGTAACATAGTAGTAATAGGTTCCATCACCCTGAGCAAATCCTCCGGCTCCGGAATTGATGGTGCAAGTTGGCTGGCCTGCATCTGTAAGCTGATTGGCATGGATGCCCGATCTGATCGAATAAGTCGCATTGTCACCGGTGATACTAATATTGTGAGTTCCGCCGACCCCATTCGTGGCAATTCCGCTGACACTCGTGATATTGGTATCCCCTGCTGAAACCAGAGTAGCATCGGAATCAGTTGCGTTTGAATCAAGGTTATTTGCCAGATTGATGCTCTCAGTTACTCGGGCAGGGTCCTGCTGCCCGAAAGGAATAGAGAGATTGCCTATCGGCGATGAAGCGCCAATGGAACCACTTGAATCAGCCATTTTCCCTTGCAGAATATAACCTGTGGAGACCTGGATCATATTGGCATCGGCATCAAAGCCAAATGCTCCTGCACGGGAATAATAGCTGGCGTCGCCATCAGAAACGATAAAGAAGCCGGAGCCCTGTAAAGCTAAATCGGTTACCAGTCCGGTGGATTCCAACCCGCCCTGCTGAAACTGGTTGTCGATTGTTGCCAATGACATTCCCAGACCCAGTTGGAGCGGGTTGGTCCCTCCGGAAGTAGAGGATGGTCGTCCTGCACCCCGCAGGGTCTGTACCAATGCCTCCTGAAATGTTACTCTTCCCAACTTATATCCGATGGTATTAATATTCGCTATATTATCACCGACAACATCCATCTCGACTTGGTGATTTTTCAGGCCGGTAATTCCGGAAAATAGTGATGCCATCATAATTTAATTTCTCCTCTTGGTGGTTAACCAGGGGCCTCCTCAAAGAGGTCCAGCCCTCAGGCAATTACAGTACTGTCAATGTTTGTAAAGACCGATTCACTGGCCGCAGCCGTTTGCAGGGCTGTTACCACAGTTCTATTTTTCACCGAAACTACAAACGCCATATCGTTCAATAATACCAGCGAATCGCGTGAACCCTTTGAATTAGCGCTGTCGACTGCATTATGCAGTCTTTCCAGCTGCGTCTGCGTCAATGAAATCCCACGTTGATACAATCTGTCAATTGCATGTCCTGAAAATTTCAAGGGTTCGCAACGAGTCAGCGCTTCATGCAATTTATCTTTGAAATCCCCTTCTGAAGCTTTAATACGATTATCAACTTTATTGGGATGCTGGGGAACAACAACAGCCAATCTGTCAGTTGAGTTTTTTACCTCCATTTCTTTAACCCCCACTTACTTCGATTATGTCGCCGAGTGGGATTTTCTCGCCATTGATCATGAGATAGGCGATGCCATTGCTATATGTAACACCGTCAACATAACCGGTTCTCAATGCCGTTGCCGTGACAGCCTCCCCTGCGGAATTCTCGGCGGAAACGGAGAAGGTGTAATCGCCGCTTGGGACCTGCGAGCCAGAATCATTTTTCCCATCCCAATTCAGATGATTGATGCCGGAACTTTTGTCAGTCTGCTCCAATGTCCTCACTAAGTTCCCATCCGAATCGAAAATCTTTATAGTGACCTTCGAGGCATCGTCAATCAATCGATAACTGATCCGTGGGTTATTCTGGTTGGCCAGCTCCAGCGAATTCCCGGAAGCCACGATTTCCTTGCCTATTAATTGGGTGGCCATGGAATTGGAGATGGTTTGACTTAACAGGTAATCAAGATCGGAATTCGCCATCACATTGCTGTTTAGATTCTGAAGCTGTTCCAGTGATGAAAACTGCGCCAGTTGCGCAATAAACTCCTTATCTTCCATCGGTTCGAATGGATTCTGATGCCGCAATTGAGTTACCAGAAGCTGCAGGAAATCATCTTTGCCCAGAACGGCATTAGTCGAAAAGAAATCGGTAGGCAGACCTCTGGGAGTTGCCTGGTCGGGAGAACTGCCGTATGTTGGATTTATGTTGTTAATTTGGGACATTTAACCCTCCTTACGCGAGCCAATTAATTCCATATCCGGAAACGAAATAATTGCCGCCGAGTTTAGAATCAAGCGCCATCGAAACAGATTTCAGATTGCTTTCGGGTTGATGGCGATTGGATTTGTCAGAACCGCGATGGCTGTATCCGGAATCCAAACTATTTTCCTGGTCTTTGAATTTACGATATTCACTATCGCTAAGCTTATCATCAAGCCTTATGTCCAATCGATCCATGTTGATGCCGGATGCCAGAAGGATGTTTTTGATTTCCTCACTATTATCCTGGATGGTTTTCAACACCGCTTCTGATTCCACCGTCATCTTGACATTGATCGCATTATTAATTTCAGTTAATTTGAGATTTATAAATCCCAATTCCGGCGGGTGCAATTTGATGTTGAAAACCTTGCCGGCGAAGGTCTGGTTGGCATTGGCGATATCGATGATAGCTCGAGATACTTCTGTCGGTATTATTCTGATCAAGCCTCCTTTCGCCTTTGCCAATTTCAATTCCACCGGATTGGCGGAAATCAATTGACTTTCACTCTTGGCTGTGGTTGTATCTTTGCCGCCGCTATATTTGACATCCGTTGCTCTTGGCGCCGAGGCTTCGTTATTTTGCAAATTATCACCAACACGTTCCCTCTTCTGCACGGTAACTGATTCAGTTGAGACTAATGCCCATGTTTCTGAATTAGGACGCAATCCCTTAGCGCTATGATGATCTTTCAATAGATGAGTTAATTGAGACGCCTGAATTTGAGTCCTTTTCGAATCCGAAACCTTCGTTACGTTCGAATCATCAGAAGCGTGCTTCCTGGCATTGATTTCCGAGATAATCCGGTCATCGGGGGACTTGAATCGGGATGTATTCTGGACGCGTTTTGAAGGAAGCATATTTTCATCATCTGAAAGTTTTATTGCGATGTGCTCATTAAAATTTCGAATGCCCAATCCCTTTTCCTTTAGGATTTGATGCTTTTCAAAAACAGCATATCGAGTCCAATCTGCCTGGGACGGAATCGTGACTAATGCTGGTCTCGGCGCCTCAGTATTTTTGATTGCCAATCTGGTGAAGGAAGAATTAGTTGCAAACTGGGCAGAATGTTCAACGGAATGCTTGCCAATAAGGCTTGTCGATTCGGCCGAGAATGGATTTTGAGCCGAATACTTGCCGGATATCCTGAAATGTTGAGCCGGCATATCCTTAACAGGAAGCGGTTCCTTCTGACTTGGGCTTCCCTTAGACGATATGCTGTCATTTGAAAGTGCTTTTTGCGCCAGATATTTGCCGTATATATCGGAATGCTGAGCCGGCGTATCTTTAGTAGCAAGCGGTTCCTTCTGACTTGCGCTTCCCTTAAGCGATATGCTGTCATTTGAAAGTGTCTTATGCCGGGGTATTTCCACGGATTGATTGGAATCCGGAATCTTTCGAAGGACAGCTTTAATCGGGCGCTCCTCTACGAATGCACGGCTGTTATTACGGATTCTATTTTTCTCTGCAATCGCAGAATCCTTTTGGGCGCTTCCCAGAGGCATGGCCATTTTATCATTAGAATCCTTTTCTGTCAGGTACCTGGCGGTAAGAAGATTTAATTTCCCACTAACAATCGCCGGAGTTAAGAATTTTTGATCAGATACACCATTATGAATTATCCGTGAAATCTCTGAGGACTTGAATAAGAGGCGCGAAAGCTTCTGATTTCCTGATAAGGGAAGCATTTTGAATGGCACACTATTGGTATAAGGGATTTGACCTGCAGGGCGTATGGCATTGTTTAAGACATAATAAAACCCTGATGATTGGGTCAACGAGAGAATATCTTTGCCGACTCCCTTCTCTTTAACCCCCCTGGTTGCGCGAACTCCAAATGATTCGTTGCTATGGGATATGTTAATTTCCCTCGAAATCAAGGCTTCTTCTCCAATATCATTTTGCTGATTACTGCGGCGCGTTCAGGTTTGACAAGTTCAAGTGCTTTGGATGCATTTCGAGCTTTCATTTCTGGAAGTATCAAAACAATAAGCGAATCCTCCATATGCTCAAATATGTAAGCCAATTGCTCTTCCTTTATACCATCATAAAGCTTGGCCAGCGCCCGGATATCCTCCCGGTGCCGCGTTTCTTTTTGCACTGCGTAGCCCTTTATTTCGTTGCGCAGGCTTTCAATTTCCTGCCTTTCGAAACCTATTTCCGATAAAATGGTGTCTGCTGAATCGGGCATTGAGGTAAGTGTTGTATCTACAAGCCCCCTTGTCGAATCGACAGCCGAATCCGGAGGGGGCGGAGGAGACAGTGCCACTCCGATATCAACTCCAAATAGATTCGAGAATAAGAAGACAAATATTGCGAATGTCACTAGAGGCAGCAAAACCATTAATAATACCTTCTTCTTCGGTTTGCTTTTTTGGGGAGTTGGGGCCAGAGTCTCTCCGGTCTTTTCCGGTTCCTTTTTATCTTTCTCAGCCATAATCTAAGACCTTAACTTTCGTCCAGCATCCGTATAAGCAATCGGCGTGCCAATTACGGACTACCGAAGGCCTTCCTATCTTTCCCCAATTCAGTCAATGAGATAACAATGCTGAAATGGCGCTTTTTTATCTCTATCTTGATCCATGCCAATTTCCCCTAAGAATTTATTTCCTTGATGATAAGATATTTTCTCCCACGATAATCTTGCGCATTCGCGATGCAGTCTCATCGATTTGCTTGTTCATTTCGCGATTCTGCCGCAATTTGTATTTCTCGATGGTCTTTTCTCGATATTTTTTGAATTTTTCTTCTTCTCTGGAAGCAGCAACCAGCAATCCCCTTTTGGATTCGACATCCGTTTCCAATTTCCGAATATCATCGTTGCAAAATATGATTTCCGCTTGATTGTTTGCGAGGTAACGCAATGATATATTAATGGGTTCGATCACAACGCGCGGTTTTCGGAGCTGATAACCCATATGCTTTTTTTCCCTAGTCTCATTGGCTTGAAGCGCGCTCAAATCATTCATGCGAGTTTGAAGAATTTTAAGGCTCTGACTTAATGCCCGCTGGGCCTCTTTGGTCCTATAGTTCTTGATTTTCAGGAGCTTTTCGAATGGAAAGGCGAATTTGCGCAGCATCCTTCAGCCTGCCTTTCTACTTCTGCTTTTCCGGCTCCGCAAGGATCTGCTCTAATAAGCCCATCATGGTATCTGGTTCAGATTTTTCATCGATATTTTGCTGTAGGAATCGATTAATCAATCCGATTTTTTCGATGGCAAAATCAATTTCGCTGGAAGACCCCTTACTATAGGCGCCGATATTGATTATATCTTCTGATTCCGCATAGATGGCCATTGTTTTCTTGCATTGCTGGGATAGAGCCAGGTAATCTCGGCTGATTACATCTGGCATTACCCTGCTGATAGAGGCATTAACGTCAATAGCGGGGTAGTGATTGCGATTGGCGAGCCTTCGTGACAGGACAATATGACCATCGAGGGTGGCGCGGGATGTATCAGAAACCGGTTCATCAAGATCATCACCTTCTACCAGCACGGTGTAAATCCCGGTGATGCTGCCTTTTTCTGAAGCGCCAGCCCTTTCCAGCAGTTTTGGGATCAAGGCAAATGCGGAAGGAGTGTAGCCGCGGGTAGTGGGTGGTTCACCAGCGGCCAGCCCAATCTCTCGTTGAGCAGTTGCCACGCGGGTCAAGGAATCCATCATCAACAGCGCATCTTTGCCTTGGCCGCGAAAATACTCGGCGATAGCAGTGGTCAGGAAAGCTCCCTTAATTTTCATCAATGGAGATTTATCCGATGTCACCACGACCACCACAGAACGGCTAAGACCTTCCTCGCCGAGATCCTTCTCAATAAATTCCCGTACCTCTCTGCCTCGCTCTCCGATCAGGCCGATCACATTTACATCTCCATAACAATTTCTGGCGATCATACCCATCAGGACCGATTTCCCCACACCGCTTCCCGCGAATATCCCCATCCTTTGGCCTTTTCCAATGGTTATGAGAGAATCGATGGATCTCACGCCGGTATAAAACGGTTCGGTAATGCGGCGACGCTTCAAGGGATGAGGCGATTGATTGCTCCAGGTGACAATATCCTCTCCGATTATGGGACCCTTGCCATCGATGGGATTGCCGAGGCCATTGATAATCCTGCCAACAATACTGGGTGATAATCTGGTCATTAATGTTAAGTGCCCTGGTCGCACTTCAGCTCCAGGAATTATGCCAGGGGAGTCCTCCAATGCCATCAAAATGAGATTTTCATCTCGAAAACCGACAACCTCCGCAATTATTCCAGTTTCAGAATGGTCAGTTACGATACTACAGACCTGTCCTATACCGGCACGTAGCCCAGTGGCTTCCAGAACCATTCCGATGGCCTTTACAATTCGTCCAGATTGGGCTACACGAGGGCAGGCATTAATGAGAGGGCCGATTTTCTCCGAGATGTCAAATTCAAATCTCATCCTATCCGCCCAATACTTGTTTAACCAACATTTTCCATCTTGCCTCCACGGTAGCATCGATTTTGCCAAGCTCAGTTTCGATCAGACAGCCTCCTGGCTTGATATTTTCATCACTGTTGATTTTTATCTGCTCTGCCTTAGCAAATTTGGAAAATATATCAGCAACAACGTTTTCAACTGATTGGCGCTCTGCCGGATTAAGGGTGATCTTTAGTGCTTTCTCCCCGGTCAGCAAAGATGACGAATTATTCAAGGCGTCGATAATAACGGAAGGACGCAGGAATTCACTATCGAAAACGATCAGGTTGGCCAGGGTGCATGCTGCTTTGATTATTTGCTGTTCAGATGATCGATGCATCTTTTCCCAGCCTGCTTCAATAGAAGCCATAAAGGATTCAAGTTGTTTTATTGTTTCGTGCGCCTTCAGGCATCCATTCTCATAGCCCTCCTTCCTACCTTCTTCAAATCCCCTGGTTCTGCCTTCTTGGATACCCTTCATTCGGATTTCTTCTATATTAGAGAGCAGTTGTTTTTCAAATTGAACTGCTTCCTCATCCAGAATACTCTCAACTTCCATTCGCGTATAAACCTGGAGAGGAAGGTTTCTTCTTTTGGCCCTCAATTTATCCCTGTTCGAGTTAAGTATTATATCGGTGAGCGAGACTTGGGCTGTTCCTCCATCGAGAATTTGCTTCGCTTTCAGAACGGGTTGGCGATGCTGGAGGATTACTTGAGGACTTTGGTCATTACGATTCGTAAGGATCTCGTGGTTCTTCAATACCTTAGACAACAATCTCGTCCTTCCCGCCGCGGCCGGAAACTATAATCTGGCCCTCTTCCTGGAGTTTTCTGATGACTTCCACGACTCTCTGCTGGGCGGCTTCTACGTCGCTTAACCTCATCGGTCCCATAAACTCTATCTCTTCCTGAATCATAACTGCCACACGTTCAGAAACATTGGAATAGATTTTCTTTTTGACTTCTTCGGAAGCGGCCTTCAGCGCGACTGAAAGGTCCTTGGATTCGATATCTTTGAGCACTCTTTGGAT
>Ga0210044_10000852_pt1 | contig 46402 bp, 32 predicted proteins | sample CryGey13umfilter_2_FD_183959 | JGI IMG/M metagenome (GOLD analysis project Ga0210044, IMG submission 183959) | Groundwater microbial communities from aquifer in Utah, USA - Crystal Geyser 4/9/14 3 um filter (SPAdes) (version 2) | ecosystem: Environmental > Aquatic > Deep subsurface >... | reverse complement strand
TCGAACCAGCGACCAGGCGGTCCACGACCTCGGGGATCGTCACGGCGTCGAGCACGTCGCGCTCGACCCGCTCGGCCGCTCGCCCGGCGAGGGCCAGTGGCTGCACCATGACGCTGAGGATCGAGTCCCGCTCGAAGAGGAGGTCGAGGACTGCAGGGATTTCGTGTTCGTTGACACTGCGCGCCAAGGTCATGGTCAGCGAGGTGCGCCCGCCCAGCGCCTCGATTTGGTCGATGAGCCGCAGCTTCATCGCGGCCATCGAGTCTTCGCCTCGCAAGAGTTGGTAGGTGCGGTCCTCGACGCCGTCGAACTGCAGGGAGATGACGACCTTTCGCTCGATCAGCTCGCGCAGCAGGGCTTCGTTCTGGGAGAGATGCAGCCCGTTGGTCGAGACGGAGATGACGCCGATCTCCGGGCGTCCCGCGGCTCTCACGATCTCGAGAAAGTCTGGGTGCATCGTGGGCTCGCCGCCGCTCACGTTCAGCATGTTGAGCTGGCCCTCGCAGCGCACCAGGGTGTCCAGCGCCCGCTTGGCGTTGTCCAGCGTCAGCTGAGCCGGTGTATCGCCGACCAGGCAGATGGGACACTTCATGTCACAGGCGGCGGTGAGCTCGAGGATGGGCATGCAGGTGTGTTGTTGGTGTCGGGAGCAGAGCCCGCACGAGTCGGGACAGCCCTTGTATTCCCCGACCTCGCGGTGCAGCGGCACGGTTCCTGGCTTGATGTAGGCCATCGAGTCGACGTACCACTGGACGTCCGAGCTGATGAGCGCGCTGCTGCGGCCGTGCTCCAGACACCATTTCACCAAGAGCACGCGGCCCTGGTCGAAGACGATCTTGGCGTCGCAGAGCTGGCCGCAGAGGTTACAGAGGGCGCGTGTGGCCGCGAACATCGCCTCGCCGGCAGCGGGGGAGTGGTCGGTGACCCAGTGAATGGCTGGCTTTTCGTGGCTCATGACTGCACCCAGAAGCGGTCGTCTTTCATGCGATAGAAGAGGTTGTAGTTGCAGGCGCCAATGAGCCGCTCAGCGTCCACAGGGACCTGATCCGGGCAACGCATGGCGCGCCCGACCTCGTAGGTGTCCTCGTCCATGTGCGCGTGGACGTAAATGGTCTTGATGCTCTTCTCGGCGCGTCGTTGCCGCTCGTGGGTATCCAGGACCTTGCCGGTTGGGTACATGGTCTTGAGCATGTGCTTGAGGGTGCCGAGCAGGGCGTCGCTGCCCCCTTCGGCCCAGAGGCGGTCGATGGCTTCCTTGAGGGCCTGCTCGAGGGCGTCGCTGGGGCGCAACAGGTAGCCTTCGGAGAGGTGTTCGGCGAGCAAGTTCTTGTCCAACAGCTCAGAGAACGAGTGCAGGGACGAGTCCTCGTCCTGCAGGAAATAGCCGACGCCGTAGCAGAGCGGGTGGGCGGTGGGCAGCGGGAAGAAGTGGTTCTTTTGCAGGCGGCCGTTGGAGGCCTCTGCCAGACGCCTCTCGACGCCGTCGACAGGGATGTGCCGCCGCGGTCCGAATTGGCTGCCGCCTTGTCCTGTGTACGCCATGGTCTGAATCGTCAGGCTGCGGACGTGTTTCCGAGTCAGGGCGAGGTCGAGGATGTCGCCGAGCTCGTGTTCATTGACGCCGCCGATCAAGACCATGAGCAGGGTGCACTGCACGCCGGCCTTCTCGAGGTTGTCCAGGGCCTGGAGCTTCAGCTTTGTGAGGTCGAGGCCGTGGATTTGTTGACTGATTTGGGGCTCGAGGGTGTCGAACGAGAGGATGACGTAGGCCCCAACGCGTGCGAGCTCTTGCGCCAAGAACGGGTCTCTAGCGATGGTCAAACCGTTGGTGTTGACCGTAATGCGGCCGATCTCGGGGCGCCGCGCCCGTTCGAGGAGCTCGATGAGCTGAGGATGCCGCGTCGGCTCGCCGCCGGTGATGTTGACCAAGTCGACGCCGCCCGTGGCCTCGACGACGAAGTCGATGTGCCGCTCGAACTCCTCGGGCGACATGTTGTAGGCCTTGTCTTCCCGGTTGTAGGTGAAGCAGATGGGGCAGTTGAGGTCGCACAGGTTGGTGATGGAGAAGACCGGGAGGTTGCAGCGCTGGGCGTGGAACTGGCAGGGCCCGCACGAGGTCGGACACTCTCCGGTGCGCTCGATGACCTTCTCGGGAGGCCTCGCGGCGATGGGCGCCTTCATGGCGTCGAGGAACCACGAGAGGCTCTCGGCGACGAGGGCGCGCGAGATGGGATGGTCGGGGCAGTGACGCTCCAGAAACACCTCGCCGTTGGCCGAGACGTAGCGCACCTCGACGATTTTCTTGCACTCGCGGCAGACCCCTTTGGACTGTGACAGATACTGGAATTCCTCCACTGCTGTGGCTTTCACTAGAGGCCTCCATCGATCACGAAGCTTTGAGCGTTGAGGTAGGAGGCCCGGCTGGAGGCCAGGAAGACGGCGAGCTCTGCGACCTCCTCTGGGGTGCCGGGGCGGCCCATGGCGCAGAACTGGTTGTAGTCGGCGAGCTGTCGCTCGGATGCGCTGGCGCCGATGCCACCTTGGATGAGACCGGGGGTGATCTCGTTGACGCGGATTCCGTAGCGCGACAGCTCCTTGGCCAGGGAGAGTGTGAAGCCTCGGACCCCAGCTTTAGCGGTGGCGTAGTGGACAGGGACCTCGAGAAGTCGGTGTCCGGCGAGGGAGCCGAGGTTGAGGATGACGCCGTGTTTGCGGCGGATCATGCCGCGCACGACGGCCTTTGTGAACAGGAAGAGGCTCTTGAGGTTGACGCTGATGGTCTGGTCCCAGTCGTCTTCGTCGATGAGGGCGAAGGGCATGACCTGCGAGAGGCCGACGTTGTTGACGAGGACGCTGATGGGGCCTAGCTCGGTTTCGACTCTTTGGACGAAGGCGGAGATGGCGGCCGCGTCGGTGCCCTCGACCTGCTGGAAGAGGCAGCCTTCACCGAGCTCGGCGGCGAGGGTGTGGGCGCGCTCCTCGCCTTCGTGGTAGGTGAAGGCGACCTTCGCGCCATCGCGCGTGGCGGCCCGGCATATGGCGGAGCCGATGGAGCCCGAGCCGCCGGTGACGACGAGGATTAGGTCTTTGAGTGGGGGGGTCAAGGGGGACATGAAGCCTCCGATCCTGTCAGACAGTGCTCAAGAACTCGCAGCCAAGGAAGGCGGAGAGTCGTGCAACCCGAAGGGTTGCGAGCAGGATGCGAGCAACAACATTTGTCGGCGATAACTATCGTGGATTCTTCGTCACGTCGACCATAAAAAAAGGCCCGCGTTGGCGGGCCTTTTTTAGGAGCGATTGGGTTTCAGTCGTTGGCTACGAGCTCAGCGGGTGAACTCGAGGCTCCAGCTGTTGAGCGTTCCGGTGTCGCCGCCGACGTCATCGATGACGGCGAGGCTCCAGTTGCCCTTCAAGGCGCTGCCGTTGAAGGTCGAGTAGGTGAAGGACTTCTTGATGTCGTCGGCGGAGCCGCCCTCATGGGTGTGGACTGCCTGAGTCTGACCATCGTGCATGAGGCTGATGGTGACGTCGCCGATGTAGGTATGGGTGACATCGACGGTGAGCTTGAGGCCCTTGATGGTGCCGGTATCGGTGACGGCGATGGCGGAGCTGATGCCCTTTGCGTCCTCGTCTGGGATGGCGACGGGGGTGGTGTTGGAGACGGTCACGAGGTCGGGCGTGACGGTGGTGGTGCCGGCACCGACGTGCAGGGTGAGGTTCTTGATGGAGCCGGTGTCACGTGCAGCGGTGTCGGTGACGGTGAGGAGCCAGTCGCCCTTGGTGGACTTGCCGTTGAAGTTGCTGAGTTCGTAGCTCTCGTTGATGTCGTTGTTGCCGCCGCCTTGCTTGTCATGGAGGGTGACGGAGACGCCAGCGTGCTCGAGGACGACCTTGAGGTCGCCGATGTAGGTGTGCTCAATGGCGAGCTTAGCAGTGAAGGAGGAGATCACGACGTCGTCGGCGACGGTGAGGGTGTGCTTGACGCCAGCGGGCTTGTTATCGGGGATCTTGACGTCGACGTCACCGCCGAAGGTGAGGACGGCCTCGTCGACGGGCTCGGTGACTTCGGTCTTGAGAGAGAGGTCGAGGAGCTGCTTGACCTGACCATAGCTGACGTTGGGGTTGCCGCCAGCGTAGCGCAGTGGGAGCCAGAGGAAGTCTGGGTGGGTCTCTTGGGTGTAGCCGATCCATTCGCCGCCGACGACCTCGCCGGTTCCTTTGAGTTCGAGGATCATCTCGTAGTGGTCGGTGCGGGTGAAGCGCTCGATGCTGCGGGTCAGGACGCCGTTGTTGTCGTTCGACGCTTCGGTGATGTAGTCGGTGTCCATCTTGACGTAGCGCCAGCTCTTGACCTCGGGGCTGTTGTACTGCTTGGCGTAGGCCTCGCCAGCCTTGCCTTTGAGGAGCGTGATGGCTTCGGCTTCGGTGAGGGTGCGCTCTTCGAGGATGCGATAGCCGAGGACGGGCTGATTCCAGACTTGGTAGCCGGCGGTGCGGTCTTCGGCGAAGGCGCGTTTGCGGATACCGAGCATGTTGGTGATGACGACGTAGAAGGCGCCGGCGTTGGTGTCGCGGCACTCGTCGGCGGTGATGCGACCGGTGTCTTTGTCGCGCACGATCTCTTTGGCGTTGCAGCGTCCGCCGAGCATCAGGGCGGAGCTGCGGTCGTAGGAGGTGATCATGAGCGCTTTGATGTCGCTGACGGTGAACTCGACGCCATTGACGGTGACGGACTTGGCGGGCTCTGGTTCGAGGATGGCTGCCGGAACCCAAGCGTGGCAGAGGCCCCACCAACTCTCCATGCCGTCGTAGTCGCCGGAGTCATTACGGCACTCGTCGATTTTTCCATCGTTGTCGTTGTCGACGCCGTCCCGGGCCTTGAAGTTACCCTTGTTCTTGTGCTGCCAGATGGCGGCCTTGCCGAGCTGGGCGTAGTAGTCGTCCTTGCGGTTCTCGACGAGGTCGTTCATGCCGCAGTCGGCGCTCAGGTCGAGTGGCTTGAGGTCCATGTTGGGGACCCACGCATTGAAGGCCTGGTCGTACTTTTCTACGGGAGAGAGTTGGTCCTGATAGCGGACGTTGGTGGAGTCCTCAACCGTGGCCCAATAGTCTGATGGCCAAGGGAGCTGTTCCGCGCGTCCGACGGTGTTCGCTTTGAGCGTGTCGTACTTGTACTCGAAGGCGACCTCGAAGTGGCGCGGGTCGTTGGTGTGGTTCCAGGCGTCTTCTTTGCCTGCGCCTGGCTTGCCGTCTTCGACGGTGGTCTTGGGCTGCGCAGCAGTGGGGTCGCTGGTCTCTTCGCTGCAAGCCACGAAGGCGAGCGAGAGGGCGACGACGAAGAGGATTCCAGCAAGTTTTTTCATAGGTCCTTCCTACGGTGACCGAGTCTGACTCGGTGTGGTCTCAATCGAGGGTCGCCCCGCATTCGCCGGCCACTGGGAGCTTCGTGTGGTGATCGCTCCACGGCGTGCCCCGAGTTTTTTCGCGATTTCGTGAACGCGCAGAGAACCTAGGCGAAGTGCTCTGGGGAAGCAAGAACTATCCGTTGTCACCGTTGTCACCCACGTCTTCTGGGCCCGGCAACGACGTCACGGGGGGGCTGGGGTTGCCGTCGTCGACCTTGACCGCCGAGCTTCTCTCGTCGGGCACGAACGTCTCGAGCCTGACTGTCGGAACCCGACCCTCCTCGAAGACGGCAAACAGTGCGTTGCGCAGGCCAACGACGAGTCGCGTCTGCGAGCCTTTGGCGGTGACCGGCGCCCAAGTGCCCGTGTTGATGTACTGCACCCCGGGGACCAGCGGGATGCACTCTGGGTGGTGGCTGTGTCCAAAGGTGATGACTGGCACCGGCAAGAGGCGCCCGATGCGTCGAGCGTTGTCGGCGGCCTGTCGCTCGGCGGAGAAGACCGTCTCTCCATGCGCGAACCACTCGTAGATCAAGTAGAGCAGCGGGAAGCAGCTCAAGGGGACCATCAGCTTGATCCAGAGCGGGATCGGGAGCAACGCCAAAGTGATGGTGCCAGCCGTCAGTATGCCAGCTAGGATGGCCCGATCGATCCAGAACTCCCGAACCATACGATAGAGCCGGTTGGTGATGGGCATTCGTTTGAGGTTGTCCAACGCCACAAGGGTGTCGACGGGGATCTTCGTTCGCGCCGAGAGGGCTGCCCGCTTCTCGGTAAGGTCTGGGGGATGAAGGGTGATTTCCCTGCGCGTCCAGAGCAGTCGAGCCAAGACGACAATGCTGCCCCAGGCCCAGGCCCAGACTAGACCTCTGCGAGTGAACGCGTAGTGTTTCAGCCAGTGGTGCACATAACGAAAGACGTTGAGGATGTAGTCCGTCGCGTGGGGGTTGAAGAAGCCCATCTGGCTCATCAACCGTCGATTGGACAAATTGCCCATGGGCAGGGCGATTCGCCGCGGGTTTTCGGTGTCGATAAACGGATGCATCACATAGCGAAACGACGAGTAGTAGTCGTACTGACTGCCGTGCTCGGCATAGATTTGGCCGGGCACGTAGAAGAACCAGGACTCGAACTGTAGGTGGCCGGCGTCGAAATCGACGGACTGGCGCCGTGCTGAGTCGCGTAGGGCCCGCTCGAAGGCGTCGCGGACCGCGTCGAAGTTCATCTCGGGGTCGTGATTTCCGAAAACGTAGACCAGCGTGTGACCGCAGGCCACGAAACGGGCGAAGGCATCGACGAGCTCAGGATGCTGCTGGAGGACCAGCTCGAGCTTCCATACCGACTTTGCCTCGGTCCCCCTGAGCCCCGCTTTGCGTTCGCGCCGAGTCAAATGCCAGGGTGGGTCGTCGGGAACGGCGCAGACCAAATCGAAATCGATGATGTCGCCGTTGAGCACCAAGAAACGCCGGTCATCCGCGGCCCCGTCCGCCTCGAAGGAGGCCAAAAGCTCGCTGAGCTCCTTATCGTAACGAAAGCGCGAATGCTTGTAGTAGCGCCAGCCGTCGTCGTTGTCTTCGATATCGGAGAGGTGGAGGTCAGAGACGACGAGGTAACGTTGTGCCATTTCGAGTTCGACGGTGGGAGGGTCTCAGGATCGAACCGACTCGCTCATACTATCCGATCCACATTAGTGCGGCGAGCGACCCCATGAAAATACAGCAGGCGTCAGGTCGAGCGAGATCGCTTGCCAATCTTGAGCGGGTTTTTCGCGCGCTCTTGCGCTCGCGATAGGATTTCGCTCGCTTCGCAGGACAGAGGTGGCTCGAGGCGAGCCCCCTCGCGCCCTTGCGCTCGCGATCGCGCACGGAATACCATGCCGCCCAAGAACGACGACGGCGCTTCGAGGGGATCGGATTTCCCGCGCTGCTCGGCACCTAGCCGGCTCGATGCGAGCCGGCTGCGTCTCAACGCGATGCGACCAAAAGGGGGGAGCATGGGCAAGACGCTCTACTGGATTCAAGGGGGGGCCTGCGGGGGCGACACGATGTCGCTGCTCAACGTGGAGTCTCCAGACATCTTGGAGTTGTTCGCCATCGCGGACCTCGAGGTGCTCTTTCACCCATCGTTGTCCAACCCATCACCCAAAGAGCACCGTGAGTTGCTGCGGGCGTTGAGCTCCGGCCAACGACGTTTGGACATTTTGTGCGTCGAGGGGGCGGTGATCCGTGGCCCTGGTGGTACGGGGATGTTCGACACCATGGCTGGCCAGCCGAAGAAAGACATCATCTGGAAGCTCGCCTCGAAGGCGGAGTTCGTCATCGCCGTAGGGACCTGCGCGTCGTTCGGTGGCATAGGCGTAAAGGGAGAGATCGAGGCGACGGGCTTGCAGTTCGAACAGGGAGCCAAAGGGGGCTTCCTCGGCGCCGACTTCCGAACCCATGCTGGACATCCAGTGCTCAACATCCCCGGCTGTCCCGCCCACGGTGAGGCCTTGGCGGGCGCGCTCGGCACCCTATGCCTCGGGCAGCTGCCCAGCTTGAACGAGCTCAACGCCCCCGACGAGTGGTTCGGACTCCTCGTGCACCAAGGCTGCGTCCGCAGCGAGTACCACGAGTACCGGGTCGAGGAGCACGACTTCGGCGAACGAGGTTGTCTGTTCTTCTTCCTCGGTTGTCGCGGCCCAATGACTTCAGGACCCTGCAACAAACTCCTGTGGAACCGTCGCAGCACCAAGACGCGCGTCGGCGTCCCCTGCTTCGGGTGCACCGAACCGACCTTCCCGCAGGTGACCCCATTCTTCGAAACTCCGTCCATCGTCGGAGTGCCGGTCGAGCTGCCGGTGGGCGTCGATCGCGCACACTACCTCGCCTACAAGGACATGGCCGCAGCGGCCGCGCCCGAGAGGCTCAAGACACGAAAGACCAAGGTCTGAGCACGCAGTGCGCGCGCGAGCGACTCGGTCCACCCCTGCGCGCCTGAGCCAGGGTTTCCCGCGACACACCTCATGAAGACGACCTCGCACCGCCTTTCCCGCCAGGAGCGCGCGGCGAGGTCGTAGAAGATTAGAACTTCGGAGACGGCACATGGCTCGAAAAATCGAAATCGACATCCCCATGAACCGTGTGGAAGGGGATCTCGAGGTGCGGGTCGAAATCGAAGACGGAAGAGTCACTCAAGCCTGGTGTTCTGGAACGATGTACCGCGGCTTCGAGCAGCTCCTGCGCGGACGCGGCGCCAAAGATGGGCTGGTGTTGACCCCGCGCATCTGTGGCATCTGCACCACCAGTCACCTTACGGCCGCGGTCTTGGCCTTGGACGAAATCAGCCAAGTCAAGGTGCCGACCAATGCGCTCTGGGTCCGCAGCCTCGTGCACGCCGTGGAGCACGTTCAAAGCGACGTGCGGCAGATGGTCTTGATGGTCGCGCCGGACCTGGTGAACCCCCATTTCTCCGCAAGTCCTAGCTACGCCGAGGCGCTCGCCCGTTACGCGCCCTTGTCGGGCACGAGCGCTATCGCCGTGATCCAGCAGACCAAGCGAGTGCTCGAGATCGTGGCCATCTTGGGCGGGCAGTGGCCCCACTCGTCGTTCATGGTGCCAGGCGGCATCGTGTCCAACCCGACCTCAGGCGACCTTCTGCAATGTGGCCATCAGCTGCAGGAGTACACCCGTTGGTACGAGCGTTTCGTTCTGGGCTGCTCGATTCAGCGGTGGCGAGAAGTCACCTCCCTCGAGTTGCTGGAGCAATGGCTCGAAGAGAGCCCAGACCACCGCGACGGTGAGCTGGGGTTCTTCCTGCGCTACGGCCGCGAGCTGGGTCTGCACACCCTCGGCGTCGGTTGTGGTGCGTACCTCAGCGCCGGCGGGCTGGAGATCCCGACCGGCGATTCGAGTGCCCGCTTCGTCCGAGCTGGCTTCTCTTCCGACGCAGGTCTCGAAGAACTCGATCACGCCCACATCGCCGAGCACATCGAGCATTCCTGGTTCGTCGGCTACGAGGGGGGAAGACACCCCTACGCCGGCGAGACCACGCCGTATGCGACGGGAGGCGAGGGCAAGAAGTACTCTTGGGCGAAAGCCCCCCGCTACAAGAACACCGTGGTGGAGACCGGTCCCTTGGCCCAGCGCCTCGTGGCCAAGGATCCACTCTACGAGAGTTTGCTCGAGGCCTACGGACCGTCTGCGCTGGTTCGGCAGCTGGCTCGATTGGCCCGACCCGCGACGCTGCTGCCCGAGATGATGACTTGGCTGCGGGCCATTCGTCCGGACCAGGAATGCTACGTCCGCCCCGAACCCCTCGTGAGGGGGCGCGGTTGCGGTCTCACGGAGGCCAGTCGAGGTGTGCTGGGACACTGGGTCCAGATCGAGGACGGCAAGATCGACCGCTATCAGATCATCACTCCGACGGCCTGGAACGCATCCCCCCGGGACTCCGACGGCAAGCCGGGCCCCATCGAACAAGCCCTGGTCGGAGCGCCGGTCGCGGACCTCGATAACCCGGTAGAGCTGGGGCTTATCGTACGTTCGTTCGATCCATGCCTCGTCTGTACCGTGCACGCCGTGACCCGCGATGGGGCGGTCGGGCACTACCGGCTGGGGCTCTAATGCCAGCGACGTCCGTCCACGCGCGCATCGTGTGTGTTGGGAACCGGCTCTTTGACGGCGATCAGGTGGGCCCGAAGGTCTATGACCGTTTGCTGGCGGGCGGGATCGAGCCGGGTATCGAGCTCGTGGACGGCGGGACCGCAGGGCTAAGACTGCTGCGCAGCTTTGACGATGTGCAGAGGGTGGTCATCGTCGACACCGTGGTCGGTTTCGGTGCGCCCGGTAGTCTGCATTGGCTGTCGGCGGCGAGTGTGGCGGAGCTGGCGGCCCCCCAAGACGGACACAGCGGCGGGGTGCCTTATCTGATCGCGGCCCACCTCTTGGTCAATGGGCCGGGGCGCGCGAAGATCGAGGTGCTGGGAGTAGAGCAGGGGGCTTCGGACTGGCAAGTCCAAGCCGCATGCAAGGCAGTCATCGAGAAGGTGAGGGGAGCCGCGAATGCAGAGAGGCCGGCGGGCTCGGCTCGAAACGCGCCTATACCCATCTGAGATTATGAGAGGTTGATGACGTGAAAAGCCCCACGCAGTCCAACGAGCTGAGAGTTCTCGTCGACACGATCGAGGCCCTGCGGGACGAGAACTGTCGGCTTATCGAAGAGGTCAAGGTCGCGCGCCGCTCGTCGCAGATCACGGCCGACATGGTGGTCGAGCAGTTCTCGAAGCTCGGCGCCTACCACGAGCGACTCGAAGACCAGGTACGCGTCGAGAAGGACCTTCGCAACAGCCTCTCCGACAAGCTCAAAGAGGGCGAGCTGCGGGAACGCGAGCTCGACCTGGCGCGCTCCGCGGCTGAGGCCGCGAACCGCACCAAGAGCACGTTCCTTGCGAACATGAGCCATGAGCTGCGGACCCCGCTCAACGCCATCATCGGTTACAGCGAGCTTCTTGAGGAAGAGGCTGCCGACATGGAAGAAGGGACCCTGGTCATCCCCGACCTGAAGAAGATCCGCTCCGCTGGCAAACACCTGTTGGCGCTGATCAACGACATCTTGGACCTCTCGAAGATCGAGGCTGGCAAGTTTGAGCTGTTGCCCGAGTTCTTCGATGTCGAGCTGGCGGTGAAGGACGTCCTGACGACCGTGCTCCCCCTGCTCGAGAAGAACAACAACCGCGTCGAGTTGACCTGCGCGCCAGACACTGGGCAGCTCAAGGCCGACCTGGTGCGAGTTCGCCAGTGCCTGTTCAATCTCATCTCGAACGCCTCGAAGTTCACCGAGGATGGCGTCATCAGCATCGAATTGAGCCGACGCAGAGGAGAGACCCGCGACTGGATTGTCTGTCGCATCTCGGACACCGGCATCGGCATGAGCGAGGAGACGCTCGCCAAGCTCTTTCAGCCCTTCACCCAGGCCGACGACACGGCGACACGCAAATACAAGGGCACTGGGCTTGGCCTGACGATCACCAAGCGATTCATCGAGCTGATGGGCGGCGACATCGTCGTGGAGAGCACCTACGGCATGGGGGCCACGTTCCAGTTCGAGCTGCCGGCGAACAGCGAGGCCAAGATGAGCGCTGCGGCCGCGATCGAGTCGGCCCCCTCCACCGCCGAGTGGACGCTTCTGGCGATCGACGACGACCCCGACGTTTTGGAGTGGTTGCGCCGCACGCTCCCGCCCGAGGAGTTCCACGTCATCACGGCGACCAACGGCGTGCAGGGGCTGCAGCTCGCTCGCCAGCACATCCCGGACGCCATTGTTCTGGACATCATCATGCCCGAGATGGACGGCTGGGAGGTGCTCAGCGCCTTAAAGTCCGACCCAGTGCTCTGCGAGGTGCCAGTGGTCGTTGCCACCCTCTACGAGAACCGCGGCATGGGCTTCGCCCTTGGCGCCGCCGACTACCTCACGAAACCGATCGACCGCTCGCTGCTGGTCAAAGTGTTGGAGCGGGTGTGTATGGGCGACGGAGCAGCGCGGCGGGTTCTCATCGTCGAGGACGACGAGGCGGCGCGGGAGACCATGCGGCGAACGCTGCAGGAGAACTGGCACGTGAGCGTGGCGGAGAACGGGAGGTTGGCCCTCGAGGCGCTCGATGAGACAGACCCCGAAGTGATCTTGCTCGACCTCATGATGCCCGAGATGGATGGCTTCGAGTTTCTCGAGCGCATCCGCGCCCTGCCGCGCTGGAGCCACGTTCCGGTCATCGTGGTGACCGCGAAGGAGCTGACGGGGGCCGAGCGCACGATCCTGCAATCGCAGACCGAAAAAATCGTGGAGAAGGGAAGCTACCGAAGGCGCGACTTGCTCAGCGAGATTCGGCGGGTGACGTCGAACCGGCGGCGGGCGTTGGCGGCGCAGGCGGCTCTCGAGGTCTAGCCGCGTCAGGTGATGTGGGGCCTAAAAGATCGACGGCATCAGTGGCGAATACTCGTCTTCCTCCAGGAGCTCCCAGCCCTCGCAGGTGGACTCGATGGGGCGAAGAGCGGCGGCGAGGAGCTGCGCCCACTTGTCGATGGTGTCGGGACGGTCGGTGGGGGACTTGGCGAGTCCCTTGGCAAAGGCGAGGTCGACCTCGTCGTCGAGCTCGGGGACCAGCGATGAGAGCGCTGGCGGTGCCTCTTGTACGATGTCGATGACGATGGCGAAGATGTCGGTGGCCAGCGTGATCTTGCGGCCGCTGAGCGCCTCGAACGCCAAGGCGGCCAGCGAGAAGATGTCCGAGCGGGCGTCGATCTTCTTGTTCTTGATCTGCTCGGGCGACATATAGGTGGGCGTCCCGAGCAACTGGCCGGTCTGGGTCAGGCCGACGTTCTTGTCGAGCTCCTTGGCGATGCCGAAGTCTAGGACCTTCACGGTGAAGTCACCCTCATCGAGGGGCAGGATGAAGAGATTCTCGGGCTTGATGTCTCGGTGCACGAGCCCGGTCTTGTGAGCGGCGTGCAGGCCTGCAGCGGCTTGCGAGATCAAGCTGGCGACCTGTTCGGCCGTGCCGCGTCCTTGGGCCTTGAGGATGCCGCCCAGATCGCGTCCGTCCAGCATCTCCATGACGATGAACATCGCGCCGTCGTCCAGCTCGCCCGAGTCGAAGACGGCGATGACGTTGGGGTGCTGGATCTTGGCGACGAGCTTGGCCTCGACCTCGAAGCGTCTGAGGATCTCGTTGTCGTCGAAGTGCTCGGACTTGATGATCTTGATGGCGACGCTGCGCCCCAGCCGCTCGTCGACCGCTTCGAAGACGGTGCCCATGCCGCCTTCGCCCAGAATCCGCACGAGCCGGTAGCGGTCCATGATGCGATAGGGCAGGACGCGTGGGGAGATCAGTCGGACGCCATCCGCCTCGCAGGTCTCGACGAGGTGGCTGTAACAGCGGTCGCAGATGGGGCAGGTGTGGAGCAGCTCGATGCCTTTGTCGATGAGCTCGTTCTGCGCTTCTCGACGGCGTTGCTCGGCGTCGAGCAGCTCGGCCTGCATGCGGCGCAGCTCGAGGGCTCCTCCCAGGTGTCGGGCGAATTGCCCCACCAGATGCAGCTCGTGGTCGCGCCAGCGGACCTTCTCGCCGCGCACCTCCAGGCAGCCATAGAGCTGTCCGGTGAGGCCGGCCACCGCGAAGAGGGCGCCATCGGGAGGGATGAACTTGTGTCCGCCGGTGGCGCCGAGAAACTCCACATCGACGAGGCGAGGCGGGGCGTTGGGCGGAGTCCCTACCGCAGACAGCTCACCATCCTCGAGCAACCAGAAGGTGACGTGGCGCGCGTTGACCATGCGCCCGACCTCCTGGCAGAGCGGCTCCGCCCAGGCCGAGATGTCTGGCGCCGCAGCCGGATCGGAGAAGCGCAGCAGCTGCCCTTGAGCGTGGTCGAGCCGCTCGTTGAGGTGAGTGATGTGGTCGTGGGCTTCCTTGAGGGAGAGCTGGGTGTTGACGCGGGCGAGCACGATGTCGAAGTCGAGCGGTTTGGTGACGTAGTCGTTGGCTCCGAGCTTCAGGGCTTCGACGACATCGGCGCTGCCGTCGAGGGCGGTGGCCATGATGATGGGGAGCTGGGCGGGGCTGTAGTCCTCTCGCAGGATCGTGAGCACGGTGAGGCCGTCGATTTCGGGCATCATGACGTCGAGCAGGAGCAAGTCGTAGTCGCCGCGCTCGACCATCTCGAGCGCTTTGGCGCCCCCTTCGGCGACGTCCACGTCGAACGCCCGTTGCTGCAGTCGGCGGGCGAGCATCTCACGGTTTTGTGGGTTGTCATCGACGACGAGGATCGAGCGCCGCCCGGTCTTGAGCTGATGGACCTTTGCGGCTTGGTTGACCGTGGTGTTGAGCTTGCTAGGGAGCAGCTCCGACAACGGGCCTGGAGCGCTCGGTTTCGCGCTCGTGCCCAACCTGGCGAACCCCTCGCTGCTCTTCCTCGAGGTCGTCGGAGCGCGAAAGGAGCGCGTCTCTTCACAAGCGTCTCCCACGTCGAGAAGTTTTTGGGGTGTCTTGGCAACGAGCTCGCTCGAAGCGAGGGAGTTGACGGGCTTCTCGGGTCGGGTCTGTAGGGCGGGGGCCGGAAAGAACGCGTCGAAGTCCGCCGTCAGCTCGTCGACCAGGCCCAGCAGCTTCCATCCCGCCTTCTCGATCTTGCGCAGATCGCCGACGAAGTGCTCATAGCCGAGGTCTTCGGCCTCCTCCTTGAGCATCGCCGCGAAACCGATGATCTGGTTCAGCGGCGTGCGCAGCTCGTGCCGGAGTTTTCTCGGACCCTCTTTTCTCTCGCTCTTGGGGCCGTTCTCATCGGTCATTGCGGCGTCACCTCTAAGTCGAACAGTTCCACGAGACTATCGCGAACGATGGCTCGCGACAATCCATGGTCGAACCGCAATAGTGAGTGGTCGCCGGCAGCCCCAACGAAACGGCGTCGAGGCGGTAGTCATCGGTCTGCGCATTCTTGATGCCAAGTCGGACCTCGCCTTTCGCGAGAGCGAGCAGGGTGCTAGTGTAACGCTTCACATGTGACCATGCTTATGGGCGTGGCTTTTCAGGGAGGCAGGGCTCTGCCCTGGCCCGCCGGGGGACTTTGTCCCCCGGACCCCCAATGACTTTCTTCTTTTCTGTAATCAACAACATGCCGGTATTTTTGAAGAATTCGTGGGGATTGGGGGCGCTCCTTGCAGCCAAATAAACATGGAGATTCATGACGGTTTACACTAGTTTGGAAACACGACCTTCTCGCAGAAGAATAGCGTGGAAGCGGGGCGATGTGGTAGACCTCCCTCCAATCGAGCGCACCAACGTTCTTCTGTAGAGACCCACCCGAGGCTTCTGCGCAAGCAGCGCGTGTGTGCACAGAAAGAGTTCTCTCTCCTGCGGTCGACCACGAGGTGGTCTTCGGCCAGCGGATATTGGGGGATGGGGATGGCAAAGATTCTCCTGGTTGAAGACGATGAGATGAATCGCGACATGTTGAGCCGCCGACTGGTCCGACGCGGCCACGAGATCACCATCGCCGTCGATGGACAACAGGCGATCGACATCGCCAACATCGGGGACTTCGAGGTCATCTTGATGGACATGAGCCTGCCCATCATCGACGGCTGGGAGGCGACCCGTCGATTGAAGGCCTGCCCAGCGACCAACGGCACGCCCATCATCGCCCTGACGGCTCACGCCATGGCCGGCGACGAAGAGAGAGCGCTCAGCGCCGGCTGCGATGACTACGACACGAAGCCCATCGACCTGGCGCGGCTGTTGCGCAAGATCGAAAGCCTGACGACCTAGTGTAACGCTTCACATGTGTCCGTGCTTATGAGCGTGGCCTTTCAGGGAAGCAGGGCTCTGCCCTGACCCGCCGGGGGACTTTGTCCCCCGGACCCCCAATGACTTTCTTTTTTCTGTAATCAACAACATGCCGGTATTTTTGAAGAATTCCTGAGGATTGGGGGGCGCTCCTTGCAGTCAATAAACATGGAGAGTCATGACGGTTTACACTAGCTGCGGTCCCCTCCCCCGAAACGGGTCCGAGGCGGGAGAGGGGGTCCGACTTTTGTTGTCGCTGTTGGTTCTGCAGTGGCCTATGCGGACCGTAGCCAAATTGCCTTCGTTCGAAGCCTCTGCGGCCGAAAGCCCGCCAGAATCCGCTTCGTCCGAAGCCTCTGCGGCCGAAAGCCCGCCAGAATCCGCTTCGTTCGAAGTCTCTGCGGCCGAAAGCCCGCCAGAATCCGCGTCGAACGGCGCCAAAGCCGCCGGCAGCGCGAATAGAGGGCGAAGGAGACGGCTGACCGCAGCAGACGTCTCACCGTCGGGATCAGACAGCGCTTGCGTCGAGCAAAAAGCCCGACCACAGCCCGCCAGAACCGGCGTCGTCCAACTTTTCAGCTCAGCAATCCCTGCCGCAGACGATCTTGCCGTCGGCACACACGGTCGCGTCGCCGCTGTAGCAGTTCGGAATTGTGCATCCCGCACCCGTGCAAGAGAGCGTGCAGGACGCGGTGCCCTCACACGTCACGGTGCACCCTTCGGTGCACTTTACGTCGCACACCGACTCGCCAGAGCACGTCGCGGAGCTCGTTGCCCCGAGCTCGAATTTGCAGTCACCTTGCTCGTTGCACGTGGCGGCTGAGTTGCTCCCCGCCTTGAGTTGGCACTTGGTCGTGCCGCCACAGACCAATTTGCTGCTGTCGCCGCCGTTGCCTTTGCAGTCCGCGCCGTCGGCGCAGGTCACATCAACGCTTGCGGTGCCGGAGACGTTGCACTTCGCGGTCGCATCGCACGCGATGACACAGGGGCCGTCGCACGACGCGTTGCAGTCGCTGCCAGAGCACGAACAGGAGCCTGCCTCGGTGCAGGCGCAATCGCCACCACTGCACGTCACGAGCGAAGGAGATGCGGTGTTCTCGTCGTCACATCCAGCCGAGAGCATGAGCATCAGGACCAAGAACAAGGAAATCAACCTCATAGCGACACCTCTTGGCGACGTTCTGTTGGAGGGAACTCTCGAAGATCGGATCGTACCAGCTCAACAACCGCCAAACCACTGCCCGCGACTGCGTCTTCGACGACGACGGGGCCAATGACTGCGACGCAGGTCAGCACCGATCTGGACGGCAACGGCAAGGCGTCCGCGTTGGCGCGCACGCGACCGGGCTGAGCGTTGACGTTCGGGGTCCTCATGGCGTTCCCGCGTGGTGGCTCGGTCCCCATCAGCGAGTCCACCCAAGTGCGACGAGCAGGACAGTGAGGATGGGTAGGCGCAAGTTCTCTTCTCCGTTTAGGCTCCGCATCAAAGATCGAGGCTTAGGCCTTGCAAACCTCGAGGTCTCTCACCCGGGAAAAGGTCCGGCACGGACCCGCTCTGGGGCGGCCTTGTCGCGGTGCCCGAGCGTTCGTCGGCACACCAGAAGCCAGGTCGCTCAACGCTTTGCGAACCCGGCAGTGCGCGATGGCGCGCAAGTGCGCGATCGCGCGTATGAAGGGCGAGGGAGACGGCTGACCGCAGCAGACGTCTCCCGAGGTCGCCCCGCCCGGATTGACGAGAGCTGTGTAGGCGGCTAGGACTCAGCTTGTGTCTCAACATGACCTTGGAGGTCGGGATGCGCAGTCTTCTCCCCGTCTACGTTCTGGTGGTATTGGCGTCTGTGTCGCTGTTCTCCTGCGACGAGAGCGACCCCTCGCAAGACAGCGTTGACGCCTGGTCCGACACCAACCCTGGCGGCAAGGCCGACAGCCCTGCGCAGGCCATGGCCCTCAACGCTGCGGCGGGCGGCCTCGTGCTCTATGAGGTCCAGGCCCGCACCGCCAACGCCTGTGATCCGCAGCTCGGTGCCGACTGGCAGCGCACGGCCTGCCTGCAGAAGGTCGCACCGAAGGTCAAATACCAGGCGGAGACCGGCTCCTGCTCGACCATCGCGGACCTCGAGCGTATTCGCCTCGGCACCCTCGACGACCTGCTCGAGGACACCGCCGACTACCGCGAGGGCATCACCGTCCGTTACATCGACGAGAAGGTTGGCGCCAACGCGCTGTGGCTCATGCCCATCTTCCCCAACAACGCGACCTGGGAGCTCCCCAGCGCCTGCGACAACTTGGGTTCGCCCTACGCCGTGCGTGACTATATGCACGCTCGGGGAAGCCTCGGGCGAGCCTGCAGCCTGGCCGAGCGCGACGAGAGCTCGGCGGAGCCTTGTTGGGCCGACGACTCGTTGGACGCCGTCATCGCCGAAGCGGCCTCACGCCACATGACCGTCCTTCTCGACGTGGCCTTCAATCACTTCGGTCACAACTACCTCTACTACGACACCAAGGGGGCCGTACCAGTCCACGAGCGGCTCGCCGCAGGGGCCTCCTACGAGAAGTTCTGGGACTTCGAGGCGACCTACGACGATGCGTTGCTCTATCCCGACGTGCTCGACGCGTCCGCCGAGCTCGACCAGCTCGTCGCCGCTAGTTCGGCAGAGGCCAAGCGTTTCAAGGAGTTCGAGGCGCGGTGTCCCAACCTGAGCGGTCAGCACTTGGTGCGCGCGTTCTCCATGTGGCGAGTCACCACCGACGCCGAGCGGAAGGACTTCTCCTGCAACGCCGAAACCCTCGAGCAGGGTGTGCCTGGCTTCTTTTTGGGCGCCAACCGCTGGGATCCTGCGAAGAGTGCCTCGGATACCTACTCGAACGAGTGGCGCGACGTGAAGTTCCTCTACCACCAGCAAACGAATGCTGCGTACTCCGAGACCTTCCTGCGCAACCGCGAGTACCTCTTCCGGGTGCTCAACACCTGGGTCTCGCGTGGCGTAGGCGGGTTCCGCTTGGACCACAGCGCGGAGTACACCAACGGACTGGCCGCCATGGAGTGGTACTACATCCTCTCCAAGGTCAACTACTACGCCATGCGCCGCGGGCAGCCGCAGCCCGTCTATCTGGCCGAGGAGTTCTGGGATCAGAAAGAGATCTCCAAGGTGGTCGACATCATGACCGAGGGCTACGTCCACGACATGGCCGGCCGCAACGTCACGAACAAAGACGCTGCCCATGTAGAAGACGTGCTGCGCACGATGGACCGCTTCGGCGGTGAGACCTACGTGATGACGGCGCTGGAGACCCACGACGAGCGCCGTCTGCTCGATGGCGCAGGCTTCGATGCCGAAACCGGCGCGGGCTTCTGGGGCATCGGCGCGGCGACCTGGTCAACCCCCATGCTGCTGATGGGGCAGGAGTTCGGCGAGGCATGGCAACTGAGCTTCCGTCGCTCCGATGTGCTGCGATCCCGCTTCGAGGGGACCGACCAGTTTCGTGCGGACGGTCCGGCCATCACCGAGCTCTACCGCTCCCTGATCGAGGCGCGCTTAGCGCCCGAGAACCGCGCCCTGATCGCTTCCGACCGAGCGTTCTTGCGCACGGCGGACGGGAACATCGATTCGCGCATCCTGGCCATGGTGAAGTGGAGCCAGGATGGCAACGTCGTCTTCGCCTTGCATAATTTGTGGCGCCAGCAAGTGGCACAACGCTACCAACTGCCCGACGGCCTGGGCGACGCCCTGCTCATCGACCGCTCCGCACGCTACCAGCTCGTCGACGTCTTCGGCGGCGAGCCCGTCGCCGCGTGCCTCTCCGGACAAGAACTCAGGGACGGACTGTACGTCGAGATGGCGGCCGAAGAGCGAGTGCAGTGGTTGCGGCTGGAGCTCTGTCCCTGAGCCGGTCTCACTTGGCGAGCTGGATACTATTGCGGTAGGTTCTCCAGCGGTTCAGCCCCATTGATGACCAGGAGGATGACCCCCTCGATGGCGGCCCGCAGACTGGGTTTGAGAGAGAAACGAATGAACACAGCCAACCTGGCTCGCTGGCGGCACCCCCACACCTTCGGGACCGCCGAACGGAAGGGCGCGGAGAGCCGCACGTGGTGGGTGATTGGCCTGACCGCAACGATGATGACCGTGGAGATCGCTGCTGGGATGATCTTCGGCTCCATGGCCTTGCTCGCCGATGGCTGGCACATGGGCACCCACGCGGCGGCACTCGGGATCACCGTCTTCGCCTATGTTTACGCAAGGCGACACGCCGACGACCCGCGTTACAGCTTCGGCACTGGCAAAGTCGGAGCCCTGGGTGGCTTCGCAAGCGCAATAGGCCTCGCCGTCGTCGCGATTCTGGTCTTCGGCGAGAGCGTCATTCGGGTGGCCTCGCCAGTCTCCATCCGCTTTGATCAGGCCATCGCCGTCGCCGTGATCGGTCTCATCGTCAACCTCGTCAGCGCCTTCATTTTGCGCGAGCACCCTCACGAGCATGGCCACAGCCATGACGATGAGCACGCAGAGCACCACCATCACGAGCACCACGACCACAACCTACGTGGCGCCTACTTGCACGTGATGGCAGACGCAATGACGTCGGTTCTGGCCATCGTCGCGCTCATCGCGGGCAAGCACCTGGGCTGGGTCTGGATGGACCCGGCCATGGGGATCGTTGGGGCAATCGTCATCGCGCGCTGGTCCTATGGGTTGCTCCGTGACACAGGCGGCGTCTTGCTCGATGCCGAGGTGCCGTCCGCACGACTCACGGCCATCCGGGGCACCCTCGAGGCCGATGCCGACAACCGTGTGGCGGATCTCCATGTCTGGCGAGTGGGCCCAAGGCACCTCGCCGCCATCGTCTCGGTGGTCAGCGAGGCGCCCCAAGACCCGGAGCATTACAAGGCGCTGCTCGCAACCTACGAAGACCTTGTCCACGTTACGGTCGAGGTGTACGACCGCGGTGAGTCTTGAGCGGCGTCTCCTCGGTGACGGTGGCCTCGGCGTCGAGGGGGCCGCCGAGGTCGTGGAAGACGATGTCGAGCTTGCCTGCGGGCTCGTCGACCACGACCTTTTCGACCAGAGCGCCGCCATCGCAGCCGAGATTATCTGGCTTTTCGTCCAGGCAACTGGCTCGCCATCTTCCACGTGCGGCTCGACGGCAAGGACCTCGACTTCGAGCGCCCCGTCACAATCCACGCCAGCGTCGTCAAAGCAGAGCACGAGCCATGAAGAAACGCCTAGGAACCATCGCGGTGAACCTGTTCGTGCTGGGCGTCCTCGTTTTCGCGGCCGTGCGCTTGTGGCCCCACTCAGACGCCGACACCGCCCACGACGAGCCAGGAGAATGCTCGCTGAACACCTCGCCATGCAGCAAGAATGTCGACGGCCTCGAGGTCCGCCTCGACCTCACTCCGCGCCCCATCAAGCCGTACGTGCCCTTGCAGTTCGAGGTCACCCTCGACGGTGGCCGCGTCGACGTCGACGGCATCGAAATCGACCTGAATATGCCGGCGATGAACATGGGCAAGAACGTCGTCAGCCTGAAAGCCGGTCCCCGCTCCTACCTCGGCACAGGGACCGTGACGGCGTGCGGCAGTGGTGGCACCTTGTGGCGAGCCAAAGTGCTCGTTCCTGGGCACGGCGAGACGGAGTTCCTGTTTGATCTCGTTCGATGAATCGGTCTACGCGCTGATGTTCACCACGGGCTTGCTCGGCGGCGTCGGGCACTGCTCCGGCATGTGCGGGCCGCTGGCCATCGCGCTGGCGCCGCGCTTCGTCGAGCACAAGTGGCGCGCGCAGCTGCTCATGAACCTGGGCCGCCTGCTCGCGTACGCCTTCATCGGCGGCGTCTTGGCCGCGGCCGGCGCCCTGCTGGGCCTGGTCGCCATCGCCGGCCTGCAGGAGGTGACGCTCATCGTCGCCGGCCTGGTCATGATCGTCGGCGGCCTCGTCACCCTCGGCGTCCCTGGGCTCGCGCGCCTCGTTCCCCGTTTGCACTCGCCGTTGAGCGGCGCGCTGAAGCTCTTCGCCAACGCCCGCGGCCTAGGCGCCGCGTTCAGCATCGGCATGTTCTGGGGCCTGCTGCCCTGCGGTCTGCTCTACTCGGCATTCGTCGCCGCCATCGGCGCCGGGGCCGACGCCGGACACCCAGTCTGGGCCTGGCTGAAAGGCGCCTCGATCTTGTTCTTGTTCGGATTGGGGACCCTCCCCACGGTCATGGGCATCGGCGTCGCCGCGTCCTCGATGCGGGCGCGGACGCGCTCGGTGTTGCAGCGATTCGCCGGGCTGATCGTCGTCGTCACTGGCGTCCTCTTCGTCGTGAGGGCGGTGCATGGCTGAGCCATCAATTAGAACTCGTCGAACTCGGCGAGTTCGCGCGCCAGGCGAGCCCGCTGCGTCCCTGCCCGCAAAAGCAGACCCCTGCCACCACTGCCACGAGCCCATCCCGCGGGGGTTGGACGTCGTCCGTGAACAAGGCGAGCAGACGCTGCGCTTCTGCTGCACAGGGTGCCGAGCCGTCTACGCCTTCATTCACGCTGAGGGGCTGGAGTCGTTCTACGCGAAACGCAGCGCCAGCGAGGCCGAGCGCCCTCGCTTCGACGAGGCCGACAGCGCCTACGCCTTCGAAGCTTACGTGCGCGGCGACGGCGAGGAGCGCGAGCTCGACGTCGCCATCGACGGCATCCACTGCGCGTCTTGCGTTTGGCTCAACGAGAAGGTGCTGCTCAAGACCGAAGGCGTGCGCTACGCCCGGGTCAACTACGCGACGCACGTGGCGACGATTCGCTGGGCTGCGGACGAGACCGACGTCGGGACCATCGTCGCGCGCATCCGCTCCACAGGCTACTCGCCCAAGCCCAACGTAGTCTCGGAGCGCAGCGCCAGCCGTCAGTCTGAGAGCCGCGAGTTGCTCATCCGCTTCGGTACCGCCGCCTTCTTCGCGTCGCAGCTGATGATGTACACGGCGGCGCTCTACGCGGGCTACTTCGAAGGCATCTCTGCTGCCACGCGGCGAGTCTTCGAGCTGTTGGGCTTGGGGCTCTCGGCGCCGGTCGTGTTCTACTCGGGCGGGCCCTTCATTCGCAGTGCCTTGCGCGGGCTGCGCGCGCGCCGCTTCGATATGGACGTCCTGATCGCCGTGGGCTCGGTCTCCGCGTACGTCTACAGCGTGGCCCAGTTGCTGCGCGGCCGGGAGGTCTACTTCGACACGGCCGCCATGATCGTGGCCTTGGTGCTGCTGGGCCGTTACATCGAGTCGGTCGCTAAGAACAAAGCCTCGCGCGCCATGGACCTGCTGGCCGAGCTGTTGCCCGCGCAGGCCACGCGGCTGAGCGGCGACCGGCGCGAGCTGGTGGCGGTGTCCGCCCTGCAGCCCGGCGACCGGCTGCTGGTCAAAGTGGGCGAGCGCGTGCCGCTGGACGGCTTCGTCGTAAAAGGCGAGACCGAGGTCGACGTCTCACACCTGACCGGCGAATCGCGTCCCGTCCACCGCGAGTGCGGTGCGGAGGTGATCGGCGGCAGCCTCAACATGGTCGGCGTCATCGAGGTCGAGGTCTCGGTCGTGCTCGCCGACAGCAAGGTCTCGCGCATCGCCAAGGCGGTGGAGGAGGCGCAGCTGCACAAACCTAGGCTGCAGCGCGCTGCGGACGCGCTGGTCGGGGTGTTCGTGCCAGCGGTGTTGACCTTGTCGGTGCTGACGGCCGTGACGCTGGTCGCCCTCGGCGAGGGGCCGGGTGAGGCGTTGCTGCGCGCCATCTCGGTGTTGGTGATCTCGTGTCCGTGTGCGTTGGGCTTGGCGACGCCGTTGGCGGTTATGGTCTTCTCGACGCGGGCGACCGCAGGCGGCGTGCTGGTGCGCTCCGGCGAGACCATCGACGCCCTCGCCCGAGTCAATCGGATTGTGTTCGATAAGACTGGGACGCTGACAGAGGGCAGGCCGGAGCTGCTCGAGGTGCTCGCCGACGACAGCCCAGCGAGTGACGCGGCGTTGTCCATGGCCGCATCGCTCGAGGTGGACTCGGAGCATTCGATTGGTCGGGCGCTGGTGAGGGGGGCGCGGGAGCGCGCGCTGCCGCTCTGGCCGCACGGCGGGCTGAAGGTGGTCGCGGGGCGCGGGGTGGAGGCCACGGTTGAGCGCGACGACGGGACTTCCGAGGTGCGGGTCGGCAGCCGAGGGTTCGTGACCGAGGACGCGCGCGCGACGCGAAATGACCCGCACGGGTCGAAACCTGACCCGCACGGGTCGAAACCTGACCCGCACGGGTCGAAACCTGACCCGCACGGGTCGACGCTCGACCCGGACTGGGACCAACGAGCGAAGGTCTATGAGGCGGGCGGCGACAGCGTGGTGTGGGTCGCTTGGGGCGGGCGTTGTCGGGCTGGCTTCGTGCTGCGCGACACCGTGCGTGCGGAGGCTCCAACGGCGCTGAAGGCGCTCAGGGCGCGGGCGCAACTCGAGGTGCTGAGCGGCGACGACCCCGCGACGACGCAGGCCGTCGCGGCACGCCTGGGGTTGAGTGAGGCGACGGGCGGCGCTTCGCCTTTGGACAAGGCGCAGCGTGTGCGGGCCCTGCAGGCGAGCGGCTGCAGCGTGATGATGGTCGGCGACGGCATCAACGACGCGCCGGCGCTGAGCGAAGCGGCGGTCGGTGTGTCCATGGGGCGCGGGACCGAGATCGCCATGGAGACGGCGGACGTGGTTATCGTCCGAGACGACCTGAGCCGCCTCGAGGAGCTGATGCGCTTGGCCTCCGAGACGCGCTCGGTGATTTGGCAGAATCTGTTCTGGGCGTTGTTCTACAACGTGGTGGCGATCCCGTTGGCGGTGGTGGGGATTCTGCATCCCATTGTGGCGGCGGGCGCGATGGCCGCCAGCTCGTTGCTCGTCGTGCTGAACTCGTTGCGGATTGGCTCTCTGGCGGGCTCCGCGTGGCGCGTGTGACGCAAGCTCTGTCTGAGCCGCGCGGCTGCACGACGTTCTAGGCGGGGACTGCGGCCGGGCTGCGGAGGGCGGGGGCTTCAGAAGACGCGCGTGCTCTCGAGACCTTACTGCCTAGGGACGACACGCACTTTCAACCCACCGCACTCATCACCGCGCGCAAGAAGGCCGAGGCCGAGAAAGCGGCGCTCGAGAACCAACTTCGCCAAGCCCAGAAGCTCGAGTCCATTGGCCGCCTCGCCGGCGGGGTCGCCCACGACTTCAACAACATGCTCGCCGTGATGCTCGGCTACTCGGAGATGGCCCGCAAGAAAGGCGACCTGGCGCGGCCCCTCCACAACGAGCTCGAGGCCATTCACAGCGCTGCCAAACGCTCCGCCGACCTGACTCGGCAACTGCTCGTCTTTGCCTGCAAGCAGCTCGTGAATCCCAAAGTGCTCGATCTGAATGACTGCGTCAGCGCCATGCTCAAGATGCGATGCTCAAGTGGGCAGGTTGTTTCCTGACGACGCCTTAGGCCAAAGACGAGACGCAGCCAGCACGGCGAGTGGTGGCGCTGGATGAGCTGTTTGCGTTGGTTCTGACGTCGTTGCCCTAGAGCGAGGCCTTGGCTGGCGCGGTCTCCACCCCTACTGGCACCTCGTCCTTGATGAGCTTGCGCAGGAACGGGCTCAACGCCAACAGCACCAGACCCACGACCACGGCGCCCCAGCCGAGCTCGCTAAAGAGGGTCGAGTAGACTGGGTTGGTGGTCACCGCGGTGCCAGTGCTGGGCTCGGGCACCATGCCCGAGAAGTCTCCAGCGAAGAGGGAGGCCACGCCGGTCACCATCATCCAGCTTCCCATCATGATGCCCTGGTACTGCCGCGGTGCTAGGCGGCCAATCATGGCATAGCCTACGGGCGAGATCAGCAACTCGCCGATGCTTTGCAAGACGTAGCTCCCGAACAGCCAGACGAAAGCCACTCGCCCATCGCCGCCAGCGACCTCGATGCCCATGGGGAGCGCCAGAAAGCCCAACCCCATGAGCAGCAGCGAGGCCGAGAACTGCCTGGGCACATCGATGTTCCAGCCCTTCTTCCGCAGGCGCACGAAGAGCATCGACATCAGCGGTCCGCCGATGACGATCACCACGGTGTTGATGTTCTGGATCCATTGCGGCGCCACCTCGATGCCCCAGACGTTCAGGTCGACGTTGTTCACCGCGAAGAGCTGCAAGCCGCTGGGCGCCATCTGATACAGCGCCCAAAACACCAGCGAGCCCAACGTGAGGACCAGGTAGACCCACATGTTGTTCTTTTCACGGACGTCGCGGTGCCGCAGCGTCAAGAGGATGAGGCCTACAAAGACGAGCAGACTCACGGCCTTCATGGCCGTCTCGGTCCACTCGGTCTGCAGCAGCGCCCACACGATGGGCACCAAACCGAACAACACTGCCGCGCCGATCCAGAAGCGCAGCCTGAACTGCTTCGGGTCTTTGCTCATCAGAGGCGTGTCTACGTCGGCCAACACTTTCCAGTACACGACGGCCAGAACGATGGCGAAGAAGTTCCCGATGGTCGCGAAGAGAAAGAGGCTGCGGTAGTCCTCGACGAGCTGGAAGTGCCCAGCCACCGCAAAGCCAATGAAGAAGCCGATGTTCATGCCGGCGTAGTTCCAGATGAACGCGCCTTCACGCCTCGGATCGTCCGCCTTGAAGCGCTGAGTGAGCATCATGTTGAGGCAGGTGACGTTCAGGCCGCTGCCCGTGAGGAAGAGCGCCAGGCCCCAAAACAGCAGTGGCGCAGTCCCGCCCGCGATGGAGCCGCAGCCCAGCACCTGGAGCGCCATACCGCCCACGAACAGGTTGCGGTTGCTCAGGAACCGCCCACCTAGGTAGCCGCCGAAGAGATGCAGGCCGTAGTTGAAGGCGCCGAACACGCCGAGGATCGTCGCCGCTTCCTTGGCGGTGAAGTGCAGGTGGTTCGTTGAATACAGCATGAGCGTCGAGTACAAGACCGCGAAGCCCAGCGTGGAAAACATCTGAACGAAGAAGAGGACTCCGGCGCCCTCAGGGATGGTCGAGAGTCGCTGCCGTATTGATTTCACTGAAGCTCCAACTCAGAAGAGAGCCCTGCGGGCTGTCGAGGGGCCGGGGTCCGTCCGGCTGACCTGATCTCGCCTCGGGAAAATACTGATGAGGCCTGACGGAGGCAAGCAGCATTGCGCCGCCACCGAACTCGCGACGTTGTGGCACCAGCGCGTCGGTCCCGAGTCGCACAAGAAAACTGCCCGAAAGGAATCAAGACCATTCGTTGGCATTTGCCATCCGGGGTCAGACTGAATAAGTGGGGCGCATGTTCGAAACATGTCTCTGAGTGGGGTTGTCAGAGGGTCCCCGATGCCGTCTCTGCGGCTTCTCGAAAGGAGCATCGGTGACGCACGCCTGTCCTCGCTCTCGAGGTGTTGCTATGCTGCTTCGGCCTAACAGCTTCGAGACCCTACCCAGTCTCGCCTTCAGTTCGTCCACGTCGGCCCGCGACGTGCTGCTGCTCATCAAGGAGTGGAATGATTGCTCGCTCGGTCTCGACTTGCTTCTCCACGAGCCTCACGCTCGTCTTACTCCTCGGGCTGGCCGGCTGCTCCGACGACCCCAAAGGGGAGCCCGTCCCCGCTGACCTCGTCGACGAGATGCAGGCAGACACCGCTGTCGACGGCACGCTAGACACCGAGCTGCCCGACACCGCACGGCCTGACACCAGCCAGCCCGACACCACCGCAGACACCGAGGTGGCCGACACCCCCGTTGAGGACGCGCCCATCGACCTGGTGGTCACGACCGCCCCTCCAGGCTCGGCCTGCAACTGCGACGCCGATTGTGAGGGAGACGCCACTCACGCCGCCATCTGCGTGTTTGGCATCTGCATGACCACCCCGACCACGGCCTGCAGCGCCGGCGGCTCCACGGCCGAGTGCCCCGCTGGCTCTCAGTGCTGGGGAATGCAGGGCATCACGGGACAGATGTGTTGGCCCGATTGCGCCTCCTTCACTTGCGCCGGCACCTGCGACGGCGACGGCTCCTGTGCGCCGGACGACCAGACCTCCTGCTCGAGCGCCTGCGGCGCCTTTTGCAGCACCACCGCCTCCGGCGACATGGGCGCACCCTGTCTCGACGACTCGGACTGTGGCAGCACCGGGACCTGCTACCTCGACGTCGGCTGGCTCGACGGCTACTGCCTCGAGTTCGGCTGCGCCACGGGCGGCGCGGCCTGTGGCAGCAACGGGCTCTGCGTTGCGGGCCTGAGCAGCGACGGGGCGAACGTCTGCATGGGCGCGTGCACCGACGGCTGTCGCCAAGGCTACGAATGCTCAGAGCTCGGCGGCACCCAGTTCTGCTCGGCCGGATGCACGAAGACCTCGGATTGCCCCGCCGGACACCTCTGCGAAGGCAACGTCTGCATCGTGGATCTCAGCTGTTCACCCACTCGCCCCCTCACCGGCGAGTGCCCAGTTGGGCAAATGTGCGACGCCGCGGGACAGTGCGTTCCCTTCGTCTGCGGCACCCCGACCCTCGAGCCCAACGAAACCCAAGCTACGGCTGCGTTGGTCTCGCAGTCCGAACCTGGGCTTCAGCTCTGCGCCGGCGACCAAGACTGGTTCACCTTCTCACCGACCACCGCTGACACGCTTTACGTCGTCGGAACCCATTCCTACTACGCCTCCGGAAACCTCGACAACGAGCTGGTCTTAGCCGACGGCACCGTGCACGAGCGCTCTCGCCTCATCCCAGGCGACTACCACGACGAGAACCCCGTCGGGCCCATGGACCGAGAGCTGCTCAGCATCGTCGGCGCGCCCACGGCCGCCGACCTCTCGCTGCATGTCTTCGGCGTCAGCAACGCCGTCAACAACTACGACCTAGAGCTGGTGCAGCGCCCCTGGAAAGACGGCGCCACCTGCGAGGCGGCCGGCTTTACCTCCAGCGAGTGTCGGGCGACCACCTCGACAGGGGCTCCCCAGCCCTCGGCCTACTTGCCCTTCCCCGCCGGCCATGCGGCCGACCCGCTGCTCGGCGACCAGGTCTTCTTCGCCAGCGCGTTGGTCAACTCCTCGGGCGTTCCTGGCTACGTCACGAGCACCTCTCGCACCTCCCGCCGAGAGCTGGCCATGGCCATTCGCTGGGCAATCTCCGTGGTCGAAGCCGAATACCCAGGCACCACGCCGCTGGGCGTCGGCGAGATCAGCATGCCCGATGGCACCACTCCTTGGGGTCACCCGAACCACACCCACGACTATGGCAGCAACGCCGACATCGCCTACTACGTCCTGCCGCAATACCAGCGCCAATGGGGCAACATGGTCTATCGACAGATCTGCAACGACGCCGCCACTTTGAACGACTGGAGCGCGGTGGGGACCAGCACGACGGGAACCTGCATTGCCGGCTCCGAGAACACTCACATCGTCGACATCCCCCGTACCGCCCTCTTCCTTGCGACCTTGGCCTCCACAGGTCGCGTGCGGGTCTTTGGTGTCGACACCGCCGTCGAAGCCGACCTCGACGCCGAGTATCTGCGACTGCGCAACGCCGGCACCATCTCCACGGCAGCCTACAACGCGGTCGTCGCCCGCCAAGCCACCGCCAACGACCACTCCAGCTGGGTCTGGCACTTCAACCACACGCACGTCTCCTTCTGCTATGGCGATCTTTCGGATTGCTGAGCGAGAGACAGACTCGAAGCGTCGCTCGCCATCTGCTCTTCACACCAACAAAGACCATGAAGATGAACCTCAATACCCCCTTGAAACTCTCGCTCCTCCTCCTCCTGCTGGGTTGCGAGTCCATTCCCGCCGAGCTTCCCGCCGAGGCCCTCGAGCAACCCCTGGCTCTGACTTGCCCTGCGGGTTCCCAGCTCGCTGGCACCGCGGGCGAGTCCCAATGGTGCGAGGCGAGCCTCGACGGCGTCGCCGTCAAACAGGGCCCCGCCGTCCTTTGGCACCCCAACGGCGCCATCCAGATGCGCACACAATACGTCAACGGCACGCTCAACGGTCTCAAGACCACGTGGTACCCCAACGGTCAAAAGTCTGGTGAGGCCAACCTCCTCGACGGCGTCGAACACGGGCTCGCCGAGGGCTGGCACACCAATGGCCAGCTGCGCTCCCGCGGCTGGGTCAACCAAGGCAAGCCCTGCGGCACGCTGCAGTGGTGGGATGACCAAGGCAAGCCGGTCTCTTGCCGCAAGGATCTAGAGCTGGTGTTTGGCTGCAAGCTGACCCCCACGGGCGCCGAGTGCCCTTCCTGCGAGTAGACTCGAGCTCAACTCCTCGACCCGGGATGCCACGGATGCGAGAGCACACGATTGCTCACTTGAGTCTCTTTGCAATGGCTTGGCTGGTCGCGCTGCTGACATCGGCCTGCACGGGCGCCGCGCTCCCCGACGACGGCGTCGTGGGCGGACCAGAGACCGCCGGGAACCCGCGCTGTGTCGAGGTCGTGACGCAGGTGGACCTCGATGAGGTGACCACCCTCGACGTCACCGCCGCCGACACCCTAAGAGAGCTGGAGGGCGAGTTCGTCATCGCGCTCGACTGGCGAGACACCAGCGACCTCTACGCGACACACTCCCGCGCCGGGACGCAGACGAGCCTGACCTTGCGAGTCGCCCACGACAAAGAGCCAGTGACCTTCATCGAGTCGACCGGCGGCCGCTGCCCGGGACCTGGAATTGGAGCGCCTTGCACCGTCTGCGAATCCCGCTTCGTGCTCGGTTTGGACCTCGAGCTCAGTACCGAGGACCAAAGCCTCGTCGCAGTCGTCTTCAACGGGAAACTGGTGAGTCGAGGCAAAGGTGGACGACTGAGCACGCAACGCACATTGGCCAAGCTGCAGGGCTCGTTTCTCGACGACATCACGCTGAGAGCTGGCCGCGCCGCCACCGCGCTCTCCCTCGAGGCGGGCTTTGGAAGCCCCATGCCGGGCTCCAAGAGGTTCGACCCGAACGGCTGGAACGGCTTCGTGGCCTTGACCCTCGAGGGCAAAGCCGGTTCCCCGGTCATGGTAGCGCATGGATATTGGCCCGCTCTGTAGGTGAGACATGCTCATGAGCCGCTTTGCTCGGATTCCTCCTCGCTTCCGCGTTGCCTCGACGCTCCTGGCGCAGGCCTGCTCTGTCCTCTGTCGGTCTCGCCCACGGGTCCAACTCAGCAGCAGCGAGCTCACGCTGGCGGCCGGTGGACTGACTCTCGAGCAGAACACCACACGCCGAGCGCGCCGGGACCTCTGTCTTCGGGACTGGGGTGACGCCAACCCTGTCCTTCTGGCTTGGGTGCCTGCCGTGAACACAGCAGGCCCCATCGCCAATGTTTGTTCGCCAGCCCCTACGGCGTCATCGTCAGGGTGATCGACGCCGAATGTGTGTTTCCATCACTGTCCGTGGCGGTCAGCGTCACGACGTTGGTCCCCGGAGGCAGAGAATCGTTGAAGGTCTCTCCAGTGAAGGCCAACGGCGTCGTGACGCCAGCGACGGTCGTGGTCCAGACCAGCGAAGCCCCAGTGAGGGCGCCATCTTCCAGGTCGCGTCCTCTCCCTGAGAAGGGAACAGCAAGCGTCGAGTCTCGAGTCTCCCCGTCGCCGGGGTGCCAAATCTCTGCGAACGGCGAGAGCGCAATAACCTCGAGCGTATCGCTGCCGGTGTTGCCATCGCTGTCCGTGGCGGTACACGTCACCTGGTGGGGGCCACCTGGGTTGATGACAATCGTCAGGGAGAGTCCTTCACCCAACACCACGGTGGCAAAATCGCCGGTCCACTCCACGCTCGCCCCGTTGAGATCGCCATCCTCTGCGTCGGTCGCCGATGCCACAAACGTCCATTCCGAATCGTAGGCCTGGCCAGAGTTCGCCAACGGAGCGGTGATGGTGCAGGTCGGGGGCGTGTTCCCCACGTCGAGAGCGAGGTCTTCGGCGATCGTGTCTGGCGTGGTGTCAACCTCCGCTGCCGCAGTGTCCTGCGCGGTCACGTCTGCTGGGGTGTCGAGAGGAGCGAGGTCAGGGTCTGGGGTGTCCTGCAAAGGGACGTCAGACGGGCTCGTGTCCACGAGGATGTCGGCGGTGGTGCCGTCCTGCGCTGCTGTGGTGTCCGATAAGCTCGTGTCCACTGCGATGATGTCAGCGCTGGTCGAACTGCTGTCATCGCACGCAGGACAGAACAACAAGAGGGCAACGGAGAGTGTGAGGGCAAAGGCGCGCAAATTGAAAGACATTGGAACTCCTGGGCTGCGACAGGTCCTTAGCAGAGAGCCCTAATCGTGAACACTTTCGGGCAAAAACACCAGAGTCCTCTGCTTTGAGTCCATGCCAAGAGCAGTTGAAAACCCGTCGTAGGGCCCCAGCCCACGCGGCGTTGCGTTCGCCAGACGCGGCACGCCAGTCGACCCACCATAACCTCGGTACTCGACGAGAAACGCGTTCACACCGAGCTTATCGAGGAACTCTGACTAAAACGGTAGATAGTCGTCGACCCCCTCGCCGTTGCCGTGAAAGTGTACCAAGATGAGGGCGTGGCCGCGCTGCTCTCGAGCTTGACAGGGAACAGCCCATAGCACTAGCTGGCCGCTGTCTCGTCACAAACCTCGAGTCTCAGCGCTGCCCCAGAGGAGCGAGATGTCTGGAATCCCTCCGGAAATGGACGCCCTCGTTGAGAGGATGCAACGAGCGCACGGGCTCGACCTCGGCGTCTACGACCTCGGCCATCTCGGCAAGACGGTCGAAAAGCAGCGACTCGCCAAGGGCTGCGCGACGCTCACAGCCTACCTCGAGCTTCTCACCGACCGCGGCGAGGCCGAAGGGCTCGTCGCGTCATTGGCCAACCACCACAGTGAGCTCTTTCGCGAGCCGCTGCTCTTCGCGCAGCTCGAGCAGAGGATCCTGCCGGCCCTAGCGACGACAAAGGGCGTGTCGAACCCTTCGGAGCTCAGGGTCTGGTCGGCGGGCTGCGCCGCCGGCCAGGAGGCTTACTCCTTAGCCATTCTCCTGCTCGAGCTCTCGCAGGGGCGCGACGCGCCCGTCCCCTTCCGCATCTTCGCGACCGACCTCAGCACAGAGCAGCTCGCCTTGGCCAAAGCCGGCACGTACGCGGAGTCGGCCCTGCGCAACGTCCGATTGGGCCACCTCGAGCGCTGGTTCACGCGGCGTGGGGCGACCTTCGAGGCGGTGCCCGAGCTGCGCGAGCGCGTGAGTTTTTCTCGGCACGACCTGCTAGACGCGGACAGTGAGTGTCCGAAGGAGAGCATCTGCGGGCAGTTTGATCTGGTCTTGTGCTGCAACGTGCTGTTCTACTATCGACCCGACAGCCAGCGTGTCATCCTCGACAAGCTGGGCAAGTGTTTGGTGACTGGAGGGGTCTTGGCGACTGGACAAGCCGAGCGCAACACAGTCAGCGCCTTTGGCCTGCAGGCTATGGCCGTGCCGTCGACTCTATTCCGCAAGGTGAGGTAAGCGATGAGGCTCAAAGACCTCCAGATCGGGACACAGCTCCGCCTCGGTCTCGGTCTGATCATGGTGCTCGTGCTCGGGCTTGGGGTCCTGTCCTGGCGGCAGGCGGACGAGCTCGCGCGGCAGACCAACGACCTGTTCGAGCATCCTCTGCAGGTACACCGCGCCGTCGGCCGGCTAGAAGCGGACGTAGAGCGAATGTCACGTCATGTGCGAGAACTGCGACAGGCACAAGACCAACAGGGGAGGGAGACCATTCTCCACCAGATCTCCCTCGGTGAAGTGAGCGCCGAGAAGCAGCTCGAACTCCTTCGTGACCGCTACCTGGGGCCAGAGGACGACGTCGACACTCTGGAGAGCGATTTGCTGAGTTGGAAGGTTCAGCGCGACGAAACGATTCGATTGATGGGGACCGGAGGGGTTCTCTGGGCGGAGCACCGAGAGGGCGGAGTGCAAGCCGAACGGTCCACAGCGGTGATGGTCAGCCTCAAGAAAATCGACACGTTTGCCGACAACATGAGCAACACGCTGCATCGGCGTGCGACGGACAAGGCCGCGGCGCTGCAACAGCAGCTCTTCTTCGTCGTTGGGCTGATCCTGCTGCTCTCGCTGAGCGTCAGCTGGCTCCTCCTCAACGGCATCAAAAGGCCCCTCGCCGAGTTGACCGCGACCGCTGCGCAGCTCGGCCAGGGAAATCTGGAGGTGCGCAGCCTATTCGCCTCTAAGAACGAGGTCGGGACGCTCTCTAAGGCCTTCAACACGTTGGCCGACTCCGTCCAGGCCAACGCGACCCACTTTGCGAGCGCCGCAGACCTCAACGCGACGCTGCTCGAGGAGCTCGAGGCCCGCGCGTTTGGTGTGCGCGTCCTCGAGACGCTGATGCGCCTAACCGCGTCACAGATAGGAGCGGTCTACGTGCTGGACGAGGAGCGCGGCGAGTACATGCCCCTCAAATCCATCGGGCTCAGCGGCGATGGCCACTCGTTCTCGGCGAGCGCCCACGAGGGGGAGTTCGGGGCCGCGCTGGCGAGTCGGTCGATCCAACGAATCTCCGACATTCCAACGGACACCCACTTCACCTTCGCCACAGTGAGCGGCGAGTTCAGACCGCGAGAGATTGTCACGATCCCCCTCGTCTCGGGCAAAGAGATTCCGGCGGTGGTCTCTCTGGCCAGTCTCCGCGATTATCGCCCCGCCGAGATGAGGTTCTTGACGCAGGTGCAGCCGGCCCTCACCACCTGGCTCAACGCCATGTTGTCCAACCGTCGCATCGCCGAGTTGAGCGCTGGGCTCGAGGCGCAGAATTTGGAGCTGGAGGCGCAGAAAGAGGAGCTGGAGGCGCAGGCTTCCCAACTCGCGGAGCACAACGCCGAGCTGGAGATTCAAAAGCGTCAGGTCGATGAAGCCAACCGACTCAAGAGCGCCTTTTTGTCCAACATGAGCCACGAGCTGCGCACCCCCCTCAACTCGGTGATCGCCCTGTCGAGCGTGCTCAGCCGCCGGTTGGAAATGAAGATCCCCGACGAGGAGTGGAGCTATCTCGAGGTCATCGAGCGCAACGGCAAGAACCTCTTGGCGCTCATCAACGACGTGCTCGATCTCTCGCGCCTCGAGGCCGGACAGGAGGACCTGCGGGTCGAGCGCTTCTCCCTCAGGGGGCTCGTGGGCGAGCTCGTGGACATGCTCGCGCCCATCGCGGGGAAGAAGGGCGTCGCCCTCGACAACCAAGTTCCCGAGGGCCTCATCGAGAGCGACGCCGACAAGTGCCGCCACATCCTGCAGAACCTCATTGGCAACGCGGTCAAATTCACCGACGTCGGGCAGGTGTCCATCGCGGCGACCTTCGCCGACCACGCCGTCGGGCTCACAGTGACCGACACCGGCATTGGCATCGCGCCGGACAAGCTGGACCTCATCTTCGAAGAGTTCAGGCAAGCCGACGACAGCACCTCTCGCCGCCAAGGCGGGACGGGGTTGGGCCTCACCATCGCCCGCAGGTACGCACACCTCCTCGGCGGTGAGGTCGGCGTGGAGAGCAAGTTGGGGGCTGGCTCCACCTTCACCGTGCGCCTGCCGCTCACAGCGACGCACGGCGCCGTGGGCGTGCCCTCGAGGACTCGCCCTCGCGCGAAAACTCCCACTCCGAACTCCCGTCGAGGACAGCGGCTCTTGCTCATCGAGGACAGCGAACCCGCGGTCATCCAGATGTGCGACATCCTGCGGGCCGAGGGTTACCAGGTCGAGGTGGCGCGCAACGGCAAGATGGCCCTCGAGATGCTCGAGCACATTGCGCCCGAGGCCGTGATCCTCGACCTGATGATGCCCGAAGTAGACGGTTTCCAAGTCCTCGGTGCACTCCGTGCGGTGCCCAAGACCGCCACACTGCCCGTGCTGATCCTCACCGCCAAACACGTGACCAAGCAGGAGCTGAGCTTCCTCGAGGGCAACCACATTCACCAGTTGATCCGCAAAGGCGACGTCGACAAAGAGCGTCTCCTCGCCGCAGTGGCTGGGATGGTCGAGCCCGACGAGCCACGGAAGCCTTCAGACCGACGCGTGGCGCCCACACGCAAACCCAGACGTCCTGGCAAACCGGTGGTCTTGGTGGTCGAAGATGACCCCGACAACCTGCGCACCGCCAAAGCCCTGTTGGAGGACAACTATGTGGTGGTCTCGGCGCAAGACGGCCAGGAGGGACTCGAGCAAGCACGGCGCCATCTGCCAGACGTCATCCTCATGGACCTCGCCATGCCCGTTCTCGACGGGTTCGAGGCCTTGAAAGCGCTGCATCGAGACGAGACCCTGAAAGAGATCCCAGTCTTCGCGGTCACCGCCAGCGCCATGACCGGCGATCGGGAGTCGATTCTCGCCCATGGCTTCGACGGGTATTTGTCCAAGCCCCTCGATGGCGAAATATTGAAGAAGACATTGGCTGGATTGTTCACCGCGTAAGGGGGACGTTATGGGGATCAACACGCTCAAGATTCTTGCCATCGATGACCAGCGCGACAACCTCATCACCTTGCGGGCGGTGCTCACTGACGCCTTGCAGGGCTGCACGCTGTTCACCGCCCTCGACGGCCTTAGCGGCATCGCCCTGGCACGCTCCGAAGACCCAGACGCCATCTTGCTCGACATCATCATGCCGGGGATGGACGGTTTCGAGGTCTGTCGGAGGCTGAAGGCCGAGGAGCGCCTGCGAGACATCCCGGTCATCTTCCTGACCGCGCTGGGGACCGATCGCGAGACCCACGTCAAGGCACTCGAGGCCGGCGGCGACGCGTTTCTTGCGAAGCCAGCCAACGAACTGGAGCTGGTGGCGCAGCTCCGGGCCATGGCCAAGCTCAAGGCCGCACATCGCATGCAGCGATTTGAGCGCGACGAGCTGACCGCACTGGTGGCCGAACGAACGCACGAGCTGGAGCTCGAGCTCGCTGAGCGCAAGCGCGTCGAACAAGCCCTTCGGGACAGCGAAGCCAACTACCGCTCCTTGTTCGAGCACGCGCCCATCGGCATCCTCATCGCCGATCAGCAGAGCTTCTACCTGGATGCCAACGAAGGAATGTGCCGCCTGCTCGGCTATTCCCGTGAGGAGTTGGTCGGGCTGCACGCCTCGAACATCGTCGCCCCGCAAATCGAGCCGGCGCGGGAGGCAATCCGAACCTCTACAGGCTACTTCCGAGAGTGGCAATTCGTCCGCAAAGACGGGTCGACCTTCACCGCCGAGGTCGCGGTCATGAAGATGCCCAACGGCAACCTGATGGCGACCGTGCAGGACATCACCGAGCGCAAGAGAATGGAGGCCCAGCTCGCGCAATCCGACCGACTCTCGACCATGGGAATGCTCGCCGCTGGAGTGGCGCACGAGATCAACAATCCCCTCTCCTACGTCCTCTTCAACCTCGAGAGCCTGACCGACGACCTGCCCCGACTCGGCTCCGCCTTGAGAAGCTCCCTCGACATCATGGGCAAGCGCATGGGGCAAAAAGAGTGGGCTGCAGCGCTGGGACCGGAGCTCGAGCTCCTCACCCCCGCCATGCTGGACGACATCCTGGCGCGCTTCAAAGACGCCCTCGGCGGCATCTACCGCATCAAAGATGTAACGCGCGGTTTAGGGACCTTCTCCCGCGTCGATGAGACGCGGCTGCTCCCCGTCAACCTGATGGACGTCATCGAGCTCGCCATCAACATGGCCTTCAACGAAATCAAGTACCGAGCCCGCTTGGTCAAGGACTACGGGCAGCTCTCTTCGGTCCTCGCCAGCGAGGGCAGGCTCTCACAGGTCTTCCTGAACCTACTGGTCAACGCCGCCCACGCCATCGACGAGGGAGCGCTCGACAAGCATCAGATCCTGGTGCGCACCTGGCAACAGGGCGAAGAGGTCTTTGCCGAGGTGCGCGACACCGGCCGAGGCATCGCCCCGCAAAACCTGCCGCGCATCTTCGAGCCGTTCTACACCACCAAGGAGATTGGTGTCGGCACGGGCTTGGGTCTGTCCATCAGCAAGAACATCATCGAAGGGTACGGCGGCCGTATCGAGGTGCGCAGCGAGCTCGGAAAAGGCACGAGCGTCATCGTTCGTCTCCCCATCCGCCGACTGGAACGCGCCGCGACCGTCGAGCCCCCAATACCCGTTGAGGCGGAACCCAAGGTGAGGGGACGTATCCTCATCATCGATGACGAGGACGGCATCCGCCACGCCATGGTCCGTATGCTCAAAGGCCACACCGTCGTCGACGTCGCGTCAGGGGAGGAAGCCCTGAAGCTTCTCGAGTCCGACCAGCGCTTCGACCTCATCCTGTGCGACGTAATGATGCCCACCTTGTCTGGGGTTGAGCTGCACGAGTGGCTCGCCCAGACGCTCCCTGACCTCGCCAAGCAGGTCGTGTTCATCACCGGCGGGGCCTTCACCCCGAGAGCTCAAGAGTACCTAGCCAGCGTCGACAATCCGCAGCTCGAAAAACCCTTCGACATGAACCTCTTCCGAAAGATCGTCAACGACCATATCAAAAATGCGGGGCACTGAGCCGCCGAATCTAGACTCGAGTCCATATTGAGCGCCGGCCGAAGCTCGCACTCCTCGACGAGAGTGCCCGCTCAGGCCCGTGCCGCGCGCCCCAGCAACTCCTTCGACGCCAACACCGCGCCCCCCACTATCAACCCGCACGCCATTGCGATCGACCCGCTCGCCTGCGCCTCGCCGAAGACGATCAGCAGCAGCGTCGAGACCAGCGCCGTGGTGTAAGACAGCACCCCGAGGACCTGGATGTCGCCCTTCTTCATGCCCACATCCCACAGGAAGAAGGCGCCACCAGCCGGGCCGAGTCCCAGCACCACGACCGCCGCCCACTGTCCGGCACCAGAAGGCCACACGGAGGGCTCGAAGGCGGCGTGGCAGAGAAAGGCCAACAGCGAACCGACCAGACAGAAGCCGCCGACCGCTTCGCTGGGGACGGCCGCGAAGAGCCGCGACAGCACGGAGTAGGACGCCCAGATGAAGGCGGCGAGGAAGGCGGCGCCGTAGCCCCAGAAGGCCGTGGCCTGCGGCGCGGCGCCCTTGCCCGACAACAAGATCACCACGCCGAGCAGGCCCAGGGCGGCCCCTCCGACGTGGAACGCCCGCAGCCGGTGGCCGGGCAAGAAGCCGGAGAACAGCACGATCAGCAGCGGCCAGAGGTAGTTGATGAGGTTGGCCTCGACGGGGGGCGCGTTCTGCAGCGCGAAGAACATCGACGCGTGGTAGCCAAACAACCCGCCGACCCCCAGCGCCCACACCCGCCATGGTTGGCGCAACGGGCCCAACACCGACTCGCCGCGCAGCAGCGAGCGCAGCGCTCCCATGGCGAAGGCGAGCAGGAAGGCGATGCCGACCAGCAAGAAGGGCGGCGTCGGGCCGGCCCAGCCCGTCAGCACGGCCAGGGTCGACCACAAGAGGAGCGCGCTGGCGCCGACCAAGGTGCTGCGCAAGGTCACGCTCATAGGACGACGCGGCCCACGAGCACGGGTTGGCAAATGCCACGTTGGGGCGGACGGTGGCCGCCCTCGACTGTGGCGAAACTCAACGCCCCACCTCGCCGAGCTTCTTCTGCAGGGCGCCCGCGCGCAGGTTCAGGCGCAAAGTCCAGCCGGCATCGCCGTGGGCCTTGGCTTGGGAGGCGAGCTCGGCGGCGGGCGTCTTCGAGCTCAGCGCCTCGGGGTTTCGCGTCACCACCCGAATCCTGTCCAGGTTTAGCCCAGCGGCCAGCAGCTTTGCCTCCAACGCCTCTCGGTAGTCGAGCGCTGGCGGCCCTTTCCACTCGCCCTCCACCTCGGTCGGCCCGGTCACCCAGAGCCAGACCGTGTTTCCTTCGTCGCCCGCTGGCACCAGCGGGGCCAACACCTCCACGAGGTGGTCCAGCTCGCTGGCGCGAGACAAATCGTAGCGCTCGATGGCGAGGTCCCCGTCGGCTAGGCGCCGACGCAGCACCGCGCTGCGCGTCAAGGCGATGATCGCGTCGGGCACCTCGCGTCCGGAGACGTGGAAGCTCTTGCCCTCATCGTTGATCTCGTGGGGCGAGGCGTGCTCGACGAGCAAGGGGATGAACGCGTCACGCCGCAATTCGGGCGTGAAGTAGTCGCGGTCGCTCTGGGCGATGAGCTCCGCACCGCGCGCCGCAACGGCCGCCGGGCCGTGCTCGGCCACCTCGGCCAACGAGGCCAAGTAGCCGTCCAAGAGGACGAGCGTGTCCCGGGTTACCCGGATTCTCGCCGCGCTGAGGGCGTCGCTGCTCGTCAGCGTCTCGGTCGCCCAAAGGTGCAACGTCTCCGACGGCGGAAAGAGCCCGAACAGGGCCTCGGGACCGAGCGCAGTCCAGGCCTCGTCGTTGCCTGGGTCCGCGGGCACACCCAAGCGCGGCGAGGCGTGCCCGAGCGACACCTCGTGCACCGCCACGGTGAGCCACGACGGCGAGAGCATCAAGGCCACAGGCGCGTAGCGGCCCACGTGGTCCTGTTGGTTCCAGAGGGAGTCGCGCAGCATGAAGACCCCGCGCCCGACCCGGCCCCAGGTGCGCCAACGCTCGGCGATGTCCAGGGCGCTGATGGCGTAGGAGCCATCGGACTCGGCGGCGCCGCGCATGGCGCTGTTGTTCCCCTCATAGAGCACGTTCCCATAGACCTCGCCCACGGGCCACTGCGTGCGGACCACGAGGTGGTCGAGCTCCGGCGCGAGGCGTAAGGCGCCCTGCCCATCTTTGCGCTCGGTTCGCTGGCTCGGTGTCTCGGCGGTCGGCGCGGCGGCGGCTTGTTCTTGCGGGTCCAGCACGGCCTCCGCGGCCTCGACGGCCGCGGCATTGGCCACGTCCGCGCCATCGGCAGCGACGGAGACCGGGCTGCCATCGGCCTTCTCGGAGTGATCGGGCGCGCTCTTGTCGGCAGCCGCTCCCACCGCCGGAGGCGTCTCGGTCGCCCCTTGGGCTTCGGGCCTCGAAGCCGCCTGTGCAGCCGCGGCGTCGACCTCGGGTTGGCGTTTTTGGTCACAGCCGCAGGCCAAGACGACGAGAACAAAGGTGAGAGCGAGGCGCATGGGCGAACTCCAGAAATTGCCGAGGCAATAGAATCAATGAGCTCGAGGTGAGCTCGAGAGGGAAACAAGAACCAGGCGCAACCATATAGACAATCTCGCCCATGGGATGAAGGCAGCGCGCGGGTGTGCAGGCTCGAGCCCCGAGGAGGCCGCTCACTTTTCTGAGAATAGGATTCCAGCTGGCCAGTAGGGAGCAGCATAAGGGCGAGGGCGCCCCACCAAAGCACCACAGGAGCCATCATGAACCGCAAGCCCGTCCTTCACGTCATCGCGCTGACCTTCGTCACGCTCGGCGTCTACACGTTCGTCTGGTTGTACCGCAGCAAAGAGGAGCTCAACGCGGCCGGGGCTCAGATCCCGAGCCTCTTCTGGGTCTTCGTGCCGACGGTGAATATTTGGTGGTTCTGGCGTTACGGTAAGGGGCTGGAGTTGGTCAGCGGCGGGCGACTGAATCACGTCACGACGTTCGTGTTCTTGTTGCTCTTGGATTCCGTCGGTATCTATCTGCTCCAGTACCAGCTCAACCGCCTGCCGGCTGCCTAGCAGCGACGAGGTGGCGACGAGTTTCCTAACCAGGTGAGCCAGTCATGAAGCCCAGGAAGAAGCGGGTCGCCAAGGAAAACGTGGACGACGTCATCGAGCTGGCGGCTCGAGACGACGACGCGCTCACTCTCGATGAGGAGCGCGCATACGAAGCCGCATGCGCTGAGCTCAAAGCCCATAGCCGCAAGAAGCTCTTGTCCAAGGTGGGCTCCGTCCTCTTGGCGACGTTCCTGATCGCCGTTTTCTTGGGATTGACCGGCCGCTCCGAACCGTCCGAACTGATCGATGGCGACCAAGCCGTCCAGGGGGCTACCGCTGAGTTCTCGAGCATGACTGCCGACTGAGAGCGCCTGAAAACGACGAAAGCCCAGTTTCTGACTGGGCTTTCGTCGTTCTATTCGGCGCTCTCTAGAGCCGTTCGGCTTCGCGCTTCTTCGCGACTTCAGCCTTCAGGGCCTCGAGGTCGAGGTCATCATCATCGCTCGTGGGCGTCGCGGACTGCCCTTTGCCGTCGAGGTAGGCGGCGCCCGGTTCCCAGTTCATCTGCACCAGGTGAGCGTTGCGGGTCGCCATGGAATGGACCGTGTTGGCGGCCAGCTTACCGAGGGCCGCGGCCACCGCGACCAAGCAGATAAAGGGGAAGGCCATCACGAAGAGTCCGCCGATGGCGGGGCTGGCGACGACCATGAGCCAAGTCGGGATGCGTGTGTACTCGCCAGTGCCGGGCAGGGTCTCGCTGTCGCTCATGTAGTGCAGGTTGAGGGGACGCATCGAAGTGTAGACACCGTAAGGGACATTCTGGCCGGCTTGATAAGTCTTCATGGTTCAGCTCCTATTTTCGTTTGGTCACCATCAACCTTGCATTTGATTCGCTTGCGTTCGGGCTAGGACCTCGTCGCCAACCCGATGACTGCATTCTATCCTCACGTAATGAAATAACAATTATGACTTTTCCCTAGTGCTGCTGGATAGTTTTTCCTAGATCGGACCAGGAACACCACTCAGCCAGAGTCCGGCGACCACTCAGAAGTCCCCCCAGCATGCAGGAGTCCACCGCAACTGTCGGTATCACAACGCTATTTCTCTTGCTGGGTGTTTGACCGTTAGGCAAGTAAGTCCAGGTGGCCGGCCGCTGAGAGGGACCGCTTTTCTCTGAAGACCACGTGAATTCTCTTGCTGGCCGTTGACCGTCAGGCAAGTAAGTCCAGGTGGCCGGCCGCTGAGAGTGACCACTTTTCTCTGAAGAGCACGGGATTCGTGTGTGGGACACGCAAGCCTGGCACACAGGGGTGTTGACCGAAGGGGGGTCAGAGGTTACCTATGTTTTGACATGAAGCGCCTCTTCAACATCACGCCGAACCTAAAGGGGTTCGTAGCAAGCCTCCTGCTCATCAGCTTGCTGCTCGGGCAGCCCGGCCTCGGCATGAGTCTGCTCGAGTGGATGGGGGCTGGTGAGGCGTGCTGCGGAGAGGATTGCCCCTGTGAAGGCAGCTCGGAAGCGCGTGACGATGCGAGCGACGCGTCCATCGAGTTCGCCAGCGGCGACCGTCACGCCTCTGACGAGGATTCCTGCCCAGACGGCAAGCGCTGCCCGCCTGGCTGTGACGATTGCGTGTGCTGTCCTGGCGCGTTGACCGCCCCAGTGGCGTTTGGCTCCGTGTCTTTCCTGACCACCGCACTGGAAAGCCTCGCGATGTTTAGCCCTACCGACGAACCGGCCACAGGGGTCCACGGCCGCATCTACAGACCCCCGCAGTTCTCCCTCAGCTGAACCCAGCCTTGAAGGTCAGATGAGGACCGGTCCGACTTCGGCGATTCCGCCGTTGTGTCGCCGCGTCCGCTGCAAGGGAGAGAAAAATGATTCGAACGCGCAAGTACGCTGTCGTGCTCGCCTGTGTGCTTTGGGCGACTGGTTGCAATGAACCGGTCACCCCAGCGAAATCTGCCGGGCCGACGAGCTCACAATCCACGCCGCTGGTTGCGGACTCATCCGACTGGTGTGCTGGACACGGCGTGCCGGAATCGAAGTGCACGAAGTGCAATCCAGCCCTCGTGGAGCAGTTCAAAAGCGCCGGCGACTGGTGCGCTGAGCACGGCTTTCCAGAGTCGGTCTGTCCGGTCTGCAATCCCATGCAGCCACCAAGCCCGGAGACCAAGGCCGCCGCTGGAAAGGAGGCAGGCGATCCCGCGGATTGGTGCGGCGGACACGCCGTACCAGAGTCGAAGTGCACGAAGTGCAACCCTGACCTCGTAGAGCGGTTCAAAAGCTCTGGCGACTGGTGTGCCGAGCACGGCTTCCCAAAGTCGGTCTGTCCGGTCTGCAACCCCATGCCGCCACCTGGCGCCAAGAACGAGGCGCCACCTAAGTCTCCGACGGGGGCTGCTACGGACTGGTGCGCCGAGCATGGCGTTCCAGAGTCGATGTGCACGAAGTGCAATCCGTCGCTCGCCAGTGGCTTCGAGGCCTCGGGAGACTGGTGTGTGGACCACGGCTTCCCGGACTCGGTGTGCCCTGTCTGTAACCCAATGCAACCTCCGCCAGGCGTCGCGCCACCCAGCGGGCTCAAGCCGAGTACCGTCATTCGCTTCCGCACTCCAAGCCTCGAGCGGGCGGCCGGAATATTGACCGTACCGGTCACCTCGAGCGGCATCGGGCTCGCGGTCGAGACTACCGCGCGCATTGAGTTCAACCTCAACGCCATGGCGGACATCCGCTCCTCCATCTCCGGAATCGTCAAGGAGGTGACTGCGGACCTGGGGCAGGAGGTCGCAGTACGCGCTCCGCTGTTCACCATCGAGAGCGCTGGCGTCTCCGAGCTGCAGTCGCGTCGCCGAGCCTCACGCGGACGCCAGGAGGTCGCCAAGGCGAACCTCGAGCGCCAAGATGCGCTGCGCAAAGGCGCCATCGCCTCACAGCGCGATGTGGAGCTCGCTCGCCAAGAGTTCGAAGCCGCCGAAGCGGAACTGCGCGCCATCGAACAGTCGTTGGAGATCAGCGGAGCGCCAGCCAACGGCCGCTCCGGCCGCTTCACCGTCGAAGCCCCCATCGCCGGTTTCATCATCCGACGGCCCGCCATGGTCGGCACGTTCGCCAACGAAGCGGACTCCCTCGCCACCATCGCCGACACTTCGGTGATGTGGGCCTTGCTCGAGGTTCCCGAATGGGACGCCTCAGCAGTCCGACTCGGTCAACTCGTCGAGTTGCGGGTCGACGGCATCCCGGCCCAGGTGTTCACGGGCACGACGACCTGGATCGCCTCGGAGGTCGAGCCGCGGACCCGCACTGTGAGCGTCCGAACCGAGGTCCAGAACCCAGACGGACTGTTGCGCTCAGGCCAGTTCGCGCGCGCCTCGGTTCAGGTCGCCGTCCCCCAAGGGGCAACGACGGTGCCTCTCGAAGCCGTGCAGCGGGTCGGCGACGACTCCATGGTCTTCGTTCGCACGGCTGAAGGCGTCTACGAGGCCCGCACCGTCCAAACGGGCCGCTCCAACGGCCGACTCGTGCAGGTCGCGGGGCCCCTCGCCGAGGGCGACGCCGTCGTCACGACGGGCGCCTTCCTGCTGCGCACCGAGGTCTCCCCTGACAGCATCGGCGCTGGCTGTTGCGAGGCCGACTGAGCATGCTCAACGCCGTCATCGACCTCGCGCTGCGCTACCGCAGCGTTGTCTTCCTCGCTGCCGCTATCCTGCTGGTCGCGGGGCTCGTCTCGTTCAGCCACCTCCCTTTCGACGCCTACCCAGACACCACACCGGTTCAGGTCTCCATCAACACCGTAGCTCCCGCTCTGGCGCCTCTGGAGGTTGAGCGACAGCTCACCTCTCCCATTGAGCAAGCCGTCTCCGGGCTGCCGAAACTCGCCGAGGTGCGCTCCATCTCGAAGTTCGGCTTCTCTCAGATCACCGCCATCTTCGAGGACGGCACGGACGTCTACCGCGCCCGGCAAGTCGTAGGTGAGCGCGTACAGACGGTGGAGCTGCCGGAGGGCATCGGGCGCCCATCGCTAAGCCCCATGTCGACAGGCCTCGGCGAAGTCTTCCAGTACCTCGTCGAGAGTGATGAGCTCTCGGCACAGGAGCTGCGCACGCTGCACCACTGGGTGATCCGGCCGCAGATGCTGCAGGTCCCCGGCGTCGCGGAGATCAACTCATGGGGGGGCTACGAGAAGCAATACCACGTGCTCTTCGACCCCGATCTGCTCGTCAAATACGGGCTGAGGCTCGATGACGTGGCCACCGCGCTGAGGCGCAACAACGCCAACGTCGGCGGCGGCGTCCTCAACCGCGGCGGCGAGGCACAAATCGTCCAGGGCGTCGGGCTGGCGACCTGCGTCCGCGACCTGGAAGACATCGTGATCGCGGCGCAAGACGGAGCGGCGATTCGGATCGCTGACGTGGCGCACGTCGAAGAAGGCCACGAAATTCGGCGCGGCGCCGTCACCGCCGAGGGGCGCGGAGAGGCAGTGCTCGGGCTGGGCTTCATGCTCATGGGGGAGAACAGCCGTGAGCTCACCCGTCGCCTCGAGGAGCGGCTCGAAGAGGTCCAGGCGAGCCTGCCAAAAGGCGTCCGTCTCACCCCGGTCTACAGCCGCACCAAGCTCGTCGACAGCGTCCTGCGCACCGTCCGCGACAACCTCCTCGAGGGCGCTCTGCTGGTCGTCGCGATCCTGTTCATCTTCCTGGGGAATTTGCGGGCTGGGCTCATCGTCGCGTTGGCGATCCCGCTCTCCATGCTCTTCGCGTTCAACGCCATGCTCCAGTTCGGCATCACGGGCAGCCTGATGAGCTTGGGCGCCATAGACTTCGGCCTGATCGTGGACAGCTCGGTGATCATGGTCGAGAACGCCGCGCGGCGTGTGGCCGAAGACACCACTGGGCGCAGCGTGCGAAACGTCGTCCGCGACGCCGCCGTGGAGGTCCGCAAGCCCACCCTCTTCGGCGAGCTCATCATCGCCATCGTCTACTTGCCGATCCTCGCCCTCGAGGGCGTCGAGGGGAAGCTCTTTCAGCCCATGGCCCTGACGGTGATCTTTGCGCTGGCGGGGTCGATGCTCCTCTCGCTGACCCTGATGCCCGCCCTCGCCAGCCTCGTCCTGAGGCGTCGTGCCGGCGCCCATCGGGACAATTTACTCGTCCGCGCCTTGCACAGGGCCTACCGACCCGTCCTCAAGGGCGCGCTTTCG
>Ga0210044_10000848_pt1 | contig 46468 bp, 39 predicted proteins | sample CryGey13umfilter_2_FD_183959 | JGI IMG/M metagenome (GOLD analysis project Ga0210044, IMG submission 183959) | Groundwater microbial communities from aquifer in Utah, USA - Crystal Geyser 4/9/14 3 um filter (SPAdes) (version 2) | ecosystem: Environmental > Aquatic > Deep subsurface >... | reverse complement strand
GGGAAATCGGCGAGGCATTGGTCGAGCTCGGCGTTGAGGTCGCTTGAAAGGGTGTCTGCGGCGTTGGCCTTGGCTGAGCAACGGTCGGTTACGCCGAGGCAGGCGTAGCACGCACTGACGCTCGTGAGCGCCGGACCGCCGGCCTCACAGCTCATGTCGCAGACCACCGCACGCTGGCAATAGCTGTCCCAGAACTGCCGACACGCATTCTCATTAGTCGGCAGTGTTGCACCCCCTTCGTCCCCACAGGCCACCATCGTCAGCGCGAGAAAGAACCCAACCCACACCCGTATCGCTTGTGCCACTCTCCCCTCCAAGTGCCGTGCCACAACGTTGGCGTTGGCTCGGCCGTCTGCAAGAGCTCGAAACCACTGTGCGTCACCACGACGACCACTGGATGGCACGAAGCTAGCACCTCCGACCGACTCCAACAACTCAACACGATTGCCATCGTGCAGCTCCGCTCGCTCTTGGCCTCCACGGCGGTGAAGCGACTGACGGCGCCAGAGAAGAAGTAAAGAAGAACTCGCAGCCAGAGATGGCGGAGAGTCGTGTAACCCCGCACCCTAGACGCACAGGACGTGACCGCCCTCGCTGATTGACAGCCTCAGACCGCCTCGGCGAGCTCGCCCGCGCGCTCAAGCCAGCCACCGAATTTTTTGCAACGGGGCGTCGCCCACCGAAGACCGAGACGCCGTAGCGCTCGTCCGACCGCCTGAGCCCACAGTTGCAGCGTTCGAAGTCGAACGAGACCTTTTGAGAGTTCAGCGGGACTCCAAATGAGTCTCGTTCGACCCTACGGGAGTCTGGCTAGACGGTTCGAGAGTCTCGGTCGACCCTTCGAAAGTCTCGTTGGACTTTTCGAGAGTTTCGTTCTCCTGTGGGACAGTCGCCGTCGACAAATCGACAGTCTTGGTTGCCAAAAAAGAGTCTCGATCGACTAAATTTAGTAGATCGAGACTCTCGAGAGGGGTCGTTGGCCTTTTTTGGCACGCTTTTTGTCGGGAGCCGTGGGCTCGCTGCATCGCGCCAAGCTCGATTCGAGAGCAGCTCTCCGTGCGGGAGAGCGTCGCGAGAGTCGGTGGCGGGTGGGCTCGGCTGCAGCTCAACCAAACCTGCCTTCGAGGGGGCGAAGCCCAAGCTTCGAAAGCTGCAGCGACGCTTCATCGACGCAGTCGTGGTCGCGCGAGTGACTCGAGGCTGGCGTAGAACGATAAACCGTTCAAGAAACGCAGAGAGCACACACTCAGGTGTGTGCTCTCGCATCTTCTAGACTCACCCACAGCTTCGTTCTTCTTCGCGCCGGTCCTCGACCTTCGCCGTCAACTCTGCGCCTTCGGGGTCGGTCGCTTTCACGTCGGCGCCGACCTGGCCAAACGCCGCAAGGGTATATTGGGCGATCGAGCAGGGCATGACTGCCCAGTAGGTGGCTTGCCGGAACGTCAATCCGCACAGCACTTTTATTTCAGGTGATAGCATGCAGAAGCAATGGGCTTGAGAGCAGAAGCGCAATCCTAGTGTAACGCGTTACATGTACCCTAGATTATGGAAAGATGCTGATTCCGGCACGAGGCGCAGAGACCTTGAGCAATTGGTTGCTTCGTCGTGAGGTTTGCTTTCTCCCCGCTTGGGTGACGCGCAGCGTCTCAAGTGGCTGACATGGAAATCCACCTTCAGCTTCGCGTTCTCCGCTTCCTTTGCTGGCTCTGCGTGGTTCGAGAGAATCATCGATTCGCTGGCGATCCCAAGATTCAAACGCAAACGCAAAGCCAGCAGAGGCAGCAGAGGGCACAGAGATTGGCTCGCTTTGAGTGGGAGAACGGTCGCATAAACATGTGGAGTCATGACGGGTTACACTAGAGTCGCCAGCTCTTCGAGAGAGCCCACCCGTCACCGGCTCTCGCGACGCTCGGACACACTCCGAGCCACGTCAAAGCCGCCGAGGGCAAGCCCGAGGCATCGGCTCTTCGGGGGGCCGAACATCCCCCAGCCCAAGGTGAAACCTTGGGCGGACCGACGCGAGCCCAGCAGGACAAGCTCTCTGTGCTTTCTGTGTTCTCTGTGGTGAGAACAGAACCCAAGAGCTCGCGACAAACCTCTCGAGCCCAGCAGGACAAGCTCTCTGTGCTCTCTGTGCTCTCTGTGTTCTCTGTGGTGAGAACAGAACCCAAGAGCTCGCGACAAACCTCTCGAGGCAAGCAGGACCTCCGTGGTGAGACTAGCCTCCAAGAACTCGCGACAGACCTTTCGAGCCAGGGAGTCGATGGGCGCAACAAAAGAGAAATGCTGGTTTGAGATGCGCGGCGTCTGCGCTATCTTGGCACGCGCTCTGGTGGCGCATGGCCACTGCCGTGGCCAGACGCTAGGCCCGTTTCTGTGGCGAAGGGGAGGAGGCGATGGGGCGAAATTCACGCAGTCGAATCAAAGAGAAGCAGAAGAAAGAACCAAAATTGCCCGAAGGGGTGAAGCGGGAGCGCGTCGAAGAGGACGACGAGGCCATCGGCGGGCTGACGTCGCTGCGCTCGGGTTTCAAGTCCATCGCGGGGACCGGGGAGGAAGTGACGAGCAAGACCGGCAAGTGGCTGAACTGGGTGCTGCTCATCTTGGTGGCTGCGGCTTTTGTCTTTTTCATGGTGGGGCGCTGAGGCTGTTCTCTGGCGAGGTTCCCTAGAGCCTTGAGATCTGCTGAGGTGATGTTCTCCCGCTTCTCTGGTCCGTCTCTTATCCCAAGGCCGTTTCGAACAGCCGAAACCCTGAGCGTGGTTCGCCGTTGAGTGAGCAAGTCAGAGTTCCTCCCCACAGCGCCGAGGCCGAGCAGTCACTTCTCGGCAGCGTGATCCTCGACTCGAAGGCCATCGATCTGTTGACGGACACGGTCAAGGTCGAGGACTTCTACGTGGAGGCGAATCGGCAGGTCTACCAGGCGATGGTCGACCTGACCTTGGCGGGCTATCCCATCGACGCCACCACGCTCTATGCGCGCCTGAAGGAGAGCAAGCCGGTCGAGGCGGCGGGCGGGATTCACTACATTTTGCAGCTCGCCAACCGGGTCCCGTCGGCGACGAACGTGCGCCACTACGCACGCATCGTCAAAGACCGCTCGACCCTGCGCGGCCTGATCGACATCTCCGCTGGGGCGATGAACAGCGCCTACGATGGCGTAGACGACGTCCCGGACTTCCTGGACGAGGTCGAACGACAGGTCTTCGGGTTGGCGCAGAGCGAGATTCGGCAAGGGTTCACGCCGATTCGCGAGGTCATCAAGACGACCTTCGTGCAGATCGAGGCGCTCTACGAGCGTCAAGAGAAGGTGACGGGCGTCCGCAGCGGCTTTGTGGACATGGACGAGATGACGGCGGGCTTCCAGTCCAGCGATCTGATCATCTTGGCCGCCCGACCATCGATGGGGAAGACCGCCCTAGCGCTCAACTTCCTGGCCAACGCGGCGGTGCACACCGGGGTGGCGACGGCGTTCTTCAGCCTCGAGATGAGTAAGGAACAGTTGGCCATGCGTCTGCTGTGCTCGGAAGCCCGAGTCGATGCCTCGCGGTTGCGCGCCGGATTTCTGACCGACCAAGAATGGACCCGCTTGATCGAAGCGGCCGGACGTCTGAGTGAAGCTCCCATCTTCATCGACGATACGCCCGCGATGCCGGTAATGAAGGTCCAGGCCATGCTTCGTCGGCTCAAGGCGCAGGCCGATCTGGGGATGGTCGTCATCGACTACCTGCAGCTGATGAAGGCCAACTCGAAGATGCAATCCCGCGAGCAGGAGATCTCCGACATTTCGCGCAACTTGAAGGGCATCGCGAAGGAGCTGAACCTCCCCGTCGTCGCCTTGAGCCAGCTCAACCGCGGAGTCGACAGCCGCACCGACAAGCGTCCGATGTTGAGCGACCTGCGCGAGTCGGGCGCCATCGAGCAAGACGCCGACTTGATCATGTTCATCTACCGCGACGAGGTCTACAACAAGGAGAGCCAGGACAAGGGCATCGCCGAGGTGATCTTAGCCAAGCAGCGCAACGGTCCCATCGGCACGATCAAGCTGAAGTGGTTCGGCCACTACACCCGCTTCGAGAATTTGGCGAAGGGCGCTGGCGAATCGCCCTTCTAATGGTGGAATCGCCGTGTCGAACGAGGCAGGACCCGCAAAGCAGAAGGGCGAGAGGCCGGACAACGAAGCAGCGCGAGGAGGGCGGGCTCGTTGGGCGCGGCGCTTGCTGATGGGCGCGGGGGCGTTGGCGCTGGTCGTCTACTTCTTCGTGCCATTTCTCAACGCAGGGACGTTCTACCGTGTGGTGGTGCAGCCGGCGTTCCGGATCTCCCCGACGCTCTCGAAGGCGGAGCTGCAGGCGCTGGAGCCCGAGCTGAAGAGGCTCGTCGAGGCGGCCCATCTGCCCGAGCTGCAGGAGGCGGTCGGGGAGCCCTATCCGCTCAGCGCGCGCGCCGATGATGAGCCGCATGTGAATTTGACGCCGCATGAGACCCTGCTGCTGGCGCGCACGGTCGTTTCCATGTCCGCCCAATCGCACGTCGAAGGGGAGACCCGGGTGATCGCTGACGTGCTCACGATCGGGGCGCTGTCCACCTTGTTCTTGGCGGTCATCTGCCTCGTCTTTCCAGTCGTCGCTGGCGCGTCCGCTGACGCGACGCTGGTGGTGAGTGGCGTTGCGGCGTTGGTGCTGCTGGCGAGCCATCTCTTGGGGGTCGGCTTCGACCTCTCTGGAGTGACCGACGAGGCGGCGTTTACCTGGCAGAGCCACGTGGCGTCGGCAGTGCTGGTCATTGTTGCGGGCACTGGCTCCGCGCTGCCGCTCACGCCACGCAATGCCTTGCGAGTCATTCTCTTGACGCTGGCAGGGACGATGGTGAGCTTCGGCTCGCTTGGTGCGTACTTGGTGTTTGGCTGAGGAAGGTGTTTTGCCTTGTCTCTGGATGGAGCGTGCAGTACTCCGGCTGCGGTGAATTCCTTTGGCTGGGAAGCGTCCATGGCGACGATTCGGATTTTCACGCGCCTACGCGCGATTGCCGGGCGGCAAGGAACAAATCTATTGCTTGCTGTTGACGGTAGGAGCTCGAAATCGATGTGGTTGGCCGCAGAGAGAAGCGAGTGACCTTTGAGAGTCGAGAGAATTCGGAGGGCCTGACGGCTTCAGGTCGGCAGAGCGAAACGGGTCGTGTGGACCCTCGAGTCGAGGTGAGAGGATGATTCGGCAGATCTTGATCGGCATTCCCATCGGGTTGCTTTCTCTGATTCCCCTGGCTTTGCTGGCTGGTGAGCCGCAACCGGAAGACGCAGCTGCGGTGGTGCCCGCCGAAGGCGCAGAGGCCCCCAAGCCTCTCTTCGAGCAGGACGAGGTCGACTTCAACGTCGTGCTGGTCGCCGCCGAGGGCGAGGCCGTGGTGTTGAAGGTCAGCCCCAAGGCGCCTTTCCACATCAACCAAGAGTATCCTTGGAAGTTCCAGGCTGGCGAGGACACGTTCAAGCGCGAGACGTTCTCCCTGAGCGAGGCGCAGGCCACTTTGAGTTTGCCCAAGGCCACGGCAGGTTTGCTGCGGTTCAGTGTGTGCAACGATTCGGCCTGCCTGATCAAGAAGGTCGAGGTCAAGCTGGACTAGTAGCGCCGGAGGAAGCGCGTGTAGATCGACTTGTGTCCGGTCATCGGGAAGTCGACGGTGGCCATGACTCCCTCGGGTCGGTCCTCGAGCTCGAGGACCAGCCCGACGCCATACCTCGAGTGGGTCACGTGATCGCCTGGGGTGAGTTCCTTGTTCGCGCGCTCACGTTTGTCGTTGCGTTTCGCGGGCCTGGGGCCCGTCGGATAGACCTCCTCCTCGTCGTACACGATGTGGGTCTCGCCGAAGTGGGTCTGTGAGTCTTCGGCGAGGGGCTCGCGGCGGAGTTGAGTTTCGCTCTCGTAGTCGGGGAGCGGCTCGACCGTTTCGTCTGTGGCGCGAGGAGCGAAGGCGGGAGGTCGGCGATGCTGTTGCGGGTCGGGTCGGGGCGCCGGAGCGCTGACGCCAATCCCTGGTAGGCCTACGAGAAACGGGCTGACCTCGCCTCTATGCCAGAGACCGTGAAGCTGCCGACGGCTCGCCCACGAGAGAAAGAGGCGGTGCTTGGCTCGAGTGAAGGCGACGTAGCAGAGCCGGCGCTCTTCTTCGGTGTCGACCTCTTCTTCGCGCCTTTTGTAGGGCAGGAGCTCGTCCTCGAGCCCGGTGACAAAGACGGTGTCGAACTCGAGACCCTTGGCGGAGTGGATGGTCATCAAGTTGACCACTCCAGTGGCCTGCTGGCCCTCGTCGTCGACGGCCGGCCCGCGGTCGAGGGTGACTCTCTCGAGGAAGGCGGCGAGCGAGGAATCTCCAGGCTCGGACTCAAAGCTGAGCAGCGCCCCGACGAGCTCGGCGACATGGGAGACTGCGTCCTTCGAGCGGGTCTGTCTGTTCTCGAGATGGTCGATGAAGTTGGTTTCGTCGAGCAGGGCCTGCAGGAGCTGCGATGGGGGTTCGTCGAGGCGATCTCTGAGGTGAGCCATGAGGGCGACGAAGCTGTTGATGCCGGGGAGCGCACGTTTGGAGCGCAGGTGCAGCGCTCCGGAGGCGACTCCCTGAAGAGTTTGGGCGAGGTTGCCCTCGCGGGGTCGGCTCAGCGCCTCGAGTTCGGCGAGGGTTTTGGCGCCGATGCCACGCGTCGGGACGTTGAGGACGCGCAGCAGCGCGATGCGGTCGGACGGGTTCACGAGGAGGCGGAGGTAGGCCAGGAGGTCTTTGATTTCGGCTCGGTCGTAGAAGCCGACGGAGCCGATGATGCAGTGCGGGACCCCGTCAGCGCGGAGCTGCTCCTCGAGGATGCGGCTCTGGGCGTTGGTTCGGTAGAAGACGGCGAAGTCGGAGTAGTTGAGTTGCTGGTCGAGGCAGAGGCGTCGAATCTCCCGGGAGACGAAGCGGGCTTCTCCTCTGTCGTCGAGGCAGGGTTTGGCGACGATGGGGGCTGCCTCGCCGCGATCGCTCCAGAGTGTCTTAGGGAGTCGGTATTGATTGCGCGCGATGAGCTTGGCGGCGATGTCGAGGATGGGCGGGTCGGAGCGGTAGTTCTGCTCGAGCTTGATCAATTTTGCGGCAAACTTTTCCTGGAACTCTAGCATGTTGGCGACGTCTGCGCCGCGCCAGGAGTAGATCGACTGGTCGTCGTCTCCGACGACGACAAAGGTGCGTCCGCGCTCGGTGTGATCGCCGACGAGCGCGCTGAGGAGTTTGAACTGTGCGGGGTTGGTGTCCTGAAACTCGTCGACGAGGATGTGTCTCCAACGATCCCGGAGTTGGTGCTGGATGCGAGGGTTCTCGCGCAACAGGTCGGTCGTTCGCAGGATGAGGTCTCCGAAGTCGACGGCGTTGGCTTGGGTCAGGGCTTCGGAGTAGCGGGCGTAGACCTCGGCGACGAGCTCCCCCTGGGCGCCCCGTGCCCTTTCACGTGCGGACTGCACGTTGATCCCTGCGTTCTTGCAGGCCTCGAGCTCGCCCAAGAGCTCTCGGACCTTGTTTCGATCGAGCCCTGCTCGCTTGTTGCCGCCCTCGCTCGACGTGAGCGAGGGGCTGGTTTTCCGCTCGTAATCGGTGCTGCTGGAGAGCTCGTGGACCACGCCCATGAGCAGGGAGAGTTGATCGTCGCTGTCGTAGATGGAGAAGCTGGGGGAGAGTCCAACGGCGGGCGCGTATTTTCTGAGGATTCGTGCACAAAGAGAGTGAAAGGTGCTGATGGAGGGGTCGGAGGCTTGTGGGTCGAGGACGAGCTTCTCGACCCGCTCTATCATCTCGGAGGCCGCCCGGTTGGTGAAGGTGAGGGCGAGGATCTGGAAAGGGGGGACGTGGAGTACGTCGATAAGGTGGGCGATGCGATGGGTGATGACGCGAGTCTTGCCGCTGCCGGCGCCAGCAAGGACCAGAAGAGCAGGGCTGTCGTCGAGGACCGCCTCTCTTTGAGGTGGGTTGAGGCCATCGATGAGCGAACGGGACATGGCGGGTCCTGTTTGGTGGGAGCGCACGCTGGAGGCAACCCCCTTTGATTGACGAAACGAGTCAGCTGCCGTAGCTTCGACGCTCGGGAGATTCGCTGGGACCTTACCCGACGTTGTCACGAGTTTCATTGAGCGAGAGGAGCCAGCGTCCCCGAGTCCTGAGTTGCGGTGAAGCTTTCAGCAGTCTTTGCGGTGGCTCACTCACTAGAATTATTGGTCGACCGCTCGAGTGTTTGGCGGCTCCCGCCAGATGTCTCGGCGATCAGTTCGAAACGCCGAATCCGTAATGGAAGCCAGCCATGATCGTCACTTGCGAGCGATGCGAACAACGATACAAGATTCGTGAAGAGAAGCTGCCGCCTCAGGGCGGGAAGATTCGCTGCCCCACGTGTCGCCACGTCTTCATCGTTCGCCCTGACGGCACCCAGGCGGAAAGCTCCGACGCTGTAGCCGCGACGGAGACTCCCATCTCCGGAGCGGGCGAGCCGGCGAAGCCGAAGGCTGCTGCCGCCGCTACCGCTGAGCCCACGAACGCCGACGCGGCCAAGCCTGCGGCGAAAGCTGAAGAGGCCAGCGACGACAAGGAGACCTGGAAGCTGCGGGTTTCGGGCCTGACTTACGCGTTCCAGGATTTGGATTCGTTGCAGACCTGGCTCACCGCCCGCGATTCGGTGAAAGGGATCAAGGTCGCCAAAGGTGCCGACGGCTGGAAGGAGCTCGGCGACTACCCGGACGTTTTGAGCATCGCGCTGTTGTCGAAGTTCTTCCCGATGGGGGACGTCCCGACGAGCAAAGACGGCGAGAGCGTGCCAGAGCCACAGAAGCCTAGCAAAGAGCCGAAGGGGAGCTCCGAGAGTGCGGGCTCGTCTGCCAAAGGCAACTCGGACGACAAGGCGAAGGGGCAACGTAAGGCCCGTCAGCAGCCTCGCAAGCCGGACGTTCGCCGGCCACGGCCCGAGACGGAAGAGTCGGCGTTCGCCATGACGCCACGGGCTCGCAAGCTCTTGATTGCGGCCGTCGTGCTCATCGCACTCGCGGTCGTGGCGCAGTTTGCCGGTTGGCTGAACCTGACCGCTCTGGTGCCTGGGTTGACCGAGAAGAAGTCGGAGGCGATCGACACGAGTGCCACCGCGACGTCCACGGCAAAGCCCAAGGGCAAGAAGAAAACGGCCCGAGTTGCTTCGGGCGTAAAGAGACCGGGTGACGAGACGGAGGGGCCACGTGAGGTGGGACCGACGAAAGTCGTGTATGTCGAGGGCGAGGAGCCCGACTCGACTGAGCCACCTGAAGTGATCGAGGACAAACGGACACCGGAAGAGATTCGTGCCGACAAGGTCAAGCAGGGTCGGGTTTACCTCGAGTCAAAGAGTTGGGAGCAGGCGCGCGGTTTCCTGGAGCCCCTGATGCAGGTAACTCCAGATGATCTCGAATTGAACCAAGCCATGTTGGAGGTGTACATAGGACTCGGCCTCGAAGCAGAGCACCCCGACCTCGCTGCGAAGGTCTTTGCCGCGAAGATGGAGCGGGGGAATGCTTTTGTGGAGTCGAAGAGCTGGGCGGAGGCGCGTGCATTCCTGGAGCCACTTTTGATGGAGCATCCGGATGACCTCGAATTGAACCAAGCCATGCTAAAGGTATATAAGGGGCTCGGCCTAAGCGATCAGCACGATGACCTCAAGACAAAGGTTGCAGCGCTCCAACGTGCAGCCAAGAAACAAGAGAAACCTTGAGGTCGGTCGCGTCCTCAGGCGGACTCTTCAGGCCGGTCGCACAGGTTCTCTCGCGCAATGTCCTCGAGTCTATGGACGGCGTTCGGACGATTCCTCATGTCGGCGAGTGAGACAGGGTCATGGAAGTCAAGTGCCCAACGTGCCAGGCGCGATACGACATAGACCCCGCGATCGTCAAATCCGGCCCTGCACGTCTGCAATGCTCGAGTTGTCAGCGGACCTTCAAGCTGCAGGTCGCTGGGCAGCAGAAAGGGTGGATGGTCCGCATCGTCGATGACGGTCGGGTCATGGCGCTGGATGACCTGCCTACCCTTCAGCGCTGGATCGTCGAGCGCCGTGTCTGTGCCGAGGATGAGATCTCTCGCACCGGGACGCAGTGGAAACCCCTGGGTGCGATCACCGAGCTGTCGAGCTTCTTTGCGGTGATCGAGCAGCTCGATCGGGTGTCGAGCAGCGACTTTCCAGCGGCAGACGTCGTCGATTCCATCATGGCTGGGTTTAACGCCACGATGAGCCTGCCGCAGGACCCATCGGTCCACACGAAAGAGACCGCACAGGTCGATCCGCGACAGCTTTTGGGGGCACTGAGCAACTCGACGGTCGAGGCCGCGCTGGATCGCATCGGAGAAGAGCAGTCTGGAGGAGACGCGCTCCAAGAAGCACTCCTGGCCAGCTTGGAGAAGAGCGCGGACCGCAAGCCCATGTCGGGCGTCCACAATCCAGACAAGCTGCGCGAGCTGCTCGCCAGCCAGTCCGATGAGCCCTTCGCGAGAGAGAGTCTTCTGGCTCAGCCAGCTCTGATCCTGGAGGCGACGGCGATTGAGACCCCCCAGGGACTTGACGGGGCCAGGAGGTCACCCAACATCGGCCCCACTGGCGCCGATTGGTTCGAGGAGCCAGAGGTCAGTCCTCTCAACCTCGGCGGGGCGCACGATTCCGATGAGGTCGTGGATTCGATCGCCGATGGCGAATATTTGCCTGCGCGATCCAATGCCTCGATGATCCTCGTCATGGTGGCCGCTCTGCTGGTCGGAGGCGGGATCGTTTTCGTCCTGATCAACGGCTCGACGGAAGAGACCTCGGCTGGAGCGACGGACGAATCGGCGGCAGCCACCAAGCAAGACACCGCGAGCGGTGAAGGGCGCACCTCAGAAACAGATGCAGCAGTAGGGCCGGACGACAGCCTCGCAGCAGGCGTTAGAGCCGATGCTCTGGACGACGTGCCCAAAGCCGCTCATCCCCAGCTTGTGCTGCTCCAGCCAGGCTGCACCAAGGGAGCTTCGGTCGGTGTGTGCGCTGGTACCCATAAGGAAGCCACGACGGTGGAGAGGACCTCCAACCCCGTGAGCCCCAACCCCACAGACCCTGCGATTGGGCCGGACGACGGGGGTTCCTTCGATTCACTCTTGAAAAGGGGCAAGCGTGCCCGCTCCTTGGGTAACCACCAAGAGGCCCTTCGCTACTACACCGATGCGGTCGAGCTCAAGCCCCGAAACGCCGAGGCGAACGCCGGCCTGGGCTGGGCAAACCTCAACCTCGGGAACTCGGCGAAGGCCATCAGCGACTTCGAGGAAGCAATCGACTGTTCGGACCGCTTTCAAAATGCCTACATCGGGCTCGCCAAGGCCTACCAAAAGGCAGGAAACAGCAGCTCGGCTTACAGCACTTATGTTCGTTACTTGCACGAGTTCCCAGATGGCTCGGAGGCCAGCATCGCGCGGGCGCAAAGCGAGAAGCTGGCAGAGAGCTTGGGCCTCAACAAGCCCAAGGAGCCCCCGAAGGATACGACACCGCCGAAAGACGTGACACCGCCGAAAGACGTGACACCGCCGAAAGACGTGACGCCCCCGAAAGAGCCAGACGGCGGCAAGAAGACGATCATCATCATCAAGAAGTAGCTGCCTTCGAACTGCTCAACGGAGGGCGCAACACGTTGCGCCCCTACGCGCGGTGATGGTTCAGGGAGCGAAATTGCTTGCTGGTGGCACGTAAGATTTCGTTCTGGGGTTGACGGTCGGCTCAGGGCGATTAAATCGCAAGGGTCTCGAGGCGTCATCGCCGGAGTCTGGAATTCTGACCGTCCAGGGAGCTCGATATGATGCGGTTCGCCATCTCGAGGGCTTTGCTCGCCCTCCTCTTTGCCTTGTCCTTTGGCGCGATGTTCTTCAGTGCCTGTGAGAGCAAGACACCCGAAGTCGCGTCGGCCAAATCCGCGCGAGCGCTCGTCGAACAAGAAGGGGCGCTCTTGGTGGATGTGCGGACCCCGCGAGAATACGCCTCTGGGCACATCGACGGCGCGGTCAATATGCCCCTCGCGGAGCTGTCCTCGCATCTCGAGGAACTCAAACAGCACGAGAAGGTCGTGGTGTATTGCCAGGTCGGGGCACGTGCTGCAGACGCGGCCAAGTTGCTGAAGCACGAAGGCATCGATGTGACCAACCTGGGGGCGATGGCCGCCTGGTACGACCAAAAGTAGTAGGCGGCTCAGGTCAGGAAGGCAAAATGCCGCTTCCAGCCGAAGGCGCGCCTTTCGGCGGCGAGTCGAGTCATGGCGGCCTGCATGCGTCCGAGGACGACTTCGTGGCAGCTCTCGACGTAGTGCGCGTCGTCGGCGGCCTCGTCCCCTGACCGCTCGAAAGTGATGGGCTCGAGGAGCTCGATGAGGATCTTCGAGGGGAACGGCAGATGCGGTGGTGTGGGTCCGATCACCAGTCCCCAAGGAAGGCTGAAGGTGATCGGCCAGACTTTGATGCGGAACCAGCGATCGGTTCGCAAGAGGCGCGCAAGCCACTCGCCGTTGTTGAAGATGAAGAAGGTCGACTGCCCACCGATGGCGACGACCGGGACGATAGGGACGTTCTCGCGCAGCGCAAGGCGGAGGTAACCCCGCCGTGGCCCGAACACGATCCGGTTTCGGTCCTTGAAGGCGCGCATGCTGTCGAGGTCGCCCCCTGGGTAGACGAGGACCTTGTTGCCCCTCTCGAAGAGCGCGTGGGCGTTGGCGTGGCAGGCCCGCACAGCCCCCAAGGGCACCACCAAGTGGTGGAGAATTGGGAGGCTGATGGCGAGCTGATGCCCGAGTCCATAGGGCATTTCATCGACGCCGACGGCGTCGAAGAGCGCCTGTCCGAGGATGAACGAGTCGGGGATCAAGGTTCCACCGCTGTGATTCCCGACCAGCAGCGCTGGCCCCTTGGGGAGTCGCTCCAACCCTTTGACCACCGGCTTGAAAGCGTTGAGCAGTCCACGGGTGAGGTTGACAGCACGTCGGATGGCGGCTGGGCTTCGGTTGTCCAAATCGTCTATGTCGTACTTTGGCATGGAGCAGTCCTAGCGGCTAGATTCCGAAACGTAAACTGTGATCCTCCAAGATGCTCACTCGGCGAACGGTAGAAGTGAAGAGGGGGACGTGTGGTCAATCGAGAAGGAAAGCCTATGGAAACGGCGGCAGGCCAAGGAGAGGCGACGAGCTGGTCCGACTTTTCGCGGCGGACGCTGCGCGCATGGGCTGTGTTCGAGGCTTTGTACGCGGTTTCGTTCTTGCTCGTCATCGCGCTCTTCCTGCCATGGAAAACGCCGATATGGAACCTGGGACTCATGGGCTATGGGGCGCTCCATGCCGGTGCGGCCATCGGGCTGTGGGGGCCTCGCCGATGGGGCTGGCGGTTGGCTACGATCGGTGCGTTTGTTGGCTTTACGCTGGCGATCTTGGTGATCTCGGGACTCGTGGCGAGCTGGATGTACTTACACTCTATCTACGGAGCGTTTGGCGCGGGGGCCTCTCTTGGCGCGTTGCTCTTTGCCAGCGTCGGCGTCGAGGTCCTCGGCCTGTACCCTACGTTGTTGCTGCGCGCGATGCTGAGACGAGAGGTTAGACAGGATGTGGGCGCCGGGAAGTCATGGGGACGCGTGGCGCTTGGCCTCTGTGTGTTGCCGTTCATCACTGCAGCCTATGTGGACGCCCGCTACGACATGGAGGTCCTCGAGCCAGTTTCGCAGGAGGCCCGCCAAGTCTCCATCGCCTACCTTCGAGCGTCGCTCGATGGGCGAGAGCTCCCGAGCTTGGAGGCACTGAGCGGGGTGCCGGTTGGGCTCGGCCCGTTGCAGGTCACACTCTGGCGCCGGGGCGCGGTGATGGTGCGGGTCTTGGGCGACGGTCGTGACATGGCCGAGTCCACCCAGTTGGCAGCCGCAGCATTGCTCAGCGCCCCAGCGTTGCATGGGGTCGAGCCGGGTGACCGCCTCAAGGTCGACCGCGTTGTCGGGCGTGCCCCGATCTTCAGCGAGCAGCCGATGTTCCTGGCCCTCTCCGTCGACCCGGGTAGGGACGGCGTCGAACAAGGAGGAACCTCCCTCTTGCCCGACGACCTCGTCAAGGCCCAGCTCTTCGGGGTCAAACCGCTGGTGCCGCAGGTCGACGAGCTGAAATTTGGACTCAACGCCGAGGGCGCACTCGCGCTGCTCAACTCAAAGGGGCCGGTCGAGCGGATTCGCACCGAGAGCTGGGTGGAATACGCTGGTCAGGCGCTCGCCGTCGAACGCACGAACACGCTGGAGCGCGGCACGGGGCCAGAGGTCTGGCGAGAGGCGGCCGTGTCCGGGGGGGATTTTGTGCTTGGCCAGTTGATGGCGGATGGCCGCTTCTACTACCAGTACTTCCCGCACAACGGGCAAAAGCGTGCGGTGGACGCCGCCAACTACAGCCTCCCGAGGCACGCAGGAACGGTCTACGCGCTGGCGCTGCTCTATGGACACACCAAAGAGCCTCGATTCAAGAAGGGCGCCGAGCAGGCGATCAACTGGTTGGCCTCGCAGATCCCCGCGACCTGTGGTGCTCCGAGCCGAGGATGCGTCGTGCAGCAAGGCAGCGCCTCTCTGGGAGCCGCGGCGCTGACGATGGTGGGGATGCTGGAATACCAACGCAGCACAGGGGATGCGCAGTACGAGCCCATCATTCGGCGTTTGGGGGAGTTCATCCTCATGCTGCAGAAGGAGGACGGCGATTTTTTCCACACCTATGTGCCCACGCAAGACCGGATCGAGGAGCAGGATCGCGAGATGTTCTACTCCGAAGAGGCTTCACTGGCCCTGATCACGGGCTACAAGGTCCTCGGCGAGGCGCGCTATCGCGACGCCGCAGAGCGCGCCTTGGATTTCTTGACCGGTCCCAAATACGAGTCTTTCTTCCTGGGCAACTTCGTCTTTGGAGCCGACCACTGGACGTGCATCGCGGCGGCCGAGGCGTATCCGGTCCTGGATAAGGCGGTCTACCTGGATTTCTGCAAGGGGTATTCGAGCTTTATCCGTGGCTTGCAGTACGAGTCGACCTCATGGCCAGCGGGTTTCGCTGGGCACTATGGGTTCGGTGCGTTCTTGGTGCCACAAGCACCCGCGACAGCGGGGTTCTCCGAGGCGATCATCTCGACCTACGAGCTCTCCGTTCTGCGCGGGGAGGAGGACGAGGCTTTGGCCGAGCAAGTGCGCGCCGGCTTGGATGCGCTGAGCCGGGACCAGATTCGTCCGCAGAACGCCTGGATGATGCCCCAGCCGGCCGAGGCGACCGGCGGGATCCGGCGTTCGTTGGTCGAGCAGGAGGTGCGCATCGACTTCACTCAGCACGCGGCGAGCGCACTGATCCGAGGCTCGACGTTGAAACTGTGAGCTCGCCGAGTTGGATTCAGAAAGAACTGGTCAGAGCGGGAGCAGGGTCTAGGTTGCAGCCCTCCAGAGGTTTGATGTGAGTGTCCGCTGGAACCACTGCTGAATGGCCGTTTGAACCAAAATTTCAATCCACTCACCGCAGAGCTGCAGAGATGGTCGAATTCATTGAAAAGGTTGATTGGGTGATCGTCATCATCGGGTGTCTGACTCTGGGCTTGGCCCCCTTCACGCCGGAACCGCACATCGTCGAAAAGCTCCGGATGTTGTTCCAGGGCAACTTGGTGCGTCCCATCGATTGGTTTGATTTCGTGTTTCACGGCATCCCCTGGTTCTTCTTGATCGCGAAGGTGATTCTTCGTTTTCGATAGTGAGGGTTGCGATGTCCGCGGCGCTCTACCAGCCGTTTTTCTGCGAAGAGAACATCACCAAGCTCTGTGAACGGACGGAGTTTGCAGGGCACGAGATGTGGGCGGTGTTCATCACGAACGCGGCGCGCACCTGTGTCTGTCAGCAGCAGCGCGCGTCGAGTGAGAATGAGCCCACGCTGTGGGACTACCATGTGGTGGCTTTGAGCACCGCGTTTCCCGGTCAGGAAACGAGCGCCACATCTGGAGAGGAGGTGGCGAAGCCTCCCCACGGACACACCGAGGTCTGGGCGCCCTTCGTGATCCCCGCTGCCCCTTCGGGAGACTGGCTCTGCTGGGATTTCGACACGCGCCTGCCATTCCCGTGCTTGGCTTCAGACTACATCAGCAAGACGTTCGAGGGGTTGGAACGCTTTCATAGGTCGACGTGGCCGAGATTTCGGGTCGTGGAGCGGCGTCGACTCTCGGAGCTGTTCTCCTCGGACCGCATGCACATGCAGGTCGAGGGCGCCTGGCTGCAGCCACCCCCGCCCTGGAGGCCGATCCTGAACGGACCGCCGACCTTGAGTCGTTTCCTCGATGTGGACGACGAATTCGGCGGGCCTTGGCTGAGCTTGGACGAGCTCTTTGCGTTCATTGGCGGCCGTTGAGCCCGCGACTTTCCCCCTCGCCAAACGTCGATGCCATGGCGCGCACGCACCGTCTCTTCTTGCTGGGGAGCCAGGTTCGTGACAACTGTGGCGCTAAGCTCTGCGAATGGAATCCAGCGGAGGACAGGTGGCGAGGTCGACAGGAATCGAGCGAAAGACGGCTTGGATGCGGTGGGCCGCGCTCGTCGGCACCCTTGCTATGCTCCTGTTGGCGTTCTGGCACCGAGACTTCTTCTCGTCGGACGAGATCCACGAACAGGTGGCTCGATGGGGCTTCTGGGGACCGTTGGCCTTCATCGCGATCTATGGGGTGGCGACGGTGTGCTTCGTGCCGGGCTCGATGCTGGCGATGATCGGTGGGGCGCTCTTTGGTCCTTGGTATGGTTCGTTGTGGAACCTGCTCGGCGCCATCCTCGGCGCGAGCAGCGCATTTGGGATCGCTCGGCTGCTGACGGCCGGTTGGGCCGATCGATTTGCCGGACCGTGGACCGAACGTCTGCTCGCCGGGGTCGATGACCAAGGTTGGAGGTTCGTGGCGTTCGTGCGGCTCGTGCCGCTCTTTCCATACAACGTCTTGAACTACGGCCTCGGCCTGACCCGGCTCCGGGCCTCACACTACGTGCTGACCTCCGCGCTCTGCATGATCCCCGCCGCGGCCTCGTATGGCTGGCTTGGCCACGCCAGCGAGACGGCCCTGGCGGGGGACGACAATCTTGCGCAGAAGTTGCTCTACGCGGTTGGGCTCATCGCAGGGCTGACGCTGAGCCCGTTCATTGTGAAGCGCTGGCGAGCACGAAAGGCGGCCATAGATGCGAGGCAATAGAATCCAATGGTTGGTGGCTGGATTCCTAGCGCCGTCCCAGCCAGGGTTACTCCGGTCCACTTGCACCTCAGGAGATTGCGATGACTTCCCCGCACAAGCCGTTAACTCTGTTCTTCTCGTTCTTGTTTGTCCTTGGCCTCGTCGTGCTGGGCAGCTGCGCCCGTCCCGCGATGATGCCGGGATCTTCGGACCGCGGTTATATCGTCTACGGTTATGTGAATACCGACGCAGAGAACACCGCCGAGGACGAGACGGTATATTTGTTCGACGATGGTACGGGGACGTTGGTCTCGACGGTCAAGACCGACACGTTCGGGAAGTACGCGTTTGCGTACCACAAGCCAGGGCGGTACCGCGTCGAGGCTCTGGAAACCTCGCGTGTGGTCGTGATCATCGATGGCGACATCCAAGTCGACCTAATGCTCCAATAGGTCGGATACCGCCTCTTTTTGCCGCCACCTAGCGCCCGTGTTACGCCGGTGGGTGAATCGATGAGTGGTGCGGTCTGGCCGCGCTCACCTCGCGGTTTGTCCGCGATAGTACTGGAGCAAGGACGCTCCTAGCTGCGCGGAGGGTGCCCCAGGCAAACCCGTTCAGTTGGCGAACTGGGTGTGCACCGGGTCCCTAGAGCGACGATCCTAACGATCCAAAAGTCAGGTACCAACCTGACGCGACCTGCGAAGCTCATGGAAGAGACGCTCCAAAATCCCCTATTGGGGTTCGGTCAGCCCGCGGTCATCCGGCGCGCTCCTCGCCTGCGGTGGTTGCTGTTCGTCTGCGTAGGTGTGTTGGGACTCTCTGCGTTGGTTGGCGCAGGGAGCCTGATTGTTCGCTCGGAGTGGTTTCTCCGCAGCCGGATCGATCCCAAACTCGAGAGCCTCGGTGCGAAGCTGCATGGCGAGCTGACCTATGAGCGCGTCAGCCCAGTCGGGCTTACTGGGGTCATGCTCGAGGGCGTGCACTTCGAGCCCGATCAAGATCTCGATCTGGCTAGCCCATTCAGCATCGAGCGCCTGATCGTCTACCCCGATCTGGCGGCTATGTTGACGGGAGACCTACAGCCTCACGCGCTCGAGCTGCACGATGTCCACGCCGAGTTCTGGCTAGACGGCGGAGCGACGGGGCGAGGTCATTGGCCTTGGTTGGAGCGGGTCGTCGACGAGTGGAGCGCATCGCCCCCGAGCGCACGGCGAGGCGGTGGAGGCTCCGGGGGGAAATCTCCTCTGCCCGAGATCCGAGTATTCGGAGGTCAGGTGGAGGTCAAATCCCCAGAGGGAACCATGCCGCATATGGGCATGAGCGTGGACTCGCTGGTCGTGCGCATGGTCGACGACCAGCTCGAGCTCGACGGCGCGATCAACGTCGATGGCTTGGGTTATGCGCTGCTCTCGGGCGACGCCAGCCGGCAAGCCAAGCGAGCCGGCGTAGTGGTCGAGCTGGCCGACGCGCCCGATCTGCTGAGTTTGGCGCCACAGAGGGACCTCATTCGCGAGGTCGTCGGCGAAAACAGCCGTTTGGAGCTCGGCGGCGTCGCGGTTCAATGGCCGCCAGCCATCATCGTGCAGCAGGTCCGCCTGACCGACACGCACATCGGTGTGCCTGGTCAGGACACGGCGTTCATCGAGCAAGTTGGCGCCGGTGAGATCGCGCTGCGTTTCAAGGATCAGAAAGCGCTGATCGAGGTCAGCGACTTCGACGCCAGCGTCCGGGTGGAGTGGATGGACCGCTTCGGCACGAGCATTCCTCTCAAGTTGCCGCTCTTCACCGTGGTCGCGGACTTCGAAGAGCGGCGCATCGGGGCGGGCTTCCAGTTGGACACCGGCGAGAGCGGTAAGCTCGACTTCGCCGCGGCGCTGGACCTGACCTCGCTCGATTTGGCGGTGCAATTCGCGGCCGACCACTTCGACGCGGGCCGAATGCTCTCGTTCATCCCGTATACGGGGCCTGTAGACATCACGCGGGGGCGGCTCGATGGCCACGCGTCGATGCGTTACCCACTGCGCGAGAAGCTCGTAGAGGTCGATGCGTTCTTGAACATCAGCGAGTTGGACATCAGCGTGCCCTGGATCTCGGAGCTGCCCATGACCGACGTCGACCTGACGTTCGACGTGAAGACGTTGTTGGATCTCGACCAGCGTCAGCTGTCCATCAGGGACGGGATGATGTCGCTCGGCGAGCTGATGTTCAGTATCTCTGGCCTGGTTCGTCAGACCGGTGATGGACGGAACGTTTACATCGAAGCCTCGGTCGCGGGCGAAGATCTCGTTGCCGACGACGCGCTCTCGAGCTTGCCGAAGGGCTTCGCGCCAGCACTGGAAGGATACGAGCTGGCAGGAAACTTCAGTGTGGCCATGCGTCTGAAGCTGGACACCCGACACCCCGAAGAGATGGAGCTCGAGCACGAGCTAGACCTGTCCAACTTGAGGGTATTGGTGCATGGGCCACGAGCCGACATCCCGCTGCTGGCGACGGAAGACTTCGCTATTCGAGTGCGCACCGCGACCGATGAGACCGTGATCAGTCCACGTGACGTGGATTGGACGCCCTTTTACCGTGTCCCCAAGTACTTCCCGATGAGCCTCATCACCGCCGAAGACGCTCGTTTTTTCAGCCACAACGGCTTCGACGCTCGGGCCATTCACAGCAGCATCATTGCGAATCTGAGCGCCCACCGCATCGTGCGCGGCGGCAGCACGATCAGTCAGCAGGTCGTGAAGAACCTCTTCCTCAGTCAGAAGAAGACGGTTGCGCGCAAGGTCCAAGAGGCGTTCTTGACTTGGCAGTTGGAGAATCACCTCGAGAAGCAACGCATCATCGAGCTCTACATGAACCTCGCCCACTGGGGCCCGAACATCTACGGCATCAAAGAGGCGGCGTTCTACTATTTCCGCAAGCGGCCGAGTCGTTTGACCATCGAGGAGTCACTCTTCCTCGCCTCAATCCTTCCGAGCCCGGTGCGTTTTGGCCGGCACTACGCAGAGGGGTTCATCCGCGAGGATCGCCTCACCAAGATGAAGAACGGACTCTTCGCGCTGTATCGGAAGGGGTTCATGGACAGCAAGGGCTACGAGGCTCACCTGCACAACCTGAACCGGGCGAACGTCTCCGACGAGCCTCGGCCGAGTCTCCCCGAGAGTGGGACGCCCGCGACGACTCCCGAGCCAGAGATTGAGGCCGACGAGAAGACTGCGGAGCTCTGAGTGGTCATCGTGAGAGTTGGCTTGTGGCGTCTCTACAGCTCACGAATTGGTGAGTTTTGGAGAGTGTCGAAAGCACGGTCCGAAAAGTTTCGAGTTTCGAGTCCAGAGAGATTTTGAGGTCGGGTTGCCTTTCTCTCAATGAGTTCGGAATCTCATCGTGAATCGGATCGACGAGATCGATTCCATGTAATTCGATGTTGATAAACTCGCGATGATAAAGTGCAGAGACTTTAATCATGAGAGATGAGAGTGTTCCTTTCGCCATCAAGAGGCTGGTCCCGATGAGTGGAAACCGTGAGATTGGGAGCACACACATCGGAAGCTCCAAGAGGTTACTCTTAGAGTCTCGGCTGCGACGATGTACCGCATCCATTCTCGGTGTGTAGGGTTTGAGCGGCGCGAGGAGAGTGCGCGCATCCACCATGGAAGAACCACTCTTCTTTCCCCTGAGGCGAATCAACGCCATCACCGTCGCCTTGGCGAGGTAATACGGAGGGCAAGGGAAGATCGAGGAGTCGTAGGTGTATCCGAGGCCAGCGATGATCTCGAGCACCCGTGGGTCGACGTTGTATCCCGGCGCTCGGTAGCCCACGCAAGTCAGGCCGCAATGGTCCAGGATCGCCTGATGGGCGCCGTCGATCTCCGCCCTGAGAACCTCAAATGGTTGCTTGGCGAGGTCGTAGCGGTGGTTGAGGCTGTGGTTGGCGATCTCGTGCCCAAGCTGTGCAGCTTTGACGAGCTTCTCTGCTCTGCGCTCGACCTTGGCGTCTTGTCCGACCACGAAGAACGTTGCGTGCACGCCGAACTCACCAAAGAGCTCGAGGAGGCGGTCGAGCGCGCTGTCATAGACGGCGTCTGGGCCCAGGTTCGAGTCAATCCCGTGGATCGACGCGTAACACCAGATGGGGTCTAAGTCGACGCTGATGGAGCAGAGGGGCATCAAGTCACCGGTTGCGGACGCGGATGACCCAAATCAGCTTGCCGATGCCCTTGAGCACCGCGGGAACCCGTTTGGTCAGTTTTACTGAAGGGGCACGGAGCTCTTCGAGCTCGATGGGGACCTCCGTGAGCCGGTAGCGCTCCCGTTGAGCACGGATGACGAACTCGCTGGCGAAGAGGTCGCGCCCAACGACGCAGCGCCGTGCTACTGGCAGGAGCCGTTCCCTCTTGAACGCTTTGAGCCCGTGTGTGTCCGTGCCCTGAAAGCCAAGACCGACCTTGAGCATCAGGTTGATGACCGACGTGGCGAAGCGACGCAGCGGAGGTCGCTTGTCCTTGGCACCCTCCATCGCCTTGGAGCCTACGACCATGTCGTAGTTCTCCTCTTGAATCTTGGCCAACGCACGCCGATAGAAGTCTGTGTCGCAGAGGTCGATTTCGTCGCAGATGACGATGGCTCCTCGGGCCTCCTCGATCCCTCGTTTGAGAGCCAGACCGTAGTCCGGCACGTCGGAGTGCAGGATGCGAACCTGGCTGTGGCGATTCTGGAGCTGACGAGCGATGTCCAAAGTACGGTCTTTGGAGCCGTTCTCCGAGAGGATGAGCTCGTAGGTGAAACCGAAGTCGTTGTCGAGTCGCTCGGTCAATCCCGCGACCGCCGCGTAGATGATGGCTTCTTCGTTGTACACGGGGATGACAATGGAAAGGTCGGGCGCTGGGGTCTCGGGAAAGAGCTCGGTGACGTTGGCGGGAAGCTCACTCATCAAATCCTCCAAGGTTCTCTCAGCAGGACGAGCATCTCTCTCGAGCGCGGCGTCGGTCTCAGCACGAACAACGGCTCTATAGCAGAAAGCCTCGCCGCACAAAAGCGCCCACACAGCCCATCGGCAAGTTCGCTATTTCGGGGGCGTCCAGAGTCGTCGTCGCAGCTCGCACGTCCCAAGAGGACGAGCAAGACGGACCACGCTCGAACGGGGTTTCGCGTCCACCCATCAGCGGGAGAACAGGTCTTCGTTTGTTCACCAAAGGCAGGTGCTGCCTAGTTCTTCGGGTCTGCGGTGGAACACCTACATGCGCGGCGTGTCACCGCAGAGGCCCTCACACCCCTTCAGAATGCCGCGTGATTACAGGGAAATATTGAGTGCCCTCAGTTTCCGAATAGAATCTAGAAGCGGTCCATAGGTAGGCACGCCGGCTGCCGCACCGTTGAGCTCAGGGCTGAACTCAGCGGTATGCATCGCAAGGATCAGTGGAACCCAAACGAAGCCAGCTATGGAGAACGTTACGGCGTAGAAATTGGGGTGTTCTTTCTTGTTCTGTCCAAGACACGTAGGTGTCCGGCAAAAAGGGGCGCGGATTTGACACGGATGTTACCGCTAAGGATCCCACGTCCTGACCAAGGGTGTTGGCCATGTTGACGCTAACTCGGAAGGTCGGTGAGACGATCAAAATCGGGGATCATATCGAGATCATCGTCAAAGAGATCCGAAAGAACCAGGTGCGCATCGGCATCGTGGCGCCGCGGGAGGTCAAGATCTACCGCGAAGAGGTCTACGACAACATCGTCGCAGAGCGCACTACGGTCCCGGGTGAGCGAGCCAAACCCAAGTCCAGCAAGGGCAAGGACGAGTTGGAGAGCGACGATGACGAACAATCGAGCCAAGACGAAGACTGACTCTGGCCTGCCGACTCAGCGGACTGAAGCAGGACCTTGACGACCAAACGCTCACCCAGGAGGTGGCTCGCTTCGAGCCACCTCGGGGCCGAGTCGCGCGCGAAGTCCGATCGCGCGTAGGCACGTCAGCTGGTTTTCGCTTCGAGCCAGCTTGGTGCCGGGTAGCGCGCGAATCTGATCGGATTTCGCTCGCTTCCCACTGCGGCGCTCGCGATCAACGAGTTCGCGCGCGAGCGTTCGGGTTGGAAGCCTACTCTCCGACCTCTGCACGAAGGCGAACCATCAGCTCTGACACGTCGGCGCCGACCTCGACCGGATACTCGCCGAAGCCTTCGATGGTCAGTAACGATTCTGGCAGCGACGCGATTTCCGTCTGGCATCGGGCTCGAGTTGCCGTGATGTCCGGCAGGGAATAGACGCATTCGCCGCGCTCGAATATCGGAACGAGCAACGGTGTAGCCCGCGGCGACGGCGCCCCTGTCGAGGCGAGCTGCATCACGTCTCGCACACAGCGGCCGACGTCGTCGCGCTCCCTCCAGAACTGTTTGATGCCTGGATAGGTCGCCTTACCGGGAGAGAGCTTCATCGCGGCTTGCTCCACCCCTGCCACCTGCTTCGAGACGAGCTTGTAGACTCCCCCTAGCGCTGGATGGTCCTTGCTTGTGACCATCTCGGTGCCGACACCAAAGGCGTCGATCTTGGCGCCCTCATCGAGCAGCGCGCGGATCTTGTACTCGTTCAAGTCCCCACTCGCCACGATGCGTGTGCTGTCACGTCCCTCGGCGTCCAGTATCAGTCGCACCTCTTTCGACAGCTGCGCGAGATCCCCGGAGTCGAGCCTCACTCCCTTCAGCTCCCCACTGATGTGCGTCGCACGAACGGCCCCTCTCAGCGTGTCGTAAGTGTCGATCAGCAAAGTCGTGTGATCTGGAAACGCTGCGTGATAACGACGGAAAGCTTCGTCTTCGGAGGGGCAGGCCATCGTAAAGGCATGAGCCGCCGTTCCAGTTACGGGAATTCCGCACAGCTTCCCAGCAAGGAGGTTGCTCGTCGCAACCATCCCGCCAATGTAGGAAGCACGTGCGGCGTACACTCCAGCTTGAGGACCGTGCGCCCGACGGCTACCAAAATCGACGCACGTTCGGTCCCCAGCCGCCATGGCGACCCTTGCTGCCTTGCTCGCGACACTCACTTGGTAGTTGATCGTGCTCAGGAGATAAGTCTCAATGAGCTGAGCTTCGAAGAGCGGTGCACGGATCTGCAGGATCGCCTCGTTCGGGAAGAACGGTACCCCTTCCGGAATGCCTGCGACGTTTCCGCTGAACTTCCAGGCCCGCAGCCGTTCGAAGAAACGTCCGCTGATGTTGGCAAAGACCTCGTGAGCACGAAGGAAGTCGATGTCGTCACCATCAAAGGTCAGCTCGCTCAAGTATTGGATGCACTGTTCGAGCCCCGCTGACACTAGGAAGGCTCTGTGTCTTGGGAGCCGACGGACAAAGAGCTCGAAGGTGGCGGGCTCAGACATCTCGAACTCGAGATAGGCCGCCATCATCGTGAGCTGATAGAGATCGGTGGCGAGCACCATGTTCTCACGCGTAAGAAAGAGGCTGTTGGGGGACTTCTTGGGCGCGGACATGAGGGTTGCTCCAGGTTGAGGAACGTCAAGAGGCCGAGAGAGAAGGCCATTGTGTTGCACAGAGACCTTCGACATTGCAAGCTCAGTCGGGTTCCCTCCTTCGACGGTGAAAGTGCTGGTCATTGACCAGACTTCGCGCGCTACTCGGAACAGGGCTGGCTCGAAGCGAGCCAACTCGCGTCCCTACAGATCAAAACGTCGTGAAGGCAAGACGATGAAGGATTCCGTCAAGGCGCTCTTCGATGCAGGGGATTGGCGTTTGGCCGCCGAGCTGGCGGAGTCCAGCGGAGATCTTCGCGCTGCGGAAGAACTGTACGAGAAGCTTATGGACAGCGCCGCCGCAGGTCGCGTGGCAGTGGCAAGCGACCAACCCATCCGGGCGTTGGAACACTTTCTTCGAGGAGGCCACTTCGAAGAGGCTGAGCGGGTGCGCGCCGCGCTCATCTCCAACCTCTCCCCTCTGATCTCTGTCGCCGTCGAGACCCATGCTCGAGCCAGAGCGTTTCAACCAGCCGCAGTTCTCGCCCTCAGTGTCGGGCATCTTGAGCGTGCCGCCGAGCTCTTCATCGAGGGCCATGAGTACGGCCAGGCTGCTCTACTCTATGAGCGCCTCGGTCGATGGCGTGCGGCGGGGGAGCTCTACGACCAGCAACTTAGGTTGACCACCCCTCCGGCCGCCGCGATCTTGGGGATGGCGCGCGTGATGCAGCGACTCGATCAGCACAGCGAGGTCTGCTCACTGCTCGCCGCTACGCTCGTTTCGGACGAAGCGCTGGATCGTTTCATCTACTCGGCGCTGCAGCTTGGCTTGCCTCAGACGGCACAACAGGTCTCCTCTCTCTGCCGGGGACACGACGAGGACTTCTCGCGCTTCTTAGCCCGATTCGACGCGGAGTATGGTGCTCAGACTTCCGGCTTCGGAGCGCGCTACGAAATCACCGGGGTCGATGCAGGTCCATTCCCTGAAGCATACCTAGCGCTCGACAGCATGACTGGGGAGGAGGTGCTGATTCAGCTGTTGCGTGGGACGCTGAGCTCTCGCCAACAATATGTAAGCGACCTCTACGAACTCAGTGAGCCTCCGCAACCAGGCGTGTTGCCGATGCGCGAGCACGACCCTCGCTGGCGCTACGTCGTCTTCGACAGCCCAAAGGCGAAGACCCTGAGTGAAGCTCTGGCCAGCGGGGCGAGCGTGCCCACGCTCAATGTCGCCCGACAGATCGCGAAGATTCTCCATATGGTGCACCTTCGCGGCGGTGTGCACGGCAGCCTGAGTCCATGGTCCGTCTACCTTCGCCCCGGCTGTGTCGTTGTTGTCGCTGGCTTTGCCCTGTTGGAGCTCGCCTCGCGAGAAGAGACCGCGACATTCTCGGGTGGAGACACGCCCTTGGCCTACCTCGCCCCCGAAGCCGCGTTGGGAGGAGCCTTGACCCCATCGACCGATGCCTATGGCCTGGCTGCGGTTCTGCACCGGCTTGTGGTTGGCGAGCCGCCGCCGTCCCCTTCGGCGATCGCGCGTAGGCAAGGAGCTGACTCGCTTCGAGACAAGTCCGTGTCGAACACAGACGCAACCTGGAGAGGGCTCTTGGCTCCGGAGCCCGCGAGCCGACTCGGCGTCCTCGAGGTTTCTGAGACGATCGCAGGGCTCCTGCCCCTGCGAACCGTGTCTGAGCCAGGGACTGAGACACGAACTGTGGGGTCTCGCTACACATCGACGGGGGAGCGCCTCGGGGCCGCGGAGCGCCTTCATGACAGCCTGTTGGGTCGAGAGGTCTGGCGGATCGACATCGCCCCACCACTTACCATCGAGGAGAAAGAGCGACTGAGAGCGTTCGCGAATCATGGTGAAGGGGGTCTACAGAATATCCTCGAGCTGGGGAGAGGAGGAGAGTTTGCTCTCCTCGAGAGTCTCAGCCCGTCCGACAGCATCGACGAGTTTCGAGCGCTGCCCGAGTCAGTGAGATTGGCGGAAGTCGTCTCGCTGGCCTCCACCGTTGCAGCACTTCACCAACGCCATCAGTGCCTTGGCGTCCGCTCTGACATGCTGCACATCGACTGTGCGCGGCGACGGCTAACGCTGCGGGTTATGGAGGTGATTCGGCAAGGGGCGGACGAGCGGTTGACAGGATACGAGCGCGACCGAAACCTCTTGCGCGAGGTGTGGCAAAGGATGGGTGGAGCCGACGTTGACTGGTCACACGATCTGATGGAAGTCACAAAAGAACTTCGCGAAACTGCAGCAGTCGACGATGGAAGGGCTCGACTGCAAAGTCGGATGTTTGCCCACAGCGATCATTCCGAGACTCTGACACGGAGGCGTCGCGCCTCTTCGGCTAGGGCGGTTTCTGCTGGGCCCGATGTGGACAAATAAGGTCCGTAATGCATTCGGAAACTTGTTATTGGCGTATCTCCATCGTTGACTATGGTGGCGAGGCGCGATTGGGGTGGTTGTCCTGACCAATCCACCAGACGAGAAAGGTTGTCGAAGCAACGTGCGACACGGTAGAGAGTTCTTCCCCCAAACAGGGGTCGAGGCCGCGCCAATTTCTCTTGAAATCCTCAAAGCCCCGTTCCTTGCCATTGTTGGGGGGAGATTTTAGAATCCCCCCGTTAATGGGCCCATTTGCCGCGAGTTTCATGTCGTTCTTGACGTAGTTTTGAACCCGTCCGGCATGTTGGGGGTCGTCATCATCGACAGGAGAGCCCATCCATGCTTCAGGCCTTCGTCTCGCTAAAGCACCAGCAGCCCCCGAGGACGGAGTCTGGTTTGCAGAGCTTCCTCGAGGCTCTGACTTCGGCGGCTTACAGTCCGCCGACTTTCTTTTGTACAAACCTAGATGCCACCCCTCAAAGCTACACGGTAGACGGCCTCACGCAGGCCTGTCTGCATCAGAAGTGCAAGTTTGCTGTTGTCAGGGGAGACGATCCCCTGTTTTGGCAGGCGACCATCTTGATGCCGGACAAGGAGGGTCTTGGGGCGCTCTTTTTCCAGTTCGAGAGCGACACCAGTGCCTGCCCAACCGCCGACCAAGTGATTGAGTTCACGAAGAAGCTCTACAAGAACCTCGAGCCTCGTATCATCCGTGCAGGCGACTCCGAGGCTCGCGAGAAGCTCAAGAGCCGTCACGGCTTGGTCTTGATGCCGGGGCTCGGGCGGGTCGAGTGGCTGCAAGTCGTCCATCCGGACGTGTACGGCGAACTCTACAATCCCAGTGAGCTGGTCGCTGCCCCCGCGTACGCCGCGGAGATTTGGGAAGACGGTGCACTCTTCCTTCGGGTCTATGGCGATCCCAAAGATTGGGACAACGAAGAGAACATCTCGTTGGCCAACTTTATCCCTGGATTCCTCGCCGGGACGGCCAACGTCACCGACGGTGAGAAAGAAAAGCAGAACGTTCGCATCATCGAGAAGCTCTGGAATCGTGCGAACAAGACTGCCGAAAGAGCCGCCGAGATCTTCGATCCCCCCTCGAGCAACGCCGCTGCCGTGGCCAAGCCAACGCCTGTAGCGCCGAAGCCCGAGCCCGTCGTCGCCAAGCCAACGCCTGTAGCGCCGAAGCCCGAGCCCGTCGTCGCCAAGCCCGAGCCCGTCGTCGCCAAGCCCGAGCCCGTCGTCGCCAAGCCCGAGCCCGTCGTCGCCAAGCCCGAGCCCGTCGTCGCCAAGCCAGAGCCTGATGAGGACTTCGACGACCTCTTGGTCGCCGAGCCCACCGATGAGTTAGATGACCTCCTAGTCGCAGAGCCGGAAACCGAGGACGCAGCCGAAGCGACAGCGGAGCCAGCGCTCAAGGACCCACCATCGCCAGCCGAAGTCGCATCGATCATCTCCGAGCAGTCGGCGGACATCGAGCTCGACAGCAAGAGTGTCACTCGCCTCGACACACTCTTCGACCAGACCATCTATCGAGCACAAGACGCCAAGACGGGCGACAGGGTCTTCATTGCCTTCAGCCCCACTGAGGACAAGTTGAGAGTTCTCGACAAGCTCGAGGACTTCGCGGCCTTCCTGCAGGCAGAGTCGCTCAACGTCCAAGAGTCTGACCGCGCGGCTATTGTGGACTGCGTCAAACGCTACCACCGGCCCTACGTCACCTATATTGACAGCGTCGACGATGTCTCTGGCTCGGCGGGGAGCGATCCTCGCCTCAAAGAGTTCGAAGCCATCGTCAAGCCAGCACACTTCGACGTATCGGACGAGACCCAACAGCTTCATGTTTGGGCCTACAACCCGCGCAATTCTGGGTTGGAAGAGATCCTGATTCGGCAATTCGAAGATTGGCCGCTGACCATGGAGATCAAGCGCCACATTCTCGAGCTGAAAGAACCGACGGACGTGGCTGCAGAAGTCAAAACCAAGAAGAAGAAGAAGAAAAAGAAGAAAGCGGAAAACCCCAACCAGAGGCGCGTGATCTTGTTGGGCGTGCTGCTCTTGATCCTCGCCCTCGCTGCGTTGGCCTACGTCTACATCCTTGGCGCGGACCCCCAATCGCTCTGGCACTACTGAGCATCGGCAGCAAAAGGAAAGGAGGCCCTGGATGGGGCCTCCTTTCGCTTTTGCGCTCAACGCTGCAGGCTGGCGCCACAGAATCTAGGATGCGCCTCGCCATCTCAATCAACATTCCGCAGGCACCCAATGGGGAGCCTGCTATTTACACAACATTCCTCTGGAGGTGACTCATGGGGGCGTTCGAAGGATCGATCTCTTTCAAGACATTCTTCGTCGACGGTGAGCCCAGCGAAGGCTTCCAAGACGAATTCCTCGCGCGTATGACCCAGACCGCGTTCGTAGAACTCTCACCCGACACTGAAGACGAGAGAGCCATCGGCTGGGTCTGTATCGACAGCCCACTTGACACGAACTTCACGCGAAAATCGACAATCTTCAATCAGTACCTCGCGCTTTCGCTCAGAGTGGACAAATGGTCCATGCCCTCCACACTCCTGAAAGCCCACATCAAAGAGGCGACCCGCGAACTGCTCGTCAAGAAAAACGTCCCTGCCCTCAGCCGCAGAGACAAGGACGAGCTCAAGGCGGTCATTACCTCCAAGCTCAAGAGACGCATCGTGCCATCGATGAAAGTGGTCGACATGGTGTGGAACATCCACACGAAAGTCGTCCGATTCTGGACCCACAGCACCGCGCTCTGCGAGGAGTTCCAGGAGCTCTTCGAGGACACCTTCGGCATGACACTCACACCCGACAGTCCGTACGTGGCAGCGAAGATGGAAGGGTTGGACGAGGACGATCTCCAGAAAATGGCCGAGGTCGAACCCGAGTGGTTCATTCGACCGCCAACAGAGTGAGCGCAGACCAAGTCAGAAGGCAGTGACGAACGCCATGCAGTATGGCCAAACCCAAGCGCGAGAGTCCCATGGATCTCTACGATCAGATCGAAAATACCCGATATTTGGGCGAAGAATTTCTTACTTGGCTCTGGTACGCCTCCGAGCAGAATGAAGGGGTGTTCGAGTTCGGAGATGGGCTCGAGATGGAAGTCCTCTTTGACAATCAACTCACGCTCGAGGCCAACCTCGCCGAGGCTGAGAGAAGCAAGCTCAGTGGCGGTGCGCCGAGTTTCAGTCGCGAGGCCAAAGAGGCTCTCAAGAGCGGCAAGCGCGTCACCCAGGCCAAGCTCCGACTGCGCCGCGAGGAACGCGAATGGGTATTCACGGTGACCGCACGGACGCTCGGCATCAGTGGCATGAAGATGCCTGCCGTGCTTAGCCGTGAAGATGACGACCAATTCTACGAACGAATGGACCTTATCGACGAAGCCGACACTTCCCTTCGTGCGCTCTACCTCCTCTTCTTGCAGCGACGCCTCGGCGACGAATGGGGTGTAGAGCTCGAGAAGATGATGGAGTGGGCCGTCAGCGAGTGAGCCAATGAGCCTCTGGTTTGCCATTGCCGCGCTTGCCCTTGTCCAAGGGGCAACGGAATTCCTGCCCGTGTCGAGCTCTGGCCACCTGAGCCTGGCGCACTCCCTATTGGGACAAGGCGAGGCCGACGTACTCACCGACGTAGTCCTGCATTTTGGGACGCTCCTCGCCGTGGTTTGGCATTACCGCGACGAGTTGCTGCGTACGATCAAGGGGTTCGTGTCTGGCGTTCGGGACCTCGCCAAGGGCGATAGAGAAGGGGCGAAGGCCAACTCGGGTTTCATGTTTTCGCTCTACGTGTGCTCAGGAACGCTGAGCACAATGGTCATCGCGCTGAGCCTGAAGGATTGGGTCGAGGGTGTTCTCAGAGGCCCAGTTTTGGTGGGGTCGATGCTGTTGCTCAACGGCGCGATCCTCTTCAGCGCTCCTCGGCACCTGACTCAGACGGGAGCCGGGGAGGGCGAGCTCGGGGCGGGGCTGAGTCTCAAAACCGCCCTGCTCATAGGTCTGCTGCAAGGCATAGCGGTAATCCCCGGGATTTCCCGCTCCGGCCTGACCATCACCGGCGCCTTGTGGCTCGGGCTCTCGGGCACTCAAGCGGCACGCTTCAGCTTCATCCTCTCGATCCCCGCGATCTCAGGCGCACTGATTCTGCATCTCGGGGAACTCGCACCCGGCCAGCAAGTCGATTGGGGAGGTCTCGCTCTGGGCGCAACAGTCGCGGCGTTTGTGGGTACGCTCTGCCTGCGTTTCCTTGTCGGAACACTGAAGCGGGCGCGTTTCCACCACTTCGCCTGGTATTGTTGGGCTCTGGGATTGACCGCCGTCGCCCTCAGCGTCCGCTGAGCGCTCTCAGTCCGAAATCTCTGCGCTGATTGCCAGAATCAGAATTCCACCTTTGTGCAGCAAGCCTGCCTGGAAAAAGGTTGACCCAGGCGAGGCTTTGACCTCGGCGGCGATCTTTCCCCTCAAGCCGACCTCGAGTCGCAACAGAGGAGGCGTCTCCTTAGACAGACCGCGATAGGTCAACTCCAGTGTCGACTTCTCGTCGTCGGGGAGCTCAAGCGAGCGCTTCTCGTCCAAGGACACTTTGAGCTGTGTCTTGCCGAGAAAGCTGAATGTGTCATATCCAGGGAAACCCGAACGGAGCTCCTCTTCGAGGGGCTTTAGCTCCACGTCAGTCTGTCCGTCTCCGATGCTTGCCGACAGGGTCTGGATCTTCACAGCCACGCTGTCGGCAAAGGCGAACGCCGGGATCAAGAGCAGGGAGGCCAACATAAGGGCGACGATTCCGAACCTTTGCCACCCCGACTTGGGCACTCTCCTGTGGCAGGAAACCGCACTTCGATGAGGATCGCGGGCGGGGACACACATGGATCTACGCTCCTAATGAACTGATGCCGTTGGCGGTAGACCCCGCAATGAGCCAAGGGGGCCGATCCGCCGGAGGTCACCGCGAGGACTAGATGGGCCCGTTGTTCGGCTGAGTAGTGTCAGGATTCGTCGGTGAACTCTCGATTTGCTCCAACCTCTTGAGGATTCTCTGCAGCGACTGCCGGAGCTCTTCGGGCGACAGTGTTCTTTGGTCCAGGCCAGAGGGCGCGGTGCCAACAGACTGTCCCCAGGAGGCCGCGTGCTCGAGTCTGCTAAGAATTCGCTGCGCGGGTTCTCGAATGTTTTCGGGCAGCTTCGAGTAGTCGAGGCCCGATTCGACGGCGCCACCGCCGAGGTACCAGATCACGGGGGTATTGGACTGCGGAGTGTAGCTCACCGCGCCCGTGGAGTTGCCCTCGAAGCGCAACGGCTCAACGATCACGATGGTGCGCTCTTTCTCTATGACTCGGTCGGGAGGTGGAGTGTTGGCCAATCGTGGCAGCACGATCACCGCGACGATCGCCACAACAGCCGCCAATGCAAAGGCGCCACGATGCCCAGCAAACAGGTCAACGAGTTGCTGCCACAAACCCCCTGTACGGCGCTCGACCTCTCGTGCGGGTTGAACGGGAGTTTCCACGAACTCGAGGGTGCTCTCGAGACGAGACCACAGCGCGCCGAACTCTACCTGCTCAATCCCTTGCTCGACATCGAAGCGAACCAGTTCGCGCATCTCTTTGAGTGCGGAGAGGCGTTTCGCGTCACTGGCGGAGTGCTCGAAAAGTGTCTCCACTTCGAAGCTCTCGGCCTCGTCCAGCTCACCATCGAAGTACGCCTGGAGAAGCAGAGGTTCGATGGCCTTCTCTTTGGGGTTTTGAGAGTCGTGATGTGCCATCACAGCCTCAGGGCGCTTGGTAGGAATCTCAATGGGAGGTTCCAGAAGGACGTGCAAAGAGCGGCTTCGACAGCCGACACATCGTGGACGTCGTCTATCCCTGACTATTCAACCGATTCTGTGCGCTGTCGACTTAATTGTTGTGCGACCATTCGCACGACCGGCGCGTCGGCGCGTCGAGCCACGGCCAAACCACGAGAGCAGGCGGTAGCCTGCTCTCGTTTTGCGCTCGATGGACTAGAGGTTCAAACCGCCATCAATGTCGAGGCAACGCCCAGTAAAGTAATCACATTCGATGATGAACTTGGCGCCCAAGAAGATCTCCTCGCACTGGCCTGCTCGCCTCAATGGAACCCCTTGCAACACCTTGCCGAGGACCTCGGGGCGCATCCCTTGGAGAATCGGTGTGTCGATGAAGCCAGGAGCAATCGCACCGACTCGGATTCCGTATCGAGCGAGCTCACTGCCCCACAATCGCGTGTCGGCTACGAGCCCTGCCTTCGCTGCGGAGTAGTTGGACTGCCCCATATTTCCATGGCGACTGACGGAGCTGATGTTGACCACGACGCCGGGTTTGCTATCCGTTTCGAGGAGTTTGCCGGCAAACTCTCTAGTGCACAGGAAGGGTCCAGTCAGGTCCACGCCGATCACCGCGTTCCAATCATCCATCGACATCTTGCGGACCTCCCCGTCCTTGCCCTTTTTGACGAGCAACGAGTCGCGGAAGATTCCTGCGTTGTTTACCAACGCGTTGAGTCCACCCATTGCCTTGAAGGCTCTGTCGACGAGCGAGACCACCTGCGCTTCTTGCGAGACATCGCAGGGCACAGCGAAAACCTCGCCCGCTAGGTCAGACGACTCTTGAACCAGCGCGTTGAGGGCGCTCTCATTGACGTCGGAAGCGACGACCCTCGCCCCAGCCTCGGCGAAGCGCAGTGCGAAGTGCTTGCCCATTCCGCTCGCGGCTCCAGTCACGATGATTTTCAGCTCGTCGAGTCTCATAGGTTCCTTCCTCCTTTGACAAAGGTTCAGCCGCGAGTGTCGTGTCACATGCCGAGACAGCTGGCAAGCCTCACACATGAGTGCGCCGTGCTCTGTTCGGCCAGGTGTCAGAGTTCCCCGGAGCGGAGCAATCAAAGACGGAGGCTAGCAGCTTTCCAGCGCTCGGTGGATCGCCTCTCGGCTGAAGATTTGCTTGGGCTCGGTCCGTAGTTGCCGAACGAAATCTCTCATGCTGCCAACCAGGAGGAAGAAAGAGCCAAATGCCAGCATCGAAACGATGATGCCTTCCTCTGAGCTGAGGCGAACCGTGTTGACCAGCGCACTCCAGCCGAAGAGGATCGTCACGACGTTCAACATCATCGCTGGGAACATCCGGCTGAGCGGTTGAGGCGTAATGGCCTCGGTCTTCCGCAGCCAGCGCACGGTGAGTCCTCCAACCACAAAGCCAACGGCTGCCACGACCAGCCATCCTGCACGGGTGTGGCCCTGGTATGCGTTCAGCCCCAAGATCAAAGCGATGTTGGAGGACCAAAAGAGGCAAAGGCTGCCGCTCACTCGTCTTCCGAGCCAGGAGAAGAAACGGCCGTCGGACCAAGACTCCCCGACAAGCGACAGCGCGAAGAGCGCGGGGTAAGCAAAGAAGATCGCGACCGTCACGAGCTTGAACTCGGCGATGCCGTCAAAAACGGACAGAAGGTCGGCGGCGCCAAACGCGGAGAGCGTCGCGCGCGGGTTCCCGTCCAGGATGAAAAGCGCCATGCCGATGACCAAACAGAGTGCTCCAGCGGTCGTCATCAGACGTCCGGGGCTATTCTTGAGCGCGAAGGCGTGTCGATGGGTCATGATTCTCCTCGAAGGCTCGAACCTGGGCCGTTTGCGTGCAGCGAACATGCCACGAACATTCGACGCCAAGCGGGGGCTTATGCTGATTGGGTTTGCGCGTTTCACTCCCGTAATGGCTCAATGGACGAGCTGCGGCGTTGGTTGGACACTCGAAGCGGCGAGACTGGCCGAGGCTGAGTGTTCGTCTCGCTTTCTGGACGTTTCGTCGATGGGAAAGAGTCGAGTACCCAGCGCAAAGGGGCTGGAACCTTGCGGACGCACCTGCGAAAAGCATTTCGCAGAGGACGAGAGCCAACTCCTCTACAAACGTTAGCGTTGGCGGCTCGTGGCTGATACATTGCGCCAACGTCCCTCGTTTCTTGATGGGAAAACCAAAGCGATGCTCGAAGATCGACAGCTCTCTCAGATGTTCCTGCGCAAAGGTCTGCTGGACCAGGAGACTTTGGAGAAGGCATCGGAGATTTGTAAAAGTACCGGTCGCACGCTCTACGACGTGCTGCTCGGGGAAGGGTTGGTCAGCGAGGAGCGAGCGATCGTGGCGGTGAGCAAACAGCTCAACTTGCCATGTGTGTCGCTCAAAGAATTTGAGGCAAACCAGAAGATTCTCGAGCTGATTCCTCGCGATCTGGCGATCGAGTTTCGATTGATGGCGCTCGGGTTGACCGAGGAGGACGGCGAGCGAAAGCTCTACGTCGCCATGGCCAACCCACTTGACATCGACGCCATCGAAAAAGTGAGCAAGGCCAGCGGATTCCCTGTGTTCCAGCTGCTCGCCGGTCCCTCTGACATCAAACACGCCCTCGCTCGCTCGTACCCAAGCGCAGGCGCGCCGCACACGCCAACCGCCAAGACCTCGGACTTAGGCGGAGACGATGAGCTCGGTGACATGTTGGACGGGCTTTTCGACAAAGGTGTGTCGAAGTTCATGCCAGCCGAGGAGCCAAAGGCTCCGCCGAAAACGAGGCCCGTGCCTCCCGCGGCAAAGAGCAAAGAAGGGGGACTGGGAGAGTTCACTCTGGACTTTGGGGACCTCGAACTGTCGCTCGGTAACGAGAAGGTCAGGAGTGATGATGTCCACAGTAAAATGACCCTACCTGCTGGAACGGAGCTTCCGTCCGATCTCGCAAAAGCCGACTTCGCGAGGACTCCGACGACGGTCCGCAAGAGCCCATCCTCTGAGCCGATGACTTCGCTGGCGACCGAGAGCGACAACGTTGCATCGAATCTCGGTCTCGGTGACGACTGGAGCGACCTGGGGGATTTCGATCTGGACGATGACGGCGTCAAGAACAGTCCTTCGACGAGTCGCCTGCAGGCACCCACAGCGCGGACGGAAACCTCGACGATTCGATATGTTGCGGACCTTTCCCTGCAAGGACGGCCAAAGAAGGACCATTTCCCCTTCAACGTTTCGAGCAACCACCTGGTCCGTGCCACCGTGATGGCCTTGATTCAAAAGGGAGTGATCTCTGAGGCCGAGATCAAGGACATGCTCAATACGCTTCGACGGCAACGCTGAGCAGGTCTCACATGCGGGCGGTCTGACCACTCTGACCACCCATTTCGTTGACCCTCGTCAAGCGCGTTGGTACATTCGCGGAGCTGTCGAACAGGGCCGACAATCTCCACGCCTTTCTTGTTCGAGATGAAGGATTTCGGGCCATCAAGGCAACGAGGTCGCAGGTTCGGGACGATCAATTGAGCGGCAATAACGTCGCTGTTTGGCTCCATCGAGCCACAACAACGGCGGCCGGAAAGAAGTCAGAGTGACCCAAGACGAGGTGATATATGTCGAATGGTGATGCGCGTCTCGGTGAGCTCCTGCTGCGCTCCCAGCTGATCTCACACGCTCAACTCGAGAGAGCCAGGACCGAGCAGAAGAAATCCGGAGGAAAGTCTCTCTCTGGACAGCTCGCCAAGCTCGGATACCTCGATGAAAGCGAGATCACCAACTTCCTCTCCAAGCAATTCGGGGTTCCGTCGGTCAACCTCGATGACCTAGAGGAGGTCAGCCAAGAGATCCTTGACCTCGTCCCCAAAGAGGTCGCGGAACGCCACACCTGCCTGCCGATCAACCGCGCCGGACAATCGCTGATCGTCGCGATGGTCGACCCGATGAACATCTACGCGATCGACGACCTCAAGTTCCTGACGGGCTACAACATCGAGGTGGTCGTCGCCGGCGAGCAGGCCATCCGCGATGCCATCAACCGCTATTACGAGAGCGAGCCGGACTACGACTACGACGAGTTCTTCGACGGCTTCGACGCCGACGACATCTCCTTCGGTGATGACGATGACCCGTTGGACGTCACGGATCTCCAGAACGCAGCCGAAGAAGCCCCGGTCGTCCGTTTGGTAAACGCGATCCTGCTCGACGCCATTCGCAAGAAGGCGTCCGATATCCACATCGAACCCTATGAGCGCAATTTCCGCGTGCGTTATCGGATTGACGGCGTGCTCCATGAGGTCATGACGCCTCCTCTGAAGCTCAAGAACGCCATCACGAGCCGCATTAAGATTATGTCCAACCTCGATATCGCCGAACGGCGATTGCCGCAGGATGGGCGCATCAAGCTGCGAATCGGACATGGCAAGGAGATGGACTTCCGCGTCTCGGTCCTGCCTACCCTCTTCGGCGAGAAGGTCGTCATGCGACTTCTCGACAAGAGCAACCTCGAGCTTGACATGACCAAGTTGGGATTCGAGGTCGAGCCCCTGGCATGGTTCCAAGAGGCGATCCACAGACCGTACGGAATGGTGCTCGTCACCGGCCCGACGGGCTCCGGGAAAACTACCACCCTCTACTCCGCGCTCAGCGAGCTCAACACGGTCACCGAGAATATCTCGACCGCGGAGGACCCCGTCGAGTTCAACCTCCGCGGAATTAACCAAGTGCAGATCAGTGACAGCATCGGCTTGAACTTCGCTGCGGCACTGCGCTCGTTTCTCCGGCAAGACCCCGACATCATCATGGTCGGGGAGATTCGCGACTTCGAGACCGCAGAGATTTCGGTCAAGGCGGCGCTCACCGGGCACATGGTGCTATCCACGCTGCACACCAACGACGCGCCGGGGACCGTCAGCCGATTGCTCAACATGGGCATCGAGCCCTTTCTCGTCGCCTCATCCGTGAACCTGATCGTCGCTCAGCGACTCGCTCGCCGGCTCTGCGTCGAATGCAAGGAGGTCGACGACGTTCACGTCGATGCTTTGCGCACGCTACAGGTCCCAGAAGAGGTGATTGGCAGCGCGCCCCTCTATGAGGCAAAGGGCTGCAAGAACTGTTCGGACACCGGCTATCGCGGCCGCATTGCGCTCTACGAAGTGTTCGCGCTGACCGATGAGATCAAGCAGTTCGTCCTTCAGGGATACTCCACCGCGGAGCTGAAATCGGAAGCCATTCGATTGGGCATGAAGACGTTGCGTCAAGCCGGAATCAGCAAAATGTACGACGGTGTGACCACGGTGAAAGAAATCACCCGCGTGACGGCCCCCGATTGACGCAACATGACCAAATCGACGAACCATGAAAAAGGCGGCCCAAGGACCGCCTTTCCCATGGTTCGGGCAGGATTCATCCCATGACGAGGAACATCGGTAGGCCGATGGACGCCGAAAAGACGACGAGCAACAACAGGCCAAAGAGCGGCGCCTTCCACCAGTTGCGAGTCGACAGACCCGTGAACGCCGAAATCCACATCAACGCCCCGCAGGCCATGAAGACGATGACTCCTGCCTGCATGAAGGGCTGAAGATGCACCCCCATTACCTCTTTGCTCTCGTCGACAAGCAGCATCCCCAATCCCGACAACAGCCAGAGCAGCCCAAAGAGGCCGTTCCAGGCGATTTGAAAGGCGTTTAGCGCTCGCAGTCCCCGCATCACGGCAAAGGCGACGGCCAGAAGCCCTGACAGTCCAATCCAAAACATTCCGATCCAAATCCCTCGAGCACCTCCCTTGGTCTCCCGGTCGACTTCGATCACCGCCGAGTTGAAGTCGAAGATCTGAAAGAACCTCATGAACTGGAAACTGCTGATGCCATATTCGCGGACGAGGGTTTGCGCGTGGTCTCGGTGGTCTCGAACCTCATGGAGCGAGCGATAGAAATCATCGAATCCAATGGACTCGAGGAGCTCGCGGCTCACTGCCACCTCTGCTTTTTGGTCGTCGGGAACGATGCTGTCCTCTTCGAAGAGAAGCCTGGGATTGATGAAGTTCGCTTCGTCGGCGATCTCATCTGTGAGGTATGCGCCACTGATCGTAGGGACGAAGAAAAAGGCAATGACGCCGATTCCCGCGATGAGCGAGAGAATGGCGCTCACACCGATCCCTTTCTTCTCGGGCTGCTGCGAACGTTGCGGCCCCCCATACTGGCGTTGGTTGCTCGCGTACGGGTTAGCCTGCTGCTGTGGCGCGCCGCCGTACGGTGGCCCTGACGACTGGGGAGGCTGTGGGCCGTATGAAGGCTGCGGATGTACGTTCGGTTGCGGGGTGGACATCGGTCCTGGGCCAGAGATCGCCGGCATCGCTACGGTCGCCGCAAACTCCATGTCAGGATTCTCCTCGAATGGGTCGTCTGGGGTGTCATCATAAGGATCGTTTGGGTTGCTCATCTTGTCTCCTGTCGAGTGAGCGATTGGTGCCGCTCGCTGAAAGTCTGCGTATCTACTGAAGCAAAGGGATGGTAGGGGATGGGTTCTTGCTCAACGATAACCTAGACCGCTGACCGTGTTTCGGACAGCAAGAGAAATTCGGGCGCGGTCCGATTGCGTGTGAGACATCGCCGAGAAAACTTATCCTGGGCGGTGAGTGTCCAAATACTCGACGAGAACATCGATTTGGGCGACTTGGTCGCTGGCCCCGAGCATCTCGAAGACCTCTCGGGCGTGTCCCAGGGAGACTCGGCCAAGCTCGTCGTGGCCCGCAGCGACGGCCAACTCCCCCGCTCTGGCCAGCGCGGAGCCGTAGTCGCGATCGGCGGGGACGCGATCGAGCCCGATCTCCTCGATGCAGGTGAGCCAGCCCATGCAAGCCTCGAACATGCCGGTTTCCGCTTCCGCGCGGGCGAGCAGCCCGCACACGATCGCCTCGAACGGGCGGAAGCCGAGCCGATGGAACGAGGACGCCGCCATGTGCAGGGTCGCCTTGGCTTCTTGGAACCGCGAGCGCTCAAACTGCACGAGCCCAAGGTTCGTGCGAATGATGGCATCGTCTTCTTCGAGCACGCGTTCACCCAGCAGCTCGAGCGCCTGTGAGTAGGCGAGTTCTGCGTGCTCGTATCGCCCTCTGGACCTGGCAACTTCACCCAACCCATTGAAGACTTGGACCAAGCCGTGACGGTCCCCGATGATGTTATAGGCCGAGCGGGCAGCTTCGAAGTTCTCCTCAGCTTCTCCAAGTCGGTTGAGGAGCAGGCAGATCCGTCCAAGTTGAAGATAGCTCTCACCGACGCCGAGGACGTTCGAGTGATTGAGGAAGAGCTCGAGCCCGTCTCTGAGCGAGTGTTCGGAGGCCTCGTGTTCACCGTCGTCAAAGAGGATCACCCCACGGGTGAGCAAGACCTCGGCGACGAGATTCGCGTCTCCGCTGTTTCTGGCGACAGGTTCGACCTCGTCGAGAACTTGGAGGGCCTCGAGGAGGTGTCCCCCTCGGGCGAGGGCTCTGCACAGCCCACGCATGGCTTTGGCGCGATCGTCATCGTGGCCAGAACCCGCGGCCTCGAAGTTCGTGAGAGCAGCCTTGAACCCCTTGACCGCGAAGTCGATTCGGCCGCGCTTGTTCTGAATTTCGGCGTCGAGCAGCGCGACCCAGCCCAGACGCATTCGTTCGTCGCCTGTTTCATCGATCAGCTTATCAAGCTCCGCCTCTGCGTCCTCTATGAGGTTGAGTCTCGTGCAAGCATCCACGAAGGCCCGTCTCGCGTCGAACAGCTCGGTCCGACCCACATCGATCGGCTCGCCTCCAGACTCGTTGGTCCTCTCTGCCGAAAGGAGATCCATGGCTCTTTTCAGACGGCTGTGGGCGAGACGTTCTTGGTTGGCGTCGAGGGAGCAGCGAGCACTGTAGACCAAATGTCGCCACCCTCGGGTGCGCAATCCTGCCTCGAACTGATGCTCAGCGACCTCGTAGTGGAGCTGTGCTGGGTCCTTCCCCACCAATCGCAGTTTTCGATCCGCACAGGCTTGGTGACGTGCACCGTAGTCGTCCTGTTGTCGGGCCCAATCGAGAAGCTGATTGGCGATGATCCTGTGGCCAAAGCGCAGGGTTCCGTCGAGGGGATCTTCTTCACAGAGTCCATCGATGAGCGCGGCCTCCCAGACGATGTCGACGTGCTCGACCGTAATCCCCCGTTCGTTATCCTTCGAAACCTGGCAGAGCAATGGAAAATCGACAGGCTCACCGAGCAGCGCCGCCCATTCGAGGATGGTGCGTGCGCGGCCAGCGTCGAGGCCGAGGTGATTTTCGAAGGAACTCAGGAACGTCGTTATCCTGCGTTCGACGACCTCATTGATGCGGGTCGGGACCGCTTGAGAATGAACCCGCTCCAGTCCACGCCCGTTGGGACTTGGCACCAGCTCAGCGCTGGCGACCCAGTCGTTGAGGAGTTGGATGGCGAAAAGTGGGTGCCCAGAGGAACGCTCCGCGATGACGGAGGCCGCGGCGCGTGTGAGCGGAAGGAGGGCGCCTACCAGCCGCTCGACGTCGTTCCTCTTCAGCGGAGCCAGCGTCAGCCTCGAGACATCCATATGGCGCTCGAGGCGCTCGACGGCCATCCTGAGCTCAGGGTTGGTAAGGAGCTCCTCACTGCGCAAGGTGGCCAAGACCAATGCGGGATACGGTGTGACGTTTTGACCCTCGAGCAAGTAATGCATGAGCTCGAAAGCCTCCTCGGGCGCCCAATGCACATCGTCCATATGAAAGACGACGAGGCGCTCCATCGCGAACTTTCCGAGCATCTTGTCGACGATCGCGTGCGCAGTGCTCATTCGAGGCGATTGAACGACGGTCCCTCCCGAGCTGGTCTTGGGCTGGAGGAAGTTTGTCAGAGCGGCGACCAGCCAGGGCTCAGTCAGCCCCAGCCGCTTGAGCTCGTCTGAGACACGCCCCTGCAAGGCTTCGCCATCGAGGCGCCTACACATGAGGTATCGTTCGATCGCGACGCGCAGGCCACCACCGCCAGGCCCAGCGTCGTAGGGGGCGAGGAAGGTTCTGGCGAGCCCCTGCTCCTCACTCCACTCGCGCAGCCATCGGGCCAGCCGGCTCTTTCCAATTCCCTCCTCGCCGTCGATCAGCACGATTTGTACCCGGCCGCTGTCGTTCGTGTCGACGAACCGCTGCCACAACGCGTGTTGCTCCACTTCCCTGCCGACCAACGGTGCTTCGCGGAACTTGAGCAATCCGGCACTGATTCGAGCAGACGCGCGTCCACTGGATTGGGTCGCCCCAGTGGCCGAGGGGACGGAGAGCGGCTGAATCGAGATGCTCGATGCGGCGACTCTCTTGGACTCGAACGCTGGCACGCTAGGCGGAACCACCCCGCGCCCACTCATGATCGCACGAAGCACACGCCGCACATCGGCGGCCATCGAGGGCCGTTTGTGTGGATGCTTGTTCAGCAGCGCGCGCACCAAGTCCGCTAGCCCGTCTGGGAGGTTCTCCCCATCCTGTGGGATGATCTCAGGGACTGGAGAGACGAGGTGCATCTTCAGCAGCTCTTTCGGGGTTCGCGCTCGAAACGGCCGATGTCCACAGATGACCTCGAAGAGCATGACCCCTACTGCGTACAGATCGCTTCCAGGCCCGACCCCGTGCCTTCTTGGGCGGATTTGCTCCGGCGCGAGGTAGGCCGGAGTGCCGACACATTGATTGACGTGGGTCAGTCGAGCCGCAGCATCGTGCGGCAGGGCGAGTTCGTCAGTGGCCTCCTCGTCGATCAATGACGAGTCCAAACCATTCGGGTCTTCGGTCGGCCAGCGCCGCGAGGTGACCGCGAACTCCACAGTGCTCAGGCTGTCGATGACCAGTCGGTGGTGAGCGTCGTTCGACTCGGCGAGTTCGAGCTCGAGCCGTGCAACCGTCTCGTCGTCCAAAATGTCGTCATCGACCATCCTAGCGATGCCAAAATCGAGGATTTTGGGAACGATGGTGCCATCCAGCGCTTGTGCCAGGAGCACGTTCTCGGGCTTGAGGTCTCGGTGGATGACTCCTCGGGCGTGCGCGTAGGCTAACGCTGAGAGGATCTGGTCGAAGATCGGGATGACGTCTTCGAGCGAGGGATTTGTCTTGATGTAGTCGCGGAAACTCGGTCCGTCGACGAACTCCAAGACGAAGAAGGGTCTGCGAATGCCCGCAGCGTCGAGGTGAACGCCATAGTCGTAGACGGAGACAATGGAGGGGTGCTCGAGCCGAGCCATGGCTCGTACTTCCCTCGTAAACCGCCTCAGTGCCCGAGCCCTTTGAGCTCGGTCGGCCCGGATCAGTTTGAGAGCGACAGGCTGACCTGAGGTCGGATCCGTTGCGAAGTAAACCTCCCCCATCCCGCCAGTGCCGATAAGTCCGCTGCACACATATCCACGTCCGATAGGGCCGTCAGGAATGCTGGGAACGGTTGGGCTCATCGGGGTGATGCTCGAAAGGTAAGCACTTGCGGGCTCAGGGGTTTGGGACGCCGCTCACAATCCCATGCAAGAGCATGGAGAGGCAGTGTAAATGCGCCCGGAGCGTACGTCGACCCTCGGACTCTTCGACCGCGAGAACAGACCTTCCGCCTGCCAAGAGCGCTCTGGACAGCCTAGAGTGCGTGGTTGGTGGCTGAGCGAGAACAATTCAAACCGTGAACAATCGCTAGGTTCGAGCGTGTGGGCGGTGTCTACCAGACGACCTTCAAGCCATTCAGTGCCTGGGAGAAGAGAGCCTCAAGGGCTTCGTCTTGTGGCTCTGGGCCTTCGCATAGAAGGAAGAAGGCGAACTGGTTCCAGTCCACAGCATCACCCTTGGCGGCCGCTAGCTGGGCCGCAGTAAACCCGTAGAAGCGCCCCACTCGCCCTTGGAACCGAAGCTTTCCATAGGTCACTTCGACGGAGTTTCCGCCGATGCTGACGGTTCTTTGCTCGTGCACCTCGACCTTCACGAGAGGACCGCCCTCAAGAAATTGGCTATCCCAATCGGCGAGCAACTCTGCGGCGTCGACCTTCGTTACACCAGATTCAGGGGCCGCACCTGCATCCAACCGCAGAACTTGTAGGCTCGCGTCGAGGTCTTCGAAGAGCAATGAGACGAGTACGGGGGCCTCAATCAGCGGGGCGTTAGAGGCTTCATGGTCAAACTGTCCTTCGAGGCGAAGCTTCAATCCAGAGGCCCTCAACGTCTCCGAGACCGCCAGCTCTGGTGCGAGCGCGATCGCGGAAAAGGCCAGCATGCCAGCTAACAAGGTAAGTGCGCGCGAACACATAGCTTGGCTTTTCATTGGTCGCTCCGTCGTCAGTTCTCCTGCAGGGTTTATCCGTTCGAAATCTCGTCGTTGGTCGAAGGACGAACGACGTCGGACTGCAATGGGAAGCCTGCACCGCGTCGAATTGTACAGGACCAGAAAACATTTACAAAATAGGAGGATGAGGCGTTGACAGCGCCAGTGCGCGCATGCGACATTCAGGTAGGTGGCTGTCAGTAGAAGCAAAGGACAGCTGCTTCTTTGAGAGATCTCAAAGAGGGCTAGGTCGTTCTCTGCAGTTGGGTCTGGACGCTTGCCGGTGGCACCGTGCAAGGCCTGAATCTGAACGCGATCGTCCTTCTGGCTAGCCCTCAGGGATACACTTTGGCTCCGCGTCCCGAAGACAAGGGACGTGTTTTCCCGGAACCCAACGCTCCGCAGGAGATCAAAGAGGACCGGGGAGGACGCCAGGCAGAGCGGTTGCGCTCGATAGGAAGGATCCGGCCTATGTGCCTAGTAATGATACTTACCTTGCCATTGACCGTACTTCAGCTGGTTCGAGCGGGGTTCGTTTCTACGAATGCCGTCGCAACAACAGTGTCCTCCCAACCTCATTGGTTCTTGTGGGGCTCGAGATATCGAAGGCCCCTCCATGATGTGGCTCCCGAATTCAAACGCTTGGCTCGTTTGGCTCGTGATGGGGTCGCTCGGGATGTTTCTCCTGGCGAAGCCCTCCAATGCCGACGATCCGACTCCCAATATACACCCCCAACCTTCAACAGACGTCTCGATCGAGACGGTCCTCGACCGGCACCTACAGAAAAAACACCTCACGACATTTCGCGCAGTTCAAGGAGACTTTGACGGCGATGGTCTGATAGATATAGCCGCGCACGTCGGGTCCCCACCCGATTCCACGGATGAGCACGAGCATATCAGCTCGTTGCTCGTCGCTCTTGCCTCAACCGAACTCGGCGATGGCACTTTGGGCCCGAAGATCGTGGCCGAGGTGCCCAATGGGATGCTCTGTCCCTACTGCCGCATCGGAAGCGTTCAGGCCGAAGCCGCGGCACCAACCCAGACGTTGGCCGTGACGGACGGCCAGATCGAGGTCTGTGAGTCGTGGGGCACGAGCTGGTTCGCGCGCGAATGTGACTGGCTCGAGCTCGCCCCAGCTAGGACTGGGCTGCGAGTCGAACGTCATCTCGAGAGCAGTGGGTGGGCACAGGGCCCTTCCGAGCATACGAAAGAGTATGATTTTGCACGGTTGCTGGGCAAGCGCTCGTACTCTGCGCATCCCCTCGAGCCAGGCTACCCAATCCACCAACGAGAGGTCTCATTCTCGATTATTGAGGCCCCGATGACATCCCAACCTCCGGCAGTCGATGGCCTGCTCGACGATGATTCGTGGCAATCGATCCTCCCACAACGGTTCAGCGAGCAGGAGATGCTCGTCCATGGCAAGACCACATGGAAAGGACGAGACGACTTGGAGTTCTCCGTGCGTTCCCTGTGGTCGGAGGACGGCCTCTTCCTTGCCATTGCCGTCACCGATGACAGCATCATCGAGACCGACTGCAGCGACAGGAAAGGGATCACCCGAGCTGACCGCATCGAGCTCTGGCTCGACCTCGCCCGCGGGCTGAGCGTGGATGGAAATGACGCCTCGGCGGAAGAATACCGACGAGTCTACCTCGAAGATCCCATTCGCCACGAAGCGGACGAGAAGCTCTTCAACTTCGCGGTTGGCCTCACCGATGGGAAAGCCTGCACCTATCAGTTTCTGCCCAGAGTCGAATCATCAGCGGAGATCAGTGATGTGCTGCTTGTGGGCACGAAGCGCACAGACCGAGGCTATGATGTGGAAGTCCTCGTCCCTGCTGAGGTGTTCTCAGAGGACGGCATGGAAACGTTCGAAGGACGCTGGATGGGAACGGGCTTCACAATCGCGGTACACGACAATGACGATGAGCAGATGCCCCGCGACAGGAGCTCGATGGCGACGAGCAGTTTGACTTGGGGGGACCCCTACACCCTCGGCATCCTGATTATGCCGCAAAGTTCGCGCAGCCTGCCAAGCTTTCCGTTTGGTTGGGTCTCTTGGCTACGCTGAGCTTTCGGCGTGCGAACTCATGGCTCGAGTCGTGACATCGCGAACTCGAGCCGAGGCGCTTGGTGTGCCCCAGCTCTCGAGCGGGTTTTGCTCGCATTTGGCGCCCACCTCGCCCGAAGCGAGCGAGCGGACAGGCCTGCGCCGGCAATCGCGGCGGTTCCGCGACCCGCGGCGACGTGCGTAACCCGTCGCATTGGAATCGTCGAATAGCCAAGCCCTCGAGACCGTTCGA
>Ga0210044_10000842_pt1 | contig 46621 bp, 41 predicted proteins | sample CryGey13umfilter_2_FD_183959 | JGI IMG/M metagenome (GOLD analysis project Ga0210044, IMG submission 183959) | Groundwater microbial communities from aquifer in Utah, USA - Crystal Geyser 4/9/14 3 um filter (SPAdes) (version 2) | ecosystem: Environmental > Aquatic > Deep subsurface >... | reverse complement strand
TTCTACCTTCAAAGAAGTTTTTGAAGGCTTTTGTGAGGTTTAAGGTGGCAGACTGTAAAACCTGAGAATAACAATCATTCAACCAAGAAGTTTCTTCTGCTTTTTTGAGTTTTGGAAGATACTTATTGAGAGCAATTTGATTCAGTCCTTTCCCAGTTGCTTTATAGGTTTCATTGCACAAATTAAGAGCAAAATTATACCACCAACGAGCCGAACCCATAACTTGGCTAAGTTTTTGAGCTTGTTTATCATTGGGGTATAGTCGTACTTTTATTGCTTTGTGCATTAGGTTATTACTAACTAAGGTTCACGATAACTAATTATATCAGAGATTTTGATTTTTGTGTAGAATCCTACGGATGTTATTTTACTGTCGAAATTCATCCCACGCTCATTTCATGGGCGGTTTTTTAACGAAAAATAGAGCGTGGGACTTCTTTCTCCATTTTTGTTAAAATTCATAACTAGGGCGATGCACACCCCACAATTTCTCATTAAACTTTCGTAGCACGATTTCCGCCCATATTTTCGCCATCTCGCACACGTTTACCACGCCAAAGTAATTTTAAGGGTGTACCTTTAAAGCCTAATTGTTGACGAAATTGTTTTTCAATGTAGCGACGATAATTATTATCTAACCGTTTCGGATCATTAACAAACAAAGCAATAGTTGGAGGTTTACTGGTTACTTGCGTACCGTAATAAATACGCCCTTGTTTTCCTTGTCGGGTAGTTGGAGGTGAATGCCATTTAAAGGCTTCTTCTAACACTTCATTGATTACTGCTGTACTAACTCGTTTTTTATGGCCTTCGGCAGCGTTATCGACTAACTCGAAAATATTTTCTACCCTTTTACCCGTCATAGCCGACACAAAGACTCTTTCTGCCCATTCCATAAAGAATAAACGATCATCTAGCATTTTCTGGTATTCATAGATAGTATGGGAATCTTTTTCTACGGCATCCCATTTATTAGCTATGATAACCGCCGCTCGTCCTTCATCGATAATTCTACCAGCTAACTTCAAATCTTGCTCGGTAACGCCGTCGATAATATCGATAACGAATAAAACCACATCTGCCCGTTTGATGGCTTTAAATGCCCTGTTAATGCCGAAAAACTCTGCACCATAATCTACATTTTTTTTCCGTCTAATTCCAGCAGTATCAATCAAACGGTAGGTTTTACCATTTCTTTCTACCACCATATCGATAGCGTCACGGGTTGTACCTGAAACGGGGCTAACAATAGAGCGTTGCTCTCCTGTCAAAGCATTTAAAAGGCTTGATTTACCTACATTTGGCCGTCCAATGATGGCTACTTTTATTTCCTCTACTTCCTCTATTTCATCCATAGTGGGTAAGTATTGAATTAAATCACCTAACAGTTCGGCTGTACCATTGCCATGAATAGCGGAAAGAGGATAAGGTTCACCTAAACCTAAATTCCAAAATTCTGCGGCTAAGGTTAATCCATCTTTTTCTGACTCACATTTATTGACGGCTAATACTGTAGGTACATTTTGAGTGCGTAACCATGCCGCAATTTCCTCATCTCCTGCGGTTAATCCCATTTGTCCATCCACCACAAATATAGCAGCTACGGCTTCGGCTAATGCGGCTTGTGCTTGTTCACGAATAAAAGGCAAAAATTCGGTATCATCATCAAAGACTAAACCCCCTGTATCCACAATCTGAAATTCTCTATCTTCCCAGAATGCTTGACGATAAGTCCGATCTCTTGTTATACCCGGTTCATCATAGACAATAGCATCTTGTTCACCAGATAAACGATTAACGAGAGCAGATTTACCGACATTTGGGCGCCCAATTATGGCAACGATAGGAAGCATGATTTTTAAAAATAAAACATAACCTTCCTATTATATCTTATTTGTCAGGAAAAGTCAAGTTAGGAGATAGGAGTTAGGAGATAATTAGTTTAAATACTTTCGCTGTAATCAATTTCTCCATAGAGATCATACACGTCTGAGGATGTAATTTTAACTTTAACAATCGTACCTAAATTCGCTTCTCCTGTTACATACACTAAACCATCTACTTCTGGCGCAAAACGAGGCGATCGCCCGATTAATTCACCAGTACTAGGATGTTCTTGTTCAATCAAGACAGGGATAATTTTACCAACTTCTTGCTGATTTTTTCTGGCGGCGATGGGTTGTTGTAACTCCATCAAGGTATTATAACGTTCTTCTTTAATGTTATCAGGCACTTGATTATCTAAATCATAGGCTTTTGTACCTTCTTCGGGGGAGAATGTAAACACCCCTACATGATCAAATTCATGTCTTTCGACAAATTGTAACAAGTGTTGAAAATGCTCTTGTGTTTCACCCGGAAAACCCACAATAAAAGTTGTGCGCATAATAGCATTAGGTAAAGCTAGTTTGATGCGATGGATAATTTCATCATTAACTTTTCCTTGCCAAGGGCGATTCATGGACTTTAAAATATCAGGGTGAGAATGTTGTAAAGGTAAATCTAAATAAGGCAGGATATTAGAAGTTTCTCTCATGGCTGCGATGACTTTATCCGTTAACCCAGTAGGGTAGGCATAATGTATTCTAATCCAAGGAATATCAACTTTTCCTAAAGCGCGTAATAATTCTGCTAATTTTGGTTCACCATATAAATCAACACCATAATTAGTAGTAATCTGGGAAATTAAGATTAATTCTTGCACTCCTTGATCTGCTAACTGCTGGGCTTCTGCTACGATAGATTCAATGGTACGGGATCTTTGATTACCTCGTAAATGAGGAATAATACAAAAAGCACAACGATAATCACAACCTTCTGCTACTCGCACATAAGCAACACCTTCGGTAGTAGTGCGATAACGGGGTATATTTTCATCAGCGATAAAAGTTGGGGTAGCAGAAACTGCTTTTACTCTTTCTCCAGCCTCTACTCGTTGAATAACTTCGACAATATTTTGGTAATCACCTGTACCCACGATAGCTACAGCTTCGGGTAATTCGGCTAATAATTCCTCTTGAAAATGTTGTGCCATACAACCAGAGATAATAATTTTTTTCTGGTTTTCAGCTAATTCTACTAAAGTTCTTACGGATTCTTGACGAGCAGATTCAATAAAGCTACAAGTATTGACAATGACATAATCGGCTAATTCTTCAGTATTATCGATAGGATAACCTGATTGTGCTAGTAAGCCTAGCATATGCTCAGAATCAATGCGATTTTTTTCACATCCTAAGTGAGAAACGGCGATGGTTGGCTTATTGCCCATATTTTGCGGTGGTGTAAATTTTTTACAACTCTTATTGTATATTTTTTTAGAAGATAGGAGACAGGAGGTAAAAGGAAACGGGGAGATAGGAAGAATGTTGAATAGTGTTTATAAATTCATTATTTAAAACCTGAAACCTACCTTCATCACACTCTAATATTTACTGAAAGTTTTGTTTAAGTCTGCGATTAACTCGTCTAACTCTTCAATAGCTTGGGTAACATCTAAGCGTAAACTACCTAAATCTGGTTTTTCTAGTAGTTGTACTAATAATTCTCTTTTACTAGCGATGACATTAATTTGTTCAATAATAGCAGTAGTCATAATTTTAATAATCAATAAAATAATTATAGTTTGTTATCTATTATCCATTGTAAAGCCTCATTTTTATCATTAATTTTACCTTGTATATACGCAATTTGTACCTCAGTTAATAATTGTTTAATTAATGCACTAGGTGGAATTTTCAAGAAGTTAATTAAATCATTACCAGAAAGTAACGGTTGGGGATGTGCAACGGCATCAGAATTATTAAAGTAACGTTTCAATAGCACAATAATTAAATCTTCAGAAATATCATCCGCAAGGGCAAACATAGCTAAATTAGGGAAAATATTACCTACAGATAAGAAGAAAAAATATTGTAAGGATAAATCATGAATAAAGTTTTTTTCTAGTAAACAATGAGTATATTTAAGAATAGTTATTACTGCCTTAATTTCTTGACGAGAATATTTTAGATTAATTAATTCTTTTTCCGCAATTATGGGATTATTTGAAGTTAAACAAGCTAATTTTGCTGTAATCAAATATTGATAGTTAGTCTCATTAAAATAACTGAATTCTCTCTTTAAATATTGATAATAAAAATCTATTCTTTCTAAGTAATTTACTTTATAATTTTGACAATTATTAAAAATAGTAGATAATAAACCATCTTTAAACATTTCTTTTAACCAAAAACTACCCTTTTTATCTTCTAATAAATAATTTAATTCAGTATTAATTCTCTCCTTGGCAACATTATTTAAAAGTGGAGTTAATGTAATAATGGTTTGACGAGTTTCAGATTTTATGGTAAAATCAAGTTGACAAGCCTGACGATAACCTCTTAATAACCGTAGAGGATCATCTTCTAAATTCTCACTACATATCATTCTAATTATCCTTTTTTTTAGGTCTTTTTGTCCATTAAAAGGATCAACTATTTTTTTTTGAAAACAATCATAAGCTATAGCATTAATAGTAAAATCTCGACGGGTTAAATCTTTTTCAATGGTTTCTCCTTCTTGTTGGGCAAAATCAATGGTTGCGTGAGGAAAAACTACCCTTACAATATTTCGTTTAGCATCTAAAATAACAAACCCTGCTGAATATAAATTAGCAATATTTTTAGCTATTTTTATTACTGAATTAGGTAAGACAAAATCTAAATCTAAATAATTTCTCTTTCGGGATAACAAAACATCACGCACTGCACCTCCTACTAAATAAGAATGAGGGGGTAATAAATCTAAATTAAAAGGTAAATTATCAACAATAAATTTATCTAAAAACATAAAAAAATAACCAAATTTTGAGTTATATTAAATCTACCTAAGTTCGAGGATATTAAACCTGAAACCTTCTCTATTGGATATTCAAAGCATATAATTGAAGTTAAATATAGTGATTTTAAATCATTTTTGAAAAATAAAATTATGGAATTATTATTGATATTATTAATGATTATTTATATTCAGAAAAAAAGTTATTGCTAATGACTAATTAACAGTAAAAAACTTTGAATTAAACCAATAATTAAACCTAAAATTCCTCCTAAATTAACAATAGCTTGTAATTCACTTTTAACAATACTTTGAGTGGCTTCTTCTAAATGTTCAGGAGTAGTCGCTTTTATTCTTTCAATAATAACTTGATCAATGGATAAAATAGGAATAGCTTGGGCGACAATTTTTTCTAAATCTTCTTCTAAATAACGCTCTAAAATTAATGCTAATTCTTGACTAACTAAACCTAAAGAATTATTTACCACATTAGAGCCTTGTAAACGATTAATAATTAATACAGATACTTTATTCCAGTCAATAGATAAACCAAATTCATGTAAAAAATCTCCTCCTTTTTCTTGAATATAATCCCTCACCGCTTTATTAGTAGTTTGACGTAATTGTTTAACCGTTGTCATCGGTAAATTTTGTAAAGAAAAACTCATAAAAAACTCTTTTAATCTGTTTCTTATTTCCAGAGATAAAAGTAATTCTTTAATGCGTAAATTCGCCATTTCTTTTTCATCTAAACAAAAAGTGCGTAAACGATTTAAGGAATTTTTAACACCGAATAAATTTGCGACAACCCAGTAAGTGCCGCTAGTTTTTTCTCTGAAACCTTCATCAATAACACTAATATTTCTATCTGTCAAAAAGTTAACTAAGGCTTGACGTAATAAATCAGGAGAAAAAATTACTTGCAGTAACCAATCTGATAATTGTCTAGCTTGAATTTCTGTTAATTTAAACTCTAATAAAACCCTATCAAAAATTTGATCAATTTGGCTTGATAAAAAATCATCTTTTCTAGCTAAAACTTTTAATAATTTTGGCAAAGCATCGCCGAATAAATCTCTTAAAATATCCGCTAAAATTTTTGCAGATTTTTGTTCTTTATCATCTTTTATTTGCTTTAATGTTAATTGTAATAACCACAAAATTACCCCTTTTACTCTTTCAGTTTCTAGTAATCTTTTAGCTAATTTTTGCAATTCTTCAGGAGTCAATAAAGAATTCATGATAGTATCAGAAACTCTTTTCGCTAATCTTTCCTGATTTCTAGGAATTAAACCAGGGGTAAAGGGTAATTGTTTGTTTAAAAAGTATAAAGGTTTATAAGGACGAAATAGCATTTTTATGGCTAAATCATTAGTAAAATATCCTATAATCGAACCTGCTACAGGGGGAAGCGCTATTTGCCACCAATTATAAAATTCTAACGGCATTATCACTAACTAATTAATTATAAATGTATGTTTTTTTTGTAATAAACTGTTGTCAAATTGAAGAATAAAATTTATGATTATCATATTTATTTAATAAAATTTTTACTTGATTACTTAATTAAATATTACCTTAAATTTAGGATAAATAACTGAATAAAAGTATCATTAAATTATTAACAAATATTCTAATTTTTATAGTAAGTTTATAGTTAATTATAGATTATGAATGATCAACTATTTGATTTATTTAGTTAATACTAAAATTCCCATTATACCACCAAATAAAGGATAATGGATTCCTTGAGAAAAACCTGCATTTAAACCTAATTGAATTTGACTTTCACCATTAGGAAAACGCTCTAAACTAGGGTAAATATAAGCATATTCCGAAGATGTACCTAAAAAATCAGCAATTTTTACCACCACATTATCTAAATACCATTTTTGACTATTTGCTACCCAATCTTCTGAGGGTTTATGAAAATCTAAAATAGCGACTTTTGCTTGGGGTTTCAACACTCGTTGAATTTCAAGTAAACAAGCAGGAATATCTGTGACATTTCTTAAACCATAACCCATAGTGGCACAATCAAAAGAATTATCCTCAAAAGGCAAATTTAAAACATCAGTTTCTAACCATTGAATTTCACTATTTAAAGACTTATTATGTTGTTTTTTTTCTGCCTCAGCTAATAATTCTGAGGAAAAATCAACGCCGATAACTTTCCCTTGAAAAATTTGTTTTGCCATCAAAAACGTTAAATCCCCCGTACCACAACAAAGATCTAAAGCAGTGTCAAAAGGGTGCGGATTACTCCATTTAACCGCCATCAGTTTCCAAACACGATGAATACCAAAACTTAACCAATCATTCATTTGATCATAAATTGGTGCAATATCATTAAAAAGAGTTTGAATATCTTGAGAGTTAGGAGAAGAAGTCATCGTTAATAGTTTTAATAGTTAAAGTCTTCGGGGGTTTTAGAAAAAAAATCTTCGCAAAATATTTGATGATGAGTTGACTTTGCATTGAGCAAAATTTATTATACAATATGTGACTAATTTTCACTATACTTAAATGCTAAAACTTAAAAACTGAAAGAGGATTATTTATTGTTCACTGTTTACTATTCATGATCATTTAGCATATTATGCTAGACAAGAAAAATAACTAGAAAAAATAATATGTTTGAAAAATTGACACCTCCAGAAGTTGGTAGTAAAATTAAATTTGACAATGGTTTACCTATAGTACCTGATAATCCTATTATTCCTTTTATTCGTGGTGATGGTACTGGAGTTGATATTTGGCCAGCTTCTGAGAAAGTAATTGATGCTGCGGTAGAAAAGGCTTATGGTGGTAAACGCAAAATTAGCTGGTTTAAAATCTATGCCGGAGATGAGGCTTGTGAGAAATACGGCACTTATCAATATTTACCCGAAGACACTTTAACTGCCATTAAAGAATATGGTATCGCTATTAAAGGTCCTCTAACAACCCCCATTGGTGGCGGTATTCGCTCTCTTAACGTGGCTTTAAGACAGATTTTTGACCTTTATACTTGTATTCGTCCTTGTCGTTATTATGAAGGGACACCATCTCCCCATAAAACCCCTGAAAAATTAGATATTATCGTTTATCGGGAAAATACAGAGGATATTTATTTAGGTATTGAATGGAAAGAAGGTTCAGAAATTGGACAAAAATTGATTAAAATTCTTAATGAAGACTTAATTCCCGCTACACCTGAACACAAAAATAAACAAATTCCCCTTGATTCAGGTATCGGCATAAAACCTATTAGCAGAAAAAACTCTCAGCGTTTAGTAAGACGAGCGATTCAAAATGCTTTACGTTTGCCGAAAAATAAGCAAATGGTGACTTTAGTTCACAAAGGCAATATCATGAAATATACTGAAGGAGCGTTTCGTGATTGGGGTTATGAAGTTGCTACTACAGAATTTCGGCAAGAATGCGTTACGGAAACGGAATCTTGGATTTTAGGTAATAAAGAGGCAAATCCTGATATTTCCATCGAAGATAATGCTCGTCAAATTGAGCCGGGTTATGATGGTTTAACTCCTGAAAAACAAGGGGTGATTTGTAATCAAGTTAAAACTATTTTAGATGCCATTTGGGATACCCACGGTAATGGACAATGGAAAGATAAGATCATGGTAAATGATCGCATTGCTGATAGTATCTTCCAACAAATTCAAACTCGCCCCGATGAATACTCTATTTTAGCAACCATGAATCTCAACGGCGACTATTTATCTGATGCCGCTGCCGCTATTGTTGGTGGTTTAGGTATGGGGCCAGGTGCTAATATTGGTGATAACTGCGCTATTTTTGAAGCTACTCATGGAACTGCTCCGAAACACGCAGGACTTGATCGCATTAACCCCGGATCTGTTATCCTATCAGGAGTGATGATGTTAGAATTTATGGGATGGCAAGAAGCCGCCGATTTGATTCGCTCTGGTATTAGTAAGGCGATCGCATCCAGACAAGTTACCTATGATTTAGCAAGGATGATGACTCCTCCTGTTGAGCCTCCTTTGAAATGTTCAGAATTTGCTCAAGCAATTATCGACAATTTTGATAGTTAATAATTAATCTGTCTAAATTTAAGTTGATTATTATAAGGATTGTAAAGGGTATAGGAAGCGATATTAACTGTTTTTCCTATATTCCCCACTCCAATTAACCGTTTTTTGCTGACTTCCTTTACTTCAGATATAGATTTGTTATCTAAAGTTACGATGGAGGACTCTATCAAACCTGATTGTAACTCATAATCAAACATTTGACTGGATCTACCGCAGAATAGATAATTAACATTAACACGATTAATTCGATCGAGAATAATCCAAGGGGAAGTATCAGGAGTTAAAACTTCACTCACATTAACAGTGCTACCATGAATTAAAAGACAGTCAAACTCCACAAAACCAAAATCTAAACCTCGTAACCATTCCACCGTGTCACGAGAAACACAATCCCAAAGTTTTTTAGTCACATCAACTCCAAATTGATCGATCAACTCCACAGGATCAGCAGTAGAATGTAAACTATGAAGAATGAGACATTGCTCTTCCCACCACCCACGACAAACTCGAAGAGGGATAGAATGATTAGGGTGACAAATTTCTTTAACTAAAGCCTCATTTTCCTCACTGATACCAATAATATCACCCAAAATATAGATTTCTTCCACTGACACTTTTTGTCGCAAAATATCATCGATAACTGCGTGATAAGCCTGTAAATTTCCTTCAATTCCGCTTAAAATTGCCCACATTTTTTTAATGAATAGTTAATAGTGAATAGTTGATAGTGAATGACGGGATAGGGAGAAAATTTATTAATTCTTAATTGTTATTGTTCAATAATCGCTTTAGCAGATTTAAGCTATAAGCCTTGTCAATTTATTGCAAGGCGGTTTAATGTTAACTTTGTCAGTCTGCTGGACGGTTAATGATGTAAATTTATAAATGTTTAATTGCTATTGGATCATTTTCTGTTTGGTATTCTCTTAATTCTTAATTCTTAACTATCTTTGACAAACATGAGTTGCGTCTTCGGCTTTTTCTGCAAACTCTAAACCTTTAGCCAAGCGCCATGCAAAAATCGGCGGTAAACCTTTTTCGATAATATCCCGACAAGTTGACTGATAATCATAGCCTACCTCCCTTAAAATTATCTCCTCTGTCTCTGTGTTGTATATCACATAGGTTGCATTTGGTCTTCCGTGACGAGGCTCACCCACCGAGCCCACATTAATAATACGTTTTATAGGAGTTTGAAATTGTCTCTCTGACTCTGATTCAATGTTAGATTGATTCACCCGAATTTGTAACATTCCAGCGTTTAAAGTTCGATCGTAAGGAATATGGGTATGTCCACAAAATAAAACGTCAGCATCAGCACTTAAAACACGCTCTAAGGCAGTAAAAGCATCCATTTCAGGCAAAATGTATTCATGATTGCTGTTAGGGCTACTATGGGCAAAACAGAGGTTTTCAAGTTTGATAGTATGAGGTAATTTAGCTAAAAATTGACGATTTTCGGCAGTAATTTGTTGATTTGTCCATTCATGGGCGATTATACCTCTTTTTTCTGCTAATAAAGAAGGATAGCTACATTCACAGGAATTTAACCCTTCTACTATATCCTCATCCCAACAACCTTGCACGGAAGGAATCTGTAACTCTCGGATTTTATTGACAATTTCGTTAGGGTGAGGACCATAACCCACCAAATCTCCTAAACTATAAATAGAATCGCACTGATTTTCGTCAATATCCTTTAACACAGCTTCAAAAGCAGGTAAATTAGCGTGAATACAAGACATAACGGCAATTTTCATTAATTTTCTTTCCTTAATCTGATTAATTTTTAAATTTGTTTATATTACTATACCCTAACAAAAATGTTATTAATTAGGGTTTGCGGTTGGGAGTCAAAAGACTATTAAAATCAAACCTGAGTTCGATATAAAATTTTAGGTGGTGTAAAGGTGTCGGGTGTCAGGTGTCAGGTATTAGGTTAAAGAATTTATAAAAAATATATCTAAATTGATTTTATGATGTTCAATTCGGGAAATTAAATATTTAATGTTCGGACAAAAAACCTGAAACCTGCTACCTGATGCCTAAAACCTGCCCTTCTCCGATATTCTTACATCGAACTGAGGTAAAATCAAAGGTTTATACATTTCTTCATCGTTTCCTAGTCTCTCTAATCGATAAAAACTTTTTGAGCAACCCTAATTAAATCCCGTATATTGCCCTCCTAAACCTTCCACAATTGCCTTCGTATTACTAATTAACATTTTTTTATAAGACTCCCCTTCCGTGCCTTTTTCTCCTAAACCATCTGCATATAATTCTTGGGTTGAGACTTGTACATTTGCTTCTTTTGCCACGGTTTCAATTAACTTTGGATTTACCGAACTTTCGGCGAAAATAGTTGGTACTTGAGTTTTTTTAATCTCTTTTACCAAATTTCCTACAGTACCAGCACTAGGGGATTCTTCTGTACTTAAACCCGATAAAGCCCCTTGAAAATCGATGCCATAGGCGGCAACGTAATAACCGAGAGCATCATGGTTAGTCACTAATTTGCGTTTTTCAGGAGGAATAGTAGCAATTTGTACTTTAATCCATTGATCTATCTTACCTAATTCTGTTTTGATGTCATTTGATCGAGTTTGATATTTTTCTCCTAAATTTGGCTGTAGTTGAGTTAATCCTTCCGTAATTACTCCCACCATCGCTATCCCATTTTTAGGATCATGCCATACATGAGGATCTGGGATTTTTTCTTCGTTACCATGTTCATTATCATGATCTTCCTCACCGTGATCATGGCCACTCGCCATAATCGGATTGGGTACTGCTTGTTCATGAACGGCAATTTTTGGGTTACTATTGCTAGTGGCTTTAATTAATTTAATGAGGTTGGGATCGAAATTATAACCACCATAAAACACTAAATCAGCATTTTCGATCAATTGTCTATCTTCAGGTGTCGGTTGATAAACATGGGGATCAATTCCGGGAGCGACTAAACATTTCAAATCTACCGTATCTTGTGCCACTTGTTTAGTAAGATCACATAAAACGCTGGTAGTTGCTACCACTAAAGGGAGATTCTGGGTTGAAGTCGAAGTTTCTGCGGTTTTTTCCACTTTCGGAGAGGGAGTACAACCCCATAAACCTACGAAAATAGTCAAAATACTTAATTTTCTTAACATAATTACTGCTTTAATCTAAAATAATGAGAATGATTATCATATTATATATATGTTAGAAGTAAAACATTTAGTTGTCAACTATCGAGGGTTAATGGCGGTTGATAACATTAGTTTTTGTTTAGTGCCAGGGGAAGTCGTGGGCATAATTGGACCTAATGGAGCGGGTAAAAGTACTCTTTTAATGGCAATTTTAGGCTTGATTCCCTTAGAAAAAGGCATTGTTCAATTTCATTCTCGTACTTTATCGACACAATTAAAACAAGTGGCATATATTCCCCAAAGAGTTCAAATTGACTGGGATTATCCCATCACAGTGGAAAATGTAGCCATGATGGCAAGAATAAGGCATACAGGTTTATTTCGTTCCTATTCTCGTCAATCAAAGTTAATTGTCAAAAATGCCTTAGAAAGAGTGGGAATGTGGGAATTGAAACACCACCCCATTGGCGAGTTATCAGGAGGGCAACAACAGAGGGTATTTTTAGCCCAAGCATTGGCACAAGAGGCGAATTTATTCTTATTTGATGAGCCATTTGTGGGAGTTGATAAAAAAACGGAGGCGATGCTTTTTGATGTCTTTGATGAGCTTAAATCTGAGGGCAAAATTTTATTAGTAGTAGGGCATGAATTAAGAGAAACCACGAGAGAATACGATCGATTTTTGTTAATTAATAAAACTTTAATTGCGGATGGTACTCGTCAAGAAGTTATTACGGCTACGAATATCCAAAAAGCCTATGGTGACAATGTAATTTTCTTGGAAGGTAATGCTAAAAATGACTAATTTTATCGACATAATTTTTGAGCCTTTACAGTTTGAGTTTATGAGAAATGCTCTAATAATAATTGTTTTTTTAGGGGTTTTATGTGCTGTAACGGGAAGTTTTTTAATTGTCCAAAGAATGGGATTATTAGGAGATGTTATTGCCCACGCTGTATTACCAGGATTGGCGATCGCATTTTATTTAGGTATAGATATATTTTTAGGAGCATTTATTTCAGGAATATTTAGTACGTTAATAATTGCATGGATTAAAGAAGAATCAAAGATAAAAATAGATGTAGCAATGGCATTAGTTTTCTCTGGTTTTTTAGCCTTAGGAATTATGTTAATTACTCTTTTAAAAAGTAGAATAGATTTACATAGTTTTCTATTTGGTGATATTTTAGTCGTAACAGTAACGGATGTTTTAAGGACTTTAATAATTACTTTTTTTATATTAACATTTATCAAATTATTTTATAAAGAATTACTATTTTATACCTTTAATCCTTTAGGCGCTCAAGCGGTAGGTTTGCCCGTAAAATGGCTTAATTTAATGCTCATTTCTGCCATAACTTTAACTATTATTGCTAGTATGCAAGGAGTCGGAGTTGTGTTAGTAGTTTCCCTTTTAATCGCACCTAATATTACTGCTTATTTATTAGTCAAAGAATTACATCAAATGATGATTTTAGGAGCAGTTTTTGGCAGTATTAGCGGAGTAATTGGTATTTATTTAAGTTATTATTTAAACGTACCTTCTGGAGCTTCAATCGTCCTTGTTGCGAGTATTTTATTTCTATTAGCTTTATTATTTAGTCCTACTCAGGGTATTTTAACCCGTCCAGAAATGCTTTATAAATTTAGACATATTTTTAGAATAAAAATCAAAAATTAATATAAGTTCGTAGTTATCCCTTTAGAGGTAAAAAATAGTATTTATTAAGGCAAAAGCAGTGTCAGGGTTGAATATTATTTAACCCCTAGAAATAATTTTTATGTTTAAAATTTTATTGTTATATTAGATATGGAATGAATAATCAAAAAATCTCAAATCATTAACTTAAGAGTATAAATAATGAGAAAAAATTATGACTACAGTTTTAAATCTTGAGTCTATTACCTCTTTAAATCGAGATCAATTTTATCAACTTTGTCTCAATAATCCCGAATTATCATTAGAAAGAAATCCTCAAGGAGAGTTAATTATTATGTCGCCCGTTGGTGGTATGAGTGGAAAAAAAGAAGCCAATTTAATTATTGATATTGGTAATTGGAATCGTCAAAAAAAACTAGGGGAAGTTTTTAGTTCATCCACTATTTTTAGTTTACCAAAAGGGGGCGATCGCAGTCCAGATGTGGCTTGGGTTTCTTTGCAAAAATGGGAAAAATTAACAGAAAAAGAAAGGGAAGAATTCCCCCCTATTTGCCCTGATTTTGTCATTGAATTAAGATCAAAAAGCGATAGACTTAAACCATTACAAGAAAAAATGAGGGAGTATTTAGACTCAGGTTTACAATTAGGGTGGTTAATTAATCCACAAATATCCTGTTTTTTAAGGGGAGTTAGAAGGGGTATAATTGTTGTTAAAAATCACCTAAGTTGAAACTCCCCTAAAGACTCTTTTACTTGTTGTTGATAAAAATAAACCGCAGAATCCTCAAGGCAAAAATCCCCCAAGGTGTCAGCAATGGCTTGTTTCTCTAAATTACAACCAATAATTTCTAAACCGCTAAAATGAGTTGGTCTTCCTTCTGTTGATAATGGTATATTCAAGGGATAAAATTCATGATTGTAGCTGTTGTGTAAGTATTCACCATAGACACATTGACCATCCATAATATCAAATATACCTTTAGCTCGAAGAATATCACCATAAGCGCCTTGAGTTAATTCCTGCCAAAAAGTCTCTAAACTAGCAAAATCTACCACTTCTTGGGTTAAACCTGCTCGATGTATTTGTAAATTAGAAAAAGAGTTTAAATTATCCTTAATTATTACTTCTTGATTGACAATAATTTTATCTACTAATCCTTGCCATTTTTCTTGATTTTCGTCTTTGCTAACTAGCACAATTTTTTGACAATTTAAAGCTAATAAAAGCGGTAGAATTGCTTTCAAATCCAGATATTCAGGAATTTCTAAATAAATATCATTTTTTTGGGCTAAATTTAATAATTCTGTGGGAGATTCTACATCAGTAATTGATAAATCAGGGAAAAAACTTTGTAAAAAAGCACCATCAATAGGAAAAGTTTGAGTTTGCGGACTAAAATAATAACTATCCTCATTATTTTCTTTAATTTGTTGTTTTATCCAATGGGTTTTTCCTACCCCAAAGTTACCCATTACTGCGATTATCATATTTTAAAATTAAGAATTAAGAATGAAAAATGAAGAATGAAAAATTAAGATTTATTCATTAACAAGGCATTGTTGTAGTTTAGTTTTTAGTTTATTTTCATCGAGATTTCGCCCTATCATTACTAACTGATTTTTAGGATTATTTTGCCATTCTTCTGTATCAATATCATAGCGTTTTCCGCTTAGTTGAAAAATATGTTTTAATCCACTTTCAGCAAACCATAAAATTCCTTTTGCCCTAAATACTTGATTCATGATATTATCCGTGATGAAATTCTGAAATTTATCTACGTTGAAGGCTCGATCGAACTCTACAGAAATAGACATAAAACCATCTACTTCTAAATGATTAGAGTGGTGATGATCATGGTGATCATGTTCATGATGATGATGGTGATGATCATGAGAATTAGTAACAGATTCAGAAGGATAATTAGTTGGTTTACTTATATCAATATCCAAAATTAAAGGTAAGGGTACTTTACCATATTCAGTGTGCAAAATATTAGCACCTTGTTTAATACAATAAATATCTTTTTCTAACTCCTTAATTTTATCTTCAGTTACTAAATCAATCTTATTTAATAAAATTATATCACCATAAATTACCTGTTTTAAAGCCGCATTACTCTCGAAATGTTCCGCCGTAAAATTTTCTGCATCAATTAAAGTTAAGACAGAATCAAGACGAATTAAATCTCGTAATTCTGGACTTAAAAAAGTTAAAACTATCGGTAAAGGATCGGCTACTCCCGTAGTTTCCACAATTAAATAATCAATTTTTTTATCACTTTCTAATACTTGATAAACCGTATCTAATAAATCATCATTAATGGTGCAACAAATACAACCATTACTAAGACTTAACATATTTTCTTCTACAGATATTAATAACTGACTATCAATATCAATATCTCCAAATTCATTAACTAAAATTGCTACTTTTAAATCTTGATTATTTGTCAGAATATGATTAAGTAAAGTAGTTTTACCACTACCTAAAAAACCCGTAATAATCGTAATAGGTAAACCTCTTTTCGGTAAAACAAAATTATCCATATATAGATTAAGAATTAAGAATAAAAAATATCTCTAACACTCTCGATTATGATTCTACATTTTGACTACGCTCAATAGTCATATTGCATTACATTGAGCGTAGATACTCTAACCTCCCAACACCTTACCACGATTAATTATTAAAAGTGGGTCGATGTTGAATTAAATTCATAAATTCTTGACGAGTTTTTACGGAATCATTAAAAATACCTCGTAATGCACTTGTAGAAGTCCAAGATCCGGGTTTCTGTACTCCACGCATCACCATACACATATGAGTCGCTTCTATAACCACAGCTACCCCTTGAGGTTGTAATAAACCCTGTAAAGCATCAGCAATTTGGGCAGTTAAACGTTCTTGTACTTGTAAACGTCTGCTAAACATTTCACAAATACGAGCAATTTTCGACAAACCAATAACTTTCCCATTAGGAATATAAGCCACATGAGCGCGTCCTAAAATTGGTAGTATATGATGTTCACAAGAGCTAAATAAATCAATATCTCTGACTAATACCATTTCATTGGCATTCTCATGAAAAACCGCGCCGTTTAATAATTCATCGAGGGATTGATTATAACCAGAGGTAAGAAACTTTAAGGCTTTAACTACTCGTTTAGGCGTGTCTCTTAATCCTTCTCTGTCGGGATTTTCTCCTAATCCTAGTAATAATGTTCTAACAGCTTTCACCATATCTGCTTCGGTGACAGAAGGTTGAGATTCCATCACAAGGTTAGGTAAGGAATTATTACGGTGAATATCTTTGATGATAGAAGATTCTGTGTATGTCATATTTTTAGATGATGAAACTAATTAAAATGATAATCGTTATCGTTAATTTTGACAAGGATTTTGCATCATAGTTTTTGTATTTTCATTTTTTATTATCGGTTTAGAGATTTGATCGAGCAATGCTAAGCTAAGACGTATTAATTTAGAATATAATTTTAGTCAGAAAATATCCAGATAAAATTTACGTCTATAAAAAACTTTTTGTCAGAGGAAGAAAAAAATATTTACAAAATGCCTTAAAAATAGAAAATAGATCGAAAGTTAGGCAAATAATTTTGATATTTTTATGAGAAAATGATGGCAAAAATTATCAACAAATAGCTGATTTTTTGGGTTGTTCTTCCATTCCAAAACAGGGACTTACTAGGCAGTGGAGGGGAATCCTAATAATGTACATTCACGACAAGATAAAAGAAGAAGTAAAAAAAGAATGGATAAATAAGGGAAATAAAGAATAATTAGCAAAAATAGTGAATCAATTATTAAATGAAAGAGATTTAGTAATTAATTGGAAGAAAAAAATTAAGAATAAAGGTGAATTAATGAATGTAAGTTAAATGCGTCTTAGCTTATTGCTAGTAGCTTTGATTAATTTAATTAGGCTGGGATCGAAGTTATAGAAGATATGATTCCATAACATTAAATTTCATATAATCATATCTCCTATTTTCTGATAATTTTTACCATACTTCTTCCATAGAAATCCTAAAGTTTTTTTTCTCTAATTTCCAACAGAAAAGACGGGACTGACGGGACTCGAACCCGCGACCTTCCGCGTGACAGGCGGACGCTCTAACCAGCTGAGCTACAATCCCATGGGATTTGATTCACATATTCTATGTTAACGAAGGATTAAAAAAAAGTCAATATAAATAAAAAAATATTCTTGACTGACAATCGACTTGTGACTTATTAGTTTTGTGTAAAGGGATACAGATCAAAAAATTAAATGCTTAAAGGAAAAGGATGACGAAGAAAAAATTTGCGTGCACCATAACTCAAAAATCAAAAAATAAAAACAAAATTTAACAAACAATAACAATTATCAGGTAGAATTAAGGGACTATAAATAATCATTACATTAAAATAACAGATTTATGCCTCTCCCCATTCGCAATCTTGCGATTATTGCCCACGTTGATCACGGCAAAACAACCTTAGTTGATGCACTATTAAAGCAGTCTGGTATTTTCCGAGAAGGTGAAGAAGTACCTACCTGTGTAATGGACTCTAATGATATTGAGAGAGAAAGAGGAATTACTATTCTTTCTAAAAATACAGCAGTACGTTATAAAGATACATTAATTAATATAGTTGATACCCCTGGACACGCTGACTTTGGTGGTGAAGTTGAACGAGTTTTAGGAATGGTTGACGGTTGCGTTTTAATCGTCGATGCTAACGAAGGACCAATGCCTCAAACCCGTTTTGTACTTAAAAAAGCCTTAGAAAAAGGTTTGCGTCCTATTGTCGTAGTAAACAAGATTGATAGACCTCAAGCCGAACCTGATAAAGCAGTAGATAAAGTATTTGACTTATTTGTGGAACTGGGTGCTGATGATGATCAGTGTGATTTTACCACTCTTTATGCTTCAGGTATTAGCGGTTATGCTAAAGCTAATATTGAAGATGAAGGTGTGGATATGAAACCTTTATTTGAAGCTATTTTAGGTCATGTTCCACCTCCTGCTGGAGATCCTAATAAACCTTTACAATTACAAGTTACCACCCTTGATTATTCTGAATATTTAGGACGTATTGTTATCGGTAAAATCCATAATGGTACAATTCAGGCTGGACAACAAGCTGCTTTAATTAAAGAAGATGGTAGTATGGTTAAAGCTAGGATTAGTAAATTACTCGGTTTTAACGGTTTACAACGAGTAGAATTACCCGAAGCTAGTGCTGGTTATATTGTAGCTGTAGCTGGTTTTGCTGACGCAAATATCGGTGAAACAATTACTTGCCCCACAGATCCCCAAGCCTTACCCTTGATTAAGGTGGATGAACCTACTTTACGCATGACCTTCGCCGTTAATAATTCTCCTTTCGCAGGACAAGAAGGTAAATTCGTTACTTCTCGTCAAATCCGAGATCGCCTTGATAAAGAGTTACAAACCAACGTAGCTTTAAGAGTTGAAGACGGTGAATCCGCAGAGCAATTTGTTGTCTCAGGTCGTGGAGAGTTACACTTAGGTATCTTAATTGAAAATATGCGTCGGGAAGGATTTGAGTTTCAAGTATCTCAACCTCAAGTAATTTATCGTCAAGTAAACGGACAGCCTTATGAACCTTTTGAATACCTCGTTTTAGACGTACCCGAAGAAGGACAAGGATCTTGTATTGAGCGTTTAGGGCAAAGAAAAGCTGAAATGCAAGATATGCAATCTAGTGGTAATGGACGCACTCAATTAGAGTTTATTGTACCTGCACGAGGTTTAATTGGTTTCCGTGGAGATTTTATCCGCATGACCAAAGGTGAAGGTATTATGAATCATAGTTTTCATGAATATCGCCCTTTAGTTGGTGACTTAGAAACTCGTTATAACGGTGTACTTATTTCCTTTGAAGAGGGAGTTTCTACTTTCTATGCTATGAAAAATGCTGAAGACAGAGGAATATTCTTTATTCATCCGGGTACAAAAGTATATCGAGGCATGATTATCGGTGAAAGTAACCGTGCCCAAGATGTTGAAATTAATGTTTGTAAAACCAAGCAATTAACAAATCACCGTTCTGCAACTGGTGATGAACTGGTACAACTACAAGCACCTATCGAAATGAGCTTAGAAAGAGCATTAGAGTACATAGGCCCTGATGAGTTAGTGGAAGTCACTCCAGAATCAATTCGTTTACGAAAACTTCCTAACAAAAAATTAGCAAAACGTTAATTATTCGGGTGGGTGATTCCCACCTTTTTTTTGTCGATAAATTCTTTTTTTTACCAATTATGAATTATTCTCCTATATTTATCTCTTTAATTCCTAATTTAATGGGTGGAGAAGGGCATATTATTCCCTATCATAATTCGATAAGTCAAGCTACCAAAATTCTTGGTTGGCATCATGAAGTTATTTATTCTCCTGAAGAAAATTTACCTAATTTACCTGATAATTGGCATGGTGAGTTAAGAGGAAATAAGTTAGAAATAGATGCAAATTTTATTTACAAATTACAACAGATAAAAATATTTAGCGACAGTATTAAGTTCTATTTAAAAGAAAAATTATCTACTAATAAATTACCTCAAATTATTTTTATAGAAAGATTTATTCATCTACAGTTATTCGCTTTATGGTTGTCAATTTTATTTTTACCAAAGAATAACTTATATATTTGGGTTTTATATCGTCATAATTTTCATCAACATAAAACTAAATTCTTTTATAAACTTTTAAATAAACTTTTAAAAAAAGCCGTAAAACCGAATCATTTTCATTTATTTAGTGACAGTCAATTATTAGCAGATTCTATGACTAAATATTTTGAAGAATCTTTTACTGTAATGCCTATTCCTCACACAGAATTTATTGAAAAATTACCTAAGAATAATAACAATATCATTTGTTGGTGGGCAGGGCCTCCTCGAGAAGAAAAAGGTTGGCAAATCATCAAACAATTGAGTCAATGTGAAACTATTTTTGCTGATAAATTCACTTTAGTAACGGCAAAAAGTGCGGATTTAATTAATGTTAATTATGGCGTAAAAATTATTCTTACTGATGATAATTTACATCGAGAAAAATATATTTCATTGTTAGCTAAAACTGATATTATGTTAATTCCTTATGATGCCATTGCCTATCAAGAAAGAACATCAGGAGTGTTTACAGAATCGGTGATTGCGGGAAATATTCCCGTGACAATGGCAAATACTTGGATGGCAAAAGAATTATTAAAATTTGGGTTAGATAAATTAATCATTAACTGGGATAATCCCCAACAAATTTGGCAAGAAATTAATGATATTTTTCACAATGAAGAAATTAAAATCAAATTAAAACTTATGCAAAAAGCCTATCGTGATTTTCATAACCTTTCTAACTTTGCTCGTCAATTTGAAGTCAATTTCTCAAATAAAGTATAAAATATATTGATATTGTTAAGTAATACATCTCCACCAAGTAGAATATTGCCATAAAAAACTTAAAATCAATTTTCATAAAGAAATTCTCAATTTATAGTTACTTTTCGTTTAAATCAGTTTAAAATCATTATTTTAACAAAAAGAATAAATTTTTTTTCTGAAAAAACTTGACAAAACTTTATAGAGTGATTATACTTATTAACATAGTGAGCAATCACTTTATTGTACCTCGAAAATATCATAAAGAAATCATACTAAGATGACTACCACTTTACAACAACAACAGTCTTCCGCATGGGAGCAGTTTTGTCAGTGGATCACTTCTACCAACAACCGCTTATATGTAGGCTGGTTCGGTACTTTGATGATCCCTACTCTCTTAACTGCCACCACTTGTTTTATTATCGCTTTCATCGCAGCTCCTCCCGTTGACATTGATGGTATTCGTGAGCCTGTAGCTGGATCTTTATTATACGGTAACAACATCATCTCTGGTGCAGTTGTTCCTTCTTCCAACGCTATTGGTTTACACTTCTACCCTATTTGGGAAGCAGCTTCTTTAGATGAATGGTTATACAACGGTGGTCCTTACCAATTAGTAGTATTCCACTTCTTAATCGGAATCTTCTGCTACATGGGCCGTCAGTGGGAATTATCTTTCCGCTTAGGTATGCGTCCTTGGATCTGTGTTGCTTATTCTGCACCTGTATCTGCTGCTACTGCTGTATTCTTAATCTACCCCATCGGTCAAGGTTCTTTCTCTGATGGTATGCCTTTAGGAATCTCTGGAACATTCAATTTCATGTTTGTATTCCAAGCTGAGCACAACATTTTGATGCACCCCTTCCATATGTTAGGAGTAGCTGGTGTCTTTGGTGGATCTTTGTTCTCTGCAATGCACGGTTCTTTAGTAACCTCTTCTTTAGTGCGTGAAACCACTGAAACTGAATCACAAAACTACGGTTATAAATTCGGTCAAGAAGAAGAAACCTACAACATCGTAGCAGCACACGGATACTTTGGTCGTCTAATCTTCCAATATGCTTCTTTCAACAATAGCCGCGCGTTACACTTCTTCTTAGGTGCATGGCCTGTAATTGGTATTTGGTTCACCGCAATGGGTGTATCTACCATGGCTTTCAACTTAAACGGTTTCAACTTCAACCAGTCTATCTTAGATAGTCAAGGTCATGTAATTGGAACTTGGGCAGATGTGTTAAACCGTGCAAACATCGGTATCGAAGTAATGCACGAACGTAACGCTCACAACTTCCCCTTAGACTTAGCAAGTGCACAACCAGTTTCTGCACCTGTAATCAACGGTTAGGTTATAGTTTAAAAAACTAAATAATATCAAAAGGCAAGGCACTCTCTATTAATTTAGGGGGTGCTTTTTGCTGTTTGTATTACCATGATATTAGTTGCGATGGGATCAATAAGGGGTGACAACATCTCTAATTATCTTTCTTTTTTCTTATCTTTTGGTAAGTCAATAAAAACTCTATCACCAGGTAATAAACCACTTAAAACTTCGGTTTTATCATCCACAGAAACACCAATTGTAATTGGTTTGAATTTAGGATCATTATTTTCATCGGGAATCATTACCCCTGTTTCGCCTTTTTCCGTGACAATGGCAACGGTAGGTAATACTAAAACGTTATTTCTTCTTTGTCCTAAAAAATTGACTTCCACATTCATTTTAGATAATAACTTGTCTTGTCCTGATAAAATACCAATTTTCACTTCAAAAGAGGTTACGTTTTGTTCGACAATGGCTTCAGGGGCGATACTCTTAACAATACCTTTAAAAACTTGATCAGGATAAGCATCAGCGACAATTTGCACTGGTTGCCCTAATTTTATCTGATTTAAGTCAATTTCTGGGACTTTTGCCACAATTTCTAAACCTCTAGCTAAAGCCACAATAGATGACGAAGTAGCGGAAGCTGTATTAGATGCAGAAGTAGTCGGAGTTACAAATGCTCCTTCTGTAGCAAATCTTTGGGTAATAATTCCATCAAAAGGCGCAGTAATAAAAGTATCTTGAAATTGAATTTTAGCGACTTCTAAATTGGCTTGTAATGCTTTTATATTTGCTTTAAGGCGTTCAATTTCGGCTTTTGAGCTTATTTGTCTTTCTTCTAAGGATATTTTAATTTCCCCTGCGACGGCTTCTAAACGTTTAATTTCGGGATCTTCTGTGGACTGTAACTCTTCTATACGTCTTACGATCTGTTGTACGTTTGCCTGAGAAACAATTACTTCGTTGGCTAATTGATCAAATTGATCTGCTGTAATAGCACCTTCTTTCAATAAGGCTTCATTTCTTTGTAATTGAACTTGGGCTAGTTTTAACCTAGATTCAGCTTCCCTTAGTTGTGCCCTTGCTTGTTCGACTTGGGTGGGAATTCTACGCTTTGATTCTTCTAACCTTGACAATGCTTGGTTTAATTGTGCTGATAATACTTGTATATCACCTTGTCTTTTAATGTCTGCTTCTTGTAGCCCTGCTTGTGCTTCTTGTACTCTAGCTTCTGCTTGAATACCTTGAGCATATAATTGTTGATTTTCCATGACAGCGATGGGTTGTCCTTTCTTGACTATTACTCCTTGATCAACTAATAATCGTTCTAGTTTACCCGGATTTTTAGGACTGATATTAACGCTTTGAATTGGTTCAACCGTTCCACTAGCTTGTATTTCAAGGTTAATGGTTTTTTCCGTTACAGGTACTGTATATTTATCTACATTCGTGGGGGTATTATTACGATTAGTCATGGTATAACTTAATCCTGCCACCAATAGAATCCCGCCAATCATCGTACCAAAAATCCAAGGGAGAGGATTAGTTTGCTTTTCCAAATTACTTGCCGTCATAGATTAAGTTTTTATAATTGCTCATCATCAATATAAGTTAACAAATATTATTAATAATTGGAAATGATCAGTATTCGTTAATTGTTAATTGCTAATTATGGCCATTGATGATTAAAGTTTTTTATCTCGATCTCGACGACGGCGATCGCGCCATTCAAGGGTTGTCAAGTAGAGAATACCGCCGCTAACAAAGATTAATAAGGCGATGGCGGCAATAAAAAGAAGATTGAGTAGGGGTAATGATTCCACAATTTAGAAGCCTTTTCTACCCCATACTACCATTGCGATCGACCATGTAAAAAGGGAAAGTACACCTACCCAACCTAATGTAAGAATATCCATATTAATTAAATTTAAAGCGAAATTTTAACTATATTATCTTATCATTAACGTCTTATTTCCGTCTAAATTTATTGATAATGTCATATTATTTATTTGGGTGAATACCATTTATCCCTACTGTTCCATATTTGGCGATCGCCGATAGGTTATAATCTTCTAACCATGCCCACATTTGATCACCGTAGGAAAAATGCCACCATTCCCCTAAATGACGGCGAAAACCGCTATAAGTCATGATTTCTAAGAGTATTTGTCGATTTTCATGGTATTTTTGCTCTTGTTCATTAGTCGCTTTACTGTAATAGTTAGGATTAGATCTTTCAGAAAGTTCGTCAATTTCCCCTCCCATATTAATTTCAACGCCATTTTCATCTATAAGAGTTAAATCGATGGCAGATCCAGTACTATGGGGAGGAGGAGTTAAAGGATTATCACTCGGAATCGCCCAAATTTGATAAACTTCTTCATAAATAGAGGCTTTTTCCCACGGTGTTAAAAAATTAGTATCAAGTTGGCGATCGCAACAAATAGAATTAAAAGTATAATCAACCATAAATTGTTGTACATTAACAGGGCGATAAGCGTCAAAAATTTTTATCTGCCAATGAGGTTTAATTTGTGCTAATTTTGCCTTAGCTTTCAACAATCTTTTTAATACTTCTTCTCGCAAAAAATAGGGGGATTTACCTTGATAATCTGCACCAAGTTTCACATAAGCCGAGGGATTTTCTAAGATAAATTCATTGTCTGGAATAGGCACTAAAGGTTGATGACATTCGATAATTTTGATATGTTGATAAGGCTTCATAGAACAATTAATCGTGAACAATGAACAATGAACAATTAATAATGTATAAAATAGTGTAAACCATTGGTAAATTTTATTTAAAAGCCAAAAATTAATGATGCCAGATAAAGATAATCTCAATAATCCCGAAAATAACACAGAATTAGATCCCATTACCTCATTAATAGCAGAATTTTCCGATCCTGACATAGAAGAAGAAGAATTTAGAAATGATTTTTTTCAGGGTTTATCAGGGAGAAGGAAAAAAGCAGCTTTTGCTTTAAGCGTCATTTGGTTAGTAACTATCACTCTGCATTTAGTTTCTTGGAGTATTTGGATTGTCTTAATCTTAGGCATTTTCGTTACTATACAGGCTTTACGATTAATGTTTGCTTCACCATGGCAAAATCCCATTTCATCCCCTCAACCTACGGATAATTTGCCAAAAATTTCTGTCATGGTATCAGCTAAAAATGAAGAGGCAGTGGTAGAAAAATTGGTCAATATGTTATTAACTTTAGATTATCCTCAAGATTTATATGAATTTTGGGTGATAAATGATAATAGTAGCGATGGCACGGGTATGATTTTAGATGGATTAGCTCAAAAATACCCTCAATTAAAAGTTTTACACCGAGATAACACAGCAAAAGGTGGTAAATCTGGAGCATTAAATCAAGCCTTTGCCTTGACTACTGGAGATATTGTCGGAGTCTTTGATGCTGATGCGGTTGCCTCTCCTGATTTATTACGAAAAATAGTGCCTTTATTCGCCAAAGAAAATATAGGCGCAATTCAAGTCAGAAAAACAATTTCTAACGCTGATGATAATTTTTGGACTCAAGGGCAATTTACGGAAATGGCGTTAGATAGCTATTTTCAGCAACAGAGAATCGCTTGTGGAGGTATGGGAGAATTGAGAGGTAACGGGCAGTTTGTCCGTCGTCAAGCCTTAAATAGCTGTGGTGGGTGGAATGAAGAAACCATCACTGATGATCTTGATCTAACTATTCGCTTACATTTAGACCACTGGGATATTGAGATATTACCCCATCCTGCGGTAGAAGAAGAAGGAGTTAAAAAAGCGATCGCTTTGTGGCATCAAAGAAGTCGATGGGCAGAAGGTGGTTATCAACGTTATTTTGATTATTGGCGTTTAATTTTAAGTAATCGCTTAAATTGGCACAAAAAATTCGATTTACTTTACTTCTTTTTAGTACAATATATTTTCCCCACAGCAGCAATACCAGACTTAGTAATGGTAATCACCCGTCATGATATACCTTTAATTGCACCCTTAACCAGTCTTACTTTAGTATTGGCATTTTGGGGAATGTTTACGGGGTTAAAAAGAGCAAAATTAGAGCCTAAAACCACCATAACGGAAACCTTAAATATGATGATAAAAAGCATTTTAGGGATGATTTATATGACACACTGGTTTATTGTAATGCCCGTCACCACTGCAAGAATGTCTATTCGTCAAAAACAATTGAAATGGGTTAAAACTGTTCATGAAGGGGTAGAATTTGTCAATGAGATGTAACTTTGCAAGGTGTTAGGTCACTTTTAAGTTGTAAAATCAAAACATAAAATAGGAAAAAGCAATATTGCCTACAGTTAATCAAATGCGACAAGCGGTGATTATATGTCAACATTTATCTAATTTTTATCAACCAATTTATCTATTCAGATATGATGTAGATAGAGAAGAAATATTTATCATTGCTGGTGAACTCGAAAGTATTGAAATAACAATTTTTAATGATGGTACATGGAGGTACGAAATTGTTGAACTTTAAAGAAATGCCCTTAAATGAACTAAGAAAATATGTTTTAAAAAATAGAAAAGATGAAACTGCTTGGAAAGAGTTTGTTAGTCGTCCTCGCCCCCATGCTACGATAGTAACAACTGAAATTTCATTAGAAGAACAAGAACTTATTTTACAACAGGCTAGTAGTAAAATGCAGAATTAAGAACAATAGATCGCCCTTGATTCATCATTATTCAACATTTTTTTATCCTAGACTTGATCAGGAAGTTTTCCTGTGCAATCAAATCGTGCTACTTTTAAATTTATTGAAAAAATTTGCATAAATTCAGAAAATAGTACTGATAATTATATGGATGCCAAAAAAACATCGATCACGAGGTGGTATTGCACGATTAACACATAGTACTTTTATATTAGGAAAAATTTATGTCGAGAAGTGAAAGAATTGAAAAAATCATCCAACAAAGAAAACCCCTTGTCGAAAAAATCACCAGTGTAACAAGTAATTTATACACTATAACCAGTCGCATTAAAGCTGTAGAAGCCTTCAAAAATAAACTAATCAACGACATCGAAGATTCCTCAATTCAAAGAAATCTCCATCAGATTAATTTTGACGAAGCACAACAAAAAATCAACGCTATTTTACCCAACTTAGGTAAACTTAAACGCCGTTTTGAACGCCAAACCCTTAATATTGGTATAGTGGGCATGGCAAAACAAGGAAAAAGTAGTTTCCTCCAAAGTTTAACAGGATTGAGTGACGAAGAAATCCCCTCTAGTAACATGGGTTTTTGTACCGCAGTACAAAGTGCTATTTGTCATCAAGAAAATATTAAAACCTCTGGTTTAGTGTGGTTTTACTCTCCAGAAGATTTATTTAACCAAGTAATTTTACTCTATTATGACAATCTGAAATTAGAACCTAAACCAGAAAATATGGATGAATTTGCTAATAGTATTTTACCATTGTTACAGAATGAATTAAAAATTAATCAAGAAACTTATGATAAATATCTGAAAAAATATCATGATAACTATAGAAATTACAAAAAATGGTTTGACATAACACCGAATCCTTATTTCATAGAAAAAGAAGATATTAGGAAATTTGTTTCCCATAAAAGTAGTGATGGAAAAACAGAATATTATAATTATTTACCCGTCAAAAAAGTTCAAATAAATTGTTCATTTCCTCAAAGTGATTTAGGCAAGATAGTTTTAATCGATACTCCGGGCATCGGAGATATAAAACTAGATGATCAAGATATTATGATCAAAACTTTAGGGGAAGATGTTGACGCAGTTATTTTCATTAAAAAACCAGAAGACACCTCTGCTGAATTAGACAAAGATGATCTCTTACTTCACGATACTGCCGAATCAGCTTTAAAGGAATTACCTCTAAATTTATGGTCATTTATGGTTCTAAATAAAAAAGAGAATGGAGGAAGTAATATCAAACAATGTGAGGCATTAAAAACAACTATTGATGATAAAAAAATGTTTCAAAAATGTCTAGTTATTAACTGTACTAAAACCGAAGAAACTAATCTAGTTTTAGAAGAAGTTTTAAACTATCTTGACAGTAATATTATTAAATTAGATCAAATGTATGCTCAATCTTGTCAAGATAAAATTAACGAACTTTATCAATGTGTAAATAGGCAATTAGAAAATGCTCGTAATATCTTAGACAAAGTCACCCATGATTCCGCCGATATTGGTAGATTTAATCAAAAATTTAGTTCATTATGGACAGATTTTAATAACGGTTTAGAAAAACTTTTGAAAGAATTAAGCCAAAATCGTACCGAAAAAGCAGTAGAATTTGACCAAGAAGTAAAAAGCACGATCGATCGTGCCAGAAATGATAAAGGATTGCCAACTCTCGAAGATATAGAAAAAAAAGCCAATGAATTTAAGTCTTATAACAGTGCTTATGATTTATACTTAAATCAAACAAGAGCTTATTTATCTCGCCATTTCCTCTCATTAGACAAAGGCTTAAAACGCTATTTAGATGAAGTAAAAAATCAAGTAGCAGAAGTATTAATCAATGAAGGGCGCTTAAAAGGTTTAAGCGATAAAAAAGGCATCGAATTTATCCAAGAAATCACAGAAAAAATCCCCGATGAATTATTACCCGATGAAGAAAATCAAATCAAATTCGGATTTCAAATGTTACGAGATTTTGAATTGTCCTATCGAGGTTTTGTACAACATCGTATCAGAGAAAATCTGGACATCTTAACTCCCGAACAACCTAAAACCTTAAAATTATCGGCTACATCTAACCCTGAACAAGTCTTAGAACGTCTGACAAAAGCCCATGCTGAAGCAGTTTATAAATGTGAAGAAGCATTAGAGTCTTTACTTTGTGATCCTTCTCAAGCGGCCTTTGCCATTGTCGAAGAATTTTTAGATAGAATCCTTCGGGTTGAAAATGCGAGGGATGAATGGAGTACTTTTTTCAATATCTATCGAGGGGATATTTGGGAGGATTTTAAGAAAACCAAACACTATTCTCAATTACACAAAGAATGGCTTAAGATTATTGAGGAATTAACCAACGTCAATCAATTAGATAATCTTAAATTTATCGAGTAATATCAAGTTTCGATAATTAGTACGGGCAAGATGCCTGTCCTACTTATGTTTCCTACTGTTTCACCGAACTATATATAATTTAGCAAATCACAGAAAATAATTATGCGTGAATTTAATATCACCATGTTAGGAGCAAGATATGTAGGTAAAACAAGCCTACTAACTTCTATGTGTTATGAATATGAAGAAGAAATTGCCAAAACTAATATTCAACTCGTACCCGAGACAAGAACAGCGTCTATTTTAGAAAAAAGTCTTATAGAATTAAAAAGTTTAAATGATGATCCTGACAACGAAGGGGTAAGCCCCTCCGAACGAGTTATATCTGAATCTCAAGATGTGGAATCATTTACTTTTCAAGTTGGTCAAAAAGGTAAAAAACCGGAAATTAAATTAAATTTTTGGGATTACCCGGGTTCATGGAATACTGATTTTAAGGGAGAGGCAATTGATCGATATGTAAAAGAAAAAATCACAGAATCTGTTGCGATTGTTGTGGCTATTGACACTCCAGCTTTAATGGAAGCAAATGGAAAATGGCATCAATCCCAAAATCGTCCGTCAGGGATAATTAATCGTTTTAAAGCGTGTTATGTCGATTTAAAATCTCCTCGATTAGTTATTCTCGCACCGATCAAATGTGAAAGCTATATGCAGGATGAGAAATCACGACAAGAATTAATAAATAAAATAAAACAACAATATAAAGGTTTATTCGATTTATTTCAATCACAGCAATTGGTTGATAAAGTAGCAGTGGTAATTACCCCTGTTCAAACTGTGGGTAATATTTTCTTCTCTTATATTCATATAATTAACGACATAGAGAAAGTTGATAAAATCACCCCCATTTTCAAATTTAAAAAACAAAATCCAGATGCACAATATAGTCCAAAAGATAACGAACAACCGTTAAAATATTTACTAAGATTCTTGTTAACATTACATCTTAAGAATCGATTGTGGGGTTGGGGATATGTTCGAGACTGGTTTAAATGGGATGAACACCTGAAACAAGCCATCAGAGATTTTGCTAAGGATTGTAAAAATAGTGATGGTTTTGAAGTTATACAAGGAAAAAATTTACTGGATATTAATTAGGAGAAAATCATGGAAATTTACATCCAAAGTTGTGGTATTGCATCGGATCAAGATTTTCATTGGCGTCAAATAATAGGAGATGGATGGGAAAAGCAAGAGGAAAAAGTTCCTCCCAATTTTTTTAGTCAAAAAGCTAAGAATACTAAAGGGGAAGTCAAGGAAGTAAAATTTTTTTTTAAGCCAAGAGAAACTTCTTTATTGTTTTTAGAAGATGAAGATAAATTTATATTATTAATTACTGAATTAAAAGCTGATGACAGAACTAAAATTTATGGTAGAAAAGTTAGAAATTTTATAGTAATTATTTCTGAAAATGAAAAATTATTAAAAGGAATTTTTAACTATGTAAAATATAATTGGAAAGAGTTTGAGAAAGAAATTGACACACATATTGATTTTGACGCAAAAAATGGTTTCATTGTTAAAAAATTTGGTGAGTTAATAAAATATTTAGAAGGATTAGAGAATGAGAATAAAGGTAGTCAATCAGAAATATCTAAAGAAATTGAAAATGTTGAAGAATTATATATTATACCGAGTGAAGAGGAAAAAACAAGAAAAAAGTCCAGCAATTTCTTGATTCTTGTGGGGATATTATCAGTAGTCTTATTTCTTATTATCACAATCCTAATAGTGACCAACAACCAAAAGAAACAAGAATCCTCCTCAACTCAACTAATTCAAGAGGAGACTTGTCAGACCATGATAAATTGGCATTCCCCATGTCTTTATTTGACGAATTAACTAACTATAAAATAAATAAAAAAACAAGCAATGAGGAAATAAATATATTCTCAGATTCTTCTATAAGAAACTTAACTTGGATACAAATACAATTAAAGAGAAAAGATATTGAGAATTATCATTTATTTTTTCTAGTAGAGTTTATTTTATTTATTACTTTTATTATTAAATTAGGCATAATTAAAGAAATGAATCGAAAGAATAAATTATTATTTTTATCAAACTCTTTTTCGATTAATGAGAATAAAAAAATTATTCTAAAACTTATTAATTTAATACCACACTTCAAAGTACTTAATATAAATGAATATGAACAAATGATTAACAGTTTTATTAAACTAAATAAAGATCAACAAAAAGCAATTATATTAATTGGTGAATTTATTTTAAATCACGAAGAAAATGATAAATTATGGAATAAATATCAAGAATTAATGGAAGAAATAAAATCTTTTTTAAATAAGATGTTTCAATAACAAAATAGCCTCTAATTTACGGTTAATTAAAATTATGAAAAGTTTTTATAAACTATGAATTTTTACAAAGCGATCGCCCTTACAGTAGTGTGTTAAGCGAGCTCCTATAACGCACTCAATTAATAATAAAAGTGCTGTATAACGGCGAACTGTTAATTTTACTTCTTTATCAAAAATTATTTGCGCAAATCCGCACCTGACAAGATGGGCGATCGCTCTTTTATTTATGATAATGAAACTTACAGGAAATAATAGTTAATTCTTCTTCTGAAATTTCATATACTAAACGATGTTCAGAATTAATCCGTCTTGACCAATAACCTGATAAATTAGCTTTGAGAGGTTCTGGTTTGCCAATGCCATCAAAAGGACTTCTGACAATTTCTTTAATTAATAAGTTGACTCTTTTTAATAGTTTTTTATCATTATCTTGTAGCCAAATATAATCTAACCAAGATGCTTCGGTAAAAGTAATTTTCATGGTTCGATTAATTCTCTTACTGATTTATTACCCGACTTGGCTTCTTTGATGGATTTCATCAGATGTTCAGCATTAGCAGGATTGGATAATAAATATAAGGTTTCTTGCCAAGAGTTAAATTCATCTAAGGACATTAAAACAGCCTGTTTTCCTTGATCATTGCAAAGGATAGTCGGTTCTACATCAAGGATAACTGTATCAATGAGTTCATCTAATTGTTCTTTTGCTTGGTTACTGGTGATGGCTTTCATTTTTTCCTGTTTAAATTACTATAGATTAAATGTAACAGAGATTACCTAAAAACAATTAGCTATGATTTTAGCAAAAAAATTGTTGTAATTAAGCAACATCAATCGCTCCTCCATCTCAAAAATGATCGTCTTGAGAATCATCATAACTGATAGGTTAAGTTAAACTAAGTGCAACCTAACACAGGAGAAAAAAATGAGAGAAATTGTTGGGTTTGATCCCACTACGAAATATACACCTCCACTACTACTTAAAAATGGTTTAATTCAGACTGTTTATATTGCATTATGGATGGATAAACAGTGGGAAAAAACCACTAAATTAGTTGAGCCTGAATATAAAGAGCATATTTTTATCGGTGCAAATGATGTACCTATTTTCGGTATAGTTGCAATTCCCCATCAAAGCTACTGTCGAGGTACGATAATTGGAACTTATGGTATAACAGGAGATTTAGAAAATCAATGGTTTTTGCGTTTATTAGGGCGTAAAGCCTATGCTCAAGGTTACGCTGTGGTATTATTTGATTGGAGAGCCCATGGTAAAACGGCTCAATTATCCCCGACATTAACCTCCGATGGTTTATATGAAGGAGAAGACTTTGTGAGAATTGCAGCCCAAGCAAAAAAAATCGGTTGCCCTAGTAAATTTTGGTTTACAGGTTATTCTTTAGGAGGAAAATTAGCCTTATGGGGTATAGCGGCGGCTTCTAATTTAAGTGAAACAGCTCTAGGTTTAGGATTAGAAGACAAGGATATAGGTGGATGTGGTGTAATTTGTCCTAGTTTAGATGCGTGGCGCTCTTTACTTTACTTAGAAAAAAATCCTTTAGGGCGATATTTAGAAAAAAAAATTACTCAGAGTTTAAAAGATTTAGCCTATCGTCTTTATGAATATCATCCTAAGGACATAGATCCCAAAGTGCTACAGTTGACGAATAGTATCAGAGAATTTGACCAATATTTAGTTATTCCTTCTTTAGGTTTTGAAACCGTAGCGGATTATTATTATGCAAGTAGTCCTTTTCGCATTCTGTCAAAGATTAATAAACCAACTTTAATTATTTATGCCCAAGATGATCCTATGTTTGATCCTACTATAATTCAGGATTTACAACTAACAGTTAAGAACAATCAAATGTTAGATTTAATTTTAACTAAAAACGGTGGTCATGTAGGTTATATCAGTAGTTATTTTAGTCAAAATCAAAGCAAAGATCCAGATAGATGGTGGGCATGGAATCGTTTTTTAAAGTGGCTTTCGGATAAATATTGAGGGAGGGATTTTGCCCCCCTGCCCCCAATTCTGGGGGAGTAAAGATACAAAAATAGTCCCCACACTTGGGGATTTAGGGGCGATTCCGACTTTAGGAAAGAAAGACATAAAAAAAGTCCTCATACTTGGGGATTTAAGAGCGATTCCGACTTTAGAAAAGAAAGATATAAAAAAAAGTCCCCATACTTGGGGATTTAAGAGCGATTCCGACTTTAGAAAAGAAAGATATAAAAAAAAGTCCCCACACTTAGGGATTTAGGGGCGATTCTATATTTAATTTCTAGCTAACCATTTTTGACCATTTAAGCGCTTCAGAGCGAATAACACCATTAAATCAAGACTAGCTTTGCGCTCATCAATCATAAAAGATTCTAGGGTACTAGGTTTTTCCCCATCGATAGTACAAGAAAATGCTTTTTGTCCGTTAATATTTTCATCTAAAAAATAAAGAGCAAATTGACGATTTTCGAGATTACCTAATACTTGCCAACATTCAGGATTTGATTCAAAACCCGTAATAGGAATTTTAGCTTTTTTAAAATCTAACTCAACATTTTTTAAACCTTGTTTTTCTAGGGCAGTTTTTAGAGTTGGGTTAAAATGTAGCTCCATAAACTCAGTAAAGGGTTTATCTTCTAAAGCTGGAGGTTTCTCTTTTTTAGGTGGTTTCGCCTTAACTTCTTCAGTTTTATTAGTAGTTTCTGGTGTTTTTATTTGTTCAGTCATAAACTTATTTATAAATATACTGTTTACTCATTACTCATTACTTACCTAAAGTGGGCGATAGACTCGGTAATCAATTTCAGGGAAAATATTATCAATTTCCTCTACTTTACTTAACCAACCAGAATCAACTTTTTCCGCCCAAATATCATCATAGAGTTTGTTTAATCTTAGCAAATGACTCTTAGTTCGTCTTACCGCATAAGGCACCATTGTACCAGTGCGCATAATAAAAGCCCAATCGGAAGACTGCGCTAATAATAATTCTCTGGCGGCTTGGTTTAATGCCCGTAATTGTAACTCATCGGCTGGTTCTTTAGTAGCTAAATGAATCATTTTTTCTGTGCCTTGATGTAGATGAGGATAAATCCAAGCATTAGTATGATTTAACCAATATTCATGGAAACCTTTATAACCCCAACTTGACTGAGAAGGTATGGCTACTTGTTGGGTAGGATGCCCTTTTAAGTAGTCTGCCAGATGAATCATGTATAATGAATCTTGATCAAACCACGCTTTACGGAAAAGAAAATCAATAAATTGTGGGCCTTCATACCACCAATGACCGTATAATTCAGCGTCATAGGGTGATACTACTAATGGTTCACGTTGCATCATTCCTGCTAAATGTTGAACTTGTTGCACACGGTTATATAAAAAATTTCCTGCGTGTTCTGCAGCTTTTTCCCTTGCCCAATAAGGATCATAAAGGGCTTTATCTGATAAACCTGCTTGACGACTGGTGATTTTATGATATTTTACGCCGACATTTTTCCGTTGACCGTTAGGCATGATATAGGGTTTAATATAGTCGTAGTCAGCTTCCCAGCCTAAATCTTTATAAAATTCCCGATATACAGGATCACCCGGATAACCTACTTCTGAAGACCAAACCTGCTGAGAAGACTCATGATCCCTTCCAAAAACCGCTACTCCTGTTTCAGTAAAAATTGGTGCATAAGTGCCAAAACGAGGACGTGGACGGGCATAGAGTAAACCATGACCATCCGTTAGGAAGTATCTTAAACCAGCGTCGGCTAACATTCTTTCTAAGCCTTCGTAATATGCACATTCAGGCAACCAAATTCCCCGAGGGCGAATACCGAAATTTTCTTCATAACTTTGACAGGCAACTTCAATTTGCGCCCATACTGCTTGGGGATACATTTTCATCAAGGGTAAATAGCCATGAGTTGCACCACAGGTTATGATTTCAAGGTTATTACTATCTTGAAACTTTTTAAATGCGCTAACTAAATCACCTTTATATCTTTCCCAAGTTTTACGAGTTTCGCTAAATTCTTGAGCGTAATATTCGGCTAAGTATTTTATATGGCCATTATGCTCGTTATGGTCAATTTCTTTTTCAATTAATTCTTGTAAACTTGCTAAATGTTCGCTATATCTTTCTTGTAATAATTTATCTTTGAGCATAGCCACTAAAGGAGGTGTCATACTCATGGTTATTTTAAAATCCACTCCATCTCGTTTTAAACCTTCAAAAACGTGGAGTAAAGGTATATAAGTTTCGGTGATGGCTTCATACAACCATTCTTCTTCTAAGACATAATCACTTTCAGGATGGCGAACAAAAGGTAAATGTGCGTGTAGCACGAGGGCGAGATAGCCAAGAGCCATAATATGTCAATAACTATTTGCTAGTTTTTACAGGTTAACAGTTTTAATATTATTATTATCTGTCATTAGAATTTTAGGATAAAACGAGCGTGACTCACATTAAAATAAAGAGTTAATTCTTAATTAAATTTAAAATTTCTATTTTGAGATGATTTTTCACCATTGACGGAAACTGAAAATAATTTAATTTATTATAGTACAGTCAACTATAATCTCTATTTAAAAAGTAATTTTTATCTTATACAAATGTCTTATCAAAAAAATTTTTCTTTCTTATTCACTTCTCTTTATTTAAGTTTTAGTTCTTTTAATGGGGTTTTTGCCCAAGAATTAAAGAATCCTCCCGAAAAAAATGCGCTCACTACGGAAAATTCAACAACTCAATTTAATTCTAGTCCTAATCCTTTACTTTTCCCGACTAAACCTTCGGAGGTAAAAATTGAAAAACAAAAATCCGTGACTTTAGAGGAAGCCATTGAAATCGCCCTCAAAAATAATAAAGAGTTACAAACAGTTCGTATTGAGCTACAAAGAGCTGAAGATGGTTTAAACGCTTCTTTAGCCAGTCAATTACCAACGGTAGAAGGGCAATTAGAATTGAATCAAAGGGGAGATGATACTCCTACAGGACAAGCACAAGGGGAAACTTTTCTTAGAGATAGAACTTTGTTATTAGGACAATTAGAGGTAGGCTATGATGTATATAATGGTGGCCGTAGAAATGCTGAGATTACTCGTTCACGTCAACAAGTATATTTAAGCAAATTAGAAATTGAGCGTATTTCTGAAGAAACTCGTTTAAATACCACTAATAGTTATTATGAGCTACAAAACAATGATGCTCAAGTGGCGATCGCCCAAGCGGCCATTGAAGATTTTTCTCAAACCTTGAGAGATGCACAATTACTCGAACAAGCGGGGTTAGGCACTAAATTTGACGTTTTACAAGCGGAAGTTGATTTAGCCAACGCCAATCAAGCCTTAACCAGAGCAATTTCCGAACAACGTAACGCCAGAAGAAGACTAGCAGAGGTGTTAAGTGTAGGACAAAATGTAGAGCTAACTGCTGCTGATGAAATTAAAGAAAATGGTGTTTGGCAATATTCTTTAGATGAAAGTATTGTTATGGCTTATAAAAATAGGGTTGAGTTACAACAACTCTTGGTTAGAGCTGATATTAGTGCCCAAGATAGAGAAATCGCTTTATCACAAACTCGCCCTCAAGTAAGTTTATTTGCAAACTATAACTTTACTAACACTTTTTCTGATAGTTTAAATAATACGGGCTATGCTAACGGTTATAACTTAGGTGCGAGAATGCGTTGGCAGTTTTTTGATGGCGGTGTGGCTAAAGCTAGAAGTGATCAAGAAACCCGTAATATTGAAATTGAAGAAACTAAATTTGCCACTCAAAGAAATCAAATTCGTTTAGAAATAGAAACTGCTTATAACAACCTTGTTGCCAATCAGGAAAATATTAACACTACGGAAAAAGCTGTGGTAACTGCTACTGAAAGTCTCCGTTTAGCACGATTACGCTTTCAAGCTGGAGTCGGCACTCAAACTGATGTTATTAATGCTCAAAGGAGTTTGACTGAAGCTAGGGGAAATTTCTTACAAGCTATTATTGGCTATAATCAATCTTTAAATCAGTTACAACGGGCTGTTAGTAATTTACCTGATGGTAAACTTTTTCAAATTCGCTAACACTTTTTTCTTGTTAAATATTAGAAATAATAAATTAAGTTTTTCAGTATTCTTACTCTTTTTGAATCTGATAATTTTTTTTAGAATAAGACTTGACAAAATTACTTTTTTTTGTTATTATATAATTATAATAAAGCCACTTTCTTTTAACCCGTTGCGGTTAGGGGAGGGTGGCTTTTGTCTATTTTTTTTGAAAAACTAAACATTTTTTGCTTCATCTATCGAATAGGTATCAGGTAATTCTATTTTTGCCTAACATCAGTTAAATCAATAGATAAGCTAAGACTGTTACTGGTTTACTTCCCCCTGACAAAGCAGGGTTTTTTCAAAGTCGGGACAAAATTTTAAAAAAATATGATAAATTAACCCCTAAGTAATTTGTTGAAAAAAGTTATTCCAATCGTAAGTAATTAAGGTGTTATTTTCAGATTCGGGTTTAGAAATTAAATCAAATACTTTGTTTTTAGCGAAAGGATTATCTAAGGCTTCTATAACAACATTCGCAACATCACCCCTAGGAATAGAAGTGGGAATATTATTAGGAGGATTCGTTAAAAATTCGTCGTTTTTGCCTACTAATAATTCTCTTTTTCCGTCGGGTTTATCTAATAATCCTCCAGCATGAATAATGGTATAATCAATACCTGAATTGATGAGATATTCTTCTGCTTTTCGTTTCCAAATCAAGATATTACCGTTACCAAGACGATTGAGAGGGTGATTATCATTTGTACCCCCCATAGAACCTACTAAGATTATATGTTTAATTCCTGCTTGTTTAGCAGCATCTATTTGGTTTTTTTGCCCTATCCAATCCACTTCTTCAGGTTTTCCTCTGTCTTCAAAGTCAAATTCAGGAGGTTTTCCTTCAAAGGGAGGTGAAATCATTTTAGGCACGGCACTTGTTAGTATTATTAGAGTATCGCATCCTTGAGTGGCTATAGTTAAATCTTCAAAAGATAAAATATTGCCGAAAATAAAGTTTTCTGTAGATGTAAAAATTTCTTCTGCTTTTGTTGGTGATTTTGCAAAAGGTATTACTTGCCAATCATTATTTTCTATTTGTAACTTTTTGACTACTAATAATCCTGTTCTACCAGTTGCACCGGTTATTAAAACTTTTTTTTTCATAATTTATTTGATAAATATAAGTATAGCAAAACATCCTGAAAAAATATAAATTTATATCATAATAGTGATTATATTTTTCTTAATGTCTATTATACATTTTTATCGTAAATTTTGGACATATATTAATCTTATAGGAGTCATGAAAAATAACTAGGTTTAATTAAGACTAATCTATTTAAAATTATCAGTAATAGTTAAAAAATATTATGCCTATTATATAGCAATAATTAAACTCTAATTATTATTAATTTATTTAAAACTCCAATTTTTGTGCATAAAATAGTTATAAACGTAGAAAATTATCGCTATCATTAAACTAGCATAAACTATCCAAATATTTAAAAGTTTGACAAGAATAAACATTGCTATTAAATTAGCGATAAAACTAGAAGTCATTACTGCATAATATTTATAAATTTCTTTCCATATATTAGTATTTCTTACTTTAAATGTAAAATATTTATTTAGGAAAAAACCAAGTAAATTAGAGAGGAAAAAACCGATAATAGTTGCTAACATTTCTTCTAGGAAAAATTTATCTGTTAAAATCCATAAAATCCCTAAATTGAAGGTTAGACATAATCCACCAACTAAAGTAAATTTAATTATTTCTTTTTTCTGCTCAATTGTTTCTTTTAATGTTTGAAAATAAGGGTTAATTTTCATTTCATAAATTCTATTATTCCTCAAGATAATTAAAGCAGATTTTTTCTAATTTATCCGTTATTTCTTGCCAATCAAAAGATTTTGCTCTAATTTTACCGTTATTACTTAATTTTTGGTACTCTAACTCATTATATAGTAACTGGGCGATCGCTTGACTCAGATCATTTTCATCAGGATTAACAGCAATACCTTCGATACCATCTCTAACAATTTCTTTTACTGCACTTTCTTGACTATGACAGTAAATAACTGGTATTCCTAAAGCTATGGCTTCTAAGGGGAAAATACCAAAACCTTCCCGCAAAGATGGTTGAATAGCTATTTTTGCTTGACTTATTTCTTGCCAAACTTCTTCAATGGTTTCTAATTTTCCTTTAAATATAACTTGATCTAAAATATCTAATTTTTGAGCTAAATTTTCTAATTCCTCTCTTTGATTACCTTCTCCAATAATTTGTAAAATAACTCCTTGATAATTATTTTTTTTTGCGAAAATAGCAACGGCTTTTAATAATAAATCAACTCGTTTTTCTTTAATTAATCTTCCTGCATAAATTAACGGTGGTTTATCATTAATATTTTGAGAATTTAAAGAGGATGTAAAATCAAGATTAATACCGTTACTAACTATTTCTATTTCATCGGATTTTATTCTTGCTTTGCGTAACTTTTCGGCGGTAAATTCACTAACACAAATAACTTTATCTCCTAATTGTGCTGCTAAAATTTCAATATTATAATAAATCATCCATGTCCAATTTTTAATATAAGTTTGCCAGTATTTTCCCCAATATTCATGCCAAGTAATAATGACTTTTTTATTAAGTATTTTTGTCCATAATGTCAGTAAGAATAAATGAATATAAGGAATATTATCAACGAAAATAAGATCAAATTTTTGCAAAGGTAAGGTTAAGATAGCAAAGGCATATTTTAAAGAAATTAAAGCGGTTCTTTGACCTAAACTATTATATAATTTTTTAGAAAATGGTAAAGAAATTATCGTTACATTTAAAGGATGTTTATTTTCTTTTACCCAACCAGCTAAAGTAATATTATGTCCTTTTTCAAGCAAAAATTTTGCTAATTGATAATTACGAAATTCAACGCCTCCTAAAGAATCAGGATAAATGCAATCATAAATAAAAATTATTTTCAGCTTTTTGTCTTTTTCTCTCATCAGTAAATAAAAATTATTAAATTAGATAAAAATTAAGGTTTGAAACAATAAAATGTTAATTAACTACTTAAACCATAGGATAAAAAAATCAAATTTAAGAGGTTGTTGATCTTAGTTATTTATTTTTGTTAAAATCTGTTAATTGTAAAAAATTATTGATACTTTTAATCATCATTTCTTGCTCAGATATATTTCCAGTAATATCAAGATAAATTTCTAAGCCTTTATGTAAAATAATTTTAGGTTTTAATACTTTATCCCCGTCACTATCTTTTTCTTCTACCATGGCAATGGTTTTTATTTCTCCTAAATTATACTCTTTAATTTTTGATTGAAATACATTATCTTCTCTAATCAAAAACTTTTTTTTACTCTTATCAAATATACAATAAATTTGTCTAAAAAATGTTAATGAAGCTACCATTAATCCCCCACCTATAAACACAAAAATTGCCCCAAAAGGATAGGCAAAAAGTCGATCATCATGCGTAATTTGTAGAGAAGTTTGATTTTTATCAGTAATAAAATTATCAATTTGTCTTATTTTTTTTCGTTTATTTTTACTACCTGAACTATATACTTCTGTTAAAGGAATTATTCCTTCAGATGTATTCAATTCAATCCCATAAGTTTCTCCATCATCGCTATCACTAACTCCTAATTCTGTACTATATAATTTACTAATATTAATGATTTCTTTTCCCTTTAAACCTTGTCTAGTTAATTGACAAGATATTTGTTGCGTTTCTACTCGATCACATTTTAAAGTATTTAATTTTCCTATGAATAAAATAACAGCGATTCCTCCACACAAAAAAGGGGTTGCAAAAAGAAATGATGATAGTCTTCCTAAATAAATTTTATTATTCTTTAACTCTAATATTTGAGAGGTTTGTTTTTTAATTTTCATAGTTTTACTGAATAAAAATATCTTAAAATTTGATGCTAATAATTAACTATATAACAAATATTTTAAATTATTTATAAATAGTCCTTAAGTATAATAATTTTGAAATCTATTTATTTTTGATCAATAAAAATTAACAATAAAAATTCAACAAATAGGTTAATCTTTTATCCTAGTAGAATTTCTATTTATATATTTGATGATGACACAACCAACAATTGAATCAATTTTACAAGAAAAACGTACTTTTGCCCCTTCTTCGGATTTTTCACAACAGGCACAAATCAAGAGTTGGGAAGATTATCAAGCATTATATCAACAATCCATTGCTAATCCGACTCAATTTTGGGAGGAATTAGCAGAGAAAGAATTACATTGGTTTCAAAAATGGGATCAAGTTTTAAATTGGAGTAATCCTCCTTTTGCTAAGTGGTTTGTCAATGGTAAAATTAACCTATCCTATAACTGTTTAGATAGACACCTAACGACTTGGAGACGCAACAAAGCCGCTATCATCTGGGAAGGAGAACCGGGTGACAGTCGTACTTTAACCTATGCTCAACTCCATCGAGAAGTGTGTCAATTTGCTAACGTCATGAAGCAATTAGGAGTAAAAAAAGGGGATGTTGTGGCAATTTATATGCCTATGATTCCCGAAAGTGCCATCGCCATGTTAGCCTGTGCCAGAATTGGAGCTGTGCATAGTGTCGTATTCGGTGGATTTAGTGCCGAAGCCTTGAGAGATAGAATTAACGCCGCCGAAGCCAAATTAGTTGTCACTGCTGATGGTGGTTTTCGTAAAGATAAGGTAGTCGCCCTCAAAACTCAAGTGGATAGTGCGATCGCCGATAATCAAGCTCCTAGTGTCGAAAACGTGTTAGTAGTACAACGCACCAAAGAAAAAACTTATATGGAAGCAGGAAGGGATCATTGGTGGCACGACTTACAAGCAGGAGTATCCGCCCATTGTGAAGCGGAAGTAATGGATAGTGAAGATATGTTATTTATCCTCTATACCAGTGGTAGTACAGGTAAACCGAAAGGAGTTGTTCACACTACGGGGGGCTATAACCTTTACTCTCACATGACGACAAAATGGATTTTTGATCTCCGTGACGATGATGTTTATTGGTGTACCGCCGATGTAGGTTGGATTACTGGTCATAGTTACATCGTTTATGGACCTCTTTCCAACGGTGCGACAACAGTTATGTATGAAGGAGTACCTCGCCCTTCTAACTTAGGTTGCTTTTGGGATGTAATCGAGAAATACGGCGTAAATATATTTTATACTGCCCCTACGGCTATTCGTGCCTTTATCAAAATGGGCGAACATCATCCTAACGCCCGTGATTTATCGTCTTTACGGTTGTTAGGCACAGTGGGTGAACCCATTAATCCAGAAGCGTGGATGTGGTATCATAAGGTCATAGGCAAGGAAAAATGCCCCATCGTCGATACATGGTGGCAAACAGAAACAGGAGGGGTGATGATTACTCCTTTACCCGGTGCAACACCAACCAAACCCGGTTCTGCTACTCATCCTTTCCCCGGTATTATCGCTGATATTGTGGACTTAGACGGCAATCCCGTTAGTGATAATGAAGGGGGTTATTTAGTCATTAAGCACCCTTGGCCTGGTATGATGCGCACGGTATATGGTGATCCTGATCGATTCCGTAACACTTATTGGGAACATATTGCACCGAAAGATGGACAGTATTTATACTTTGCTGGAGATGGTGCAAGACGGGATGAAGACGGCTATTTCTGGGTAATGGGGCGTGTTGATGATGTTATCAACGTTTCTGGGCATCGTTTAGGCACAATGGAAGTAGAATCTGCTCTTGTTTCTCATCCTGCGGTAGCGGAAGCCGCCGTTGTGGGTAAACCAGACGAGGTGAAGGGGGAAGATATTTGCGCTTTTGTTACCCTCGAAAATGGTTTTAATCCTAGCGATGAGTTGGCAAATGAACTTAAAGCCCATGTCGTACAAGAAATTGGTGCGATCGCCCGTCCAGCCGAGATCAAATTTACGGAAGGAATGCCCAAAACTCGATCAGGTAAAATCATGCGTCGATTGTTGCGTAGCCTTGCTTCTGGGCAGGAAGTAACAGGAGATACATCTACCTTAGAAGATCGTAGTGTATTGGATAAATTAAGAGAAGGAGCATAAATCAATTAACAATTAACAATTAATAATTAACAATTAGTTCACATCATATCTTTAGAAAAGAAGATATTGCCTAAAAACTCACGAAGAAGCTATTTGTAATATTAAAGAAGCCATCGAATTATGGATTGATACCACAAAAAAATCTTGGGATATTATTCCCGAACCAAATGAGATCTATATTATTATTATTTTTAAGTTTAAGGTGGGCAAAGCCCACCCTACCGTTATGCTACCGTTATGCCATCGCCAATTATTTTAATTGGATAGTTTGAGGTTGATCCCACATATGGATAGTGTCAACAAAACGAGCAGTACTAGACTGACTTGAGATTACCAAACTTTGAGTTCTTGCACCACCATGGAAGAAACGTACACCTTCCATTAAAGTACCGGGGGTAATACCACAAGCGGCGAATAATACGGTTTCACCTGATGCTAATTCATCAGCGTTGTAAACTTTATCAGGATCTGTAATACCCATACTGCGTAAACGCTCAAGGTTACTTTCTTTACTTTCGCCGATTAAACCAGTTTTTACAATGGCAGGATCATAAATCAATTGTCCTTGAAAATGACCACCTAAGCAACGCATAGCAGCAGCAGAAATAACACCTTCAGGAGCGGCACCGATACCCATTAAGGCATGGATATTACTACCAGAAAAGGCACAGGAAATCGCAGCAGAAACGTCACCGTCGCTGATTAAACGTACTCTTGCACCAGCTTCACGAATTTCTTTCACTAAGTCATCGTGACGAGAACGATCCATTACAACTACAACTAACTCTTCTACAGTACGATTCATGCACTCAGCAATGATTTGGAGGTTTTCTGTAGCTGATTTGTTGATGTCAACACGACCTTTAGCAGCAGGAGGTGCAGCTAATTTTTTCATGTAAAAGTCAGGTGCTGCAAATAATCCACCTTTTTCAGAGATTGCTAATACTGCCATTGAGCCATTTTGACCGTATGCTACAAGGTTAGTACCTTCACAGGGATCTACGGCAATGTCAATCTCGATTAATTCATCAAGATTACAATATTCTTTAGCATCAGGGCGAGTACAAATACCTACTTCTTCCCCAATATAAAGCATAGGTGCATCGTCTCTTTCCCCTTCTCCGATGACGATTCTGCCACGCATTTTGATTTTATTCATTCTTTCGCGCATGGCTTCTACGGCTACTTCATCCGCAATGTCTTTTTCGCCTTTTCCCATCCATTTTGAGGATGCGATCGCAGCCTGTTCGACTACTTCAATAATCTCTAAACCGAGAGTAGTTTCTAACATTTATATCCTCCAAAGATATGTAATTATTTTTATAAGTATGTAAATTAACAAAAACTCATCAACAAAGAGTGTATCAGAGTCAGGGATCATTTTATAATCAAACTTAATGCTACTTATCCGCTTTCAGTAGTTAGCTTTCAGTAGTTAGCTTTTAGGTATATTGAGATTTATGTTTTTATCTTAAAATTGCTAGATAATATTTTGACAGTTAATTTAAAACTTTATTTGCCTTCAATAATATTAATTTCTTCCTCTGTTAATTCATATAATTGATATACTAATAAATCGATTTCTTTCTCTAATTCTGTTGTGTCATTATCGTGGTTTTCTTCCTTTAAATTTAAAATTTTTGTTACTAACTTTATTAAAGGTTGTTGTTTTTGATTATTAATATTTTGAGGAATAGGGATTTTAGAAGTTGTGGGATTATCAAATTGCATAGTACGAATTGCCTTAGCAAAAATAAAAAAATAACCATACCAATTAACTAATTTTGAATGTAATAAAGCCCAAATAAATTCAGGTTTTATCTGATGATTTAACTCAATTTGATTAATGGTATCAACTAAAATATAATCTTTATTATTAGTAATTGAAGCAGTAATTTTAATATGATCAATTGGTTTTTCAATATGAGCAACAATTCTTTGAACTAAGATAGAATTAGATTTAATAAAGGCTTTTTCATCATTAATAATTTTGCGATTAATTTTACCCTTAAAACCTTTTATACCATACTTTTGCACTTCTGCACCACCAATTACATAACTATCTCCTTCATCACTAACAAATTTTTGCAACATTGCACCCCTTTGATTTTTACTTATATCATTTAAAGATTGACAACTTTTAAGTATTTTTAAACCTAAATTAATTTCTTCCTTATTTAAACCATTAAGAAAAAAACCAAATTCCTTAACTAATTTTTTGTCGATAGTAGTTAAATAATGGATATTTTCCCTAATACGTTTTAAAGATAAATAACTTTGATTCAAGGAATTTTTATTAAGTTGAAAAATACAAACCTCAAGTTTAACATCTTGCCAAACTTTGCCACCATCAACAATTTTTGAAATTTCATTAACTGTAAAATCTCTGATTTTTTGATAGTTAGACGCAAAAGTAAAAGATTTAGGAATAATATAAGACTGAATGCCAGTTTTATTTAAAATATTATAACCTTTTAAGATAAATAAAATTGCCGTTTCTGTTGTGCCATAATTATATATTTGATTAAGAATTAATTGTTCATTTTGAGTTAAAGTAACTCCATAGGGAGGATTACCGATAATAATATCAAAACCGATAAATTCACCATCATCATTTAACACCTCTGGAAACTCAAAACGCCATTCAAAAGCATTATGATAAAGACGATTATTTTTCT